>Ga0207639_10000053_pt1 | contig 113162 bp, 80 predicted proteins | sample KBSCornC32_FD_184299 | JGI IMG/M metagenome (GOLD analysis project Ga0207639, IMG submission 184299) | Corn rhizosphere microbial communities from Kellogg Biological Station, Michigan, USA - KBS Corn C3-2 (SPAdes) (version 2) | ecosystem: Host-associated > Plants > Roots > Rhizosphere > Soil ... | reverse complement strand
CTTTGCGAACGCATGACTTTTTCGACCAGCTTTTGCGCTCTTCGATCCGCTCCCTGGTCGTTCTCTTAGCTCCTTTGCCCTCTTCTTTCTTCTCCCAGCCTTGCTCAAATCGGTTTTTCAGGAGCGACTAATTAATTAGAGCGCATGGTTCAACGCACCTCGGGGCTCATCCTCCGAAAAATTCCTCTCAAATAACGCGCGCAAATCAGGCCAAAGGCCACACCCGAAAACGGGTCTGCTGTACGTCAACTACTCAAGTTCGCCCCGATTTTGTATACTGTCAGTGTCGAAATTCCTCGGTCCGCGTCCTCAAAATCCTCGTTTCGACATTAAAAGGTAATGCATTCAAATGCCCAAACCAGAAACAATTACCCACCATCCCGTAGACGTTTGCTCGCTCCTTTGCCTCTGCGGAAACTCGCCAGAAGAATCAGGGTTTTTCCCATGCAACCAGGAAGGAGCCGAGATTGATCCTGATTCCGAGGATGGATGGAAGGCGCTGTATTGCTGCGATGCCTGCGGGCGCATCATTGACGAGAGAACTCTGGTAGTGGTGGGACGAGTACCTAAAGGCCGATAGAATCTCATCCTCAGCCAACAAACTGCTCGTTGAAGATGTCCACGAGCGCAGTCTGCCTGGAGTCATGAAGCATCTTGAGAATGTCCCTACCGTCGAAGAACTCAATCGGCCGGCTCTCCTGTCTCCTAATATTTTGAATAACCTCCACTGCGTCATCAGTGTACCCGGTGCTGGAGTAGAATTCCATGCGTCGGTCTTTGTCGGGATCGTGTTCCTTAAGCCACGCGCGGATTCTCGAGCACGAATTTTTGTACCATTTCGAAATCTCTTCACCTGAGACGAGGTTTTTTGGGCCCTTCGCCTTGCATTCGCAGCAAACGACCTCCCTCATATTTTGCGCCCTTACGTCGATTTCTGCCTGCTCACCATTCGTCCAGACTCTTTTCCGAATATCGATGCCGTATCCGCGCAGGCTGTAGAGTCGCGCGATGAACATTTCCAGAACCACCCCACGAAGGTTTTTTGCGGCACCTTCAAACTTTGACATCCGCTTCAACAGTTCGAAGACTGCATCAGGGTCCTTGGCAACTGCTTCCGCTGCCTTCTCAATCGTCTTTACCAGTTGCTGCAAGTTCCTTGCAGCTTCTTCTCCGAAAAGTACAAGCGGAGTTCCAATCATGCAGCCCCGCTTCCGCAACATCCGCAGCGCATCAGGTGCGAATGTTTCCGCGAAAAAAGCCGGCTGGAGCCGCTGCACACGCTTTTGCCCAAGAAGAATGTCCCACTTCGTTAGAAAGGCCTGAAGCATCGGCAGCGTCACGGTCTCGCCAAAGAGCACATCTCCGACAATGAATCCGCTCAGCAGTTTGCCGCCTTTGTACTGAACCATGCTCGACAAATAGGCCGCCCCAACGAGATCGAATGCGAATTGCCCCAGGAGAGGAATTTTTTCTCCGTCTCGGGAATCCAGCGTATTTGTCGACGACCAGCCCATTTTTATGAGCCACGTCTTCAGGGCGGAAAGAAAGATGTTTTCAGCGATGATTTGGGCTCGCCGCTTGGGGGTTGGCGGCTCAGCGCTAAACACACGAAAGATGTCTCCCTCGGCTCGGGACTCGCGGACAATGAGTTCAAGTTTGAGGAGCTTTTCTTCTATCAATTGATGTGGCGTATGGCCCTTCGCCGGCTTCACGGGGCCTCCAGTTGCAATGGGAAATTCCTTTGCGCGAATCCATCCTCCTCTCGCTTCAAGTCCCGCCAAGGCCTTCCCGTAGGCTGTATTGGTCTCGATAAGCGATTTCACCAGCCTGTCCCTGAATTGGTAGGCGGAATATTGATCCTCCAAATAGAGAAAGGATTCCCGGTTCGGAAAATGGAAGCCTCGAAACCTTCGCACGTTACCACCTGCACGACTTACTCGCTTTCTCGCGGCATCAGGAGAAACTCCCAATCGCACCAATTTTTCGACCACCCCGGAGGAAAGACTGGGCCCCATTTCGAGCAGTATTTTATAAACCGAAGTGCTCATGTCACACCGCGCTATTTATAATCCACCCCAATACGCCCGTCCACGCGTTTTCGCGCTAAACGTTAACAAGCTCGCAGTAAACTACTTAAACGATTTTTATGGGAGATTTTCGAGCGTTCGCCGTCACACCGTTGGTTCAACGAACTGAGAATGGGATGCAGTCTGCTCACCGAAATCCCCAAAAAACCAAAGTTACTTTGGGGAGCGTCTGTTCTGACGACGGGCCGCCGTTTTGTCGGTCCGTCAGGGCACGATGGAGATGCGTAAGAATCCGGCTGCCGCAGCCTTTGCTGCTGCGGCAGCCGGAGCGATTACTGCAAAGATTCCTTAGAGCTTCATCAGGTAGATGAGGTTCACGTGCGGCGGGAGCCAGTCACTCTCGCCCGTACTGCCTTGGACACGGTGCGTGTGCTGAGTGCCGGTGGTCTGAGGGGCTTTCTGTTGGTTCATACCGTCCGAGTTCCAGCCATCTGAAGCATCGGCGGCATTTTGGGTTCGAAAGTCGATGCTATGGCTGTGTTTATCGGTTCCACCGAGCACACCCATGTTGGGAAGGCCCCCGATACCGCGAATGTATCTGCCGATAATGTTCGGAGTGTTGTTGGTGCCGTCGCAAATGGCCCATCCCGCAGGAATCGGTCCAGCCTTGGCGAACCATGCGACAATGGTGCCCTTTGGTATTCCGGTTGGCGCTGCTAGCGGCTCGGCCGTCGCGGTTTCACCGGACGACTGAATCGGATGAAAGGCCGTCCATAAGGCGACTGCAATGACGGCGAGGGTGATGGCTACGTATGTCTTTTTCATGTTGGTTTTTTGTGTTTGTTTCTTTGGTTTTCAGCCCCGACCTCGGGGTGAAAGGGTTGGCGCCTCCGAGGGCGCGGGAATTTTGAGGGCGGTGGTCTGGGGCATGAGAGTGGGGTGATTTTTCTCTGGGCGTGCTGTCCTCTGAAACGGTCGTCCCGTGCCGGCCGCGCGTATAAATACGTAATGGTTTACACCTATATTTTAATAGTGAAAACCATTAGCCATTAAATCACTTTCCTGGAGTCGCTTACCTTGGTAGTGGCCTACTTATGGTCTGAAATATTCGGAAAGAATTTCAGCTAGTCCGCCGTATCCGGCGGGCGCTTCCAGTTTCCCATCGGGGTCATTCTCTCATCGTCGAAGGCTTTTGTGCCGCCGGAGGGAGCGGACAGGTTCGGCACACGGAAAGCGATTCCGGAGACGATAGCGGTAGCGGAGCGGCGGGGGTAAAGGGGGCGCCGCGGAAGCGGACGCGCGTCGCAGGAATGCTTTCGGTGTGCGGCAGGATGGTGGGCAACACGGTCTCTGCTTTCGGAAGCCTGAGCCTGCGAAGGCCGGCGAAGGAGCGAAAGTAGAGACGGTGTTGCCGTGGCGGGAGGCGGGGAGGTTGGCGGCGGCGAACACCCGGGCGACGAAACCAGTTTCGAGAGGTGCATAGCGCCTTCCCCGCCTTCACGCCACACGCCGTGAGGCGTTCCACCATCATGCGGAATGGAGGTGCATCATCCTTCAGGGTGGCGGGGTGGGAAAAGGGCTCTGGTCTGGGAGAGCAGAGCCCGTGGAAAAAAAGTGATGCACCTCCTTCCCCCACACCCGTCCGCATACGTGTCAGGTGGTCACACCTGCGGAAACCGGTGGAACTCGTGACACCCGTTTCCGGCCATTCCCGAGCGTGAGCGCGGGGGTGGAACACGTAAAGGACATCGGTTGTATGGTGTCTTTTATCGGTCTTGCACGCCCCTCGCCGAGCCTGAACCGGTTGTTCGCGAGCCGCTGCGGGGCTTTGCCCGCCGCGGCGAGCGTGCCCGAGGTTTGCTGAGCACGGCCGTGAGGCCGCGCGCAAGCCGTGAGCCGTGAGGAAACCGAGGGCTGTCGGGGGTGGCAGCATGCCACCAATTGCCGACATCCCCTTTGTTTCCAAGGTGTTCTGCCTATAAAGGCATAACCTTGCAGGGGAAGGGGGTGGGGATACCCAAATCCGCCGAAAATCTCAGTCAAAAGGACGGTGCAATTCCCCTCGCCTCCACCCGCCCTTTGCTCACTGAAAAAGGTTCGAAGAAGGTCCACAACCGGGCACCATTTCCCTTCAGGATTATCAGTCGCCACCTTGAGTGGCCGAGTGGCCCCCTGCTCTGGGCATGCTGTGCGAAGAGTGAAAGCCTGCACGTCAGCTTGGTTCGGCGCCCGCGGGAAATGCCCCTCCCCGCTCCATCGGTTGGACGTGGCTGCCGGCAGCCCTCTCCGCGACGGATTGAAAAATAAACAAATTGCAATGATTCCTTGCCAGCAAGACTGCGGCAGGCTCTAAAGGCACTGGAGGGATGGCCATTCTTTAGACCTCTCCTCCTTAAACCACAAAAGTTCCTCCATGAATATCCCTCCTTCCAGCCCCCTTAAGACTCAAGTTTTCAATCGCGGTGTGGCCAGCGACGACTTTCTAACCGTCATCGGGACCACCATCGCCGGATTACCCATCGAAGTTTTTGCGCCCAACCAGAATCTCGACGTCTACAGCTATGTCCGGTCGAGCCTCGGCCCGTGGCGGGATAATGAGCATCGACGCTGGGTGATGGCCGAGGTTCTGCGGGTCCTCGGCATGTTTGAGAGCAGCGGAAATTGGAATTGCGGGTATGATACCAGCAACCCGGACGAAAACAGCCCCATCACCAGGAGCGCCGGCGCCTTTCAGGTCAGTGCCAACAGCCGCTATTTCGGCCAGGACTTGCGCGACATTTCGCCCAGTGACGGCGACACCTTTCAGGCCGTGATGAAGAGCAACCATCCGCTCGCGGTCGAATATATCGCCAAGCTCCTGCGGCACACGGTGGACGCCAATGGCCCCGTGCTCGGACACCACATCGACAAATGGCTTTCGAGGGAAGCGGTGGCCGACTGGGAAAATCTTTTCGGCGCCGGCGGTGCTCCCGCACCGGAGGCGGCCGTCGTACCCGTCATCGTGGCCGCCGCCCCTGCCTCCGCCGCTGCGCCCGCGGCCGCTCCGGCGGCGGGCGGTCCTGTCGACCCCCGCAGCGAACAAAACATCGCGACGCTCCACCCGAGGGTCCAGGAAGCCTTCCGCGATTTCTGCCGCCGGGCAAACGCGGCCATCGCGCCGAAAGTCTGGAAATGGACCTCCGGGACGCGGACGTACGCCCAGCAAGCGGAGCTCCATGATGCCTATGTCAACCACGGCGGCCCGAAAGCGGCAGCGCTCGGCAATTCGGCGCATAATTTTGCCATCGCCTGCGACGGGACCGTCTTCGCACCCGACGGGCATACCCCGATTTGGGAAGGTCCCGAATATACCACCGTCGGAAACCTGGGACGCTCGCTCGGGTTCCACTGGGGGGCGGATTTTGGCGATGAGCCGCATTTCTGCAAACGCCCCCCATGGGCGGAAGCTCTCACCGAACTCGGCATGATGACCGTGCTGCGCCAGCGGCACGACAATGGCACGGACGTGTTTGCCTGACGAAAAGGGCAGAGCGCGAGGGAGCGGCGACCGAATTCGAAGCGGCGCGAGAAAGACTGCCATCGGCAGCCCGAAGGGCGCGAGCAGATGCGGGCAGCAACGGCTCAGAGGGCGGCGGCGACTTTTCGCAAACCGCGCTAATCGTCATCATCCTCGACGAGATGCACCGCCCACTCCGGATACGGCACGCTCGTGCCCATCTGCGCATGCCAGAGGATGCGGTTGAGCACGTCCTCCGGGGCCTTGTCGGGATCCTTAAAGTTGATCGCCGTGCTCTTCTCCTCGTCGCTCTTCAAAATCGGGTCCTTCAACTCCTTCTTTTCTGGATTCGTCTGGTCCAGCGGCACCTGGCTGGCCACGGCTTGGTAGGGCGTGAGGTCCGGCTGATCCAGGAACACGTCGAACATCGGCGTCGCCGTGGCATCGAGGATGTTCATCGGCGGCAGCCCGAGGATGAGCTCCATCGTGCGAATCAAACCCGTTTGATTGTACTGCGTGCTCACCGTCGTCTTCCGCTTCGTATACGGCGACACCACGTAGGCCGTGGTGCGGTAGCCGCTCACGTGATCGAATCCATTCTGCGGATCGTCCTCCACCGCGAAAATGCACGTCTCCGGCCAGAACCGGCTGTGGCTCAGTGCCTCGACGATCATGCCCATCGCGAGATCGTTGTCCGCTACCTGCGCGCCGGGCGTGGGCGCCTTCCCACGCGTGCCGCCCGTGTGATCGTTCGGCAGCGCCATGATCATTAAATTCGGCAACTCGCCCGTGGCTTCATACTCGTGCAAATCATCGATGAACGCCTGCGCGCGCACGACGTCCGGCACGTTCAGGTCCCAGCCCACGGTGTCGAGATGCGCGATCTTGCGCAGGCTCTCGATGCCCACATGGCAGGCGATCTTCGTGCGGCTCGTCTGGTTCTTCCAGTCGTCGTAAAAATCCCGCCACGCCGGCTTGTCCTTCATCTTCGGGTCCGTCCAGCGCGCGTCCGAGACGCATGCTTCGCCGTAGATCCGCACCGTCTGGCCATGCTTCAACGCGTTGTCCCACAGGAAGCCGGCGGGGGAATACGCCAGCGCATCCATCGAATCGTCGGTCTTCAAATTCATATAGCTCCGCGGCCACCCCGCATGGCTGCGCTCCACATAGTCGGTCGCAAACGCGGAGTCGCTCCATTGATGCCCATCCGCGCTCTGGATGCCGCTGCAGTACATGTTGTCGAGCAGCGTGAAATCGCGCACCAGCTGGTGCTGGTTGGGCGTATACTTCTCGCCGAAAATGCAGAGCGCCGGATCGCCATTGCCCGTCTTCACATCGCCCAGCACCTGGTCGTAGGTGCGGTTCTCTTTGATGATGTAGAGCACGTGCTTGAACGTGCTCGGCTCGCCCACGCGCTCCGGCACGGGCCGCGGCGCCACGCCGGGCCGCGCCGGCAGCGCCGCCTCCTGCAGCGCGGTATAGCGCATATTGATTTCCGCCACCGCGGTATGCTTCACCAGCTCGGCCTTCTTCGGCACCGGCACCAGCGAAAGCGTGCCGAAAAACTCCTTGGAATTGTACTTCGGCTTTTCCCCCGGCTTCAGCACGCGCTGGCTGCCAAAGCCCTTGATGTTTGCCACCGCGATCTGATGGCGCCCCGCATCGTACACCACCGCGCCGGGGAACCAGCCCACGGGGATCAGCCCCTCGAACTTCGACTCGCCCGGCTCAAACTCGATGACCGCGATCGCGTTGTGCGTGCCGTTCGCCACAAACAGCCAGTCGCCCCCCGTGGCGAACGCCAGCGCATTCGGCTGCGCGCCGAACAAATCGGCCGGCGTGGGCCGCGCCCAAATCTTCTCGATGATCGCATCGGTCTCCGTGTCGATCACGCTCAGCGTGTCGTCCCCGGAATTGCACACCACCACGTGCTTGCGGTCCGGCGACAGCGCCATCGCGCACGCATGCTTCCCGGTAATCAATTCCCGCGCCACCTTGCCGCTCGGCAAATCAATCACGCTCACCGAGCCCTCGCTGGCGATGAACCGCTCCGGGTCCACGCGCACCACCGTGCCGCGTCCCGCGGGACCGGTCAGATCCTTCGGCCCGGGCCGGCGTCCGCCCCAATTGCTCACATACGCCTTCGTCCCCAGCAGCACCACGTCGTACGGCGCCACGCCCACATCGATGGTTCGCAGCGTCTTGCCGCTCGCGATGTCCACCTCGCCCAGCCGGTTCCCGAGATTCAGGCAGACATACAGCAGCTGGCCATCCGGCGACACGGCGAGCCCCGCCGGGATCTCATTCTTCCGCTTCGGCGCCTTCGCGTCCGGCAGCGTAATCGTGCGCTTCGGCGTAACCTTCCCGTCCTTCGCCACCGCAAACTCTTTGATATTCCCGTTCACATTGCTCAGGAAAATCCGCGAACCATCCGGCGAATATACCAGCCCCGTAAAACTAAGCTGCCCATTCTTATCGACCGGGTCCGGCGCCTTCGACGGCGTGCCCGCCGCGACTTTCGGATCCCCCGCGGCCGGCGCCGGCGTCGTTGCCTTCGTGTCCGAGGAACTCGCCGTCCCCGCCGCCCCGGCCGAGACCCCGCTCGCCGGTGAAGTCTTCGCTTCCCCCGCAGGCGACGTGCTCGGCGAAGTGATCGTCCCCGCCGCCGGCGTGGTTGGCGTTGTGGTCGCCGGTCCGAGCACCCCCGATTGTTGTGTCCCGCTCGGCGCGCCCGTCCCCTTCAAATCTGCCGGCTTTTCCGGCGGCAGCGCCACCTTCTGCAGCACCTTCCCGCTCGCCGGATCGATAATGATGAGCTCCGAGGTCCGCCCGGCCGTGGCCAGCCAGCGCCCATCCGGTGACAGTGCCAGCGCCTGCGGTCGCAACCCGTAAAGCTCCACACTCTTCCCCGCCGGGGTAATCATCTGGTTCGTCGGCGTCATCCACCGCCCCTCCGCCACTTTCCCGACCTTCTCCATCGATCCCGTCGACGATGGCGCCGCGGGCGCCCCTGGCTTCGGCGCAGGCTTTGCTGCTGGTTTCGGGGCAGGCGCCTTCGTCGCTGCAAAACTAAAAAAGCTGAGCGAAACGAAGGTAAAACAAACAAGGAATCGTGGCATCGGGCGCGCGAAAATCATCGAGATAGGTTCGCTGTCAACCCGCTCCGCCAAACTTCTTAGTTAGAACGCCGCAGAAAAGGAACGATCCTGACGGTGCCCCGGGGGCCATTTTACTTGACGTCAACTTAGGACGTCTCCATAAACCAAGCTGTTCCCCGGCAAACTAGGCCGCTCCTCACCCCTCACTCAATACGCCCATGAGTTGGAAACTGATTCAATCCGTCCAAAAGGAAACCGATCTGCGGCTCGTCATGCCCTTTGGCCTGGCCTTAAAGCCGGGGGATATTGTGAGTGTGGCGCGAGATGGAACGTTCACGCGCGAGGGAAACTGCGAAACGCTGCTCCGGGTGCCACGCGGTACCCTCGTCGCTTCCGGTGACAAAACGGATCTCGTGCGCCAATACGGAAGCGGCACCCAGGTGAGCTTTCGCGCCACGGGACAGGCCTCCAATCTGTTCCCCGATCTTCCGAGCGCCAAAGCGGGCGTGGATGTCTCTCTCGCCGCGGCCGACGCGTGGGTGCTGGCCGTGATTGGCCGAGCTTTGGTTTCGCTGGATGGACTGGCCCGCTTCCGGCAGCCTATCCTCACGGCTTATCGGAACAAGATCTGGCGCCCTGACTATGCTCTAATCACCAGCGTGGCCATGGCGGAAAAAATGACGCTGCTCGCCTCATCCAATCGCAATTCTAAAGTGGCACTGGATGTGGAGGCATCGGTGACGGCGAGTGCCGCGCTAAAGACGCAATTGACGAGCGGAGTTTCACTTCAGCGCATGACCGAAAACGTCATCCATTCCATCTCGTCCGAGCCGTCAGCGGCATTTTGCTCGGCTGTCCGAGTGAAGAGTTCATGGTTCTCCGACCCGGAAATTCGGACCTTGGAGGCGGTCGCTCCGCTGGTGCACAAGCTCGAGACGGCAAGAGACGATGAATTTTGGGAGAACGCCGACCCTACCCTTCCACCTCCATCGGGACCCAGCGCCTAATGAATCCGACCATCGCTGTGCCGGCAGCCCAGGGTGGAAGCGGGCGAATCCAATGTCATTGAGGGTGTATGCTGACCGAATTGGAAATCGCCAAGCTGATGGAAGCGCTGAAGGCTTGGGCGGCGCAGGCTCCGCGCGAGGCGCGGCTTCATGTCCTGGGGGAAGATCACGCGTACACACCGGAAGAGATGCTGGTAGAAGTGCAAAAGGGCACCGGGGCGGGCCTGGCGCTGCTCTCTATTTTGGAGCATGGGGTGCGGCGCGAGGGCCTCGACAGCGTGGTCGATAGACTCTGCCGACCGATCGAACTGCCATTTTCTATTCCTCTCGGCCAAGAAAAGCACCCCGAGGTTGAGCAAGCGTTGGCGTATTGCTCGGTTATGATCCATCAGCAGCCTTCCGGAAGGCGGAAAGAACTGCTGGGACAACTCGGACGCGAGATGGAGGTCATCCTGGCAAAGCTGCCACTTCATCTTCGTCCATCAGCGGTCCGCCATCTCGAAGAAATGGTGGAATCCGTGATCCGGGTGATACCTGATGGGCCAATGTATACCGCTGGCGTCGCAGGCTTGGTGCATGCGCTTGGTCTTGCCACAAACTTGGCGGGGCATCTTACTGGGACCATCGGCCAACTGGGCAAGTTGCTATGGCCCGGTTTTAAGATGCCTAAGTCATCCAGCCATTGAGCGAATGCCATTCCGAGCGATAGTTTGGGATGCCTTCTTGAGTTGGCAAAAGTGCCGGAAAGCGATGCCCATCCGTGCCATCCATCCAGCATGGCCTCTTTGCCCTTGCGGGAAGGATTCCGGAAGGTAAACTGGAACTATGCTGACGGTGCAAGAGAATGAGGCCGTGCTCGCGGCGCTCCAAGCGTGGGCCAAATCCACGCCGGATGAGCCCGTGATCGGCTTTCTTGGAGGCGACGAACGGTTGACCCCGCAGCAGGTTGTGACGCATGTCCGGACGAAGACATCGCACGGACGAGCGATGCTGGAAATGCTGGAGCACGGCATTCGCCGGGAAGGTGTGGAACGCGTGGTGACGCGGTTCTTTCGGCGGCCGCCCCAAGCGACTCGTTCCTAACGTTCGTCTCCCCCCACTCTCCCCACGCCCACTCCCCACCGAACGACTTCGAACCACCGCCCTTATGAGCAACTTCACCACGATCCGTCCGCGTGACGGCACCGCCGCCCAGCAGGTGTCCGAGTGGGCCAAACGGCTGGCGCAGAATTTGGTCACCGCCGGACACACCCAAACCCAGGACGTGGATGATTTGACGCCCGCCGATGCACCCCATGTGGTGGCGGCGACCACGGCGGCCACGGATCTCGTCTGCTATTTCGGCCATGGAACTGAGACCGAGTGGACGACCCATGGGGTCGCTACCCTCGATGCGGTCTCGGCCACAGCCTGTCAAAAAAAGGCAGTCGTTTCCGTGGCCTGTAAAACCGGCACGCAATTAGGCTCCGATGCGATCACGGCGGGAGCACATGCCTGGCTGGGACTCACCATCAAACTGATTGTCCCCGCTCCGTACCCATACACCTGGACCGATCCGTTTGAGGATGCCTATGTCACGGGGCTCAGCGTCTTGGGCACAGGCGCGACGATGCAGAATGCGAAGGACGCCTTGGTCACGGAATTGGATCAACTGGCCACGGCCTACGATACCGGAGCCTATTCCGGCCATCCAAACTCAGCCATTGGGTATCTCTCTGCGATCGCGCAGCGGGATCATCTGGTTTTGCACGGCACGGCGAGCCATTGCCCGTTGTAGCGGAAGCTGGGCCCGCATTCTGGACTCGCGTCGCATCGCCGCCATCGAAACGGGCATCATCAGCGTTTGGCCGCGAGGCTGGCTTTTTGCAGCGCCTCAAGAATCGGCGCCGCGTTTTGCCGCAGACCCGGGAGCTGCAGGACGATTTCACCTTCCGCGTTCAAGACGGTAAGCACGTTGGAATGCGCGAATTGGCCCTTGGCGTCCGCCGCGTAGTTGATCCCCAAGAGCGCGGCGAGTTCGCGCACGTCGTCTTCTTCACCATGGAGCAGCGCCCAGTGCGCGGGAGCCAGCTCCTTCTTTTTGCGATACTCGGCGAGCTGGGCGGGCGTGTCGCGGCGGGTATCGAAGCTGACGAGAAGAAAGTCGGTCTTCTCCCGCACCTCGGCGGGCAGTTTCGCTTCGATCTGTTTCAGATCGTTGACGAGCACCGGGCAGGCGTACTCGCATTGGGTAAAGAACATCGCGACCACAAGCGGGCGTCCCCGAAACACCGACAGCGGGATCACCTTCCCGACATCGGACGTCCATTTCGAGTCGAGGAGGAGGAGCGATTTAGTCGTCGGCTGGCCGAGCTGGAGGGGCGCGCGACAGCAAGGAGGGAGCACCGCCGGCGCCGGCGCCTCCGCACCAAGAGCAACGGCGGCCAGGAGCACGGCGAGCAGCAGCAGCAGGACGGATTTCATAGGTTTTTAGCGCAGCGGAATCCCAGATTGGGCACCGTGTAGCCGGCCTTCAGACTGCTCCGCATGCCGAACCGCATAAAGGCGGGGAAGTCCGTGCGATTCCCCGCGCCGACCGCGCCGGCGCCGCAAAACAGACGACGCTCCACGCCGCCTTTCTCGCGGCTATCGCCCGTCACCATCGCGCTGTTGAAATCGCTCGTCCATTCCCACACGAGTCCGTGCAGATCGCGCAGGCCGAAAAGATTGGGGCGCCCCGAGCCCGCGGCCGGCAAAGTTTCCGGGGCAGGGCTACCATACCAGCGAGCGATGGCCTTTTGATATTCTGGATCCTTGGTGCCATCAGCCACGGTGAAGCCGGCGCTCGCGGCGTACTCCCACTCCGCCGTGGTCGGCAGCCGCTTGCCTGCCCACGCCGCATAAGCTTTCGCGGCAAACCACGAAACGTTGGTCACCGGCTGTTCCGCATGCACGAGGCCGGGCTCCAAGGCGGTCGCCCAATGCGCCAAGTAGCCCTCATCCGCAAACAGCCGCGGCACGTTGGTCCGCTGCCATTTTGGGTTGGCGACAACGAAGGCCTGGAACTCGCGATTCGTCACCGGCCGCTCATCCAGGAAAAAGGCGGCGACGGGAATTTCCTTTACGTCGCGCTCGCCCCGAAAGAGCGGGTGATAAACTCCCGCCGGCACCGAAACCACGCCCGCCTCTCGCGCCGCCTCCCCGATCGGTTCAGCGCCGGAAGCGATCGCCGCCATCGCCAGCATCATAGAAAGGCTCCGTCCCACGGCTATTGATTGGCGGATTCGGCGTGCACTTTCCGGACCTCGTCGATCGTGACGATATCCCCGTTGTTGCCCCAGGAATTGCGGACATACGTGAGCACCTGCGCCACCTGTTCGTCGGTCAGCATGACCGGCGGCATCACGCCATTATATTTCTGCCCATTGACGACGAGCTCTCCCGACAGACCTTTCAGCACGCCGCGAATCGCGCGCTCTTTGTCGGCCATGAGAAAGTCCGATTTAGCCAAGGGCGGGAAGACGCCCGGCAACCCCTGGCCCTCCGTCTGATGGCAAGCAAAGCACGTCTGCGCGAAAACGCGCTTTCCTTTCTCGATTTGGATTTCCTTGTTTGCGCCCGCGATCTTCGGGTCCGTGGCCAGCGCCTTTTTGATTTCGGATTCGAGCGCCGCGACCTTGGCATCCACTGAACCCGGCAGCGCATTCTCGCCGAGGTAGGTGGCGTCTACTTCCTTGCCGGAATAGACGAGCAAATCCTGCGGGCCGTCCACCTTCAGCATCCCGAGCGCGCCTTTGTTAAACGCGCGGAACAGCGCGTGATCCACGAGGATGAAGGTGCCGGGGACGTTCAGCTTGAACTCGACGATGGCGGAGCCTCCCGCCGGAACCATGGTCGTCTGCACATTCTCCTGGGCGACCTTCAGGCCGCCTTCCGGATAGACCTTGTCGAAGATCTCGCCGATGACGTGGAAGGACGACGTGAGATTCGGTCCGCCATTGCCGACGAAAAGCCGCACGCGCTCGCCCACTTTGGCTTGCAGCGCTTTGTCTCCCACGAGCGAACCGACGGCGCCGTTGAACACCACATAGGTGGGCTTTTCATCGATCGCTTTTTCCATGTCGAAGGTTTGCAGGCCCTCTTCGCCAAACTTTCCTTTCGTGTAGAAATCACCCTGCATGACGTAAAACTCGTGGTCGACCGGCGGGAGTCCTTCCTTGGGTTCCACCAGGATCATTCCATACATGCCGTTGCCCACGTGCATGCCCACGGGCGCCGTGGCGCAGTGATAGACATACAACCCGGGATTGAGGGCCGTGAAGGTGAACTGCGAGGTGTGCCCCGGCGCCGTAAACGAAGACGCCGCGCCACCACCCGGGCCCGTCACCGCATGCAGGTCGATATTGTGCGGCATTTTCGAGGACGGGTGGTTGTTCAAATGGAACTCCACCAGGTCGCCCTCGCGCACGCGGATGAAGAGGCCCGGCACCTCTCCGCCAAAGGTCCAGAAAAGGTATTCCACCCCATCGGCCATGCGCTTCACCACTTCGCGCACCTCCAGATTCACCACCACTTTGGCCGCGTGATCGCGATGGATGGGCGGAGGCACATTCGGCGCGGCGGTGAGCACCGCCTTTTCTTCTCCGATGATTTCCAGCGAAGAAGCTTTGGCCGCGGAACCCGCAAGAGGAGCTGGCGAAGCCGTGGAGGGATCCGCGGCGATGAGGCTGGTGCCGAGAGAAGCGGCCAGCAGAGCAGTGATAATCGATCGTTTCATATCAGGATTTGGGAGCACTTGCGTCGAGAAATGCGCGCCGGCTCGGACCCACGTGTCCGGCCGATTTTGAGAGACTTCCCCGACGCGCCCATGGGGCGGCTGGCGGTGCCAGATGCCGTTCTTGTGTTTCCATCACGCGCGCATCTTCGCCCCCGGCCGCGTGCGCTGCTCACCCACCCTTGGCCGATCCTTGTCTTCTCTTGCTCTGGTTCGGCCTGCCTCGCGCAATGGTCTGGAGGGAAACGCGCAGACGTTCCGTTCAACTCGTCCGGTGGTCTTCGCTCGGAAGGAAGATCTTCGAGAAGACCGAAAAGAACATCCCGGTTGAGAGACCGCACATCATGATCCCCGTCAAAGCCTCCACACCACCGACGAGCCGCCAATCCTGCGGCAGGACGATATCGCCGTAGCCGGTCGTGGTGTACGTCACAGAGCTGAAATATGCCGCGGACGTAAACCCCGCGATGGCTCCGCCCGCGACATACACACACGCCCAGGCAAAAATTTGGAGAATGTGCAGCGCAATCGTCTTCCCGGCGACGCGGATCAGAATCCACGTGGCCAACCGAAAATTATGCGTCGCTCGCGCCGGGCGCGCCTGGACCCAGCGCAGCATCGCCATCAACCCAAACGCGTGGATCGCCACGCAAGCAGCCATGAGGACAAAGGCGATGAGCAGGTTCGTGAGCATGGTGCGAGATGGCGGAAACGGCCATCGACTCGGGACGCTGGCCGCGCCGCGCCGCGCGCCCAATAGGACCTTGGTCCGATGGGTTCGCGGGAGGCGTATTGGAAGAAATCTGCTTTCCAAAAAGCGGTCTCTCCCCTGCTTCTCTGGCCATGCGCTGGATCCTCAAAATGGGCAACCTCCTCGATGAACCAGCCGACGTGCTCGTGTGCTCGGCCAATCCTCAGCTCGCGCTCTCCGGCGGCGTGGGCGCGGAATTACTCGCACGCTACGGCCGCGCCATGCCGACGGCCCTGGCAGAAATCGTCCAACAGCGCACGCCCCACTACATCCCGCGCGGCGAAGTCATTCCGTACTCCGATGCATCGCTACCGTACCGCGCCGTGCTGCACGCGGTGGCCATCGATGGCTGGTACGATTCCACTCCGGAGGTCATCACGCAGATCGTGACCGCCGCGCTCCGCATGGCCGTTGGCTACGACGCCCGCCGCGTGGCCCTCGCCGCCCTGGCCACTGGCTTCGGCCACTTGACCCTCACGGAATTTGCCGGCGGTCTCCGCCCGCTGCTCAGCCAGGAATTCCCTCCCATTGAGGAAATCTCCCTCTGCCTGCTCGAAGAAGATCGGCTCCGGGAGTTGGCGGAGCATTTGCCGAAGGCTAGTCTCATTCATTAAGCGGGACACAACTTCCCCGCGTGAGCCGGGTTGCACTGGAGAAGCGCGGCACAGCGCCGCCTGTCCACCAAGCCTCCCGACCGTGATCCAGTTCTTTCGAGATTTCCGAGTGCGAGTCGCGGCCCTCGTGCTCGTCGCGGCTTTCGTCGGCTATTTGCTTTGTGAATTTCATCAACCATTGCCAGCCGCCACGGCCCCCACCCCGCCGCCGTCTTCCACTCCACCGGCCACGGCAGATGCGCCATCGGAATCCGCGCAGGAGTCTTCTCTGTTGCGGAGCGGGGGATCCCCCCTGGCGCCCACGCTCCAGTCGCTGACGGATAAACCCCGCGCGAAACCCACGGATGCAGAGCGCAGCATCGTGGCGGCCTCCTTGCGGAAAATCCATGATTCGCTGGCCAAGGCGGAGCTGGGCACGACGAAAGTGGTGGCAGAGAAAACCTACACCACCGGCACGGGAAAATTCCTGGAAGTGGGGCCCCTTCCGCCGGAGGTCACCGCCGAGGCCTACGCGGAATTGGGCCGGGCCCTCCATGCCCTCGGCCCCAACTCTCCGCTGGCGGCCAGGTTTCGGTACGATGCCCTGAGCGACATCGAACTCTTCGCCGACCGGCCAAAGCCTTTCCGGCTCATCCTGGTGCAGGACCAGAAAGGCGATGGGCAAGACATCTACATTCTCGACCTGCTCGTGGACGACCACGAGACGCTCATGCGCGACGCCACGGAACAGTTGAAATTTTCGGAGGGACCCGGCCCGGGCGGGGCTATCGTGCGCTCTGGCTATTTTAAAAAAGGCGACGGGAAGATCACCGATTGGGTGACCAAAAGGTATGCGCATTTCTTTCCGGAGAAGCCTTAAATCAGTTTCCGCAAAACTGTAGCCGATCAAAACCGGTGCTCGGCAGAGTAGCTGCGACCGGAAGATCGCAGACAATCCCTTCAGCAGGCGCTTCCTCCTTGCCACCCGCGAGGCCTTGGCCAAGCCTCCCCAGCCATGACCTCCGACGAATTCCGCCGACTCGCACTCGATGTGCCGGACGCCGTGGAGCAGGTGCACATGAACCACCCGGATTTTCGCGTCGGGGGCAAGGTCTTCGCCTCGCTCGGGTACCCGGATGAAGACTGGGCCATGGTGAAGCTAACGCCAGAACAGCAGCAGACCTTCCTCGAAAACGCGCCCGCGGTGTTCCGTCCGTGCAGTGGTGACTGGGGCCGGAAAGGCTGCACCAACGTGCATCTCGCCAGCGCCAAGCCCACGCAACTGCGCCCCGTGCTCGACGCCGCCGCAAAGAACGTGGCCAGGCCGGCGAAAAAAATACCGTCCGTTGAACTGCCCGGGCACCGAAACACGCGCTTCTCATGATCCTTGAAGTCGCCATCCTCAACATCCGGCCGGGAACGAACGAAGCTTTCGAAGCCGCCTTTCGCGAAGCCTCGGGCATCATCGCCTCCATGCCGGGGTATCACTCTCACGAGTTGCGCAGCTGCCTGGAGGCGCCGGGCCGCTACCTCCTGCTCGTGCACTGGCAGCGGCTGGAGGACCACACCATCGGCTTCCGGCAATCCGCGGAGTACCAGCGCTGGCGGGCTTTGTTGCACCATTTTTACGATCCCTTCCCCACGGTGGAACATTACGAGGAGTCCCTCCTCTAGCTCCACACGCCAAAGCCTATGACCACCCGCCGCGCACGAGCAGCGCTCATCGTCGGAATCATTTTCGTCGCCTTGGGGGCCTTTGGGGTCATGGCGAGTTGGGGCGCGTATTTCACCGACACCGCCATCGCTGAAAAAGGCCAGCGCGCGGAAGGGCGCGTCCTCGGGAAGGGCATCGTGGCTTCCTCGGACGGCGATAGCGATTTCACGGTCCGCTACTCCTTTCCCCTGCCCGGTGGCCAGCAAATGGAGGCCGAGCACAGCGTCGCCAGAGCGGTGTGGAGTGCCTTGGAGGAAGGCGGCCCGGTGGTGGTGCTGTTTGCGCCGGACCATCCGCGGCGAAATTTCCCGCTCGGCGGCGGCGTCACTTCTCTCGGCGTCACCGTCTTCGTCTCGCTGCTGGCCGGCGTCTTCGCCGTCTTCGGAACACTTTTAATCTTCGGTTTCTTCCAGGCGAAAAGGCCAGCGGCCTGACTCCGCGCAATCCCCCACATTGAAGGGAACGGAAGCTGCATCATGGGCGGGGTCCCACATGAAGAAAACGCTCGGAAATGTCCTCTGCCTCCTCGCCGCCGTGCGCATCGCCAGCTTTTTTTCCATGTCCTCGCATGACACCCAGTCCCACCAAATCCAGGACTGGGCCTTCGCCGGCGTGCTCCTCACCGTGGGGCTCGCCCTCTCGGCGAGCAAGGAAGCGGAGAAACAGTAACGGCCATGCGGCAATTTAAACGCTGCTTCGCCGTCCTCGTGGGCCTGCTCCTCGCAGCGGGAGCGGTGTTTCTTCATATCAAGTATGCCTGGCCTCCCGGCCTTGCCGCCATGAGCAAGTCGGAGCGGGACATGATGATCTTGGAGCCCGCCGCGGAGGCCTGCGCCATCTTTTTCATCATCCTGCGCCGGGCCTCGGCGATCGTTGCGTATCGTCTCGGTGCGCTCGGGCGCGGCGAGGAATTGATCCACGATACGCAGGGCAATATCCCGCTGACGGAAATCATGGCTGCCGTGCTCGTCATCATGTTCCGCGGCGTGGTCCGGCTGTATCCCGGCCCCATCACCGCCGCTGACTACGCGATGATGGCCGCCGCCTTCGTCTACTTTTGCAAGAGCGTGCACGAACTGGTATCCCGCCGGCGCACCTCGCAACCGTGAACCCACTTCCACCGCCGGACCCTGCACTCACCACGCGTCTCACCTATCCGCGCGTCGCCGCGAGCGACTTCGACGAACTCGCCGCCCTGCGCCTGGCCTCGATGCGCGAGAGCCTGGAACGCGTGGGCCGCTTTGACCCGGAACGCTCGCGGGCACGGCTGCAACGCTCTTTTTATCCCGAGGACAGCGCGTTCATCGCGCTCGATGGCCAGCCCGTCGGCTTCTACACATTCCGCGCGGCGAGCAACGGCTATCACCTCGAGCACTTCTACCTGCTGCCTGAGCACCAAAGGCGTGGACTCGGCTCGCACGTGTTGCGGCATCTGCTCGCGCGGGCGGATCAGTGGCGGCTGCCGGTCTATCTTGGCGCGCTGCGCGAGAGCCCGGCCAACCGGTTTTACCAGCGGCACGGCTTCGTGCAGGACAGCGAGAGCGAGTGGGATATCTACTACGTGCGGCAGCCCTCTCCATCGCCCGAAGCTCCGGGTCCGGGCCCTGTCTAAAGGCTGTGCAGCACTTTTGCGCAGAGCGTTATTGAGGGCCGAAGGCCCGACTCATACCACCTCAGCGTGTTTAGCCCCTGAAAAGCCAACCAAGGCGCTTGGCCTTTGACCTGCGGGACGGATACCCTTCTTGGAAAGCGAGTGGAGCGAGCAGCGCAGTTCGATCCCCAAACGCCTGACGGACCCGTTCAGCGGCTAAACACGGATTGCGCCCTGGGCTGGTATGAATCGGACCTTCGGTCCTCAGAAGCACCACGCAAAAGTGCCGTAGGCTTCTCACTGGTGCGCCACCCATCGATGAGCCCGGAGCTGGAGCTTCGGGCCACCGAGATTCCTACGCCTTTTCCAAGCGCGGGAAGAGCAGCGCGGGCCGGCCGAGTTGGTGCCCATCCGGCAGGCCGCCCCACTTGGCATCCGCGAGGTTGGGCGCCCCGCTCACACCGAGCTGGGCCAGGATCTCCGCGGCGGCGCGGGGCAGGACGGGCGCGATGAGGATGGCGATGATCCGCAGCGATTCGGCGAGCGTGTAGAGGACGGCGACGAGCTGGTCCTTGCGGTCCGGCGTCTCTTCCTTTGCGAGCTTGAAGGGCGCGGCTTGCTCGATGAGTCCGTTGCACGTGGTCGCAAAGTTGAAGGCTGCTTCCAGCCCCACGTTCACTTTGTGCTCGGTCATCGCGGCGGTGTACGCCTGCACGGCCTCCACCGCATCGACGCGCGCCACTTTGGCCAGCGAGATGCGCTGCCCTTGGAAATCGAATTCCTCCGTGCCCGCGGGAGGCGTGCGCACCACGCCACCGTGATATTTCTGCGCCATGTTCAGCGTGCGGTTGAGCAGGTTGCCCACGTTTTTATTCAGATCGCTATCGTAGCGGCCGAGGAGCCGCTCGTCAGCAAACTCCATGTCCCCGCCGACGCTGCAATCCCGCATGAGGTAATAGCGCAACGCCTCCACGCCGCAGCGATTGGAAGCTTCCGCGATTGTCTCCTCGGGGGTGACCGGATTCCCCTTCTTCACCGCGTCCGCGTTGCCTTTTTCGAAAAAGCGGCGCACGCCCGCGGCTACGCCGTCGGCGACGGAATTCGGATCCAAAATATTCCCCAGCGTCTTGCTCATCTTCTCGCCGGAGATGTTCACGTAGCCGTGCACGAGCAGCTTCGGAATCTGCGCATCGGTGAAGCCCATCGCCTTCAGCATACACGGCCAGTAGACGCCATGCGCAGGGCTCAGGATGTCCTTGCCGATGACGTGCAGCGCGGGCCACACGCAGCCGGGCGCGGGCGGATTCGGGAAGCTCGGCACGAGCTGGCCGTCATCGGTGCGGCCCTGCCGGTAGCCGGCGAAGCTGATGTAGTTCACCAGCGCGTCGAACCACACAAACGTGACGCACTCCGGATCGAAGGGCACCTCGATACCCCAGGACAGGCGCGACTTCGGTCGCGTGATGCTGAGATCGCCCTCCATTTTCTGCGCCGCATTGAGCAGCTCGCGCTGGCGGTACTCCGGCGTCACGAAGCCGGGCGTGTTCTTGATGAACTCGACCAGCCAATCTTTGTACTTTGTCAGGCGGAAGTACCAGTTGGTCTCCTCGAGTTCCACCACCTCGCCCCACTCGGGGCCGAAGGTGCCATCGGCGGCGCGGTCTTTGTCGGTGAGGAATTGCTCCTGCCGCACGCTGTAAAAGCCGCGATACTTGGCCTGGTAGATTTCGCCGGCATCGTGCAGCGCCTGCAGGATCTCTCGTACGCAGCCTTTGTGCAGCGGCGCGGTGGTGGCCGCCCAGCCGTCATAGTCCACTTCCAGCCGCTTCCACAGCGCGACGAACTTCGTGGAGAGCTCATCGACAAACGCCTGCGGCTCGACGCCTTTTTTCTCGGCGGACTGCTGCACCTTCTGCCCGTGCTGGTCGACGCCGGTGAGCAGATACACCTCCTCGCCTTTCAGCCGCTGGTAGCGGGCCAGCACGTCGGCGAGAATCTTCTCGTACGCATGCCCGATGTGCGGCGGGGCGTTGGTGTAATCAATCGCTGTGGTGATGAAAGCCATGGGACAAACTATGCTGGGAGACGCGATTCCGGCAAGGGTCGTCCGCCTAATGTAGCTGGAAGCAGAAGCGTGCGGGCCGATGGGATCGGTTTCAGAAGAACTAGAGCCGTTCATGCTCCCATGTATGTCCGTAGCCGCGGCCGGGAGGCCGCGGACAGCGACGACGACATTTTTGAAACCGCTATCGGTTGACAGAGATCAGCCCGCGACCTCCCGGTCGCAGCTACATTATGAAGCGTCTTGGCGATCCGAAGCTTCAGCCCCGGATGGATCGGTGTTTTCACTATGCCCGGAGCCGGAGCTTCGGGCCACCAAGGAGCGGGTCGCCCGCTTACAACTTCTTGATCCCGATGTTGCGGAACATCACGGGGTCGTTGTGGCCGGCGAAGCCGAAGAAGCCGCCGGTGCGGGTGGCGCCCGGGTGCGGGTGATTCGCCATCACGGTGGCCATGTCGACTTTCGAGAGATCGGCGTCGAGGATCACGGTGCCGTTGCACTCCACCTTGATGGTCGAGCCTTTCACGGTCACTTCCTCGAAGTTCCATTCGCCGATGGGGAATTGGTAGCCGCGGGCGGCGGCGACCATGCCGTAGGCGCTGCCGTGGGCCTGGCGCGGGTCGATGCCCTTGTAGTTGTCGTCGAGCACCTGGCACTCGCACATGCCCACATAGGCGGTGTCGCCGTTCCCGGGGTAGCGGATGGCGAGGCCGTTGTTGCCGTTGGGCGGCAGCTTGAATTCCACGCGCGCCACGAAGTCGCTGTACTCGTTCTTGCCGTAGATGGTGCCGCCTTTGCCGGCTTTGCAGACGATGGCGCCGTCCTTCACTTCGTAGTTCTCAGTCGGGCCGGCCCAGCCGTCGAAATCCTTGCCATTCCAGATCTGCTCGAGGCCTTTGGTCTCGTGCTCGGCGAGGATCTTGCGCGCTTCCTCGGGCTTGATTTCGCGGATGAAAATATTGCGCCACTTGATCTCCGCGCCGTGGGTCTGCAGGCAGATGGGCGCCGCGGGGAGGATGGGCGTCTTGCGGTCGTAGTAGTTTTCGAGGAGGGCGTGGTCGACCGTCAGCTTGTCGTTCAGCCACACGCTCACGCGGGCGCCGACCATCACGACACGCACGTGGTTCCATTCACCCGCCGGCTTATCGGCCAGCACGAGCGGGTCCTTGCCCGGGGCGCCGGGGCTGTTGTTCCAGAGCGCGCCGCTGCCCTTGTCCGCGCCGTTCTTGAATTCCTTCTCGTTGGTGTGATCCCAAATCTGCACCTGTGGCACGTTGCGGAGGTAGATGCCGGAGTCGCCCTTCGGTGCCATGTTATAATCCACCAGCAGCTCGAAATTGCCGTAGTCCTTCTCGGTGGTGGCGTAGTTGCCCTTGCCGTCGTTCACGAGGTCGCCGTCGACCACCTTCCAGTGCTCCTGCATGCTCTTGGTCCACTTGGCGAGCTGCTCGGTACGCTTGTCATCGGGCAGGGCCGCGAGCTTCCGTGGATCGAAGGTGTCGCCACCGCGGAACCCGGTGAGGTCCTTGCCGTTGAAGAGCGCGGTGAACCCGGCCGGCGGGACGTTGTTTTCAGCGAAGACGAAGGTCGACAGAGCGACGAACGCAGAGAGGAAGGCGGTAGCTTTCATAAATCGATAGCGAGACACGGCTGATAACCCCCGAGTCGCCGGATTATCAAAGAAATTTCCATTTTACCGTAAAATTGTTCGGTGATGGCGACGCGGACAGGGGTGGCTTGAGGCGGACGGCGCCTTTTATCACTCCCGCAGAGGCAAATTGACACGGCGCGCCGTGGAGTGCGGCAGCTTGCTGTGTCGTGGTGGGGATGCGCCCTCCCATTTTGAAGGTTCGCCCCTCCCCCACGCAGCCAGCTGCGCCCTCCACATAGCGGCAGCAAGCTGCCGCAGTCCACGGCGCGCTTCCGCTTTTCGCCCGATCCAAGAAAAGAAACCCATCATGTTTCGGCATTACAAAATCGAGAAGCTTCAGCGAGATGAAAAATGTTGTTAGAACACCTTTTTAGACCATCCGGGAGAGGGCGGATTCACGATGGGGATCTGCCTATGAATCCGCTGGTGCTGCTTGCCATGTTGTTGCTGGTTTTTGGGATGATTTTTCGGTTGCTGGTGGTGAGCATCGGATCACTCTTTCGGTTGCTCTGGCAGGGGTGCTGGTGGGTGGGGGCGACGGGGGTGCATTGGTTCGCGCGGAAGAGAGAATTGCCGGCGGTCGAGACCGGCGTGGGGGCGGTAAAACTGGCGCGATAGAGAAGCTGTTATTTGGCGGAGGAGGCTGGCAATGCGGGAGGACTGAGGCATTTTGGGTGTGTCCCTTTCCCGCATGACCCTCGGTACCGCCTACGAACTGGTGGGTGACGGATACTTCCTCCTCGGATACGTCGCTCCGGTAGCAATCTTCCTCGCGCTCCGCCGGCGCTACCCAGCGCCCACGCCATCGGGAAACAGCGCGGCGGGAGCCATCCTCGTCTGCTGGATTCTCCTCTTTTCCTATCGGGAACTGACCCGCGGGATTACCGTGGATTACATCAATACGCATCCTCCAGCCACACACGATCCGGAAGATGGGCCTTACGATGGCGTCGGAGGGAATGTGGCCATTCTCGTCCTCGGATGGGTCCCGGCGGTGATGGCGCTGACGGTGCTCTTTGCCCTGCGCCGCCTGTGGCGCTGGCTCCGGCGGTTTTGGCGGAAACCGGCATCTATTTGAAAGAAAGGCACTTTTCGCCCGAGCCGGGGTTTCAGAGCCTCATGCCCCTGCAGGGGAAAGCTCTGGCTTTGGAACTAATCTCGATCTGCCCGAAGCTGGAGCTTCGGGCCACCAAGAGTGGGCGAGCAAGGTCACGCGCCCGCGGATTTTGCGCGATTCGGCAAAGAAACTGGTCGAATGTGCATTAAATTGCATTGCAACTCTCTTTCATCACTGACCAAAGCTTGCCGTTTCATCGTTTCTCTGTTTTTTGCCCGCCTTCTCGCTCATGAAAAAGTCCGTACCCGTTGTCTCCGCTGTTGCTTTGCTCGCCACCCTGGCGGGCGTTTCCCGTGCCGCCGATGTCTCCGGCGGCAGTGGCAAGGCGGGGCACCTTTCGCCCTACAAGCGCCTGCCCGTGGAGCCGCCGAAGGATACCCCGGAGGCTGCGACGAAGAACCTGACCAAGGCGAAAATTCCCGCCGGCTTTGTCGCCGATATCTGGGCCGCGGAGCCGCTGCTGGCAAACCCGGTGGCGTTTTGCTTCGACGGCAAGGGGCGCATGTTTGTCAGCGAGACGCATCGCTACCGCAGCAGCGTGCTCGATATCCGCAACTACTACTGGATGATCGAGGACGACCTCGCCACGCGGAATCAGGACGACTGGCTGGCTTCCATCAAAAAGAACTTCCCCAATGACTGGCATGATCTGGAGAAGGAAACGGAAGTCATCCGGCTCGTGCAGGATAGCAATGGCGACGGCAAGGCGGACCAATCGAGCGTGTATGCCGATGGCTTCAACTCGCCGCTGGATGGCATCGCGAGCGGCGTGCTGTGGGACAATGGCAGCCTGTATTTCACGAACATCCCGGCGCTCTGGAAGCTGAGCGGCCAGGACAAGGCGGAGAAGCGCGAGGAACTGGCGCGCGGCTTCGGCATTCGCTTCAGCTACACGGGCCACGATTTCCACGGGCTCATCAAGGGTCCGGATGGCCGCATCTATATGTCGATCGGCGACCGCGCGGCGTCGGTAAAGACGAAGGAAGGGACGACACTCGATTTTCCGGATGAAGGCGGCGTCTACCGCTGCGAGCCCGATGGCAGCCATCTGGAACTCGTGATGAAGGGCCTGCGCAATCCGCAGGAGCTGGCCTTTGACGACAACGGCAATCTTTTCACGGGCGACAACGACAGCGACCAGGGCGACCGCGAGCGCTGGGTGTATATCGTGGAAGGCGCCGACGCCGGCTGGCGCATCGGCTACCAGCACCATCTGTTGGGCAAGGCGTTCAACCCCTGGCTGGCCGAGAAGCAGTGGGAACCGCGCGACTCGAAAAAGAACCAGCCCAACTATGTGCTGTCGCCGATCGCGAACCTGCCCGATGGCCCGAGCGGTCTCGCTTACTACCCCGGGACGGGCATGCCGGACGAATTTAAAGGCTCGTATTTCCTCGCGGGCTACAAGGGCAGCACGGCGGCGAGCGCGGTGAGCACCTTCAAGAGCGTGCCGAATGGCGCGACCTTCAAGCTCGAAGGTCTGCACACCTTCATGGGCAACGTGCAGGCGACGGACGTGGCGTTTGGCCCCGATTCCCGCTTTTACGTGAGCGCGTGGGACGAGGGCTGGGAGCGCTCGGACCAAGGGCGCATCTATCGGCTTTCCAACGAAGCCGCGCGCACGGAGCAGGCGGCGCAGATCGCGGAGGTGCAGAAGCTTTTGGGTGAAGGGTTTGACCAGCGGACGCCGCAGGAGCTGGCCAAGCTGCTCGGGTACCCCGATCAACGCGTGCGCCTCGGCGCGCAATGGGCGCTGAGCGGTAAAAAAGACAGCGCGCAGCAGTTCGCGGAAATCGCTCTGAAGGGCAAAGGGCTCGCCCGCCTGCACGGCGTGTGGGGTCTCGGCAATGACTTGCGCAAGCGGAGTCGCGGCACAGCGCAATGGCCCGCCGTGCCCTTCGCGATTTTCAAGACGCTGGCGAAGGACGCCGATGCGGAAGTGCGCGCACAGGCATTTCACGTGATCAGCGAGCCGGGCCTGCACAATATTGCGGGCGAATGGTCGTCCAATGCGATCAACGCCCTCTGCCTGGAAGGCCTGAAGGACGCCAGCCCGCGCGTGCGCTTCTTTGCCGCGATGGGACTCGCCAATCCGAGCGCCACGGCCAGCGCGCCGGCTATCGTCACCGTCCTCCGCGACAATGACGGCAAGGACGAGTATCTGCAGCATGCGGGCATCATGGCCCTCGTCGGCATGAAGAATGAGCAAGTGCTCGCCGCCGCCGCGAAAGATGAATCCCGCTCGCTCCGCCTCGCCGCGCTGCTGGCCTATCGCCGCCTCGGCAGCGAGAAGGTCGCACAGTTCCTGGCCGACAAGGACGCGACGCTCGTAAGCGAAGCGGCGCATGCGATCAACGATGCGCCGATCAATACAGCGATGCCCGCGCTGGCGAAGCTCGCCGGTCCGGCGCTCGACACGAAGGACATCGCGCTCACCAGCCGCGTGCTGAATGCGAACTTCCGCGTGGGCGACGCCAATGGCGCCGCGCAAATCGCGCAGATCGCCGCCGGCAATGGATCGTCCGATTTGCGCATCGCCGCGCTGGAAATGCTCGCCCACTGGGCCACGCCGCCGGCGCGCGACTACATCATCGGCATCTTCCGTCCGCTGCCCCAGGCCAAGCGCGATGCCGCGCCCGCCGCCAAAGCGCTCGCCGCCGTGGCCCAGCAGCTTCTCTCCGACAAGTCGGAGAAAGTCGTGGCCGCCGCGTGCAAGGCGATCGAGGCCAATGACGTGAAGGCCGCCGGTCCGGCGCTGCTCGCCGTGGTGAAGGATACCAAGGGCAATGAAAAGACGCGCCTCGCCGCGCTCGACACGCTCGGCAAACTCGGCGCGCCGGAACTTTCCGCCGCCGTGCAGGTCGCTTCGTCCGATGCGAACAGCGCGCTAAAGACGGAGGCGACGAGCTTGCTCGGCAAGAGCGATCCGTCGGCCAGCGCGAAGCAGCTCATCGCTTCGTATCCGAAATCGACCGATGCGGAGAAGAAGCACATCCTGACCGCGCTGGGCGACAACCCGAGTCCCGAGGCCGCGAAGGCGCTGACCGATCTGATGACCGGCTTCGCCAAAGTGCCGCCGAGCGTGCAATTGGAACTACTCGAAGCCGCTGGCAAGCGCGCCAAGCCCGCCGTGGCCTCCTACGAGGCCGCGCTGCCCAAGACCGACAAGTTTGCCAAGTTCCTGCCCGCGCTCACGGGCGGCGACGCCGAACTCGGCGAGAAGCTCTTCAAGGAGCACCCGGTGGCTGCGTGCCTCCGCTGCCACAAAGTGAGCGGCCAGGGCGGCGACGCCGGCCCGGCGCTGGATCACCTGATGGCCCGCAAAGACCGCCGCTACGTGCTCGAGAGCATCGTGGACGTGAACGCCGCGATTGCCGACGGCTTCCAAATGGTCGTGCTGACGATGAAGGACGGCAACGCCGTGGGCGGCTTCCTGAAAAAGGAAAACGACACCGAGCTGACCATCCAGGTCCCCGGCGAAGCGACGACCAAGACGTACAAAAAAGCCGACATCAAGCAGCGCGACAACGCGCCCAGCGGCATGCTGCCGAACATCGCGGACCTCGTCTCGCTGCGCGAACTGCGGGATATCATTGAGTATGTGAGCACGCTGAAGTAGGGGCGGCTTGCATAGGTCCCATGGGTCCCATAGGACTTATGGGTCCTATGTCTGAGGGCTTCCTCCCTGCTCGCGGAAATTACCAGCATCTTCTTTCTTACCAGAAAGCGGAGGTGATTTTTGATATCACCTTTCGCTTCACGCGGAAGCATCTTCCTCGCGGGGACCGCACCATTGACCAAATGGTGCAGGCGGCCCGCTCGGGGAAGCAGAATATCATTGAAGCGAGCAAGGCGGCACTGACTTCGAGCGAAACGGAGATCAAATTGACCAATGTCTCCCGCGCGAGCCTGGAAGAGCTGCTGGGTGACTACGGCGATTTTTTGCGGGTGCGTGACCTCGTGACGTGGAGCAAAGAGTCGCGCGAAGCCAAATACGTGCGCGATCTCGGGAAGCGAAAGCCGCAAACCTTCGAACTATATCGGGAGTTTGTGGAGACTCGTCCGGCGGAAGTGGTGGCAAACATCGCACTCTGTTTGATTCACCAAACAAACTATCTGCTCGACCAGCAACTGCGCCACTTGGAGCAAAGCTTCGTGAAAGACGGTGGCATCCGGGAGCGGATGACTCGCGCGCGACGCCAAGCCCGCAACCAGTCTCCAGAAGAGCCGCAGGCATAGGACCCATAAGTCCCATGGGACCTATAGGACCTATTCCAAATCCCGCTAAATAGTACTTCCCGTCCCGCCCACCCTTCCACTAACCCTCACGCACTTCAAACTACCCACCCTATGAGCAGGAAAATTCGTTATGGCATGGTCGGCGGCGGACGCGGCGCGTTTATTGGCGCGGTGCATCGCATTGCGGCGGCGATCGATCAGCAGATTGAACTCGTGTGCGGCGCGTTTTCGAGCGACCCGCAGCGAAGCAAGGACAGCGGCGCGGATCTCTTCCTGCCGGCGAACCGGTGCTACGGTTCGTTTGAGGAAATGATCAAGGCGGAGGCGAAGCTGCCGGAGGGCGAGCGGATGGATTTCATCTCCATCGTCACGCCAAACCACATGCATTTCCCGCCGGCGAAGATGGCGCTGGAAAGCGGCTTTCACGTGCTGAGCGACAAGCCGGCGACGTTTGATCTCAAAGAAGCGAAGACGCTGGGCGAGCTCGTGAAAAAGACGGGGCTACTCTATGGGCTAACGCACAACTACACGGGCTACCCGCTCGTGAAGCAGGCGCGCGAGATGGTGGCGACGGGGCAGCTCGGCAAGATTCGCAAAGTGGTGGTGGAATATCCGCAGGGCTGGCTGGCGACGCGCCTGGAGGCCTCCGACCAAAAGCAGGCGGCGTGGCGCACGGACCCCAAGAAGAGCGGTGCGGCGGGGTGCATCGGTGACATCGGCACGCATGCCGAGAATCTTGCGGAATACATCACCGGCCTGGAGATCAGTGAACTGGCGGCGGACATCACGACTTTCGTCAAAGGCCGCAAGCTGGATGACGATGGCAACGTGCTGCTGCGCTTCAAAGGCGGCGCGAAGGGCGTGCTGCATAGCTCGCAGATCTCGGTGGGCGAGGAAAACAATCTGAACATCCGCGTCTACGGCGAGAAGGCCGGCCTGGAATGGCACCAGAAGGAGCCGAACACATTGCTGGTGAAGTGGCTCGACCAGCCGATGCAGGTGTATCGCACGGCGAACGGTTATCTCGGCAAAGCGGCGCTGGCCGCCGGCCGCACGCCGCCCGCGCATCCCGAGGGCTACCTCGAAGCGTTTGCGAACGTCTACAAGAACTTCGCCAACGCCATCCGCACGCGACTCGCCGGCAAGAAGCTCGCGAAGGACGACCTCGCCAACGACTACCCGAAAATCCAGGACGGCATCCGCGGGATGGCGTTCATCGAGGCCGTGGTGAAGTCGTCCAAGGCGAATGCGGCTTGGACGAAATTGGACGCGTAATCCTTGGTGGCCCGAAGTTCCAGCTCCGGGCTCATAGAGCGGGTTAAGAAAAACTGCAGCCACTCGCGTTGCTCTGTGCGCCTGTAGCCGTGGCCGGGAGGCCGCGGATTTCTGTCGCGATTTTTCGCAGACCGCTACAGCGCGGCTTTAGAAATGTCGGAGCCATTCTCCGCAGCCTCCCGGCTGCGGCTCCAGACGCGCCAAGCATTGGGAGCGGCGATCATTCAGTTTAGAGCAACTGCCGAAAGTTATTTCCGATTCGAAGGCGTTTCGAAGGGAACCCTTTCAGGGTTCGTCGCCATTCGGACGCCATTTCCAGGGTAGGCGCTGCGCGCCAACCCTTCGCTCATGTAGGCAATCCCTTCGGGATTGGGTCACCCGCCGGAGATTACTTTTGGCATTCGCTCTAAACTGCTCCAGATTTCCCACCGCTACTCAAAATCGATATGCCCGGAGCTGGAGCTTCGGGCCACCAAGGTGTCGCCGCCGAGCTACCGAATGACACCTCGCAGATCCACGCTGGGATCGCGGCGATGGTTGGGGTTGTAGAAGGGCTTCAGCGGCGGAGCCTCGGGACCGCGGCCGGGAAGGAGGTTCAGATCGGAGAGCGTGGCGAGGTCGAGGCGACCGGTGCGGGAGAGGCGGCGCTGCTCCTGGTAAAGGAACAGGGCCTCGCTCAGCCCGGTGCCGGGACGTCCGTCGAGGTCGCCGCGATAGAGATGGCGCCGGCCGAGGGCATCCTGTGCTTTGCGGAGGACGTCGACTTGCACCTCGCGCGGGGCGCTGGCGTAGGGGGTGCCATGAAAGAAGGTACTCCAATCGTCGACGGTCGGTGAGGGCATCCCGCGCGGAGGGGTGATCACATTTGGATCCTCGGGCACGATGCGGGGTTTGAGCGGGCGATAGGTGCCATCATCCGGGTCACTGGGTTGCAGGGTATCGGGATTCTCACGGAGAAGATCCTTCCCACGCGGGGACGGCGGGCGCTCGCTGGAGGGCGGACGCGTTTCGCCGGGAGCAGGCGGATTGAGTTGATCCGCTGGTTTCTTTTTCGCCGGTTTGGTCTCCGGCGGCGGCGCGGGATTGGCAGGGCCCATACCGAGGGCGGCGAGTGTTTCGTCGTCAATCGTGCCGGTAACCTTCAAGCCATTGCGAATCTGAAAACGGCGGATGGCGGCGCTGGTCTCGGCGCCATCCTTGCCGTCGACGGCGCCATAGAAAAATCCCTGCTTCTTGAGTTCCGCCTGCGCGTCACGGAGACGGTCATCGGCCAGCGCGGTGGCCACCAGGAGCGCTGAGGCGAAAAGGAGATATTTCATGGGATACTAGGAAGATTGACGGGAAAGAGGGTGTGTCAATTCATCGATCCGCGGAGATTTTTCAGACGTATGCAGGGGCGGCCTCAAAGGGGAGCGCGGCACCTCCATCTTTGGGCAGTCTCTGGGCGCGCGACGCCGCGCACATGGCAAAAATGCTCAACTCCGAAAATCAGCAGAACTGGGATCTGCTCCATCCGCGCCCATCCGCGTAATCCGCGGTCTTCTTGAACCGCGGATTACGCGGACGGGCGCGGATATCTGGGCGGCGGAGGATCAGCGAACTTTCGTAAGCCGAGACGGAAGGGGCATTCAGTTTAGCGCTTCGCGCGATAAGAGGCCGACTGAGGCCAGTCCGAGCCGGACTGGCCTCGCGGCCCTGGCAGCGGCGCTCTGGTTCGATCACGCACTCGATATCCGCAGAGGAGTTTGATCCGATCGCAATCCGATATTTTCCAAAGTTCTCGGATTCCCTGCTTTTCAACGCCGCAGGGGGCGTGATAAACGGCGCGTCGTCATGAGCGAAGCCCCGGAAAACTTCACTGGAGAACGCTGCAAGGCCAGACAGGAAGCGGAGTGTTTTGATGGACAACAGTGGTGCTTTCTGGCGTTTTTCCCGGGCGGCGTTTGGCCGGCCACACCTCTGCGATTTGCACTTCCATGCTCGTAAACCGCTCCCACATTCCTTGGTTCCTATTGACGCTGGTGGCGACCCTCGCCGTGGTGGGGGGCTACAATGCGCGCTTTCATCCCGAGGCGTTCCCGCACATCGGGTTGCCCTCGTGGTTGAAGGATGGCGGACTGCCGCGCAACACGGTGGGCGGCACGCGGCTGGGACTGGTGTATGGCACGCTGGCGTTTTTGATTTTCCTCTTCGCGGCCGCGCTGGGCGGACGGAAAAAGAAGCCGACGTGGCCCCTGGGCAATGTGAAGACGTGGGTGCGCGCGCACATCTGGCTGACGATTTTTACCATTCCGCTGGTGGGCTTTCACTGCGGGTGGACCTGGGGCAGCCCTCAGACGACCTGGGTGCTGATGCTGTATATTTTTGTGATGGCGTCCGGCTTTTTCGGACTGGCGATGCAGCAATTCATGCCGGGGCTGATCAAGGAGCGTCTGCCGCGCGAGGTGGTGTTTGACCAAATCCCGAACATCAAGCGGCGGAATCTGGAGGGCGCGCAAAAACTGCGCGCGGCGTGCCTCGCGAAGGAGCGTGACCTGGTGGCCGCCAGCGGCGGACCGGCGACAGGCTTTGACGAGGACACGAAGAGCCGCGAGCGGATCGTGGCGTTCCTCGATGCGGAGGCACTGCCCTATCTCTCGGCGAGCCGGGGCAAGGGGCACAAGCTGGCAAATGCCCGCGAGAGCGATTCGATTTTCCGCGTGCTAAAGATCAACGTGTCGTCGAAATGGCGGCCGAGCGTGGAGTGCCTGCAAGAATGGTGCGATGAGCGTCGGCGCATCGACGTGCAGGTGACGCTGCAACACTGGCTGCACGGCTGGCTGCTCATCCACGCGCCGGTGTCGTTCCTCCTGATCGTTTTCACACTCTGGCACGCCATCGTGGCGGTGCGCCTCTTCATCGTTCAGCCGTAGCTTCCCATGCCGGACAACAATCAAAAGGACATCTCCTCCAAGTACCAGAAGGACATCAAAGGGTACCAAAAGACCCATCCTTTCCGGCGGCTGCGCTTCTGGCTGACGCTGGGGGCGTTTATCTTCGGGGTGGTGTGGGCGGTGGGCTTCAAATCGTTTGGCGGGAGTTCGCTCTTTTTCAACACCGGACCCATTTCGGAAAATCACCGGCGCTTCGAGCAGAAGTGCGAGCAGTGCCACACGGGGGCCTCGACGGACATGCTCACCATTTTGCCGTTCGGCTCGGCGAAGAAGACGATGGACCAGGGCAAGGACGCGATTTTCGCCTCGCTGAAGTCCGCCGGAGAGCACGCGCTGAATGTGACGTCGGAAAAGCTCAGCGACCCGAAAAAGCTGGGCGATGCGATGGTGTCGGCGCTGGGCTCGCTCACCTTGGACAATATCGACCGCGCCTGCCTCGTGTGCCATGGCGGGATGTCGCTGCATCAGCCGGGCGTGAAGGCGGTGATGTTTCGCGAGACGGTGAAGGAGCTGAGCGTGGTGTCGGCCGGGGCGTGCAGCACCTGCCACGTGGAGCACGTCGGCACGGCGCGCATGCGGCTGCCCACCGACGAGACGTGCACGCACTGCCACGGCAGCGAGCACATGCTGAAAGACTCGTTCAAAGTGGCGCACTTTGATGGCAAAGCCGCGAAGCCCACGGGGCAGAACCTTATCCTGGAGAAGATTGGCGGACGCACGGTGCCGACGGGCAGTCGCGAAGGCTACGTGGAGAACTGGCCCATCCAATGGGTGCCGCCCGCGACCGAGGGCCATCAGCCGAAGCTGATTCGCTCCTTCGCCGACAAAGACCCGAATCTGCGCCACCCGGATTTTCTGTATCAGCAAAAGAACGCCCCGGATCAGGCGAAGATTCTCTTCAATCACAAGCGCCACCTCGGCCTGATGGATCCCGCGACGAAGAAACGGATGCCGGCCAAGGATATTCCGCTGATCGATGGGCAGGCGCTGGATTGCGCGTCGTGCCACACGGTGGATTCCGACGGCGTGGGGATGCAGCGCATCAGCTACGACCAGAACTGCAAGCAGTGCCATCCGCTGGCGATCGACCCGCAGCTGCCGGGCTTCACGATTCCGCATCGCGACCCGGCGAAGGTGCGCTCCTTCCTGGCGAGCCTGCGCCGGCAGTGGACGGACTTTGCCAAGGACCGCTACAAAGACGCCGACCCGCAACAGATCGATGCCTTCATGAAGAACCGGGAGAATGAGTTCGTGAAGCTGTGGCCGGGCGGCATCGATGACTGGCAGAAGATCGTGTTCTTCGACGGCAACCCGAACAACTCCACGCTCTGGGCGTGCGTGCGCTGCCACGCCACCCAGGCGAGCCCCGGCGCGAAGCCGGAGCCGGCGGTGAAGATGGGCGCAACGCTCCCGGTGGTGGAACGCACCACGATTCCGGATCAATTCCTCACGCGCGGGCCGTACAAGCACTCGGCGCACCTGGATATGGCGTGCGTCGACTGCCACAACAGGAACGACGATGGGAAGACGGACAAGCTGAGTGATTGGACCCAGGATATCTCACTGCCAAAAATGACGCTGTGCATGGAGTGCCATCGCCCGCGCGACTACGACAAGGTGCCGGAAAACCCGACGAATGCGCTCGCACCAACCTTCGGATCCTATGGCCCGCTCGCGGTGGTGAAGCAGCGGAATGAAGGCGGCGTGTTCGACAACTGCCTGCGCTGCCACAAGTATCACGTACCGGCCGCCGAGATGGAAATCGGCAAAGCGCTGCTCGGAACGCCGACGGCGAAGAATTAGAGCAGTTTCAGAAACACTGTAGCCGCTGATTTTTGCGCAAGACAGTGTAGCTGCGACCGGGAGGTCGCAGAGCGCGGCACGACTTTTCTGAAACAGGTCCAGCCGAAACGGTGGGGGGGCGATCTTGGAGCGGTGGCAGAGCGCAGCGGCGACACCACCTTTGGAGGCTTCTCATTTTTCTGCCGACATGAAGTCTGCAAAGAGCGCCTCACTGGGAGCCGGGGCGCCCTCGCCCCGAGCTTCGTTGAAAGTGGCCATCAATGGGAATCGAGGCGCCTGAAACGCACATCGCCCGGCTCTTGCACAGGGTGCCTCTCGCCAAGATTTGTCCGTCTTGAAATGAAGTTCGAGGCGAGGGCGCCCCGGCTCCCAGTGCTCGTGCGCCTAGCGGAGATCTTTCTTTGTCTCGCGCAAGGCCCGAAGATTAGTTTCGGGAGGAATACCTGGATCGCTGGTCTTCGGCACGGCGATGCGCTGGGAGAGATAGATGCCGGAGTGGCCGCTGAAAAGATAGGCGAGGAAACAGGCGGTGGCTACGTAGACGACATGGGTAGCGCCGAAGAGCTCGATACCCATGAGCGTGCAGGCGACGGGGGTGTTCGTGGCGCCGGCGAAGATGGCGACGAAGCCGAGGGCGGCGAAAAGATCGGGCGGCGCGCCGAGAGCAACAGCGAGGGCATTGCCGAGCGCAGCCCCGATGAAGAAGAGCGGAGTCACTTCGCCGCCTTTGAAGCCGGAACTCACCGTGACGACGGTGAAGATCATCTTCCACAACCAGCTCCACGGGTGGACTTCCGGCGAGGTGAAGAAAGACGGAATGGTGATGGCGTGCGGGTCGCGGGACCAGACGCCGAGGCCGAGATAATCGGGCGTGCCGGCGAGGAGAAAGAGGCCAATGACCAGCGCGCCGCCGACCGCCGGGCGCAGCGGAGCGAAGGGCACGAGCTTTTTGAACCCGGCGCTGAGGCGGTGAGAGAGCTCCGCAAAGGCGGTGCTGGCGAGGCCGAAGGCGGCGGAGGCGAGGGCCACTTTCGCCAGCAGCCAGGGCTCGAGATGGAAGAAGGCCGAGGGTGGACGCTCGCTCGCGAGGTAGGCCACGGTGTAGTGGGTGTGGCCGATGCCCCAGGCGTGGCATGTCCAGTCGGCGGTGACGGCGGCGATGAGGCATGGGAGCATCGCCTCGTACTGCATCCGGCCAATCATGAGCACCTCCAGCGCGAAGACCGTGCCGGCGAGCGGCGTACCAAACACGGCGCCAAAGCCCGCGGCCACGCCGGCCATCAGCATGATGCGCTGCGTGGAGGCGCTGAGGCGAAGAAGTTTGCCGGAGCCACTGGCGATGCTCCCACCCATTTGCACGGCGGTGCCTTCGCGTCCGGCCGAGCCGCCGAAGAGATGTGTGACCAGTGTGCCGAAGAGAACGAGCGGAGCCATGCGCCGGGGCACGCCACCGCCGGGACGATGGATTTGGTCGATGATGAGATTGTTCCCGCCGTCGGACGCGCCGCCATAGTAGTGGTAAATCAGCCCCACCACCACACCGGCCACGGGCAGGAGATAGAGGAGCCACGGGTGGTCTAACCGGACGCCGGTGACGGCATCGAGACTCCACAGGAAAAAGGCGCACGCCGAGCCGATGGCCATGGCCACGGGGACAATGAGCGCGAGCCACAGGAGGGCGGCGCGAAGTTGTGTAGACCAATCGGCGAGACGTTGGCGAAGGAGCATCATGGGCGGGACTCCTTGAGATTAGCATGGGTGCAAACCGCCGGCGGGGCAAAATGGCAAAGGCTTTGGTCGAGTGATATGGGCATGGTCCTACTGGTGAAGTAGGAATCATCAGCCCCGGCAGACCGTGGCGGTTTCCCAGCGAAAAGCCGGGCGGCAGAAATCCATTGCCTTGCGAGGATTGGTAGCAGGGGGATAGCGGGGCGTCAAGGCGGGGGCCGGAATGGGTCCCATGGGACCGATCGGACGCCTAGGTCCTATGATGCGTGGGCCTCTCTCAAGCGCCAACTCTTCGTCTCCGCGCCTCCTCGCCCCCCTGACTATGATCCCCGCGTGGCGCGATAGCGGGAAAGGAATTGGCGGGCGATCTCCTCAGAAGAGTGGCCGCGCACCCGGTTGGCGTACGCTTCCACATCGGCGGCCGAGACGGCCATTTGGCGAACCAGCGGCTTCCCAAAAAGAGTGCTCAGCATCTGGACGACCTCCGCCGCGGTTTCGAAAACGATGTCCCGCGTCTCGTTATCGGGACGGGTGCTGCGGGCGACTTCGTCAATCCAGAAGCCGTCGCGCTGGAGAAAGAAAAGGCGCATCTGGAAGGTGGCATCTCCCGGAATGTAACCTTCCTGAGTAACCACCATCGGACTTTTCGGATCGTTTGGATCGAGCCGGATCAATTTGCAGTCCGTGTAGTTATTGGTGAGAGCGCGCGTGGGCGTTGGCATGGGGGCAGGGTGGCCCGAAGCCGATGAGGAACAATCGGACCTAGGTCGTATGATCGTCGGCACGCTGGCTCATCCGCCCAAGGCAATGGTCAGGCCGACGAGGACGATGCCAATGCCGACCATGGCAAGCCCGGTGAAAACGCGATGGAAGCCGGCATAGCGGGCGAGCATATGGCCGGCGCCGAAGAGCAGCGTGATCGCGACGGCGTTCGAGACGTGCAGCGCGAGGCGCGGGTCTTTAAAAACGAGAAACGGGATGACGACGGGAAACGTGGAAAGAAAAACGAGGAGAAAGACGCCGAGCGCACCGTGCCAGTTGCGCGCGGTGAGGCGGACGCGCGCCACCGGGGGCGGCAACTGCTTCAAGTGCGTGTGGATGCGGTCGAAGTCGGCAGGCTGCAAGGCATCGGCCACCTTGGGCGGGAGGGCGTGGGCGATGGCCTCGTGCGCTTTGGCCGGCTCGGCAATCTGCTGCACGCGACGAAGGAAGCGGGCGTGATGGCCGGATTCCGATAAACAGGCGATGAGGTAGAAGGAGGCATCGATGATGCCCCAGGCGAGATTACAGCCGATGGCCCCAACAAGCATGTCACGCACGTCGCTCTGGCCGACATGCACGACACTCATCGCGCCCGTGAACGTGAGGACCATGATGAGGCCGAAGACGATTTCGGAAAAGCGTTCCAGGGGATCGAGCGTCCGATGGGAGCTCTCGTGGGGATCGGTCATGCGGCGGGGGGACTCTGCTGTTCAAACTCGTCCATGGCCTCGGCGAGGGAGGTAAAGCGGTCGATCCGCGTCGTCACTTCTTCCACGCCCTCGAGCCGCAGCATGTCGCGCACGGTAGAACGGGCCTCGACAATCCGGAGGCCGATGCCGCGCTTGGAAAGTTCGGTGTGCAGGGCGACAAACATGCGGGCGCCGGCCATATCCACGTTGGCGGAAGTCGAAAGATCGCAGAGGACGAGGCGCACCGGCTCGCGGCCCGCATCGAGGCGCGCGCACACGGTATCGAACACGTGCTCGGCATTAAAGTAGACGATGGCGGACTCCACGCGGAAGATGAGCGCGCCGGGCGTGGGTTCATTGTCGTGATGCCGCTCCAGGTCCGAATAGCGCCGGGCGCCAGGAATTTTGCCGAGGAAGGCGACATGCGGCCGGGAGATATGGCGGATGAGCCGGAAGAGCGAGATGACGGCGCCGAGGAGCACCCCCTCCAGCAAGCCGGCCCAGAGCACGCCAAGCAGCGCAATGACCGCCACCCAGAACTCCCCGCGCTGCACGCGCCAGAGCCGGCGCAGCTCCGAAACTTTGACGAGGCCGGCCACGGCCATGAGAATGATGGCCGCTAGCACGGGCTGCGGCAGTTCGCGGAGGAGCCCGGTGAAGAACACGGCGACCACGAGAATGAGCAGCGCGGAAATGAGGCCGGAGAGTGGCGTTTTCGCACCGCTGCTTTCATTCACGAGCGATTGGGACGTACCGCCGCTGATCGGGAATCCGTGGCCGATGCCAGCGGCGAGGTTCGCGCCGGCGAGCGCGAGGAACTCCTGATTGCTATCGAGCCGGTAGCCGTGCTTTTCCGCAAACATGCGGCCGACGGCCGAGGTCTCGACCGCACCGAGGAGAAAACAGGCAATCGCGAGGGGCATGAGTTGCACCGCCTCGTGCCAGGTCACGAGAGGAATCATCGGCACCGGCAAGCCGCGCGGGACTTCACCCATGAGTTTCACGCCATGCGCGGAAAAATCGATGAACGATGCCACTACGATGCTGGCGATGACGACAAAGAGGGCGACCGGTTTATGCGGCAACAGCTTTTTTCCAAGGATGAGCAGCGCGAGCGCCGACAGGCCTACCACCAGCGAGGCGACATTGGTTTCGCCGACATGCTGCAGAAAGACGCCCATGCGCTCCCAGAAATCGCCGTGGCCGCCGGTGACGCCGAAGAGCTTTGGCAGCTGCGTGCTCGCCAGATGCAGGGCCACGCCGGCTTTGAAACCGATGAGCACCGTCTCCGAAATGAAGCTGACCGCCGAGCCCACGCGCGCCAGCCAGGCGGCGAAGGCAATCCCCGCCGTGAGCAGCGCCGTGCAAGCGGCCATGGCGGCGAAGCGGGAGGGGTCTCCGCCCGCGAGGCCGCCCAGGGATGTGCCGATGAGGAGCGAGATGGCCGAGGTCACTGTCACCGCCGTGTGGCGGGAGCTGCAGAACAACCAAAAGACGAGCCCACCGAAAAGGCAGGCGTACAGGCCGGCCTGCGGCGGGAGACCCGCCAGCAAGGCATCGCCCAAGGCCGCCGGCAGCAGATACGCCGCCAGCGTAAGACCGGCCGCGAAGTCCGCGCGCAGCCACGCACTTTGGTAGCCGCGCAGCCATCGCAGCGCGGGAAAAATGCTGTCCCACCGGCCGGCCGGCGAGGCCGCGCTCATTTGCTCTCGAGCAGGATCTTGCGCGCCGCCACCAGCTCTTTCTTCTTCGCCTCACTCACCTTGGGATATTTCAGGTCCAGCGAAGCCAGCGCATCGATGACCGCGGCGGCGACGATCACGCGCGTGAACCATTTATTGTCCGCGGGCACCACGTACCAGGGCGAATGGTCGGTCGCCGTCTCGCGGATGGTCTCCTCATACGCCTTCATGTAGTCGTCCCAAAACCCGCGCTCCTTCGCGTCGTTGGCCGAGAACTTCCAGTTTTTGTCCGGATTATCGAGCCGCTCCAGGAAACGCTTCTGCTGCTCCTTTTTGGAAACGTGCAGGAAAAACTTCAGCACGATCGTGCCGTTGCGATTCAGGTAGCGCTCGAAGCCGCGGATGTCCTGGAAACGCTCGTCCCAGATGCGTTTGGTCACGCGTTCCTCCGGCAGTTTCTGCCCGGCAAGAAACTCCGGATGCACACGCACCACGAGCGTTTCCTCATAGTAGCTGCGATTGAAAATGCCGATGTGCCCGCGATTCGGCAGCACTTTCATGCAGCGCCACAGGTAATCGTGATCGAGATCCTCGGAGGTGGGCGACTTGAACGAAGACACCTGGCAGCCCTGCGGATTCACGCCGGACATCACGTGCTTGATTGTCCCGTCCTTCCCCGCCGCGTCCATGGCCTGGAAGACCAGCAGCACCGACCAGCGATCCTGCGCGTAGAGCACGCTCTGCAACTCGGCCAGCGCGTCCACCCCCATTTGCAGCGCTTCCTTCGCACGGGCTTTGTCTTCGGCTTTCAGTTCGCCGGTATCACCAGGATCCACGTCCTTGAGACGAAACTTTTTCCCGTTCGCAATGCGGTAGGGACGAGAGAGGCGGCGGGAGGCGGCGATGATTTCCTTGGTCTTCATGGGCAATGTGAGAAAATTGTTTCGGAGTGGGGGGACCGATTCCATGGGCCTTTGGTCCTATCCCGAAATCCTCCTGGAACTCCGGGAAAAAAGCCGTGGCCTAAGAACGATCGACGACCTGCTTCAAGATGGCGAGGCCAGCCGCCTGCAGCGGTCCCATCCCACTGCCGGGCAGGAACCAGAAACCACGCTCCTTCGACGGGCAGTAGATGAAGTGGAGCCGATCGTTGGTCGTGGCGTGGTAGTAAGTGGCGCCGGGATTTTCCGCGAGGAAGGTGAAGAATTTCTCGCGCCACGGATGATCGATAAACGGGAAGAGCTCCTCTCCGAGGGCCTTGAGTTCGTCGATGTCGATGCTGTGAATCGACTCCTCAATGCCGCGGCGGCGGGAGTCGTTGATTTCGTCCATGTTCAGATTTTCGGTAGGCATAAGATGAGAGGTGCGGAGGGTTGGATGCGTGAAAAAATCACGCCTGGCCGGGCTGGATTTTCCAGACGAGCCGGCAGTAGTCGCGGATGGAGCGATCCGAGAAGAATTTACCCATGCGCGCCGTGTTGAGGATGGATTGGCGCGTCCACGCGGCCGGATTTTTCCACAGTGCGCTGACGCTCCCCTGGGCTTCGAGGTAGGCTTGGTAATCCGCAAGGAGGAGAAAGGGATCGTCGTAGAGGAGATTGTCGACGATGGGACGGAAAAGCTCCGTATCGCCACCCGCCAGAGCGCCGCTGCCCATGAAGTCGATCACCTCGCGCAACACCGCATTCTGCTCGTAGTAATCGCGCGAACGGTAGCCGCGCGCCTTGAGTTCGTAGACTTGCTCCGCCGTGAGGCCGAAGAGGAAAAAGTTTTCCGCGCCGACTTCCTCGCGAATCTCCACATTCGCCCCGTCGAGCGTACCAATGGTGAGCGCGCCATTGAGCGAAAACTTCATGTTGCCCGTTCCGCTCGCCTCCTTGCCCGCCGTGGAGATTTGCTCCGACAAATCGGCCGCGGGATAAATATAGTGGGCGTTCTTGACGTTGAAGTTGGGGAAAAAGACGACCTTAAGACGATCGCGCACCATGGGATCGTTGTTCACCACGTCGGCCACGGCGTTGATGAGCTTGATGATCCGCTTGGCGAGGAAATAGCCCGGCGCAGCCTTGCCGCCAAAGATAAAGGTGCGCGCGGGCACATCGGCGTCCGGATTTTTCCGCAGTCGCAAGTAGAGCGTGAGGATGTGCAGGACGGCGAGGTGCTGCCGCTTGTATTCGTGAATGCGCTTCACCTGCACATCGAAGAGCGACTCCGGCGACACGGTGAGCCCGGTGCGCTCGGCGATGAGCGCGGCAAGCCGGCGCTTGTTGGCCAGCTTCACTTCGCGCCACAGCTTCTGAAAGACGGGGTCCTCCGCCAGCGGCTCCAGCCGGCGCAAGTCGTCGGGAGCCTTCAGCCAGCCGTCGCCCACGCGTGCATTGAGCAGTTGCGCCAGGCCGGGATTGCTGAGCGCCACGAAGCGGCGCGGCGTGACGCCATTGGTCACGTTGCAGAATTTCTTTGGCCACAGCTCCGCCAGATCGCGAAGGACCGTCTGCCGCAGCAGTGCGGAATGAAGCTCGGCCACGCCGTTGATCGTGTGGCTGCCGACGGCGGCGAGGTGCGCCATCCGGATGGAGCGCGGCCCATGCTCATCGATGAGCGAGAGCGCGGCCACGCGGCCCTCATCGCCCGGAAAAGCAGCCCGTACTTCCTCAAGGAAACGGCGGTTGATCTCGTAGACGATTTCCAGGTGCCGGGGCAGGAGCGCGCCGAAGAGGTCCACGGTCCATTTCTCCAGCGCCTCCGGGAGCAGCGTGTGATTCGTGTACGCAAACGTCTGCCGCGTGACGGCCCAGGCTTCGTCCCAACCAAGACCGTGCTCATCCACGAGCAGCCGCATGAGCTCTGCGACCGAGACGGCGGGATGCGTATCATTAAGCTGCACTGCCCATTTCTCGTGAAACGTCGCGGGCTTTCCGCCGAGCGAGGCGTGGATGCGCAGCATGTCCTGCAGCGAGCAAGTCGTGAAAAAGAACTGCTGTTTGAGCCGAAGCTCCTTGCCACGATGCGCCGTGTCGTTCGGGTAGAGCACCTTGGTGATCGTCTCGGACTGCACCTTGTCCTCCACGGCGCGGTCGTATTCGCCGTGGTTGAAGATGGCGAAATCGAAGGACTCCACCGCTTCCGCGCTCCACAGCCGCAGAATATCGCAGGTGTCGACTCGATAGCCGGCAATCGGCGTATCATAGGCCACGCCTCTAACTTTCGTGGCGGGCAGCCAGCGCACCGTGTAGCCGCCGCGGCCATCTTCGACCGATTCCGTGCGGCCACCAAATTTCACCTCATACGCCGTCTCGGGGCGCTGGATTTCCCAGGGGTTGCCGTGGCGCAGCCATTTGTCCGTGGCCTCGCATTGCCAGCCGTCGCGGATGGCTTGGGCGAAGATGCCGAATTCATACCGGATGCCATAGCCGATGGCGGGCACTTCGACGGAAGCGAGCGAATCCAAAAAGCAGGAGGCCAGGCGCCCGAGGCCGCCATTTCCGAGACCGGGTTCGTCCTCCTGTTCCAGCAGCACTTCGAGGTCGTAGCCGAGTTCCTTCATCGCCTCGCGCGCCTCCTCGGTGATGCCAAGATTCAGCAGGTTATTGGCGAGATGCGGACCGGGCAGAAATTCCGCAGAAAGATAGGCCACGCGGCGGGCATCGGCGCCGCCGTAGTGCTCGATGCTGGAGACCACGCGCTGCAGCAGGCGGTCGCGCACCGTGAGGGCCAGCGCCACATACAAATCGTGCTTGGTCGCCATGGCCGGCACGCGGCCGAGATGGCACTGGAGATTGTCGAGGAACGCTTGCTTGATATCAGCAGCGCTGAGGCCGGTGCGGATACCGGGCGAGCCGGAGGGAACCCGGGCTTTCGGAGCAGGTGGTTTCATGGAACGGCGGCAGGGCATGCTGGGCGGCGCCGTGGTTCCTTCCAATAGGACCTAGGGCGTATCCTTACGGCCGAAACCGCCCTCCGAGACGCCAGGAACGATATAGCACCAAGGTCCAATAGGCAGGGGTCGCAGCGCCTTGAAATTCTCGCGACTGCACACACAACCATGAAACAGCACATCCTGCCATCGCTCGCCCTCGCCGCCCTCCTCTTTGCCGGTTGCCAATCCACGGCCCCGCAAGGACCGGACCGCTTTACCAAGGCTGACGCCAACAAGGACCACAAGCTCTCCCTCGACGAGGCGAACACCTATCTCGTCACCCAGATTTTTGACAGTCGCGACGCCGATCACGACGGAAAGCTGACGCTGCAGGAATGGTCCGTGGAAGGCGCCAAGGGGAATGACCAACTCTTCCACGATCGCGATGCCAACCACGATGGCATCGTCACGCTGGATGAGGCGCTCGCCTATGGCCGCAAGCACGGCATGGCGAAGAAGCTCCTGCAGGCCGCGGACACCAATCATGATGGCTATCTCACGCGCGAGGAAGCCAAGGCGTACTACGCCAAACACGGCGCTTAAGGCCGTGATGGCGCAACCGTAGGACTTAGGTCCGATAGCCCCCGAACGCGCCGACGAGGACAACTTCCGTCCCCTCGCACGCTATGCCGACGCCACCGATTCAAGTCTACATCGTGGACGACGATCCCTCGATCTGCGTCGCCTATGCGCGCCTCATGCGCTCGGCGCAGATTGCGGCCCGGACGTTTGCCTCGGTGGAGGAATTCGTGGGCGCTGACTTCAAAGATGAAAATGCGTGCGTCATTTCCGATGTGCAATTTCCCGGCCGCAGCGGCCTGGACCTGCCCGTGCTGCTGGGGCGCGCTGGGCACCTGCTCCCGGTGATTTTTGTCACCGCGCACGATACGCCCGAGACCCGGGACATCGCCCAGCGCTTCGGCGCCGTGGGCTACTACCGCAAGCCGGTGGACGACCTCATCCTGCTCGGCGCCATCACGGCCGCCGTCGAACGACCAGCCATTCCCTGACCCCACTTCTCCAAAAACGCGAATCTTAACGAAACCAAACTCCATGAAGAACCCGCTTCGCCTCGCCGCGCTCGCCGCCGGCGTGCTCGTTTTGCCCGCCTGCAACAAACAGGAAACCGCCGCCCCACCGCCCCCGCCGGAAGTGCTGGTGCTGGCCGCCGCCACGAAGGATGTGCCGGTGTACCGCGAATGGATCGGCACGCTCGATGGCTCGGAGAACGCGGAAATTCGCGCGCGCGTCACCGGCTACCTGCTCAAGCGCAACTACGCGGAAGGCTCGCTCGTCAAAAAGGGCGACCTGCTGTTTGAGATCGATCCGCGGCCGTTCGAGGCGGCGCTTGCCGAGGCCAAGAGCCAGCTCGAGCAGGGCAAGGCGCTGCAACTCGCCTCGCAGGCGGAAGCAGACCGGAGTAAGGAACTCTTCGGTCAGCGCGTAATTTCCGAAAAGGAGTTCATCAACAAGACGCAACTGAACCAGTCGAGCATCGCCAAGGTGGCGGCGCTCACGGCGGCGGTGGAACAGGCGCAGCTCAACCTCAACTTCTGCAGGATCACCTCACCGGTGGACGGTATCGCCGGCATCGCGCAGGCGCAGGTGGGCGATTTGGTGGGCACCGCGAGCAGCACCGTGCTGACCTCCGTGTCCACCCTGGATCCGATCAAAGTGGTCTTCCCCGTGAGCGAGTCCGATTTCCTCGCCGCCAACGCGCGGGTGCAGGAAACGCTGAGCAAGCCTTTTGAAGAGCGTCCGCAACGGCTGGAACTCGTCCTCGCCGACGGTTCCACCTTCCCGGAAAAGGCGCGGTTGCTGTCCGTGGATCGGCAGGTGAAGGCCACCACCGGCACCATCCTTGTCACCGCGGTCCTGCCGAATCCCGGCAGCGTGCTCCGGCCGGGCTTTTTCGCGCGCGCGCGCATCGAGGCCGATGTCCTGAAAGGCGCCATCGTGGTGCCGCAGCGCGCGGTGTATGAAGTTCAAGGCAGCTACCAACTCGGCATCATCGGGGCGGACAACAAGGCGGAGATCCGCCCGGTCAAAGTAGGACCTCGCACCGGCACAGACTGGGTCATTACCTCGGGCCTGAAGGCGGACGAGAAGGTGGTGGTGGAAGGCCTGCAAAAAATCAAAGCCGGGGCGCCGGTGGTGGCGAAGCCGTGGGCTCCAGCCGCCGCCCCTACGCCCGCTGCGCAACCCGACGCCAAATAACGCACCATGGCTTCTTTCTTCGTCAACCGGCCCATTGTGGCGATGGTCATCTCGATTTTGATGACCATCATCGGCATCATCACCTACGCGCGGCTCCCCGTCGCACAGTTCCCGGACATCGTCCCGCCGGAAATCCAGGTGAAGACCACCTACACGGGCGCGGACGCCCTCACCGTGGAACAGTCCGTCGCTACGCCCATCGAGCAGCAGATGAGCGGCGTCGACAACATGAACTACATGCAGTCGGTGAACGGAAACGACGGCACACTGAAGCTGACGGTGAACTTCGAGGTGGGGACAGACGTCAACACGGACCAGATTCTGTCGCAGATGCGCAGCAACCAAGCGTCGTCGCAGCTACCGCAGGACGTGAATAAATTCGGCGTGACGGTGGCGAAGTCCACCTCGTCTCCGCTGATCATGTTCGCGCTCTATTCGCCGAAGGGAACGTATGACAACGTGTTCCTCGCGAACTATGCGAACATCAACCTGAACGATGAGTTCACGCGCGTGAAGGGCATCGCCAGCGTCTCGGTCTTTGGCGCGGGACAATACGCGATGCGCATCTGGGTGAAGCCTGACCAACTCGCGAAGCTGGGCCTGACCATCCCGGAAATTCTGCAGGCCGTGCAGGCGCAAAACACCGTGAACCCGGCCGGAACCGTGGGCGGCGAGCCCGTCCCGAAGGGACAGGAGTTCACCTACGCCGTGCGCGCGCAGGGACGTCTGCAAACGGCGGAAGAATTCGGCGAGATCGTCGTTCGCGCCAATCCGGATGGCTCCATGCTCCGCGTGAAGGACGTGGGCCGCATCGAACTCGGCGCGCAAAACTACGCGCTCTCCGGGCGCCTCAACGGCAAGCCGGCAGCGCTCGTTGCGCTTTATCAATTGCCGGGCTCGAACGCCATCGCGGCTGCCGATGCCGCGAAGAAGCGCATCAAGGAACTCTCGGAGAAGTTCCCCGCCGACCTCGACTACGCCGTGTGTCTCGATACCACGCTCGCCGTGACCGAGGGCATGGTGGAAATCCAGCACACGCTCATCGAGGCTCTCGTGCTGGTCATCGTGGTGGTCTTCATCTTTCTGCAAGGCTGGCGCGCCACGCTCATTCCGCTGCTCGCGGTGCCGGTTTCACTCATCAGTACCTTTGCGCTCTTCCCGCTATTCGGATTCACGGTGAATACGCTCTCGCTCTTCGGCCTCGTGCTGGCCATCGGCCTCGTGGTCGATGATGCCATCGTGGTGGTGGAAGCGGTGGAGCATCACATCGAACACGGATTGTCACCCAAGGAAGCGACCCTGAAAGCGATGGAGGAAGTAAGCGGACCGGTGGTCGCCATCGCCCTGGTGCTCGCGGCGGTGTTCGTGCCGACCGCCTTTATTCCAGGCATCACGGGGCGATTGTATCAGCAGTTCGCGGTGACCATCGCGGTGTCGATGCTCATCTCCGCGTTCAACGCGCTCACCCTCTCCCCCGCCCTCTCGGCTCTCCTCCTCAAGCCGAAGCAGAAGAGCCGCGGCCTCCTGCAGCGCTTCTTCGACTGGTTCAACCGGGTCTTCGGCATCGCCACCAATGGTTTCGTTTCCACGTGCCACTTGCTCATCCGGAAGTCGTTCATCTCGGTCATCATCCTCGGCGGCATCGTCGTCCTCACCGGCGTCCTCGGCAAACGCGTCCCGGGCAGCTTCCTCCCGGAGGAAGACCAAGGCTACTTCTTCGCGCAGGTCATTCTGCCGGATTCCGCATCGCTGCAGCGCACGGACGCAGTCATGCGCCAGTGCGAGGAAATTCTGAAATCGACGCCCGGCGTGGAGTATTATTCGACGGTTACCGGCCTGAACTTCCTCAGCGGCGTCAACACCACCTACAGCGGCATCTTCTTCGTCTCGCTGAAAGGCTGGGGCGAACGCAAAGCGCCGGAACAGCAGTACAACGCCATCCTCAAGAGCATCAACGGACGGTTTGCCCAGATCCCCGCGGCGCGCGCCTTCGCCTTCTCGCCGCCGGCCATCCCCGGCATCGGCACCAGCGGCGGCGTCACGTTCATGCTTCAGGATCGCTCCGGCAAGGACGTCGCCTTCCTCGCGGAGAACGTGATGAAATTTACCGCCGCCGCACGCGAGCGAAAGGAGCTCGCCGGCGTGACCCCAATGTTCTCGCCCGCCGTGCCGCAGATCTACCTCAACGTGGATCGCGACAAAGTGCTGAAGCAAAACGTGGAGCTCAGCGCCGTCTATCAAACGCTGCAGACCTTCATGGGCAGCTACTTCGTGAACTACTTCAACCGCTTCGGCCGCCAATGGCAGGTCTTCGTGCAAGCCGAAGGCGACTACCGCAAGAACATCGACCAAGTCGGGCAGTTCTTCGTGAAGAACAAGGACGGCTCCATGGTGCCGCTCAGTGCGCTCACGTCCTCGAAGCCGATCAGCGGCCCCGAGTTTACGATGCGCTACAACCTCTACCGCAGCGCGCAAATCAATGCCACGCCCGCACCGGGCTACTCGTCCGGGCAGGCGATGAAAGCGATGGAGGAAGTCTTTAAGGCGACGATGCCGAATGAAATGGGCTTCGCCTATCTCGGCATGAGCTACCAGGAGAAGCGCGCGCAAGAAGGCGTCTCCTCCAGCGTCATTTTTGCGATGTCGCTGCTCTTCGTCTTCCTCCTGCTGGCCGCGCAGTATGAAAGCTGGACCCTGCCTTTCGGCGTGCTGCTCAGCGTGCCGGTGGCCGTGTGCGGCGCCTTCAGCGGCCTGCTGTGGGGCAGCTACGAAAACAACGTCTACGCGCAAATCGGCCTGGTGATGCTCATCGGCCTCGCCGCGAAAAACGCCATTCTCATCGTGGAATTCGCCAAGATGAAACACGAAGAGGGCCTCGGCTTGGTCGAAGCATCACTGGAAGGCGCCAAGCTGCGCTTGCGGCCGATTCTCATGACGAGCTTCGCCTTCATTCTCGGCTGCGTCCCGCTCGCCACCGCCACCGGCGCCGGCGGTCTCTCGCGGCAGGTCATGGGCTTCGTCGTCATCGGCGGCATGCTCGCGGCCACGTTCATTGCCGTCTTCCTCATCCCGGTGCTGTTCTACCTCGTGGAACGCTTCAGCGGCAAACGCCTTGGGCCAAAGAAACCCGACGGCCCCGCTGATCCCTCGGGACCCGCCGCTCCCCACACACCCGCCCCTCCGGCCGCTCACTGATTATGAAACGCATTACCGCCATCGCCACCACCCTGCTCTTCGTCGCGCTCGCGCCCCTGCGCGCGGGCGACGATGGAAAATCGGGCTTCACCGTGCTGCGCCGGCCGCTCTCGAAAGTCGAGGCGCTCAATCTCGCCCTCGCGCACAACGGAACGATCCTGCAGGCGCAGAAGGACGTGGAGGCCACCACCGGGGTGGCCATCCAGACCCGCGCGATCCTGTACCCGCACCTTCTCCACACCGCGAGCTACAGCGTGCGGCAGGATTCGCTCATCGAACAAAACCAGAACCTCGAGATTCCGTCCAAGACCCTCAATTTCCCCGCGCCTCTCGGCTCGGTGGACATTGGCGGCGGGCATCTCTCGAAGACGAACAACCAGGCGTGGGACACCGAAATTCAAGTCGTGCAGTCCATCTACGAAGGCGGGCGCATGCACTCGGCCGTCCGCAGTTCCAAGCTCATCCAGGAGCAGTCGGTCCTCGCGTTTGAAAGCACGGTGGCGGATACGCTCCTCTCCGTGAGCAACGCGTACGACGATGTGCTGCGCACCGCGAAGCAGATCGAAGTGCGCGAGGCGCAGGTGAAGTTCCTTACCGCCTACCGCGACGACACGCAGACGCGCTTCAAAGCCGGCGCGGTCCCGGAGTTTGACGTGCTGCGCAACGAAGTGGAACTTGCCAACGGCATCGCCCAACAAATGCAGGCCATCGGCGACCACCGCACCGCGAAGCAGCGGTTCGTGGAGTTGCTCGGCTACGACGTGCCGCGCTCGGTCTCGGACGATCTCTCGCTCAAGCTCATCAGCTCGCTGGAGGCCCGCCCCTACCGGCAAAACCTCGCCGCCGCGCTGGACGAAGCGCTTCGGAACCGCACGGAAATTGCCGCTCTCGAGAAAGAGGAGCGCATTCGCGATGAAAACATCATCGTGGCCAAGTCCGGCAACAAGCCCAGCGTGCAGGCCTTTGCCGGCTACGAACTCACCAGCCGCCTGCAGTCCCGCAACGCCGGCGATGAACTCCACGGCAGCCTCGTGGGCGTCCAGATGTCCTGGCCCATCTTCGACGGCTTCCTCACCAAGGGCCGCGTCATCGAGGCCGTGGCGCAGCGCGGTAAAGCCAGCGAAGCCAAGGCGGAGACGACCCGCATCGTGGAACTGCAAGTGCGCACCGCCTGGTCCGACCTGCGCACCGCCCAGTCCGTCTTGGACGCGCAAAGCGTGAACGTAAAAAAGGCCATCCGCGCCCTCGAACTCGCCGAGAAGCGCTACAAGGAAGGCGCCGGCACGCAAATCGACGTCCTCAGCGCGCAGACCGCCCTCACCGACGCCCGCGGCTCCTACGTCGACGCCCTGCGCAACTACTCCGTCGCCCGCACCAGTCTCCTCCGCGCCACCGGGGCGGATTTGCAGCACCGGCATTAAAGCGATTTCGGTTTAGCGAGCCGAGCCGCAACGCCTGAGTGATGCGGCGATGAGACCCGGCCGAGTTTAAAGGGGCGTCCAGGTCTATGTCAGTTCTTGGACGCCCATTTTTCTGCCCACGTGGGTTTTTGGAGAGTCGAGTACATAGAGCCGGCCAGGGAAACGGCTTCCGAAAAGGCCAAACCGGCCAGCAGCAGCGATTGAAATCCAGACAGTGTAATTTTGGATTACTATGAAACTGCTTCTATTATCTCCACTGGCTCTGGCCATGGTGGCTTTCACCGGATGCCAGACACTGGCTCCGAAGGGGCCGGATCGTTTTGCCAAGGCCGACACCAACAACGACGGCAAACTCTCGCTGGACGAAGTGAACCGCTACCTCGTCACCAAGATTTTCGAAAGCCGGGACAAGAACCATGATGGCATCATGACCTGGCAGGAGTGGTCGGTCGAAGGCGCCACCGGCAACAATCGCAAGCTGCACCAGCGCGACCGGAACAAGGACGGGGTCGTGACGCTCGATGAGGCCCTGGCCGACGGCCGCAAGGAAGGAATCGCCAAGCGCCTGATGGACGCCGCCGACCTCAATCACGACGGCTATCTCTCCCGCGCCGAATTGACGACCTACTACGCGAAACACGAATATTAGAGCGGTCCGCGAAAAGTCGCGGTCACACGCAATCGTCCGTCCGTAGCCGCAGCCGGGAGGCTGCGGAGGTGATCTGCAAGATTCGAACGCGTTATCCACCACGCGCGAGGCCCGTTCGCCGCCGGAAAGAAAGCGCCGCGAGCCGCCCGGAAATTGACCACTCCCTACCCATCCCCCTACAGACCACCGCATGCTTTCCATTCGTTTGCTCGCGCTGGCCGCGGTGTTGGCCACGATGTCGGCTCGCGCCGCCGACGCTGGCCCGCAGCTGTACCAGCACGGCCAAATCCGGATCTCCTATCGCACCACGGGCGATGACGCCGTCCAGCCCGAGGACCGCAATCAGAACCACATTCCCGATCAGGTGGAGGATGCCGCCACCCAAATCGAAGCCGCGCATCTGCTGTATTGCGGCATCCTCGGCTACCCCGATCCCTTCCAATCCAAACGCTACGACGGCGTGGCGTTTCTCGAGGTCGGCTTTCGCAAGAAGGAGACGCTGAAGGGGAATGGCAAAGCCTACGACGAGCCGCAAAAATCCACGCGTCCCGGCGATCCGCCCGGCACCCGCATCGTGCGCGTGGGCATCGCTACTTCCGTCTCCCCCACCACGAATCCCACGCCCGGGCACGAGTTCTTCCACGTCATCCAAAACGGCGCCACGTATTTCAAAAATCGCTGGTTTACCGAGGGGACCGCGCGTTGGGCGCAGCGTCCTTTTGGGCCCGATGGCGCACCCGCGAGCCACGTCGTCCCGTGGCCCCTCAACCCGGAGCAAACGGCCGCTCTTGTGGACAGCACCTACGACACCGCCGCTTCCTTTTGGAAACCGCTCGCCGTCCGCTACGACGGTGCGGGCGAAGTCCCGAAATCGGCCCTCACGGAGCAACTCGCCGCGATGACCTACGTCAATGGGGATAAGGTCTGGAAAACTCAAACTCTGCCTGGATGGAAACTCACGCGCGCCCTCCTCATGCAACTCCACGCAGCGAGTGAAAAGGCGGCCCAGGACCGCAACTTGAAAACGTGGCCAGAGGCCGAGCAAGGCTCGCCGGAGAACAACCGCTACCTCATCGAAGCCGTGGGCAAGGCGATAGGGGAGCTGTCCGGACCGGCTTCGGAAAAACGGTAGCCGCCCAAACTCTGCGATCGGCAATGTAGCTGCGACCGGATTCGAGCGGAGCGAGAAAGACTGCCGAAGGCAGCCCGCAGGGTGCAAGCGGATGCGAGCATCCACGTCGCGGTCGCTCGCACCCTGCCCGCGCGAAACGTCCGCGACCTCCCGGTCGCAGCTACATTCGCTCTCCGCCGTCAGTGAAGTGTTGTTCCAAATGAATCGCTCTCGCCCGCCACTTCACAGCCACCCGCCCTACATGTGTCCGCCGTTTCCGCCCGACTCTTGGCCCCGCCGGTAATTCGGAAAATGCCGCGTGCAGCACTCCGGGCAAATGCCGTGGCTGAATTTGGCTTCGCTGTGCGTCTGGATGTACGCTTCCAGTTGGTGCCAGTTACCGGCTTCGTCGCGCACGTTTTTGCAATAGGAGCAGGTCGGCAAAATGCCGCGCAGGATCTTCACTTCGTTCAGCGCCTGCTGCAGTTCGCCAATGAGGATTTCCTTTTCCCGCTCCACCTTTTTGCGCCGCTCAATTTCCTGCTGTGCCAGCGAAAGCTCCAGCCGCACTTCGGTCACTTCCTTGAGAATCGCCAGCACCGGGCGCTGCTCGATGACCAGGCCGTATTTTTTGTTCTGCCGCGCCAGGTAGAAGTACAGGAAGGGGTAGGCAAAAACGGAGATGATGAACCGGCTGAGGAGCGTGCCCGTCAAAATCTGCACATACGCAGGGGTGCCCAAAAAAGCGCCCGTGGAAAAGAGCAGCACGTCCAGCCACATCACGCCCAACAGCGTCAGAAACGAGCGCAGCCAGAGCGGAAAATGGAGCCGCGGCTTGCCCAGGAATTCCCACGAGATGGCAAGAAAGATAAGGTCCGCAATCGTGGCGATCACCGACGCCGTATTGATGCGCAGGCTCGGGATTGGCACGAGGCCGATCGGCGGCGAATCCGAGAGCTTCACCTGCGTATGCAGGATCAACGCGATGATCGGCACGATGATCGAAATGCCCGCCACCGTGGAAATGGCCACCCGCGTGGCCCGCGGGCCGTCGAAGACATAGACGACAAAAATCCCCAGCAGCAGCGCCGTGTAAAAAACTGTCGACCCCACCATGAGCTCCACATGCGGCAAAAACACCTTCACCCCCGCATCGGTCACCCACGACATCACCGCCGTGATGCCACCCAGCAGCGCGTAAAAATGCGCGAGGCCCACGCGATTTCGGAGCGAGTGCGCCCAGAGCACGATGAGGTACACCGCAATCGCCTCGCCAATCAAAATGAAGAGTTCGCTCTTCATGACAAAAGGAACCAAGCAGATCTCGGGCAACGGTCCACCTTTGGGTGGCGATCCGTTTTTTTTCCGCATTTCGCGGCTATTTCTAGGGCGCCAGTGGGGCGGCGCTCCGCACTCATCCGCATGCTAGTGGACAGAAAGGGTAAGGGTGAAAAGGGACATGGGGTTTATCATCGCTGTAGGTGCCACAGAGCGCCCTCTTTGACAAACGGAAAGGGTTCTTTCCTAGCACTCGTCCGCGGAGGTGATGAGAGGCGTTTCCTCGCCGCCGCCGCCGACCCGCTCCCGAATCTCGCGAATCTCCTCCTGCAACCGCTTACACCGTTCCTCCAGTTCCTGGGCGTGTTCTTGCAGCTTCTTGCGCTCGGCTTCCAACCGGGCCAGTTCTGTTATTTTTTGGGGCACGGCTTCCAATACGCCTGTGTCCGGGTACTGGGATGCCTACAATATGGGCGATCTTTTATGAATCGGCTTTTACGTGGGTGAAATAGATTTGGAGGTCCTTTCGTTTCGTTGATTATTTCCCGCCCCCAGACGAAATCCGCCCCGCTCGGATCAAAATCCCCTTCCCTATTGTCGGAACCTGCGCCAATATCTTGGACGCTTTTTCCCATGTTCGTCCGTCCCTTTCTTTTCCTGGCCCTGGCGGCCTCGGCGCTCTCGGCTGTTCCCACCGCTCCGGACGATTTGGGAATCTCCCTCGTCGAAATTAAAGCCGGTACGTTTCTCATGGGCAGCCCCGCGGGCGAGCCTTGGCGCAACGGCGACCCGCAAACCGGCGAAGGACCGCAGACGAAAGTCACCCTTTCCAAACCTTTCTGGCTGGCGAAGACGGAGACGACCCGCGCCCAATTCGAGGCCCTCATGGGTGCGGTGCCCGACCCGTGGGCCAAGAAAACCGCCGAGGCCTGGAAGGCGCAGGGCGCCGACTTCGGCAAATTCCCGGTGGTAAATGTCACCTGGGATCAGGCCCGTGAATTTTGCCGCAAGCTCACTGAGCGTGAACGCGCAGCCGGACGTCTCCCCGCCGGATTCGTGTATACCCTGCCTACCGAGGCGCAGTGGGAATACGCCTGCCGCGCCGGCACCACCACGCGCAACTACGCGTCCGACTCCGACGATGCCACGGACATCGCGTGGTACGTGAAAACGACCGGCCCCTTCAACCGCGGCACCATGCCCCGCATTCAGCCCGTGGGCGGGAAGAAACCGAACGCGTGGGGTCTGTTCGACATGCTGGGCAACGCCCGCGAGTGGGTGCTCGACTACGTGGGACCCTACCCCGGCGGCGAAGTCACGGACCCCAAAGGCCCGTCGTCGCCCGTGAAAAGCAATCTCGCCTTCCGCGTGCAGCGAGGCGGCGCGTGGATTGATGCAAAGAGCAAGCTGCGCTGCGCCTGGCGCGGCTGGAGCGATCCCGCTTTCGGCTCCATGAAGGGCTTTGAGGAAGGCACCGTGGGCTTCCGCGTGGCCGTGGTGGCCGAATGATTTTTCCGCACTGATTCTCGCATGAAACCGCATCCGTTCCTCTGCCTCGCTCCTCTGCTCGCCGTTCCGGCCCTCATCGCACCGGCTTCCGCCACGGTGAATCCGCCCTCTCCCGTCTCCGGCTCGCTGGAATCTTGGACTCAGTTCACGAAGCAGGCCGTGACTACCGGTGATTTCGCCGGCTGGCGCGATGCGCTCGGGGATCGTCTGCGGTCCGAGCTTCCGCCCACGCAAGTCGCCCGCGTGGATCAGCCCGCCACCGCTCTCGCCCTCGCGCAGTACCAATTTCTCAAAGACGTGCTCGCCCCTGATGCCCAGGCGCTCGCCACCGTGGCCTCGGGCTCGAATGGCGCGGAGTTTCTCACGTGGTTGCTCAGCAATCGCGAAGTGCTGGAAGACTACAATGGCGTCGCCGGCGTCTTTCAGCTTTCGAAAAAACGCACGTTCGGCCTGGAGGGCTGGCGCGACATCTACCGCGATTTTTCCGAGTCGCGGGAGCCGGGCCTGTGGCGCCGCGTGGGCGTGGCCTGCGCCATCGCCTTCGCCGAGCCGCGCGGAAAGGTGACCCCGCTGGAGCGTTTCAGCTTTTACCGCGACAGCCAGACCGCCGGTCAGCTCATTCCCTATTTCAGCAAGGCGCTGCCCTTCGAACTCGCGCTCACCGTGCACGCCGATGGCCGCGGCAACGACGAGTTGGAGTGGGCGCAGGACGTGACGCCGAAGGACAAGAAAACGCAGACCGGCGTGGGCGGCTACGGACACTCGCTCATCGCCTACCGGCTGGACAACTATCGCGGCCAGACCGTGCAGGGGCCGGAGTACTATGACCGCAAGGGCAATGATCTCAGCACCGCCATGGAGTACGGCGGCGTGTGCGGCATGATCTCGCACATGAATTCCACCGTGGCGAATGCGCACGGCGAGCCCGCCTTCACCGTGGGCCAGCCCGGCCACTGCGCCTACGTCTGGAAGAGCGATGACCACACGTGGGCCGGCGGCAATTTCGTCAGCGGCTGGATGGATACGCACGACTCCCACCAGCAGCCGTTCTGGATGTCGAAGTATTCGGCGAATATCAACATGGTGAGCGCCGCCGTGGAGTCGCCCGGCTTCGCGAAAGCGGAGCGCCTGCGCAGCCTTGCCAATGCGTGGCGCGAGAAGGACGCGGCCAAAGCACAGGACGTCCTCGCCGCCGCCACCGCTGCCGATCCGGCGCATTACCTCGCGTGGAAGGATCGTCTCGATGTCGCCCTGGCTATCAAAGGCGCGTCCGCCACACTCTGGCGCACGATGGCCGCGCAGCTGGCCAAGGATTTCCCCAAATTTCCCACGGCCATGACAGACCTGCTCGGGAAGTTTGAAAACGAGCGCCTGCTCACCGGCCTCTCCGATGCCGAGCGCGTGGCGTATGCCACCGCCACGGCGAAGGCGCTCACCAGCGTGCCGCACGCCGAGCAATGGGATCTCATCTATCCCGCATGGAAGCCATGGCTCGCCCGCCAGCTCTCCGGCTTCGGCCTGCTGGAGAAGGACGCCGCCAAGGTGGTGGACGCAAATCTCATCCTCTCCAAAAAAGACGGCGACAAAAAGGTGGATGCCGACACCGTGTGGTCGCACGTGCCGAAGGAAAAACGCGCCGGCGTGGAAAGCCTTTTCGCCGCGCTCCTGCCCGCGCTGGAGGAAAACTCCACGCTCTACAAAGGCACCGCCGCCGCGTGGCTCGCGCTCGTGGCGGAGGACACCGATGCGAATGCCCGCGCCGCCGCGTATTTTCAAAAGAAGCTGGCCACTGCGGACGACTTGAAGGACCTGGAGATGATTGGCGGCAGCCTCCTCGAAGCCACCCGCCGCAGTGCCGATGCGCGCGCGGATCTGGCCACCATGATGCGCCAGCGCCTCGCTGTCGCGAAGAAGCCGGACCCCACCCGCGTGGACGCGCTGCTCGGCCTCATCGCCCAGTACGACTTCCGCGAAAGCAGCCGCATCGGGACGTGGGCCCCCGCGCAGTTCACCAGCGGCGGCGAGCAAACGCTGGAATGGGATCTCACGCCCTTCGTCGCCCGCGCCGCGGGCGACTATGCGCTGCATTTGAACTTCCGCTGGACCGCCGGCGCGCCGCTCGCGCTAAAGTCCGTCCGCCTGCTGGAAAACGACACCGAACTCAATGCCGATACCGGCGCCGAGACCGCCGACGCCGCCCTCCGCCCTGCCGTGGTCACGCTACGTCTGCCGAATCCCAAACCCGGCGCGAAGTACACACTGAAAGCCGTGGCCACCGGCGGCCAAGACAGCGCCGGCGTCATCCTCTCCCGGGCCGAGGCCGTCGCCACGTTCAACAAGGAAGAGTGGAGTTCCATCGGCGGCTGGGGTGGCAAGGAAATCAAAGCCGCACAGGAGATCACCGACGGCTGGCATCAGCTCGAATTCGACGCCACCAAATATGTCGGCGCCGCCGGCCCGGTCTTCGTGCTCTTCAAGTATTCCAGCTATTCCAGCCCGCGCGTGATGGGCGTGCGCCTCTTCGCCGACGGCGCCGAGCTCTCCGCCGACCTACACTCCTGCAACCCCATCTCTGGGAGCAACACGATGTATGCGCTACGCCTCCCGCCGAATCTCAAATCCGGCGCGAAGATCACGGTCCGCGCCCTCTTCACCCCCGCCGATGGCTGGGGCCAGGTCTACGTAAAGAAGCAGCCGGAGAAGAAAACGGCGGCGCGATAACTCTCCCGGGAACTAAGCGCGCACGCACTGCTGTGCGTATGTAGCTGCAGCCGGGAGGCTGCGGTGAGGGCTACGGCATTTCTGGAACCGTTTCCGTGTTTGAATCCATCGGTTCCAGATAGCACCCCCAAAACTTGCGGAGCGCCTTCGCTGCACCTTCATTCTGAAACGTGACCCGGACATATTCCAGAAACCTGGCAATCGTCGCCTTTTCCTGAGGCCGGAATAATTCCTGAAACGGCCATCGGTCTATCCCCTGCAATTGGTAAGCGAGGTCATTGGGCTCTTCTCCCTTTCGGACCCAGTAGGACATGTAGGCCGGCAAGTAATAGCGAAAGCCCTCCGCATCCAAAAATGTCAACCCACCCACGCCGCCAAACTCTTCGATCCATTCGTCACGCACCTCCCGCCAGTCTTGATCGGTATCCTTTCGGCGCGCCGCCTGCCGCTGCTCTTTTGAGCCATAATGATCCATCACCTCCGTCTCGTGCAACGTAATGCCCTGGCCTCGTTTGACCCCTCGAAATACCCGACCAATCTCTTCCAACATCCGGGCGGATGGAGTCGGCGCAGGCTGGTTCTTCCGGGACATGACAACTTGAGCGATGGTTCGAGCGCGCTCGTCGTCTAACCCGGGACTTTCACCTGGTCAAAAACTGAGTCCCGCGTTGATCAAGATGCCGTGGGTCACGGTATTATAGATCAACCCACCGTGATCGTAGTCTACGCCGAGCGCGCGATAACCCAACTCGGCAAACATCCGTTGCGAAAGCTTCACTCCGAGGGCCGCTTCAGCCTGCCAGGTAAAGTCGGAGCCCACGCCAAAGCCGCCCACATCGCCCCGCGCGGTAACATAGATGCGACCGCTGAAGTCGTAGTGCGCCCGCAGACCGATGAACGGGTCCAGCCAGTCATCGGTCCGGGAAATGCGCGCATCGAGACGCGACTCGAGAACATGCGCCACCTGGCGGCTGAGGTCGCGCTTGAGGCCGTCCACCCGCGCCTGGGCCGCCGCTTGCGCGGCGGCGCCGATGGCCTGCACGCGCGTCCGCACAGCGTCCGCCAGCGCAGCTTGTTTGGCCGCCACAATCTGCGTCACCCGGTCATTAATTTCCGCGCCGACCCGGCCACCGAGCGGGCCAAGCGGGAGCGTGGACGGACGTCCCGGATTAAACGTCGGCGTGCGCGCCGCGAGACGCTCGGTGATCTCCGCAGCCACCAGTTCCCGCAGCCCGCTCTTGCTCAGCGCGGTGCGCAGGCGATCCCCCACGGCATCCACCAACGCCGTGCTGGCCTCATCGATCCGCTCGCTGTCGGGCTGCGTCACGGCTTGCTGGAAGATGTTCGTGTAGCGCACCCCACCGATGAGATCGAGGAAGCCGCGCGGCGTCTCGATCAAACGATAGCGGAGCGCAAGTTCGGCCAGCGTCTGATCGAGCTTGATGTCGACCTTCTTCACCACCGTGTCAGCACCAATGCCGTCGGAGAGACTGAGGTAAAGAAAATCAGCCATCACGCCGAAGCGTCCTTTGCTCACCTCGGCCCGCAGCGCGCCCACCATGTCGATGTGGCGGAGGATCGTGTGCGTATTGACGTCCACGTTCGACACGAGCCCGTTGATGCCGATATCGCCTTCGACATTGGCGAGCCACGCGGGCATCGAAAGAGCGACCTTCCAGCGGTCTTCTTCCTCCGGCGGCGGCACGACGGTTTTCTTGCTACCGTCGCCGGCGATCAGGGACACGGTGCCGAGCGCAAAGCCGGCGATCAGGGCAAAAGATTTCTTCATGCAAAAGATGGGGCTCAAGTTGTGGGGACTCTTCGGGGATCGGACACAGCGCCTACGGCTCCGCGGTCGCGGAGTTGTCCTCCGTTGGAATGGGCGCGGGACCAAAGATCCCGGCGAAGACGGCCTCCATCGCTGTTTGCATGAAGAGGGGCTTGGCCGACTCCCGCGCGAGCGTCTCGATGCGGGCCTGCAGCGCTTTCACCCGTTCGGGCTGCTGTTCGGCCAGGTTCTTTTGCTCGTTCGGGTCATCGGCGATGTTGAAGAGTTCGACTTTCGAAGGGAGCAAGTTGGTCCACACGAGCTTCCAGTCACCGTCGCGCAGGGCGGCGCGGAAAGGCTCGACGTTGTAGACCACTTCCTTGCGCGTGGACGGCTGGCCTTCGGCGATCGCCGGCCATTCGTCGAGCCCATCGAGCGGCTTGCACTTCGCGGTGGAGGCGCCGGCGACTTTGGCCAGCGTCGGCAGCATATCCACGATGTGAATGACGCTCTTTACCTCGCCGGCCTTGATGTGGCCGGGCCAGGTCACAAACGCCGGCACCCGCGTGCCGCCTTCGTAAAGCGTGCCCTTGCCGGCTTTGAGCGGACCGTTGTCGCACGGCACGGATTTCACCTTGCTCTCGCCCGTCATGGAAGCGTCGCGCGTGCCGCCATTGTCGCTGTGGAAAACGATGAGCGTGTTTTCGCGCATCTTCTTTTCATCGAGCGCGGCGAGCACTTTGCCGATCTCGTCGTCCATGCACGTGATCTGCCCGGCATAGGCGCGGCGGGTTTCGTCGGCGATGCCTTGGTAGCGCGCGAGGTACTCCGCCGGCGCTTGATACGGCGCGTGCGGTGCGGTGAACGCCAGATACATGAAGAGCGGCTTTTTCCCGTCGTCCTCGCGGATGATGCGGACCGCATCCTTCCCGAGGAGTTGCGTCACGTAGCCTTCCTCCTTCACCGGTTTATTGTCGCGCTGCCAGTCGAGCACGTTATGCGCGTCGTGCGTGAAGTAGTCGATCTCCCCGAGCACCGCGCCATAGTGGTAATCAAAGCCGCGTTGCCGCGGCCAATATTTCTGGTCCGCATGGCCGAGGTGCCACTTGCCGATCATCGTGGTGTGATAGCCGGCGTCCTTCAATACCTCCGGGAGCGTGCGCTCGTCCGTGGCGAGGCCATAAGTGCCCTTGCTCGGGATGACGATGGTCTGCAGGCCGTAGCGGAATGGGTAGCGCCCCGTCATCAGCGCCGCGCGGGTCGGCGTGCACATCGGCTGCACGTAGAATTGTTCAAGCCGGGCGCCGGCCGCCGCGAGCTTGTCGAGATTTGGAGTCTCGATGTCGACGGCGCCGTGAAAGCCGACGTCCTTCCAGCCGAGATCGTCGGCCACGATGTAGAGAATATTCGGCTTTTCGGCGGCGCCGGCGTGGGTAAGCGCCGCGCAGGCGAGCGCGGCCACGAGCGTGAGAGTGCGGTGCAATGTCATGGCAATTTGGGTAGAATGGGACGATGCCGGGGGGGCGCACCGCCGGCGCTGATTGGGGACATCGCCGGCCGGTGGATGCCTCCGGCCACCTGCGTCGTAGCGGAGACAAGGCTTTCCTTTCTATCCACTTTGCGCACAATCCGGTCGCCGTGTCCTCACTGTGTCCCCACACGCCGGCTTTTCGACACTCGGTGCATCGCCTTCGCGACCCCGAGGAATTCGACATTGCCGTGTCGGGGGTCCGGCTCACCGCAGATTTTCTCGCTCCCCAAAAGGAGGCGACCATCACCGAGCAGTTTCAAGCCCCCGACTGGGCCTTCGATTTTCACGAGGCGCATGTCAAAGCCCGCATTCGCGGCCCAGTTCCACATGGCTGGATGTCGATTGGGTTTATGCACGGACTGGGGGCCTCGGCGTGGTACGGTGTGCCCGCGGAAGCCGGCACTCTGGCCTGCACCCCGCCCGGCGACTCCATTGACGGTTGCTTCAGCCCCGGATTTGTCTGCACCTCTCTCAGTATGCCCTTTTCCGTTTGGGAGCGGTGCCGTGCGATTGCCGGAGCGGAGTCCCCCTTCGGCTCCGGCACCGTGTTGCAACTTCCACCACCGATCTTCGCCCGGCTCCGCCGGCAACTCGAGGAATCGCGCACATTCCTGCGCGAAGCCTCCCTTCGCGTGGAGCACTCCGCTTCAGCCGTCGCCACCGCGGCCAGTCTCGCGGCCGATCTCGCCACCACGGCTTGGGAACTTTTTGCCGGCGCTCCTCCGCCGCGCGCCTCCTTCCACAATCGCGCCCGTCTCGCCCGCCGTGCCGAGGCGTGGATGCGCGACCGTCTCGCCGAGCCCGTGCGCATTCCGGATCTCTGCCTCGCCCTGCGGGTAAGCCGCCGCGAGCTCGAATACGCCTTCCGCTCCGTCTTCGATCAGAGCCCGCGCGATTTTCTCCACGCGCTACGGCTGAACGCGATCCGCCACGCCCTGCGCCAGGCAGGCCGCAGCGGCCGAAAGCAAACGTTGCTTGAACTCGAGCTCGCCCATGGCGTCACCCACGCTGGCCGGTTCGCCGCGCAGTACCGCGAGCTTTTTGGGGAAAGTCCTGCGCGGACCCGAATGGCTGGTTCCGGGCTGGCGCCCAGAGATTCCATTGCCTAATTATCGCTCCGCGCCCGCCGGGTTTCCCCTTGTCGGGTCCCATCCCGGCTCCTAGACCACCCGCGTGAAACCTGCCGTCACCGCGCTCCTCGCGCTCGCCCTCACACTTCCGGTCCGCGCGGAATCCAACTGGCCGCAGTTTCGCGGACCCGACGGATTGTCGGTGGCGCCCGATCACGTCGATGCGCCCACCGAATTTGGCCCGGACAAAAACGTCCTTTGGAAAACCCCACTCGCTCCCGGCCACTCCTCACCGATCCTGTGGGGCGGGCGAATTTTCCTGACCGCATTCGAGGGCGGCAAGCTCTTCGCCATCAGCCTCGACCGGGCCTCGGGGCGCATCGTGTGGAGCAAGGAAGTAGCGGTGGAAAAAGTCGAGCAGGTCCATCGTATCAGCAGCCCCGCCGCCCCCACGCCCTGCACCGATGGCGAACGCGTCTATTTTTACTTCGGCTCCTTTGGCCTCCTGGCACTGGACTTCGACGGCCACGAAGTCTGGCGCCGGCCGCTGCCGCTGCCCGTCAATGACTTTGGCACGGGCACTTCTCCCATCCTCGTCGACGGCAAAGTGATTCTCCTGCGCGACCAAGACGTTGGCTCGTTCCTGCTGGCGGTGGATGCCCAAAGCGGGAAGCAGGTCTGGCGGACGGAGCGGCCCGGATTTTTCCGCGGGCACTCCACCCCCTTTCTGTGGCGGCATGACGGAGCCGAAGAACTGGTCACCACCGGGGCGGTGCGGCTCACGAGCTACGACCCCGCCACGGGCCGGGAACTCTGGAGCTCCACCGGACTCTCGCGTGTGGCCAACGCCACCGCTACGGCCGGCGATGGGCTCCTCTTCGCCTCAAGCTGGAATATCGGTGCGGATGCCGCCGGGCGGATGGAATTGCCGCCCTTCGAAGGGTTCCTCCAAGCCAATGACCGGAACGGCGACCAGCAATTGAGCCTGCCGGAATTTCCAAGTGGCCCGCTGCGGGACCGGTTCACCCAGCTCGATGCCGACAAAAATGGCCAGGTCACTCGTGCCGAGTGGGAGGCCTACGCGCCGGTGGTCGCGAAAGCCGAGAACGCGCTCCTCGCCGTGCGGCCCGGCGGGCACGGGGATATTACCGCGACCCACGTCGCTTGGAAGAAGACACGCGGCCTCCCCTACGTGCCTTCTCCCCTGTTCTACGAAGACCGCTTGTACACCATCAAAAGCGGCGGCATGGCCTCCTGCTTCAACGGCGCCACCGGCGAACCCGCCTGGCTCGAACAGCGCGTCGGCATCCTCGGCGATTTCTATGCTTCGCCCGTCGCCGCCGCGGGGAAAATCTACATCGCCGGCCAAAATGGCACCATGGCCGTGCTGGCCGCGGGCCCGGAATTCCATGTGCTCGCAAAGAACGAACTCGGAGAACCCATCTTCGCCACCCCCGCCATCGCCGACGGAAGGATCTACGTGCGCACCGCTACCCAACTCTATTGCTTCGGCCAGGACGCCGGGACCGGGCATCGACAGGATTCCAAATAGAACGTGCGGACTGGCCGTGGCTGCCACGTGAATATTTTGAATCATCATCCGCTGGTCACTCCGCAGGCCGCAGGGTTATATTTTGGAACCGTACCAAATGTAAAGAAACTCGAAATCGTGCCTAGTTGCGTGATTTGAGATTCTGAATTGCGACCAACTCAAAACCCGGAATTACCGATATCGTGCTTTTATCGATAAATCTCCTCGAGACGGTGCGTGAGTTGCCGTGCTTCGGCCCATCCAGCCTCGACGAAGAGATCGAGGACATCCAACAAAGCCTGGAGACATTTGGAATCCCCCGCATCCCGGCTCTTGAGCAAGTAGCGATAGTCGGCGAGGACACGCTGGACCAGTTTGACCACTTCCCCCACGGCGAGCGATTCGTGCTGAAAACCGGCCTGCGAACTACTCCGAATGGATTCGGCCGCGAGGAGAAAGATTTCCTTGGGCGCGCACGGCAAAAGGTATCCCAGAGTCTGGATGATTTGGTAGGCGGTGTGGGGATGCAGTTCCGTCGCCAACTGCTTAAAAAGCGGCGCCGCCTCCTGCCAAAATCGATGCACTTCCGCAGAAGAAAGTTGCTTCTCGTTGACGTCGCGGTACGCGCCACTCGCGAAATATAATTGCATGGCGAGACCATCGACCAATTGGCCCGCCCTCCCAATCCGTCCCCGCACCAACTCCGCTTGCTCCCCGTCCGGCCGAGCTTCCGAGGATGCGGAGATCAAAGTTGCTCGCGCCGCGCGTAGTTTCTTTTGCGCAGAGTCGAGCAACTCGGCAAAAAAAGTCCACGTCCGAGCCCGGATCCCATCTGCCTTTGCGTCCGGTGCCAAAGCGTCACCGACGGTCAACCAGCCACCACTTCGGCAGTTGTGCAGAAGGGGCAGCAAGGCCCCCTGCGCCCGAGGCGAGTCACAGTCCGCGATCAACTCATCGATCACCCTTTTGTCGCGCTCATCTCCTGTCTGCAGGAAATGAAAAAGATGCGCCATCGCCAGCGTTTCATGGATGTGATGACGGGGGGGCGCTTTCTCCCGCGCGTCGTGCGTGATGGCGTCGAGAAGGCTCGTGGCCCTTGGTTCGTCGGGCACCCGCAATCGCAGCCGGAGCAGAAGATCGATCGTGCCTTCCAACACCGCCAGGCGGCGTTCTTCGTGCACAACGGCTTCGAGGAGTTCCCACATCAAATCGGGGGCCGCGGCATAGAGTTTTCCCAGACGCACGGCTAAGTTATACCGAACGGATACGGAGGAATCGCCCCGCATTTTTCGCAACGCGGCGCTGATTTCCAGATCGGTTTCGCCACGTTTATTCACGAGAGCCGGCAAGCCCTCCGCGGCGTCGATGCGGGGAGCGGGCCACCCCCAACTGATGTAACCGTCCTCCCTGTCCGCGGTGTCGTCTTCCGTGGGGTCCAGATCATTGGAGGCCCGCAGCAGGATATCGCGCAGTATTTCCCAGCGTGCATCGGTGCTCTCCCATGAACAATCCGCGGGAATATGGGCGCAAGCCCCTACTAGGTAGCCCCAAAGATCCTGCGCCATTTCTGGACGGGAGGAGCGGTATTGCTCAACCATTTGGTTCGCTTGGAGGATCTTGCTCCAATGCCGCTCGATCTCCTCCGGGGACACGCCCTGGTTTCCGCCCCGGGCTAAGCGCCCGAGCGCCTGCTTCAGCTGGAACATTTCCTGATTCTGGGTGTCCTTCAGGTCGATGCCCTTGCCCGCCGCGATTTCTTCCTCAGAAATGTTTCGGCTCGTGACCCTGATACCTTGCTGGGGTGGAGGCGCCGGAAGGGCGGTGGCGGCCTCTCGCTCGGCCATCAATTGGCGGAGAGCGATCGTGGTAATGTTCGAAGCTTCCAGGAGGGTCAGGAGTCGATCCTGGGCATGGTCCGTCCAGCGACGGCGCTGTTCCGGAGTGGCGTCGTCCCGAATCCTCATTTTATCGGGGAGAGTGAGAATCAGCTCCTCGAGTCGTTCCCGTTCCGCGGCATCGCCGATTCTGTGCAGCGCTGCCAGCAGTCTCGCGCCTCCATGCACGTAATCCGGGTGGCAGAGAAACAGGGGCGTTTCCAGCAGACTGCGGAGTTGCTGTCCCAACGAGTGCGGAAATTCCGCCCCAGTTTCGAGAATCACCTGCCACAGGAGCGACGGCGCTTGGCGCGCGGCGAAATGATCCAGGGCCGCTCCGAGCTTTGCTTGGTCGTTGTCCGCCCAAGTGCGCAATAGCTGTTCGAAATGGGACAAGATGCGATTGGCATCGGCTTCGTGACTTCTCCCCCAAATGTGGGAATAATCCTCCACGAGTTGCACGGTGCGTCCGCGGAATGGCGTCGTCCCCAAGGGGACAAAATCGGAAGTAGCTCGTCGCTGCCCCACCACTTCAGTCCAGGCGATGCACACCGCGTCGACCATCAGGCCGGGATTCTCCCCCTTCCGTTGCTGATAGTAGGCGGCGAGGGCGTGTCGAATCGCGTTCCAAGAATCGCGGGTTTGGAACCGCATCGACATGATGGCTGATCCACTTTCCTCCCACTCATCGGGTTCGGGTTGCCGCCCAAAGGCCACCTCAAACAGCCGTAGGATCAGATCATCTCCGGCAGTCCCCAAATGCCGGAGACTGTGGGCAAGATCAAAAAGATCATTGTGTGGCCACTTCTCGATGCGTTCGTCGGTGAGCAAGCTTCCCAGCGATTCTTTGTTTTCCGGCACGGCCTCCGCAAAGGTCTGGCAGATTGCTTCAATCGCCACCTTGGCTGGAAATCGCCTGCCTGGAGAAACGGGTTGCTGCACATGATAATTGAGAATGGCGCGGCCGGCGGTGCCTAACCGATGGCGCTCCGGAAGTTTGTGTTCGGCGTCCAGCGTTCTCAGCCGTTCCACGAGTTGTGCCAAGGGCCATTCCACGGAAGGGTGGGTGCCGATGGGGCGTGATAGCCCCTCGGCAAAGCCCAGCCAGCCGATGGCCCCGGAACGCACGGCCGCGGAGTCCGCATCCTGAAGTCCCGAGATGAGGTGCAGCAGAGCTTTGTGGCCGGCGTTGGCGGCGCTCGGATTCGATGCACCCACGGCTTGCAGCACGGGCTCCAAATCAGCCAAGCACTGCGCGCGTTTGGCGGCCACGAGGGGACCAAGAATCCGGGTGAAACCGTAGAGGCCGGCCTTTTCCTCCAGGGCGAGCGAACAGTGCCAAAATCGCTGCCGGCTCACGTCCAAATCCCACAGTTCCTCCAAAGCAAAGAGGAAGCTCGGGCGATAGAAGACGGGAAAGGTCAGATCCTCGGTGACCAAATCCACGAAGCGGTCCGGCACCTTGGGAATCAGAACGGCACTGATGGCATAGTCGTGCAGCAGATGGTGGGTGAAGCAAAGGACGTCCTCCCCCACCAAGGTTCCATGGGCGCCCGCGGGAGCCTGCAACACCCCGTTGTGGCGAAGTTCATCAATCCCTTGGCGCTCGGGAATCCCGATGGAAACGCCGGCCATGGAAATGGCCGTGGTGCGTTGCCTAACCATCTCGCGGCAGATCATGCCGAGGGCGCCCGCAACTTCCTGAGGTTTGGCCGCGCGGGTCACCCGATGCTCCCAAAACTTCCGCAACAGCATCGCGGGGCTGGTCCAATCCGCCAGGAGGTGTGGCGGCGTACCACTATTTAACAACTCGACCGCCAGCCGGAGGTAAAAGGGAGAACGGTGAACCTCGACCTCTTTCCGGAAGGCAGCCTGGATAAATGGCTCGAGCCCCGGGTGACCGGAAGCAACGGCCGCCAATTGGCTATCCGAAAGCCGCGGGACGTGGAAATGCGCCACGTCCGGAAATTTCTCCGACGCAAACCCCGCGGCGCCGGAACCGGGAAACATCTCCCGCAGCTCGCGCCCATATTGAAGGTCAAATTCCCTCACGCTGGCCACGACCGTCCAGCCGCTCTCCCCCTGCATGACGTCTCGCAAGAGATCGCGCACTTTTTTCTGGGTGTCTGGATCCCGGACGGCATCCAGAGCATCCGTGATCAAAACTCCCGGCTGAGAGCCAGGCCACTGGGCGAGCACTTCGTCCAACGAGTGCTCGAGCGCCGGCAGATTGGCCGAGCCTTTCCAATCGCTTCCCGCGAGCTCTTCCGCCAGCAGCAGGACTACCGGCACATTCAGTTCAGCCGGGAGAGAGTCGAGGAGGCCGGTCTTCCCGCTGCCGGGCTCTCCGGTCACCAAGGTGTCGCCGGATTCCACCGCGACCCGCAGATGGCTCAACTCCTCCGGTCTTGGAATGTGGAAGGGGCCGGACTTGAAGGGGAGCATCGTGTGGTCACAAAGACGGTCGCGGTTCCGCACGGTCAGTTTCTTGAGCGTCTCGACGTCCTTCTGGAAATCGGGCTGCGTCTTGAGGGCCACCTTGGCGCGCCCGAGCTCCCGGCGCAGCACGCTCCGGGTCACGGGAATTCCGCGCTCATTCGCGGTGTGGAAAAAGTGCTGGAGGCGCGACCACGCGTGCGGCGCATCTTTCGGGTTGGCCACGATGGTTTGCGCCAAGTCTTGCACCGCCTCCCTTTCGGAGCGAAGGCCGCCATCGAATTCAAAAAGCTCCACCCAGATGCACCTGACAAAATCCAGGAAGGCCTCCGGGGTAGGTTCCTCGCCTTGCACCTCCCTCCAGCTGCGGAAGACGGCCACCCGCAATTTTTCGAACACGCCTCTTTCCCGCGGGGTGCGGGTCTCCACAAATTGCGCGTGGGAGATTTGCGCATCGCACTGGCGAAGTGCCTGCAAAATGTCCGCCAAGCGCTTCGTTGCGTCGTTCCCCACCGAGAGAGGAATCGCCCACACCAGCTGGGAGCGCGATCGCTGCCCGGTCTCCAGGTGAAGATACTGCTTCACAAAGGCCTCGATACTCTCACGAAAAGTCTTATCGCCCGGGGTGAGCGCGATTTTTTGGCTCCTCATTTTGGCAGAGAGGAATATTTTCCGGTCTTCCGTCAGCTCGAGCACCACATCGTCCACGCTGGTCGGCGCTTGAGGGGTGACGGAGAGAATGTCCGCTCCGCTCACGGCTCCCCATAGCTGAGCCGCATCCCCTGCGAGCATCTTCACGCCAAACCACGCCGCAATGCGCACCTCGTAGCCCACCCCTTGCGCGGTGCTGCGTCCGCCCAAGCGCGGAGGCTCTGGAATGTTTTTTGGTGGCGGCGCTCTGCGGGTGCCGTCCTGGAGCTGCCCGGCCTTAAGCATCTCTTCCAATTTTCGAAATTTTTCCGGAGCGGATAAGTGGCGCAGTAGTTCGCGGTGCTTCTCTTTATTAGCAAAGATGCTCTCGAGATCCACGGTAGCGGAAGGAAAGAGCGCCTCCCATTCCGGATCACCGCTCACAATCCGTGCGCGCACCTCCGGCTCCAACCGTACTATTTTCTGGAGGAACTCGGCACGCGCCTTGCGGCTTGGTTCTGATCCTGGGCTCTTCCTAGCCATCGATGAAACGGTTGAATTTTTCCCACCGCTCCATCAGCTGATGCCGCGTGAGAATTTCACTGAGCCGCTGAACATCGAGGGAGGCCGATTTCCTGAATTCAATGATGCGCTCTTTGTCTTTCGGCCGGCCGACCTTTAGGGCGATCGCCGTCAGATGTTCCAACGAAAATACGCGTGTGGGCAGCCCGTCTAGTTGGTGCTCCACACTTTCTGCCAAGGCCTCCTCATCCAGCGGGCTGGTGGGAGGGAGAAATTGGACCTTCCAACCACCAATGACCGCGTAGCCCAAGGCATCTACGACGTAGCCCTTCCCGCGAAGGTAGGAAAATATCTCCCGCAACGGCTCCAAGGGATGCCCCGCGCCTGTTTTCAGCACCACGAAAATATCAATATCCTCCGTCCGCGTGGCTTCCACTGGATAAAACGTCGTCGCAACCGCCCCGCCAATGGCATATTTCCCGATGACGCCCGCGGCCTCCATTTCGTTGAGTTCTTCGATGACCTTCTTGTAGTCCATGGAGTTGCCAACCTACGGTGTTCTCGCCGAACCGAAAAGAGATAATCGGCTCGTTCAAAGCGACGGCGGGACTTTTCGGTTTGGGCGCGAGAGCATCGCGAGTTTTTTGGCGGGCACGGAGGGCTTTGCCTGCGTGGGGGCCTACCCCTCCGGAGAGGAAGCCCTGAAAGGCATCCCCGCGCTAAACCCGGATGTGGTGCTGATGGATATCAATCTGCCCGGCATGAGCGGCATTCAGTGCGTGAAGCGATTGAAGGAAAAGGTGCCCACCCTCCAGACGCTCATGCTCACCGTGTATGAGAACAGCGATCGCATCTTTGAGGCCCTGTCGGCGGGCGCTTGCGGCTACCTGCTGAAAAGCACGCCGCCGGCGAAATTGCTGGAGGCCATCGAGGACCTGCAAAATGGAGGATCGCCAATGTCCAGCCACATCGCGCGCAAGGTGGTGCAGGCGTTTCAGCCCACGGCCTCCGCGAAACCGCTCACCGAGCAACTGGCCCCGCGGGAGCAGGAGGTGCTGGACCTGCTCTCAAAAGGATGCGCCTACAAACAAATCGCCGCTCACATGGAATTGAGCATGGGCACCGTGCGCACCTACATCCGGCGCATTTACGAGAAGCTGCACGTGAATTGCCGCACGGAGGCGGTGGTGAAATACTTGGATGCCGGCGGGGCGAGTGGGCTCCGCAATGCGCGGAAGTGAGACGCGCCGGCAGGAAATGCGCAGGCCGTCATATCTTCATCCGACTACCGTGATTTTCGCAGGCGGGACAAGGTTCCCGGTAGCCGTTGGCCCCCTCGACGGCGCTTGCCATGAATCCACCCTCTGCCCGCCCTTGTCCCTTCCCCTCTCACCGGCCTTGCTCTCGCGGGATCGCGGGAAGCGACCTGCGGCGTAACGGCGGATCACCCGGCGATTTCCAGGACGCGGAGGTCGCCACTGATGCCAATGAGCTTGGTGTCCTTGGCGTTGGGATCGAGGCTGATTTTGGCGCTCTCGATTTTCACGGAGCTGATTTGCTGGGCGACGAAGCCGAACTCGCCACTGCCGGCCGGAGACCCGATCGCTTGGCCTTTGATGAGGATGGCGCCGATGCGGGAGTGGATGTCGAGGAGATCGTTGCCACCAGTGATGGCGGTGTCGTCGTTGCCGCCGAAGTGATTGTTCACCGGATTCGTGCCGGCGGCGATGCTGCTGCGCGACCAATCGCCCCCGACGGTAACGGTGCCGATCTGCGCGTCGGCATTGAAGCCGAAGCCGGCGTCGATCACAGCGCGATCCACGCTCCCGGCGATTGTGATGCTCTTGATGGCCACGTCGGTGGTCGCGTTGGGCAGGACCTCAGGCTGGCCGACAGCGGAGATGAGCACCTCCACGTCCGCACTGCCGAAAAGGCCGCCTTTGACGGTGAGCTTTCCGATGTCGAAATCGGCGACGATGGCTCCGCTGGCGGTGAGCGTGGCGCCGGCACCGAGGATGCGGCCGCTGGTGACGGAGCCGCCAATGGTCACCGAGGGCAGCCGTCCAGCGCGGATGGCGCCGGTACCCGCGACCGTCTCGCCCGCCTCGTCGGCGTCGCCCCCCAAGAGATGGCCGGTGATGGCGACGGCGCCAATCGTGTCGCCCGCAAAGATGAGGCCGGTGGCGTTGGCGGGACCGCCAAAAACTGAACCGGTGATGGTGACTCCCTTGATGGCGCCGTCGGCATCGATTTCTCCGCTGCCTTCACCGCTGCCGCCGACGAGGTTGCCGGCGATTTTGATCGCCCCCGAATCGACACCGATGGAGATACGCCCGCTGCCCTCCCCGCCGTGACCGATGAGCGAGCCGCCGAGGGTGATGCTTTTCGCGGAGCCAGTGGCGATCAACGCGCCGGCATCGATGTTCCCGCCGCCGTTGATACCACCTTTCACGGTGATGGCGCCGAAGTCCGCCGCGCTGAAAATCTGCCCGCTGTCTTCGCCATCTCCCCCGTAAATTGCGCCGCCCACAAGCGCGGTGGCAATCAACGCGGTCGCATGGATGCGCCCACTCGAGAGCCCACCGCCACCGCGGAGGTCACCGGCAATTTTTAGCGAACCAAGCTTGCCGGCCACGGTGAACAAGCCACTCGAACCGGCGTCGCCGCCGATGAGCGAGCCATTGATCGTGAGTTTGCCGAGATCCCCGCCAATGCCGAAATCCACATCGCGCACATCGCCCTTGGCCAGGAAGCTGCCGAGGCCACCGGTGATTTGTGAGAAGAGCGTAGCCGCACCGCCGCCCTGCGTGAGATTTCCAAAACGGCCCATCGACTGCACGGCGAGTGATTTCAGCCCAGGTTTTGCAAGGTCGTTGTCGCCCGCGATCATGGCGCCGAGATCGCCCTTGATGGTAACGGCGCCGAGATCGAGGTCGGCCTTGATCGCGCCGACATTGGCAAAACTATCGCCGCCCGCCGCGGTGGTCTTGGCGGTGACGGTGATCGTCAGGCCGGTGACCGGGCGCGTTTGCAAGTCAATGAGCTGCAATTGCTCGGGCGTGGTGATGCTGTCGTTCACCGCGCCGACGCCGCTGCTGAAGGTGAGCACCGCATTGGCGATGGTATTCGATTCGAAGAGCCCTTTCGAAAGCTTGAGCGTGACGAGGTCCCCGTCCAGGTCGGTATAAATCACCGTCGTGGGACTCAGGATCTTGGCGGGCGCGATCCGCGCCTCGAGGATTTCCAGCGAAGAAGTAGTCATGGGATTTCCGAAAGTGACCGGTGCGGTTTTACGAGTGGCGTTAGGGGAAGGCGGGCGTGGCGGGGTCGATGGAGCGGAGGAATCTGACAAGGTCGGCGCGTTTTTGGCCGTCGGCGACGAAGTGCTGGCGGTTGCCGCCATTGTTGTCCTGCGAGCCGTCCAGCACTTGCTCCAAAGTTTGGGCGAGACCACTGTAGAAGTATGGGGCGGTCTCGTAAACGCTGAGCAGCGAAGGGATGTTGAAGCCATTGGCGCCAAGGGGAGCGATGGCCTGACTGATGTCTGCGGGGTTCGTGCGGATTTCGTTCACGCGTCCGCCGGCCAAATTTGCGAGAAAGGTCCCGACATTCGTGAGCACACCGGGAAACTTTGGAGGCACGACCGGGGCCGCCGAGTTAGGCTGGGTAAAGGTCTGCCGGAGTTCGGCGCCGATGACGCGTTCACTGCCCAACCCAATCCCAATCTCAGCCGAAGGGGCCGGCACGAAATCGACGGCCGAGCGCGTCCATTTGGGCCCGCCGTGGCAGGTGGCGCAGCTAAAGCCTGGCACCGCCAAGCCCGTCTGGGCAAAGAGCGCGCGTCCGCGCCGGGCGCCGGGATCGCTCGCGGCCACCGGCGCACGGCTGGAGCGGACGGCGAGCGCGACCCAGGCGGCGATGGCATCCTGGCTGGAATCGCGACCGGTATTGGCCAGCGGAAGGAGATTGGTCACGGACGGCGGCGTGGAGAGCTGGAGACTCCGCATCGCCGCGGGGAGATTGCCGCGGGTGACCCAGGTCCCGGAAGGAGTACCAGCATTTCCTGGCGTGGGACCGTTATTGGCGACGTTGAATTCCAGGATCGTACTCTGATCGACGCCGCCTCCGTCCACCCCGCCGGCGACATAGATTTGGTTCGTCGTGAGCGTGCTGGCGATACCAAAGCGCGCGCGGGGACCGGGCAGCGAGGTGCGCGCCGGTGCGCCGACGATCGTCACCGCCTGCGCTTGATATTCTTCGACGGTGGCGAGGACGGTGCCGCCAGCATCCTGCCCGCCGATGACAAAGACGCGGCTCTGCGTGCCGCGCAGCGCGGTGGCGATGCCGTGATTTCTCCGCGGCGTGAGGCCGGCCACGGAAAACGCGGCCCAGGTGCCGGTGCCGACCGGATCGGGCAGGAAGCGCTGCACGATGCCGCCGCCGCCGATCACGGAGGGCGCGGCCTCGCTGCCGCCATTGCCCGAGACGACATGGACGAGTTGCAGAGGTTCCGCCGTATTGATGCCGCCCGCGACGGTAATCCCAAATTGCGCCGTCGGGACCGGCAATGGCGCCATCGTGCGCCAGGTATCCGTGGCGGGGTTGTATTCTTCCACCACGTTGCTCGGTGCCGTGCTCGTGGCCGTGGCCGTGTAGCCGCCGATCGCGTAAATCCGCGGCCCGGCATTGGTCTCCACCACCACCGCACCCAGCGAATGCCGGGGCGTAAAGCCATTCTGGTTCCGGGCCGTGACGCTATTCGTGCGCTGGTTGAACTCAATCACCGCGCCCAAGCCCGTGAAGAGGTTGCCATTGCCCGCCCCGTTACGACCGCCGAAAATGAAGATGCGACCATTGCTCAGGGTGGCCATCCCAAAATCGCGACCGAAGGTTGACCCGGGAAACGTCGCGCCGCCGGCGAGATCATTCGTCGTGCTCACGGTGCCAGTGAACTGCTCGAACTGTGCGATGCCTTCGATGTCCGTGGGCGTGGGTCCACTCACGCCGCCGACGGCCAGAAAGAGCCGATCATCTTTCAGGAGCCCGCGCCCGCCGAAGACACCACGGGTGTTCAACTCGAAGTCCTGCACTTCATCGCGCACGGCGCTCCAGTTCAGGATCCGCTGCGGCAGGCGGCCGAGCGAGAGACGGTTGAGATCCAGGCCGTTGATGTCCGTGCCGCCGCGAGCCCAGTGCAGGAACCGGGGTCCAAACCCGTGCCGAACGCGCTTCGGATCAAAGGTCGCATCCAGCGGGATCGTCTGCCGCGGGCCGGCATCGAACATCCAGGTGACGCCGTCGGAACGGCCATTGGGATGGCATAACACGCAGGCGCCCCACGACTCGCTCGACATGCGACCCTGCGGACCGCGCCCGGTAAAAAACAGTTCCGCACCAAGCTGCGTGAATTCTTCCACGGAGCCGGGCCGCGGCGGTGGCGTGGAGAGCGCTGACCCAACGATGGCCGGGTTGGTGGGGTTGGAGATATCGAGCACGCTAATCGAGCGGCTCACAAAATTGGAGACGTAGGCGCGCGTGCCGTCGCCACGGATCGCGATGCCGCGCGGCGCTTTGCCGGCGATGAGCCCGCCGGTGACTGCCTGCAAGTCGACGCGAACAATCGAGCTCGGCCCGGCGATCAGCGGCGCGCTAATGGTCGGCACACCCGCTCCATCGATGGTGAGGCGGGTGACCAAATCCGAGTTTTGGATGACGACCCACGCATCATTGCCATCGGGCCGCCACGCCATCGCGACGGGGTTCGTCATGAAGAGGCGCGGCGCCGGTGTGGTCGCGAGATTCACGCCCTGGTTCAAGTTCAGCGGCGCCGTTTGGCGTGTGCCCGCGCCACTTTGGGCGGCGGACACTTCGAGCCGCGACGCGGTATCAAAAACGGAGACGAGCCCCTGCGCCATTTGATTGAACCGCAAGGGGCCATTGGGCGAAGCGCCCGTGCTGACGACGTACGCCAGCGCCTTGGTGGGGTGCAGCGCGATGGCCGCGAGCTGATTGGGATAAGCCCCCGTGGGCGTGGTGAAGGCCTGCGGATTGACGGACGCCACCGCGGGCGTCAGCCCATTGGCTGGCGCGAGCTGGCCGTTGGCGTTGAAACCGGTGCCGAGGTTTCCGTTGAACGTCTTGTCCATCGGACGGAGCGTGATGACATTGGGCGGCGCCACCGGCTGGTTGGTCGCGGCGCTGATCGCGATGAGCCGCCCCTCCCGCTGGTCGTCCTGCCCTTCGTCATTCGCGGTCTTTCCGGTGCGGAGCTGCGCGAAAAACATGGCGATGTAGACCGTCTCGTCCGCGTCGTTGGCATCCCCATTGTCAGAGACCGCGATGGCCCGCGGCGCCGTGCCGGCGCTGCTCAAATCCAGCGTCGCGACCAGCTTCGGCACCGCGGCCTTGGTATCGAAAACCGAGAGCGAATTCGACGCCGAATTCGCCACATAGAGGCGCGTCCCATTCGGCGACAAGCAAAGCGCCATCGGCTCGGCGCCCACCGGCAGCACGTGCGTCCGGCGCCGGGTGACGAGATCGATGACCGCCACATTGCCATCGAGCGAATTGGCCACGAAGGCGCGCCGGCCGTCGGGATGAATCGCCACGCTGTTGGGCTCCTGGCCCACGCGGATCTCCGCGATTTCGCGCGGCGTATTGGTCGAAACATCAAAGAGCGTGACGGAATTGCCGTCCGGATTCGCATTGAGCAGCCGCTGGTTATCCGGCGTGAGCGCGATGGGGCTGGACTGGCGAGGCCCCGCCAACAACGCGGGAGGGGAAAGAAAGGACAAGGCAACGGCACAGGCCATCGCCAGCAAACGCGAGAGATTCATGAGCGGAACTCCGGTTGGTATTGAGTGGTGGCAGCCGCACAACAGCGCGGCACCGCCGGGTTTACAAATGGCCAGCCCACTCGTCAAATCCTCCCTCGCCCGGCCTTGGCCGCGGCGCAAAAAACGTTGGAGCTGGATCGATTTCGCCCCCACCGTAGTACTCGACTGTCCTGCCCGGCACCGTTACATCCAAGGTTCGACAAGTTCTTCTACAACGCGCCCGTAGCTCAACTGGATAGAGCAGCGGTCTTCTAATTGGAAATTGCTTATTTGCAAAACCTTGCGTAGTTTTCCATAGCGTTGCGAGAGAGCTGAAATTCAAAACCTTCCAAGCCTCGCTTTTTTCACAGTGCTGCACCGCTTTGCGTGGGTTTGCGCGAAAAATGGGCCGTGACCGTAGTACTCACCGTAGTACTTTTTGCTGCGGTTTTCTCGCTTCGCGGACACGTCTCCAAGAAAGAGGGAGTGCAAATTCTCGGGGAAATTCGCTCCTCCCTTTCGCCTCACGTCAGCACCTCTTCGAGGATGCGAAAGGCGGCGACCTGTCGTCCTTTTTCGAGGGCATGCAGCGCACCGCGGATCGCCTTCCGGAGTTGTGCGCATTCTTGTTCGCGGGTGGAACCAGACTCGGCGGAGACAAAGTGCATTTTCGACGAAGCCGATGTTTTGGGTCGAGGTGGATGAGGAGCCTGCTTCGGAAAGGGAATCGTCTTCTTAGAGGGGCGGGACGAGCCGACTTTCGAGTGCGTCCGCCTAGAATGCCGACGTCCTTTTCGATTCTCTTCCTTCTCTTCCTTCTCTTCCTTCTCTTCCTTTAGAAGATCGTATTTAATGCCGACAACCCGAGCTCCTGAAAATCGGCGCAAGCTTTTCGGAAACACCAGAAATTGGCGACCCGGCCCGGGATCAAAGGCCACCTTTCCCTGGTCGGTTTTTGTGGCCACGTTGGCCTGAAAAAGGGTCATGATCCTTCCCTTTTTGACCGCGGTTTGCAGCTCTCTATCCTTCGCCGGATCGGTCAGCAGCAAATGCGTCACGGGGTGACCGGAGATTTCAACAATGTGGGAGAATCGCGCTGTCTTCACTCCCTCTAATCGATAGCCGCCGGGCCAATGGTTTCTTGCGGCGAACGGTTTGGTTCCGACCGCTCGAGGGAGCACGCGCGAAAGCACTTCGAGTGGCTGCACTTCTCTTATGATCGATACCACGCCCTATTGGCTGAAATCCGCACCTCTGCCCAAGCTGCCGCGCCTCTCCTCCAACCTGGTAGTTGATATCGCAGTCATCGGTGGTGGGATTACGGGAATCACCGCGGCCTACCTTCTGCGCCAAACCGGGGCGAAGGTGGCGTTGTTCGAGAGAGAAAAGTTTGCGGAGGCGGACACAGGTCACACTACGGCGCATTTGACTTACATCACCGACACACGGGTCGCTGAATTGACGAAGACGTTTGGGCAGGAAGCGGCGCGAGCGGTCCTAGAGGCGGGAAATACGGCGATGCACCAAATCCACGAACTCGTTGAAAAGGAGGAAATCGAGTGCGGGTTTCGTTGGGTGCCAGGCTACCTCCACGCGCCGGTTTGGAATCCTAAACGCAACGAAGAAGCAAAACTGCGGGAGGATGCGGAGACGGCGCAGGCGTGTGAATTTCCGGCAAGCTTTGTGGAAAAGGTCCCGTTCGCAAATCGGGCTGGGGTGTCGTTTCCCAACCAGGCAAAGTTTCACCCGCGGAAATATCTTGGTGGGCTTTTGCGTGCTTTCTTGGCGAGCGGCGGACTTGCGTATCAGCAGACGGCAGTCGAAAGCATCAGCGGGGAGCCGCTGGAGTTGAAGTGTGGGAAGTATTCGGTGCGCACGAAAGACGTCGTCATTGCCACCCACGTGCCGCTGCAGGGCGCAACGGGCACGCTGAAGGCCGCGCTCTTTCAAACGAAACTCGCGCTTTACACAAGCTACGCTGTCGGCGCGCAGGTGCCACGCGGGCAAATTCCCGAGGCACTTTTCTGGGATACCCATGTCCCGTACCACTATCTCCGCGTGGATGCGTCAAAGAATCACGATTACGTGATCTTCGGCGGCGAAGACCATAAGACCGGACAGAAAGAATCTCCCTCGGCGTGCTTTGAGGCGCTGGAGCGAAAACTTCGCGAGGTGGTACCAAAGGCGAGGATCGATCACCACTGGTCGGGGCAAGTCGTTGAAACGAATGATGGGTTGCCATTCATTGGGGAAAGCGCACCGCATCAATATGTCGCCACGGGTTTCGCCGGCAATGGGATGACTTTCGGCACCCTGGCAGCGATGATGATCCGGGACGCCATCGAGGGAAAGGGCAACCCGTGGAAGGAACTGTTCGACGTGCATCGCAAAAAGTTCCGCGGCGGGACTTGGCGGTACCTGACGGAAAACAAGGACTACCCTTACTTTTACCTGCGGGATCGCTGGGTGCGCCCGGAGGCAAAGTCGTTGCGCGGGGTGTCACGAGGGGAAGGGAAGATCGTTCAAGTGGACGGAGAGCGGGTGGCCGCTTATCGCGATCCAGAGGGCAAGCTGCATGTGAAGTCGGCCATTTGCCCGCACATGGGCTGCATCGTGCGCTGGAACGATGCCGAGAAGACATGGGATTGTCCGTGCCACGGCTCCCGATTCCATGCCGAGGGCAAGGTGCTGGGAGGACCAGCTGAAACGGATTTGGCGGAACTGAAGAAGAAATAATGGACCTGCGCACCGGCGAGACAGTCTGGCAAGCCATGGGCGGACAAGCCCTGCCCGCATGTCCTTTAACGGAATCAATCGACTGCGACGTCTTAATTGTCGGAGGCGGCATCACCGGAGCCTTTGTGGCCTATGCGCTCTCCCAAGTTGGAGTGGAATGCATCTTGATTGACCAAGGTGCCAGCGGGGCTGGGAGCACCATGGCAAGCACCGCCTTGGTGCTCTACGAGCTGGACACCCACCTAACTGATTTATGCGACCGCATGGACCCAAACATGGCGGTGCAGTGCTATCTCGCCTGCGCGCACGGAGTGCGCACCGTGCAACAAATGGCCATGGAGGTGGGTGCGGCTCAGTATCGGCCTCGCCGGAGTTTCTATTTTGGCGAAAGCCCACGCGATCAAGAACGTTTGGAACGTGAATTTCTGGCGCGCCGACGAGCGGGAATTGAAGTCGAGTTTTTGGAGACGCGGCAGATCGAACGCCTGTTCTCTTTCTCCCGGCCCGCCGCACTATCGTCCGTGAATAGCGGTGAGGTGAATCCGGAGGAATTGGTTTGTCGACTCCTGGGGGCGGCGGAAACAGCAGGGGTGAAGCGTTTCGGCGGCACGCGCATGGTAAGCCATCGGGAATCTGGACCCGGGGTGCGCGTGCAAACGGAGCACGGCTATGAGATCCGTTGCCGGCGCATGGTTTTCGCCACGGGCTATGATTCGGAAAAGTACCTGGGATTTTCCGTGGCGAAGCTCCGCAGTACCTTCGTCGTCTCGACCGAGCCGGGCCAAGAGTTTCCCGGATGGCGTGGACAGAGTCTGTTGTGGACCACCTCCCGCCCCTATTTTTACCTCCGCACGACGGCCGACGGACGCGCGATGATTGGCGGCGCAGACATCGACGCGTGCTCACCGGCGGTGCGAGACGCGATGCTGCCAGACAAGGCCGCGCTGCTGGCAAGAGAATTGCGGACGCTCTTTCCCGCGGCGGATTTTCAGATCGCCAACGCGTGGGCCGGAACTTTTGCCGAGACGCCGGACAGTCTGGCCTGCATCGGAAAAGTTCCGTCAATGCCGTGGGCGTACTTTGCGTTGGGCTACGGCGGCAACGGAATCACCTACAGCGCGCTCGCTGGAGAAATCCTGCGCGACCTGCTTCGCGGAAAGCGAAACACGATGGCTCGCCTCTTCGGATTTGAGCGGTTTTTGGGATGAATTGCAGCAAGCGGCCCGCAACCGGCGTCCGAACCTTCACGCGTGAAAGGCATTTCGCTGCGTTTTGGCCAGGCACCGGCGCAAAAGTACATCGACGAATTGCTGAAATGGGTCGTGGAGCGAAAGATCCGGCTGGACGACATCATCACCCATCGGCTGCCGCTGAGGAGGCACCCAACGGCTACGACATCTTCTGCAAAAAGCAGGACAACTGCGTGAAAGTCGTCCTGAAACCCTAACCCGCGAAGCGAACAGGCAAAACCAAACAAACGGGCCAGAAAGAAAATGCCAAAGCCTAAAATTCGCACTCCGAAGCAAAGGAAGGCCGCCCGGGCGAACACCGAGAAGGCCGCGGCGGCGAAGAAAAAGCGCTTAGAAGGAACCAGCAACGGTTCCTTTAATGATGCGGCGCGTCGGCTTTCACCAAAGACGGTTTCGATTTTACGGGAGGGCGGCGCTTTTGCTCGCGTTGGTGAGGCCGCTTCGCTTTCGGCGTGAGCCGCAAAGGAACGGGACGCCGGTGGCGCGCTGACTCTTCAAAAGCTTGCAGGATTTTGACGTCGAGGAGCCCTTCGCGGCCGGAAGGCTCCGGTTCTGTATTCTGCTGAACGCATTCGGCAAAGTAGTCCATCTCCGCGGCAAATTGATCGTGGGCAGCAAACGAGCGCTTCTTTTTGCGCTCGCCTTTGATGACCGTCCATTTGCTCGGGCCCACATAGTGGAAGGCCGAGTCCATTTTCAAAAGGCCCTCGGTGCCGATGAGACGCAGCTCGCTCAAATCCTGCGCGCCAAAACTGCAGCTGATGGAGGCGAGGCGATTTCCGGGGAATTCCAAAACCGCGGTCATCATTTCATCGATTTCGCGAAAGCGAGGGTCGCCATTGCTCGCGGCAAAAGCGGAGACCGAGGTAGGCTCCGCATGGAACAAATAACGCGCGGCGTTCAGACAATAGATGCCGATGTCGAAGAGCGGACCGCCGCCGGTTTTCGCCTGGGTCCGAATGTTTCCGGCTTTCACCTGCATGGTGTAGGTGGACTGAAAAAGACGGAGGTCTCCGAGTTTCCCTCTCGCCGCGAGCGTCGCCGCATTTACGTGTGCCGGGGCGAGATGGAGGCGATAGGCAATCATCAGCTTCACCCGGTGGCGATGGCAGGCGGAAATCATTGCCTGACAGTCTTCCACCGTCGTCGCCATCGGCTTTTCACAAAGAACGTGGACCTTCGCCGCCGCGATCTTTTCCGTGAACGCGCGATGCTCGGTATTGGGGGTGACGACATACGCAATATCGATGTGCTCTTTCGTCAGCCCTTCCTCGAGTTGCCGATAATCATAAGCCGGCACATGGTATTGGCGCCCGAGTTTCTCTCGCTTTTTGGCATCGCCGCTGAAAAGGGCAGTAAGTTTGCAGCGGTGCGAATGGCGGAAGGCTGGAAGAAGGGCGACCTGGGAAAGGTGGCCAAGACCGATAATCGCGAAACGAAGGCGCTCCTTTTTGCTCATGTCGCTCATTCGCCGCTCGGACGGCTTTTAGCCGTAGAGGGATGCGGCGCGCTGGGCCGGGTCGATGGAGTCCCTACTTTTGCGGCCCTTGCCGGTGGGCGACTCCGGCATCATCCAGAGATTCAAGCTGAATGGTCCCGCAATCCCCGCACTGACCCCTCCACCTCGACCGAGTACTTAATGACGACTCGCATTTTCGGATCCAGGGGAGCAGCAGCATCAGTGAGAGCGACATCCGGCATAATACCCGAAGTTCGGAGCTGGGATACAAGCGCGTGTCGCCATCCCAAGGAAATGACGTGGCCCTCAGCGCCGCAGAGCCGAGGGCCGCCATCGGGTTGACGGACGGATATCGGCCCGAAGAAAGCGTTCCATGTGCCGGCAGGCTCGCCGATGTGCGGCGGTGGTCTCCGCGGCACAACAATCGGCCGGGACGATCACCTCGAAATCACGAAGATAGGCATCGTTGGCCGTGAAGAGCACACAAATATCCGTGGCAAAGCCGGTGATGATTAACCGCCGGGCACCGATGTAGGAGAGAAGGACTTCCAGCGAGGTGCAGAAAAAAGCGGAGTGTTTGGGCTTCAGCACGAAGTAATCGTCCTCCGCCGGCGCCAGCTGCCCGACAATCGGTGCGCCCATGCAATCCCCAGCGAGGCAGGCTTCCACCTGCTGTCGGAAGTCCGAGCGCCACCGGCCAAAATTGTCGTTCACATAGATAGCGGGAATGCCGCACTTCCGGAGCCGTTGTTTTAAAGCGGCAATTCGACGGGCCGCCGGCAGCGCATGCGGCAAGAGTTTCCCCGCTTGCGGAAAATCAAAACTGTTGACGACATCGACCAAGAGCAAAACGACCGACGAACGCTCAGGAGCGGCCCCGTGGACATCACGCGCTTTCACGATCAATCCTGGCCCGTTTTGCCGTCTTTCTTGGCTTCCACTTCGGCCCGATATTTCTCCAGCGTTCCGAGTAGGTCTGGCGAGATATGGACGAAGTGAGGCCATTCGGCGGCCAATTCGTCATCGATGAAGACTTGCGGCTTGTGGAGAAAGCCGGTGAAGCATTGCTCGATCCCGAGCTTCTGGGCTGCTGAACGAGCGTGATCCTCGCCTCCGGTACTCCAGCAGAAAAGGATCGCGCCCTGGCGGCTCAGTTCGCAGACGTGTTCCACCACTTGCGGTATTGGGACGTCGCGTCCTTCCACTTGATGGATGAGCGTGTCGTCCACGTCGACGTAGATAAAGAGAGGTTCAGCCATTTCACCCGGAATTCGCGAAAATCCGCCACGCCGGATGCCAGCAGCGAACATCCACCCCGCCGGCGAGCCGCGATGGCTGGGCATGAAATTGAACACCCTCGACGATCTCCTTCTCCAAGAACTCAAAGATCTTTACAGCGCGGAAAAGCAGCTCGTGAAGGCGCTGCCCAAAATGGCCAAGGCGGCCACCAACGAAGACCTCAGCGCTGGATTTGAAGAACATCTGGAACAAACAAAGGGGCATGTCGAGCGGCTCGACCAAATCGCCGAGGAATTGGGCGTGAAGCTCACCGGGCACAAGTGCAAGGCGATGGAAGGCTTGATCGAGGAAGGGGCGGAATTGATCGAGGAAGACGGCGAGGACAGCGTGAAAGACGCAGGGCTCATCGGTGCGGCGCAGCGGGTCGAGCACTACGAGATTGCCGGTTATGGGACGGCGCGCTCCCTGGCGGAAAAGCTGGGCCATAAGAAGATCGCCAAGCTGCTGGCCAAAACTCTGGAAGAGGAAAAGGAAACCGATGAAAAACTCACGGAACTCGCTGAATCCGCCGTGAATGTGGAGGCCGGAACCAAGGGTGACGAGGAGTAGTTGCCTCGCCCCTTTTAGAAAATATGGAAACACTCTACTCCGCTTTTGGGATCGGGGTGGAGGCGCAACATCTGACCATTGGGCAGGTCGCCCTCCGCGCGGTGCTCGTTTTCCTGGCCACGTTGTGCATTGTGCGCGTGGCGGACAAGCGGTTCTTTGCGAAGAAAACCGCCTTCGATCTCATTCTGGGCTTCATCCTCGCTTCGATGATGGCGCGGGCGATTAATGGCTCCGAGCAGATGGGACCCACAATTGTCGCGGGCTTTGTGCTCGCCTTCCTCCATCGTGCCCTGGGCTGGCTGGCCTGCATCTCGCCGATGGTCGGCGGATGGGTGAAGGGGCATCGCCAGACGCTGGTGAAAAACGGCCAGGTCAATGAGGTGGAACTGAGGCGTCATCGCATCAGCCAGCACGATCTGGAGGAAGAGCTGCGGCTGAACGGGATCGAACATTCCGACGAACTGAAGCTGGCCTGCCTGGAACGCAGTGGGGAAATCAGCGCGATCAAGAAGTAACGCCCAAAGTTAGGCTCGGAGCCGGCGGACGCCCCGGACGAAGAAAATAGACGTGCCCTCAATGGAATTTACGCAATTCACCGCGGCTGCCCGGCATCGTGGGAGCTGTGGTCGGGTCGGCCTTGAGCGGCGATATTTTGGTAATGGTTCTCCGCTTCCGCACGGGAATCGCCTTTATTCGCGCAGCCTAACTGTAGAGTGACCAACGTCATGGTGGCGAGAGAGAGGAGTAATTTCATACATTTAAATATCGCCCGCCAAACGGGAAGGCGCGCGTATGGAATTTAGACCGTTGAGAGATTGATTTTTTCCCACGCAGAACGTTCGGAATTCGCGATGCCCGGGCACTATGAAACACACTTTCCATGGAGTCCTCAGTTTCTGTACGGTGTTGGCGAGCGCCTCGCTAGCTCAAGACAAAGTTCTGCCGCCGGATGCTGTCCAGGCAGCGCAAGCTCCGGAACGCGTCGCGGAAAAGCGCCCCGAGCAGCGCCTGAACATTCACGATAAGGCGGCTGTCTACAAGGCCACCGAGGCCGAGCCCGCCTCCCGAGACTTCAAAACGCAACCCGACGAAGGGGCAATGTTGGGTTTTGATTTTGCGCGCGATCCGCTGAATGCAAAGAAGCCGATGCAGACGCCGGAGGAAATCGAAGCAGACGACAAGGCGATGAAGGGCAAGATTATGGAGGCACAGCGGCAGTTACTCGAGAAACGGTATAATCTGACGCCGAAACTTGATCCGGAAGCCAGAATGTCACGTGGCAAACCGCTCGCCGTGGGGCCGACCGTTCGCCTGCCGGAGGGCACGACGTGGGAGAGCCTGGGAAAAATGAAGCCTGAGGACATGCGTAAGGCGGGGCTGTTCCCGTATCCACCGCTGCCGCATCCGAAGCAGTCCACCGGGGGGCAGGTCTTTCCAGCGATGCAGATCGAGATGTTTCCGAGGCTGCAGCGGTTCGATGTGGATTTTGATCTTCCGGATGCTTTTCTTCCGGAGTTTCCACCGGCCATCTTTCTGCAATCGCGACCTGAATTGGGAGACGTTTCGCGCGGGCAGGTCGTCTCCATTAACAATTACTACAAGCTCTTCAAAGACCTCATCACCCCGGTGCAACTCGATGGCTTGCGGCTGCTGCTAACGCCGCTGCCACAGGAGGAGTTCAACCCCACTGACGATCGTAAGAGTGCGCAGCCGAGCCTCGGCGTCTCGTGCTTTGATTGCCACGTAAATGGCCACACGACCGGACAATTTCACCTGAACCCAGATGACCGCCCCCAGCAGCGCCGCATGCGTCTCGATACGGTGAGCCTCCGCGGCCTTTTTAACCAACAGGTTCATGGTTCCAAAAGGAGTCTGCGGTCGGTCGAAGATTTCACGGAGTTCGAGCAGCGAACCGCCTATTTCAATGGCGACCAGATCCACGCCTTTAAAAAGGGCGCGATGATTTTGGATCGGGTGCAGGTGAGCCATATGGCCCAATTTCAAAACGTGCTCGATTTTCCGCCTGCTCCCAAATTGAACCCGGCCACGGGCCGCCTGGATCGGGCAAAGGCGACGGAAAGCGAAGTGCGCGGCGAGGCAATCTTCTTCGGCAAAGGCCAATGCGCCAATTGCCATTCCGGTTTCGTTTACATGGATCAGCAGTACCACGATCTGGGGATGGAGCGCTTCTTGAGCGAGCCCCCAGACGGCCCGATCAAAACCTTCACGCTGCGCGGAATCAAAGAGAGTCCGCCTTATTTGCACGACGGCCGCTGCCTCACGCTGGAGGATACGGTGGAATTCTTTAACCTTGTTCTTCAGACCGACCTCAGCAAGGCGGAGAAAGCGGATTTGGTCGCCTTCCTCCGGACGCTGTAGGCCGGTTAGTGGATGAGCCTCGGAGCAACCACCCGTGTGGTCGCAAAAGCGAGGGCCGAACCCGAACCTCCCGGCGATAAGAAGTCATGCAGACAGCAACAGTGGCGACAAAGAACTCGCGGTATCGGATGGCCAAAGAAACGGTGTCCGAGTGGTGCGCGCATCGCGCACTGAACTTGAGCGCAGCCCTCGCCTACTACTCCATCTTTTCCATCGCCCCGCTCGTGATTATTGCCGTGAGCGTAGCGGGTCTGGTGTTTGGTGCGGAAGCCGTCCGCGGGCAATTGGACAATCAACTCCAAAACTACATTGGCGGCGAAGCGGCGAAGGGCGTGCAAGCTCTGTTAAAGGGGGCCGCGAAACCTACCCACGGCTGGATAGGGGCCATCACGGGTTTCGTGGCTCTATTGTTTGGAGCCTCCGGCGTCTTTGGCCAGCTGAAGGAGTCGTTGAATACGATCTGGAGCGTGCAGCAAAAACCCGGAGGTGGAGTGTGGAGCTTCGTGCGCGAACGGCTTCTCAGCTTCGGCATGGTGCTCGTCATTGGCTTCCTGCTCCTCATTTCTCTTTTGCTGAGCACCGTGATTGCCGCCCTGAGCGGCTCTTTTAATCACTGGCTGGGAATCCCGGCGGGCATTTGGGCGGTGGTCTCCGCGCTTCTTTCCTTTGGCGTCGTCACGCTCTTGTTCGGGGCGATCTTCAAAATCCTGCCGGATGCCAAAGTAGGATGGCGCGACGTGTGGAGCGGCGCGCTGATGACCTCGGCCCTGTTTGAAGTAGGAAAGTTGGGCCTGAGCTTTTATTTGGGACGGGAAGCAGCCTCGAGCTACGGCGCGGCGGGTTCGGTTTTGTTACTGTTGCTGTGGATCTACTACGCGTCCTGCATCCTGCTCCTCGGGGCGGAATTTACGCGGGTTTATGCCCTGGCGCGAGGACACCACATCGAGCCTGCGGAGAATGCGCTGCCCGCCGAAGACTCGAAGCCGAGACCGGCGGAACCGGAGCATCTCCAGCCGGAGCCGGCAAAAGAGCATGTGGCCGAAACTTTGGCTTTGCCAAACTCACCGCTCCCCGAAGCCATCGCAAAAAAGAGCACGGGGCTGCTGGCTCGCGTTGGCCAGGCGCTAGGGATCGCCGGCGCGGGCTTTTTAGCCGGGCGGCTCACGGCAAGGAAGATGCCCGAAGCAGAGACAGAAAAGGACTGGAGCGACTTTGGGGAAGCGGCAGGAAAGGGTATCGCCAGCTTGGTCGATCCCCAGGAGAGAAAGCGCTAACTTTGATTTCGCACCTGTCCGCGACAAAAGCGACCATGATCCAATGGTGGGATAGGCGCGGATGAGCTGCAGAGCGCGATGCACGGGCATGAACAACGTTGATACACTCAATAAGATTATCGAAACCCTGAAGGACGGCGAACAGGGTTTCCGCGCGGCCGGCGAGGATGTGCAAAAGCCGGAATTGCGGTCTCTCTTTTCGGACCTGTGTGGCCAGCGAGCTTCTTTCGCGTCGGAATTGCAGCGCTTGGCGGCCGCCTATGGCGATGAGAGTCCGGCCAACGGCGGCTCCACCGCCGGCGCTTTGCATCGCGGTTGGATCAATCTGAAGTCCGCGGTCGTGAAGCGGAACGCTCATGCCATCCTCGAAGAATGCGAGCGGGGCGAAGATTCCGCAGTCTCCACGTATCAGGAGGCTTTAAGAGACGGGGAGATTTCGGAGGATGTGCGCACTACGCTTTCCACGCAGTTCGAAGCGGTGAAAGCGGCGCACGATCAAATCCGCGATCTCCGGGACTCCACACGGGACGAGTAAGTCGCCCGTCGACAAACTATTTCCATGACCCCGGTCCTTCGCTTCGGCGGAGGCCGGGGTCTTCAGTTGGAGAATAAGATATGCGGGGCAGTTGAGCGGCGCAAAAGCGCCCGGCGCACCCCACGCAAGCCGGGCGAATAGGAGAACAGGCGGAGTGCGAGTTTAGTAGCCGCGCACCAAATAGATGATGAGAAGCACGGGCAGAGGCACACCTAACAGTCACAAGAGGGCAGAGCCCACTTTCCCCTGCTGATAGAGATAAGATTCAAACGTTTTCATAACCCTAACTCGCGAGGCGTGGGGCAGGTGGTTGTGGAGTGACCCACTTAGAAGGAGGCTGGCGCGACCGCCTGGACCCCGCCGGAAGTGTGTGGTCGCCGGCGGCGGCCCATTGCGGCATGCTGAATCAGACGTGCGAGATGTTGACCGGCGCTGGCGATGAGGAGGAGGCCGCGGAGCAGGAAACGAAACAGGGCCTGCACGATCAGAAAAAGGATGGCGACGAAAACAAACGGATTCATGCATTCCCTCATCGCCGCTTCGAGGAAGGCTGGACGGTTTCGATGCGGCAATGTCGGCCACGGATTTCCATCGGCCAAAGCTCCTTCCAAAAACGAAGCGATCGCGAATGATGCAGACCAAAGAGTACGACATTTATCTTCCATTGCGCCAGCAAAGCGGGGAGGAGTTCCCGCCCGACGTCATGGCTTGGGTCAAAGAAACGCTGGTGACGGAATGCGGCGGATACACGCACCTCTGGATGCCACTGGAGGGTGCCTGGCAGATTCACGAATCGGAGGTAATGGATCGCATTACTATTTTGCGAGTCGTGGATCGAAAGAAGGGAAACTTCGACATCCGCTGGCTGAAGCAGGAGCTGCAGGCGAAGTTGAAGGAGGAAGAAGTCTTGGTCGTGGCTCGGGACGTCGAAATTCTATAAGCCTCGCCGTCACTTGGAATCGGAAGCCGCAGGCTCGGCAGGCGGAAATTCTGATTTCGGCGTTTTCTTAATCCGGAAGGAACTGCCGAACGCCTCCGCAATCATATCGCCGCCGGGCCAAAGGCGAACCGCGCCGAGGAACGCGCCCTGGTTGTCTTGCAACCGGCAGCCCTTTGGCAACGGCTCGATCAGCTTGGCGTTTCCGCCTCCAATGACGGTGTCGTCTGGTTTGAAGACATCCCGCACCATCGAGATGCCTTCCTGAACGAGTTTCAACCATCGTGCGTTGCCGAGCGCATCCCTGCTCTTTTCGGAAAGCAGGTCGCCAAAGTTCTTTCGCTTACGGAGTCGGAGGGAGCCGATCTCAATGGGAATGAGAACGTCATCCACGACAATGGCCGCCCCGGTTCCCGTTCCGAAGCCGAGGAAAAGGAGGCGGTGTTCCTGGTAGGCAGCGAGTGCTTGCATGGCCGCATCGTTGATGAAGCGGACGGGACGCTCAAAAGCCTTTTCAAAGTCGAAGTTTTGCCACCCGCCCCCGAGATTCACGGGGTTGCTGGCGAGCTTTCCGGCAGTCACAAGTCCCGGAAAGCCGAGCGATACTACATCGAAATTCCAGCCTTCAATGGCTTTTAAAACTTCCTGCACCATTCGAGCCGGGGTGAGCGCGAGACCCGACGGAACTTTGCGGCGTCCTTCATGTCCTGAGGCCATGAGTTTCACGTTGGTGCCACCAATGTCGACCATGAGGACCTTTTTCATGCATTCCTTCTATGGATGGGCGTTGCACGCGTTGGTGTCAGTTCTGCCAGAGGGCAACATTGAGAATGCAAGTTGGAAACAGATTCATGGTCGGTGACGCTCATAACGGCCCTAATTCGCGGTGGCGCTATTCGCCGCGCGGGCAGCAAAATGGGATGTCCCTGATTTTCAGCCCATACTTGGGCGATGCGAATTAGCACTCCTTGTTTCCTTGCCGTTGGCGAGGCAGAGAGGTAAAGGAGGCCAGATTTTCACATCGAATTTTTGAGCCGGGAAGTGCTATGCTCGGCGCTCAGTTGGAACTGATGGATAAGAAGCGGCGGCCGCCAGAACCGTATCTTTAACACCTTAAATGGTATTCTAACTGGAAATCTTATCGGCACGGCTTGCGTATCTTCACAGCGTTGCAAAAGGGCTGGGCTTTAAGGGCTTCCAAGCGCCGACTTTTTCATAGCTTTGCACCGCTTTGCGTGGGTTTGCGCGAAAAATGGGCCGTGACCGTAGTACGGACCGTAGTACTCATCGTGCCCCTATCGAGCGGGAGGCTTTCATGACGTTGATGAGGTAAATCGTCGCGCGTAGTTTCTTGGAGTTCCGCAGTGGGAGCGCCCCCACCAAGTTTTCATTGCTCGCGGATTCGGCGTGATGCGCGCCTCTACTTTTCCCACTGAATAACGACGCGGGTTCCGCGGCCCAGGGCACTTTCGATGGTGCAAGCTCCGCGAATCGTGGCCAGGCGGCGCTTCATTCCGGAAAGACCTTCGCCGTCCTTGGAGACAGTCTCGGGATTGAAGCCGCATCCGTTGTCGGTGATGGTGATGAAGATGCGATGGGGGCCGGCCTCGACGTGAAGAGAGACTTCCGTGGCACCGGAGTGGCGCAGGGCATTGGTGCAGGCTTCACGGGCGGCCAGCACGAGGTGATGACGGACGTCGGCGTGGAGCGCACCGTCTTCCCCCATCTCGGCGAGATCGATGCGGCAGGCGACATTCGTTTCCCGAAAAAAATCGCCGACGGCCTGGCAGACGTAGGTCGCGAACTTGCGGACGGTGTCGTTGCCGGGATTGACGGCCCAGACAATCTGGTCGAGCGAGCGCACGGCCTCATTGGAGCGCTCACGGATGAGGCCCAATTGCCCGGCGGTGGCGGGGTCGGCACGTTTTTGCGCGATGGCGCTCCACATGGAGATCTGCGTGAGCGTGGCGCCGAGATCATCGTGAATGTCCTGGGCGATGCGGGCGCGCTCGTGATCGAGGGCGGAAAGAAGGCGCAGGCGCTCGATCCGGCGGAGGTAGCGCGACCGCAAGGAACCCAGGGCCACGCCGCCCACCAGCAAGGCGACGGCGATCCAAAAGATCGGGCGCTCGTGCCAGAGAGGGGGGATGACGAAGGCGACCGTTGCGCCCGTCTCGTTCCACACACCGTCGCCATTGCACGCGAGCACTCGGAAGCGATAGGCGCCGGGGGGGACATAGGGATAGACCGCGGAACGCTGTGGCGACGGCTCGCTCCACGTGGTATCCAGCCCCTCGAGGCGCCAGCGGAAGAGGACTTTCTCCGGGGCGCTGAGACTGGGCGCCGTGAAGTGAAAGTCGAGGCGGCGCATGCGGGTGGGCAGTTCCGGTCCGAAGGCGGCGGGGGCAGCCCGCAGGGGTGGGATGGCCAGTGACGTCCGATGATCCTGGTAGGCAGCGGTGGCATTTTCGATGACCACGGGCGGCGGCGGCGCGGGCGGCGGCATGGTATGCGGATCGAATTCCACCAAACCTTGATGAGTCGGAAACCAGCAGTGGCCGTTCGCGCTTTGCGAGAGCGCGGGCTGAAAACCGCCACTCGCTTCCCGCGTGGGCAAACCGTCGGCGCGGGTAAAAGCCTGGCCGGTGACGGTCTCCGGGATGGACTTCTGGAACGCGCGCACGTCCAACGCGGCGAGTCCATCCGGTGAGCTGAGCCAAAGCTGGTCAGGCCCGGTCTCGAGCAGGCCGACGACCTGCGTGACGGGCAAGCCGTTGGCGCGAGTAAAGAGGCGGGCGCGTCCGTCGTGCCAGAAAACGAGCCCGCGGTCCGTACCGATCCAGATGCCTCCATCCGCGCGCACGAGCAAGGATTGGGACTGCCCGTCCGGCACTCCTTCGGTTGCGGGGATTGGCCGGAATTCGCCATCCGTTTCGCGCCTCCAGATACCGCGTTCCGTGGCCACCCAAATGCGGCCTTGGGCATCCTCCGCGAGCGCGCGCACCACGGGCCACGGGAGTTTGGCCAGCACCGGGCGCCAGGCCTCGCCCTGCCATTCCAGCAGGCCGCTGCGGCAGCCTGCCCAAAGGTGGCCGGAGCGGTCCGCAAGAAGCACCCGCACTTGATCGTTGCCCTGGCCCAGGCGCGTCCAGGATTCCCCGCTTTTTCGCCAGACGCCACGGGCAAAGGTTCCCACGAGGAGATCCCCGTTGGCCTGCGAGAGGAGAGCCGTCACGGCGGCCTCCGGCACATCGCGGGGTGGAAGTGACACGTGCCGCCAGACACCATCTTTGAGAACATCGGCGCCGCCCGCGCGGCTGCCCGCCCACAGCGCGCCGGCGGCATCCTCGGCCACGGCGAGCACCTCGGGATCGCTCAGGCCCTGCCCGGCGCGGTAGACGGTAAATTGGCGGGCGCGCAAGCGGACGAGGCCACTGCCGGTGGCCACCGCCCAGATGTTGCGCTCCCGATCTTCCAGCAAATTGAGGATGCGATTTCCCGCGAGCTCCGGCGGGAGCTTTTCTGCGATGCGCTGCCCCTCCGGCGACATATGGACGAAGCCAAAGCCAAACGTCGCGAGCCAGTGATGGCCGTTGGCGTCCGAGAGATTGTGGCTCATGCGGAATTCCGCGGAGCTCGCCCATGGGAAAGGGCCGCGCCAGCGCGTCTCGCCGGTGGGGAGGAAGAAGATTTTGGTGAGCGTGGTTCCCCAGATTCCGTGCGGCGGCGCAGGCAGGATGCCGGCCATGTTTTCCGACCCACGTTCCAAAATCGGCGGCAATTTGCGGAATGCGCCGTCCTGCATCTTCCAGATGTTCGTCTGGCCCACGATCCACATGGAGCCATCGCGCCAGCGAAGGTAGCGCGGCGGGTCGGGATCCCGATCGATGACGGACACATGTTCGCTCACGCCCGACGTCCAGCGAAAGGCCTCGTCCTTGCGGGTAAACCACACCGCATCGTCCACCTTCGGCGTGGCAAACCATTGAGTGATCGTCGGGTCGGCGGGCAGGAGCTCGCGCGCGCCCGGCGCGGCATCGACGCAGCGGAGCAGGCGACCTCGATTGGTCCCGATGTAGACGCCGCCCTCGACTCCGCCGGCGGGTTGCAGGAGCTTGGGCGTTTCCTCGCGTCCAAACTCGGCCCAGCGCCGCCATTCTCCACCGCGTTCCCGCCAGATCGAGTGGTCGCCGAGGAGAACCCAGATTCCTTGCACGCCATCGCCCAGAGCGCTCGAGATCCTCGTGTCGGTGGGCCAGCCGAGGGCGGCCGACGAATAGGGCGTGACGTGCTCGCCGTCGAAGCGGACCGGGCCCTCCTTCGCCTCCACCCACAGGTAGCCCTCCGGCGCCTCCACCAGCAATTCGGAGATGAGCGGTGGCAGGCCATCATCAGTCCGCCACACGCGGATGAAGTAGGCACTTTCCTCCGGCGGCGGAGCTGCATGACCCGCGGCGCCCTGCGCCAGCAACAAGCCGGCGCAGGCCAGGGCCGTGCGCCGGAGCCATGAGCTGGGGCTAGGTGGGCGAATGTTCACCGAGCCATTTCAGCACGGCTTCCGTGCGGGAGCGAACATGAAGCTTCTCGTAAATATGTTTCAGGTGCACCCGGACCGTGTGGACGCTCACGCCCATTTGCATGGCGGCCTCCTTCGGCACGAAGCCGCGGGCAAGATAGCTCAGGGTTTCCTGCTCGCGAGGAGTCAGCGCGGCCAGGTCCGCCTCCTCCGCAATCGGACGAGCCGGGGTGCGCTGGAAGGACTCAATCACTTTGCGGGCGATCTGGCTGCTCATCGGCGCACCCCCTTCGCTCACGTCGCGGATGGCGCGCAGCAATTCGTCGGGATGCGTGCGCTTGAGCAGGTAGCCGCTGGCGCCAGCTTGCAAGGCGCCGAAGATGGCATCGGTGTCTTCATAGACCGTAAGCATGAGCACCTGCACCTGCGGCCAGCGGGCCTTGATGCGCGCGGTGCATTCCACGCCGTTGGCGCCGGGGAGATTTAGATCCATCAAAATGACCTCCGGCATTTCCTGCGCGAGCTGGGCCAGCGCGGCCTCCGCGCTCGGGTAGGCAGCGAGCACCTGGCACTCGCCGCTGGCCTGGAGGATGCCGGCGAGATCGCGACGCAGGCGCGCGTTATCCTCGACAATGGAGATGGAAATCATGCGGCGAGATTTCACGCCGGACACTCAAGGACGCCGGCTCGCGGGAGTCAATGGACGAACCTGATCGCGGGGCGTGAACCGTAGGGAGCGAAGCAGAAACGCTCCAGGAGCAATATACCCTATTTGGGTAATTGTGAGTTTGGCGGTCCAGTACTAGGTTCGCGCGCCATAGGATTTAGCGGAAGCAAATCCAAGATATCAGACAAACCACCCTGGCACAAACCACCTTAGCCAATGCCACACCCTGCCCACCACCGCCCTAAGATCGCTGTTCTCGCCGCCGGAATTGCCGCCCTGCTCGCGCCGCTCGCGCCGGCCTCAGTCTACACTTGGGATGGGAACGGCACCACCACTCCCAATCCGAATGGCGGCACGGGGACCTGGGACGTGAATACGTCGCTCAATTGGTGGAATGGCGCGAACGTGGTGTGGCCCGCGTTGGGCGGGCTGGACGACGACGCCCTGTTTGCCAACACCGCTGGCACCGTGTCGCTCGCCGCGGGCGGGGTCACGGCGAATGACCTGACATTCAATACCACGGGCTACCTCATTCAAAGCAACACCCTCACGCTGAACGGCACCACGCCGACCATCACCACGGCCACGAGCGTTTCGGCGACGATCACCTCGGTGGTTGCCGGATCTTCCGGGCTGACGAAGGGGGGCAATGGCACGCTGGTTCTGACGGGCGCGAATACCTACACGGGCGGCACGACGATCAGCGGGGGTACCCTGCAAATTGGCAACGGTACCACCAACGGCACGATCGGCACCGGCGCCTATTCCATTACGAGCGGCGCCAAACTGTTGCTGAACTACGCGACCGCGGCGACGCCCACGTGGGCGAACATTACCGGCGGAGGCACCGTCGAGCTCAACTCGGCGCAGGCGATCAATGGCAGCGCCAATTGGGGCACCGTGGCGCTGCCGAGCGGCGGGACGGGGTTTACCGGGACACTCCAATTGGACCGCGGTCGCGTGAACACCAATCCGAACGGCCTTGGCAGCACCACCAACGTGATCATCGCGGATGGCGCGCAGTTCCTGGCGTTCGACGGCACGGCCAACAGTTATACCTTTACCCAGAACTTTTCGATCAAAGGACTGGGCTGGGGCGAGGCGGGGCAGAATCTCGGCGCCCTGCGGGTCTCCACGATGAATGCCACCTTCACGGGGAGCATCACGCTGACGGGAGCTTCGGCCCTGTATACGCAAAATAGCGCGACGTCGGCGATCACCGTGACAGGGGTCGTCTCGGATGGCGGGTCGGGCTTTGCGCTCACAACGAACGCCGCCGGCACCCAGCCCATCACGCTGAGCAATACGGGCAACAGTTACGGCGGCGATACCATCGTCGGCACCGGCCGGCTCAGGCTGGGCGCCTCCAACGTGATTCCCGACGGCGCCGGCAAGGGCAACGTGACGGTGACCGGGACCTTCGATCTCAATACGTTCAGCGAAACGATCAACGGCCTCTCGGGAGCCGGAACCGTCGACAACGTGGCAGGCGCCGGTTCGCCGGTCCTCACCGTGGGCGGCAACAACGCGACGGCCAGTTTTTCCGGCGTGATCAAAAATACGACCGGCACGCTCAACCTCACCAAGACCGGCACCGGCACCCAGACGCTCACCGGCACGAGCACCTACACCGGCGCGACGACGGTGAATAGTGGTGCGCTCTTGCTCAACGCCGGCGTGCTCAGCGCCAGCAGTCCTGTGTCAATCGCCGCCGGGGCGACCTTTGGCGGCAAGGGCACCGCGGGTGCGGTCATCGTCAGCCCCAGTGGCATCGTCCAGGGCGGCGTCGCAGGCGCCGGAAATCTGAACCTCAGCGGCCTCACGTTCACGGGCAACGGCTCGCTGAATCTGTACCCGGCTTCCGCCGTGACGGCCTCCGTGGCGGTGACGGGCGCCGTGACCACGAGCGGCACGCAGACCATCAATATCGCCGGCTCGCCGCTGGCCGGGGGCAACTACCAATTGGTGAGCTTCACGTCGCTGGGCGGCGCGGGCATCGGCGCCTTCCTCCTCGGGACGACGCCCGCCCAGGCGGTGGGCTCGCGGCCCCGCGTCTACACGCTCGATACCACGACCGCGCCGGCCTCCTATGTGGGACTGAATGTCCTCGCCGATTCCGCCGTGTGGACCGGAGCTAATAATGGCACCTGGGACACCGGCACGCCGAATAACTGGAAGCTGCTGAGCAACGGCAATGCGACCACTTATTTCACGGCCGACGACGTGCTCTTCAACGACGCCGCCGGTACACGGACGGTGGTGATTTCCGGGGTGGACGTGACCCCGAACTCGCTGAATTTCAACAATAGCGTGGGGAATGATTACGTCTTCTCCGGCGTCAATGGCATCGCGGGGACCACGAGCTTGATCAAGAACGGCGCGGGCACGGTGACGATCGCCAACCCCAATACCTACACCGGCGGCACGACAATTTCCGCGGGCACGCTGCAACTCGGCGACGGCACGGCGAACGGCACGATTGCCGGCAACATCGCGAACAGTGCCGCGCTTTCCTTCCGGAATGGCACGGCCCAGACGTTTGCAAACGTCATCAGCGGCGCGGGCACGGTGACCAAGAACGGCAACGCGGTGCTCACCCTCTCCGGGACCAATACGTACACGGGGACGACCATCATTGCGAATGCCGGCGTGCTGGCCACCGGAACGCTCGCCCCGAATGGGACCGCTTCGCCCATCGGCCAGGGGACCGCTCTCACGCTCGATGGCGGCACGCTGCGCTACACCGGCGCCAGCAATGGCAACGATACGCTCACGACGGAATTCAATCGCGCGATTACCGTAAACAGCGGCGGGGGCACCATCGACGTGGCAGGCTCCGGTTTCCTGTTTTACAACGGCGTCCTCACGGGCTCCGGCAATCTGGCGATTGTCGATTCCAGCGGGGACGTCAACAACCGGCAGGTGCTGCTCACCGGCAACAGTCCCGCTTTCACCGGCACGGTAAGCGTTGGCAATGGGACCGCGAACAGCGGCTGGCTCCAATACCGCTCGGCCGCCGCCGCGCCGCTCGGAACGGCGACGGTGACGGTCAATACCGGCGGCATCTTGTCGACGGACACGGCGGGCGCCACGCTGTTCCCCAATAATATCGTCCTCAATGGTGGCACGCTCGCCGCGCAGGCGGTGGTCACGACCTATAGCGGCTCCGTCACTGCGAATCCCGGCACCACCTCCGTCATCCAAACGGTCACCGGTGCCCAGACCGCGGACATCTCCATCACGGGAAGTCTCGCGGGCTCCGGAACGATTCAAGAGCTGGGTGCGACCAATTCGATCCAACTCCGCGGCAACAATGCCGGCTTTACCGGCACGTATAATCACACCGGCGGCGCGGCGACCCTCTTCTACACCGGCGCTTCCGCGAGTGCCGCGGCGTCCTGGAATATCCCGGCCGGCAGTCCCACCACAGCCCGCTTCATGGCGGCCGGCACGAACGCCACGTACCAACTGGGCGCATTGTCCGGTGCCACCGGCCTGCTCGAAAATCTCGCGGCCGCCTCCGGCAATTCCACGTTCGAAATCGGCGCACTCAATACCAACACGACGTTTGGCGGCGTGATTGCGGACAACGGCGGGACGGTGGCCATCACCAAGCTCGGCACCGGCAGCCTCACGCTCAGCGGCGCCAACACTTTCACTGGTGCGACGAGCGTCAACGCCGGGACGCTGCTCCTCAGCGGTGGAACGCTCAGTACTTTGAGCCCGATCTCCGTGGCCGCGGGTGCGACCTTCGGCGGGAATGGCACCGGCAGCGCGACCAATGTGGCGGCCAGTGCCACCATCCAAGGAGGCCTGGCCACGGGCGGAGGACTGAACCTTTCCTCCCTGACCTTCAACGGCAACGCCGCCTTGAACCTGCTGCCCAATTCCGCGACGACCAGTGTGGCCGTGGCTGGGTCGGTGACGACGAGTGGCACGCAGACCATCAACATCACCAATCCGCTGCCGCTCCCGGGGGGCACGTATTCGCTGCTAAGCTACGGCTCGGCCGACGGCGCGGGCGTGGATGCCTTTAAGCTGGGGACAACACCCACCGGGGTGGTCGGCACACGTCCGCGTGTGTACACCCTCGACACCACGGTGTTCAGCGTCATTTACCTCAACGTGGCGGCGGATGCTCCGGTCTGGACCGGCGCCAACAACGGTAACTGGGATACCACCACGACGAACAACTGGAACCTGCTGAGCGATGGCGTAACGCACACCAAATACTTCAATGCGGACGCGGTTCAGTTTAACGACGTTCCCGGAACGCGCACGCTGGTCATCTCCGGGACCGACGTGACCCCGGCGACGATCACCTTCAATAACACCGCCGGGAACGACTATAAGATTACCGGGACCAATGGGATCGCCGGCGCCACGGGGTTGACGATGTCGGGGGGTGGCAATCTCATCATCGCCAACGCCAACACCTATACCGGCGATACCACGGTGAATAGCGGGACCCTGCAACTCGGCGACGGGATTACCAATGGTGTCATTGCGGGCAAGATCGTGAATTTCTCCAGCGTGGTGCTGAAGAACGCGACCACGCAGACGTATGCCAATGTCATCTCCTCCTTTGGCACGGTGACCAAGGAGGGCAGCGGCACGTTTATCCTCACGGGCGCCAACAGCTATATCGGAGGCACGACCATCAACGGCGGGACCCTGCAACTCGGCGACGGCACGATCAATGGAACGGCGGGCACGGGGACCTATACGCTGGCCAGCGGCACCACGCTTTACCTGAACTACGCCACGGCCGTTGCCATTCCGTGGGCAAATATTTCGGGCGGGGGCACGGTGCGCTTGAACTCCGCGCAACCGGTGAACGGCAGCGCGAACTGGACGCCAGGCGGATTTCTCACGTTCCCCGTGGCGTTTACCGGAACGTTGCAACTCGATCGGGGCCGCGTCTCGACCACGCCAGCCGGCCTGGGCTCCGCGACGAATGTGAACATTCCCGACGGCTCGCAATTTCTGGGCTATGACGGGTCGGCGAACGGCACGGCATACACGTTCCCACAAAACTTCTCGCTCAGTGGCATGGGATGGGGCGAGGCCGGGCAGGATCAAGGCGCGCTGCGGGTTTCCGGCATGAATGCAACCTTCACTGGCAATATCACGCTCACCGGACCCACGGGCTTCTACACCCAGGCCAACACACTCGGCGCGATGACGATTGCCGGGCCGGTGTCCGATGGCGGTGCAGGCTACTTGGTGACGATCAATGCCAGCGGCAGTGCGGTCACGATGAGCAATCCGGCAAACAACTACACCGGGAATACGCTGGCGAATGTCGGCGTCCTCAAGCTTGGCGCATCGGACGTCATTCCCGATGGCGCCGGCAAAGGCAGTCTGACTGTGACCAGCACGCTGGACGTGAACGGATTCAACGAAACCGTCAACGGCCTCACCGGCGCGGGCACCATCGATGACGTGGCCGGAGCGGGCACCCCCGTGCTCACCGTGGGGAACAACAATGCCACGAGCACGTTCGACGGCGTAATCAAGAATACCACGGGCGTGCTGGCCCTGACCAAGACCGGCACCGGCACCCTCACGCTGACGGGGGTGAGCAGCTACAGCGGCATCACCACCGTTGCCAACGGCACGCTGGTGATCAGCGGGAATATCAGCGGCAGTGCCGTGGCGCTCAATGGCGGCAAGCTCGGTGGCACGGGCACGACGAGCGCCGTCTCGATCGCGGCCGCCGGCACCCTGGCCCCAGGCGCCAGCATCGGCACCCTGAATACGGGCACGCTCACCTTTAACGGCGGCACGCTCGCGCTGGAAATCAATACCACTGCGGCGACCACGGATCTGGACAACGTGAGCGGCGACCTGGCGCTCGCCGGCGGCGGCACGCTCAACGTGTCGGACCTCGGCGGCACCGCACTCGCAGGAGGGCAGGTCTTCAAGTTCATCGACTACTCCGGCGTGTGGGACGGCGGGATCTTTACCGGTCATCCGGACGACTCGACCTTCACCGTTGGCCTGAATCAATTTCGCATCAGCTACAACGGCGTGAACAATGATTCCACCGATGTCGTGCTCCAGTCCATCCCCGAGCCGGGCGCAATCCTCTCGGTCCTCAGCGGGCTCGGCGTCCTCACCTTTTTGCGGCGCCGCCGCCACTCGTGCGACGCGACGCGGTAATCCTCGGGAGCCAGTCGCCCCTTCATTCTGACGGGAATGAAGATGGGAGCGGCTGGGAGGAAAATAGGAGCCGCGCGGCCAGACGGGGCTGCGCGGCTCCCAGTCTTCTTTCCTTCTCCCAGCTTCCAGCCATTCATGCCAAAATACGGCAAGTCATGAAAAGAGTGCCGTCCCCGCGCGCGGAGAAATGAAGTCCCCGCTGCCCATCCTTGGTGCCGCTTTCGGGCTGGCCGCCCTGGTCTCCAGCGTCCGGGCAGATGGCGTGGTCACGTTTAACGAACTGCAGTACCATCCGAAGGCGGCGCAAACCGCCGGCGAATGGCTGGAGCTCAAGAATCAGTATGCCGTGGACATCGATATGTCCGGCTGGCGGCTTACCGACGGGATCGACTTTGTTTTTCCCGCGGGCACGGTGATCCCCGCAGGCGGGTACCTGGTCATTGCTGCCAATCCCTCCGCCTTAAAGGGGGCCACCGGCCTCGCGACGGTGCTCGGGCCGTTCAGCGGACAACTCAACAACAGCGGTGAGCATGTGGCTCTGCAGAACAACAGCGGCCGCGTGATGGACGAGATCACCTACGGGACCAATGGATCGTGGCCCACCGCACCAGACGGCAGCGGAGCCACCCTGGCGCGGCGCGGCGACAACTTCCCGAGCACGGAGGCCTCCTCGTGGCGCGCCAGCACCACGACTGGGGGAACGCCCGGCGGCGATAACTTTCCCGCGTATCTGCCTCCGGTCACCACCACGCTGCTCGACGCAAACGGCGCGTGGAAATACCGCGCGGATGGCGCAGATCTGGGCACCGCGTGGAGGGCCACCGGAGCGAGTGAGTCGGGGTGGTCATCCGGCACGGGGACGTTTCAGCTCGGCACAGCCTCGCTCCCGGCACCGGCCTCGGCGGGCACGGCCCTGCCCGCGGGACCGACGACTTATTACTTTCGGCGGACGTTCGCCTTTTCCGGGCAGGCTGCGTATACCCAGTTGAAATTGCGGCTGCTCGTCGGTGACGGGGCGGCGGTGTACTTGAACGGCACGGAAATCGAGCGCTTCAATCTCGCTGCCGGCGCAGCGGCCGCGACCACCGCCACCTCCCCGCAGCGGGGCGCACCGGTGTGGCGCGAGTTCGCCGTGCCGGCCTATCTGCTCCAATCCACGGGAAATGTGCTGGCGGTGGAGTTGCATCAAGCGGCGGCGCTGCCGGCCTATCCCACGGCGGTGCTTGCTTCCGGGCCCGTCGCCTATTGGCGGTTTGGCGAAGGCTCGGCCGCGGTGGGCGGGACGCTGGACCTGGCCCACCTCTCCGGCGCGCCGGAGCAGGGTCCGCAGGATGGCACGCTGCAAGGCCTGGCCGCCGCGAATCTGGCCGGCGCGGGCCCCCGGCCCACGGACACCGTGGGCGGACAGCCGCTGAATGGCTTTGAATCTGCCAACACCGCGCCGGCCTTTCAGGGCAACTCCGACAACGGCGATGACGTCGCTCTTTTTCCCGGCGACAGTGCCCTGAACTTCGCTGCGGGCGGTCACAAATTCAGCGCTGAGGCCTGGGTCAAAGGCGCCACGACACAAGAGGACGGCGCGGCCATTTTTGCCAAAGGCACCGGCGGCGGAGGCGAGCAATTCGCGCTCGATGTCGTCTCGAACCGCTTTCGCTTCTTCGTGCGCGACGGCGTCAATGCCGGGACCACGGCGAGCTTCCAAACAACCGGCGGCGTGACGAGCACCTGGCAGCATGTGGCGCTCGTCTACGATGGCCCCGGCGGAATCATGCGCATGTATATTAACGGGGCGAGCGCTGGTTCCACCACCCCGCGGCCGACCCTGCTCAGCAATACCTCCGATGTCAGCGTGGGCGCGCGCCGTTCCGGGAGCGGGGCATATGATTTGAATTTCAACGGCTCGGTGGACGAGGTCTCGTTCTTCAATCGCGCACTCACGGCCGCCGAAGTCACCCAGCATTACAACGCCGCGTTTGCCGCCAGCGCAAGCGGGGCCGACACTTCCGATGCGGTCTTCGCGGCGGAACTCGTCTCCACGGAAACGCTGCCTTTTGTCTCCGCGACCGGATTCGTCCTGAATGAAGTCTCCACCGGTGGGGTGGAATTGATGAACCTCGGCGCGTCCGCGAGCACCTCGGGCCTGACGATTGCTCGCGTGACGTCGTTGGGCATCGTCTCCAGCGCTGTGCCTGTGCAGACGCTCGCGACGGGCGCCTTTGCGCAAGTGGCGCTGAGTCTGGCTAGCGGGGATCACGTGGTCCTCCTCGCCGCCGACGGGGTGACGGTGCTCGACGCGATCGATGTCAAGAATACTCCGCGGAGCCGCTATCCCGATGGCAGCGGAGCGTGGCTCCGCCCAGTGGCGGCCACTCCCGGCGCCGCGAACAACGTGGTGCTGAACGACGCCGTGGCCATCAACGAAATCATGTTCGACCCGCCGGACAGCTCGTACTTCGCGGCTGGCACTCCGCGGGCGGGAAAGTGGATCGAGCTTAAAAACCGCACCGCGCAGAACGTATCCCTGGCGGGATGGGCCTTCACGGATGGAGTGAACTACACCTTTCCAGCCGGAGCAACGTTGCCCGCAAATGGCTACATCGTGGTGGCCGAAGATCCGGCGAAAGTGATGGCGGTGCACAGTTTGGCGGCCAATCAGGTCTTCGGTCCGTGGTCGGGCAGCCTCTCCGGCAAAGGGGAGCACCTCATGCTGGAAGATGCGACCGGGAATCCCGCGGACGAAATGCGCCACGCCGCGAGTGGGCGCTGGCCCGAGAGCAGCAACGGCGGCGGCTCGAGCCTGGAACTGCGCGACGCCAATGCCGACAACAATGTGCCGGAAACGTGGGCGGCGAGCGATGAATCCGCAAAGGCCGGATGGCAGACCTTCACGTGGAGCGGAGTGAACAATCCATCGCAATCCGGCGAACCGACGCTCTGGCACGAGTTGGACCTGCTGCTCGTGGATGGGCCGGGCGAAGTGCTCATCGATGATGTGCGGGTGACGGACAAAAGCACGAACAGCAACCTCATCCAAAACGGAGACTTCAGCGGCGGCTCGGCGCACTGGCGGCTGCTGGGGAACCATCGCACGTCACGCGTGGAGGCCGAGCCCGGCAATGCCGGCAACCAGGTGCTGCATCTCATCGCCAGCGGGCCCGGTGAATATCAGGGCAATCAAATCGAAACGACTTTCGTGAGCAACCAGGCGCTGGTGGATGGGCGCACCTATGAAATTTCGCTCCGCGCGCGCTGGCTGAGCGGCGGTGCCCGGCTGAATACGCGCCTCTACTTTAATCGCCTGCCGCAAACCAATGTGCTCGCCATCGTACCCAATGGCGGCACGCCGGGCGCGGCTAATTCCCGCACGGTGGCCAACGTGGGCCCGACATTTGCGCATCTTGCCCACACGCCTGTGATGCCCGATGTCGGCCAGCCGGTGGTGATCGGCGTGGACGCTACGGATCCGCAAGGTGTCACCGCGGTTGATCTGAAATATTCCGTCGCGGGCGGGGCCTGGCAATCGCTGCCGATGACCACGAGCGGCACGCACTACAGCGCCACGCTGCCGGGCCAGCCCGCCGGCACCATCGTCCAGTTTTATACCGAGGCACACGATGCTCTTGGCGCGGTGAGTGACTTTCCCGCCCGCGGCGCGGCGTCGCGCGCGCTCTATGTCGTGCAGGATGGCCAGGGTGGGACGCTGCCCGCCTTCCGGCTGGTGATGACCACGGCGGATGCGACCTTTCTCCACACGCCGGTGAATACGCTGAGCAATGAAGCCCTCGGCGCGACGATCATCGCGGGCAACCGCGACGTGTATTACGACGTGGGCGTGCGGCTGAAGGGCAGCTTCGTGGGTCGGAATGTGGCGCGCGTCGGATTCAACGTGAGCTTTGGCCCCGATCAGCTCTTCCGCGGACTCTACGACAAAGTGAGCGTGGATCGTTCGCAACATCTGACCCTGGGCGTTGCGGAAATTCTCACCGAGCATATCGCGACCGCCGCCGGCGGCATTCCCGGCATGTACAACGACCTCGCGTCGTTTATCCACCCCCTCGGCACCTACACTTCCAATGCCATGCTGCGCCTCGCGGGATATGAATCCATGTATCTCGACTCCCAGTTTCCCAACGGGAGCGATGGGCAGATGTTTGAGACCGAGGTCCTGCGCTGGAACCTCACGACGGTCGACGGAAACCCCGAGTCTCCCAAGCTTCCCGGCACCGAAAGCGGCGGCACGGGCTACGACAACCTCGACCTGCAGGACGACGGCAATGATCCGGAGGCCTACCGCTGGAACGCGCTCCAGTCCATGCACCGCGATGCGAGCAACTACACGGGCCTGATCGCCCTGGAGAAACTGTTCAGCCAATCGGGCACCAGCTTTGCCACCAGCGCCGCCTCCCTGCTCGATGTCGATTCCTGGCTGCGCACCCTGGCGTTTCAATCGCTCGTCGGGCCAACCGATGCCGCGTTCACCGGCGGCAGTGTGCATAACTTCCGCCTCTATTTCCGCCCGAATGATGCGCGCGCGCTGTATATGCCGTGGGACTGGGACTCCTCCTGGTCGCGCTCGACGAGCGCCTCGCTGGTGGGCGGCGGCAATATCGCGAAGGTGATCACGGCCAACGCGGATCTGACCCGCCGGTACGACGCGCAACTCTACGACCTCATCGCGACGAAGTACAACGCCGGCTACATGTCCGCGTGGACCTCGCACTACGGAGCGCGGTCCGGCCAGGACTTCTCCGGCGTCCTCAACTATATCGGCGCGCGCGGCAACTACGTGCTGAGCCAGCTGCCCACCGGCACCACGTTCAGCGCCGCCGGCGGCACCGTCTCCAGCAATGGGGCGGCGACCATCAACGGCACCGCCAATATTCAAGTTACGCAAATCGAGGTCAACGGCACGCTCTACGTCCCGGGGTGGAGTTCCAACACCACCTGGAGCATCACCGTCCCGCTGGCTCCGGGAAACAATGCGCTCACCATCCGCGGCTTTGACGCGCACGGCAACCTGGTGAGCGGCGCTACGACGAGCCTGAACGTCAACAACCCGTACGTGAGCGGATGGGCCGGATTGAAGATCAACGAATGGTTGGCGGAGAATGACGGATTCTCCGTGGACCCTGCCGATGGCGACAGCGACGACTGGTTCGAGCTCTACAATCCCACGGCCTCGGCCGTCCCGCTCTCGGGGTGGACGGTGACCGACTTCTCCGCCACACCCTTCACCATTCCCTCGGGCTGGAGCATTCCCGCCGGCGGTTATCTCCTCGTCTGGGCTGATAACGAACCCGCGCAAAATCCCGGCACGCCGGCGGCGAACAGCGCGCTGCATGTAAATTTCAAACTCAGCAACGGTGGCGAAACGCTTCAGCTTTCCGCTCCCGATGGCCGCGGGATCGATACGGTGACTTTTGGTGCGCAGCACGCCAATGAAGCGGAGGGCCGCTTTCCGGATGGCGCCGCCACGATGGCTAGGATGACTCTCCCCACGCCCGGCGCGCCCAATGCGCTCTCGCTTTTCACCTCGGTGGTGCTGGCGCCGGGCAACGCCACGCTCAAATTTTCGACCACGCCCGGACTTCATTATACGCTGCAATGGAGCGGCGATCTGCTCACCTGGACGAACGTCGCCCCGGCGCAGATCGCCCCCGGCGCCGAAATGACCGTCGCCGATCCCTCTCCCGCCCCGGATAAACGCTTTTACCGAGTGCTCGTCGCGCCGTGAGACTTCGCCCCCTCCTCTTGCTGTTCGCTTGGCTGGCTCTCGGCATCGCGGAACTTCCCGCGGCCGTGACGGACGGATTGGTCGCGCTTTACAAATTCGATGAGGCCAGTGGGACGATGGCCACGGATGCGATCCGCGGCGCCGCCGGCAACGCGACGCTGATCAATTTCGGAACCGCGCCGTGGGTGGCGGGAAAGTTCACCGGGGCCGTGGACGCGGACGGGACCAACGACTGGATCAGCGCGCCGGATCCTATCGCCAATAATACGACCGCCATGAGCTTCTCCGGATGGGTGTGGGCCGACACCCGCCCAGCGTGGGCGTCGATTGCCAAAAACTGGGGCGGCTCGACGGCGGGGCAATTTCATCTGGGACTGAATTCGACCGACGGCCGGCTCAGCAATTTTCTGACGAATGGCACGAGCATCGTGGACCCGACGGTCTTTCCCACGGGGTCCTGGCAGCACGTCGCCTTCACATACGACGGCACCACGCACCGCCTCTACCGGAATGGCGTGCAGGTCGCCGCGCTCACCACGACCACCACGCTCGTGCGCAGCAGCGGCGTGGTGTCCTTTGGCGCCAAGACCGGCAATACCGGGACCGCTCCCGATACCGGCTCCCCCGGCTATTGGGACGGCCGGCTGGATGATTTCGGATTTTGGAATCGCGCCCTCTCCGCGGCCGAGATCACGGAAATCTATAACGCTGGGGTGCAAGGCTACGGCCTCGGCCAGTCCGCGAAGCCCACCATCGCGAGCTTTGCCGCCAGCCCATCCAATGTGGCCGCTGGCGGCAGCACCGTGCTGGCCTGGACGGTGCAGGACGCGACGACGCTGACGCTCAACGGAGGCCCATTCTCCAATCGAGACGTCACCGGGCAGTCCTCGCTCGCGACGACGCCCTTGAATAGCGATACGACCTTCACGCTGACGGCGACCAATGCCAGCGGCGCCGTGAGTTCCAGCCGCCTCGTCGGGGTGGGCGCCAACGTGCTGGAGCCAGTCATCAGCGAATTTCTCGCCTCAAACGATACCGGGATTCGCGATGCCGCCGTAGGCGGGGATCACGAGGATTGGATCGAGATTCAAAACCCAAATGCGCAATACTATCTCGATCTCGGTGGCTATCATCTCACCGACAACGCGGGCCACCTGGACCAGTGGACTTTTCCGGCCATCACGCTGCCGCCCGGCGGCTACCTCGTCGTTTTTGCCTCAAGCAAAGATATAGCGATCGCGGGCCAGCCCCTGCACACGAATTTCAAACTCTCGACGGAGGGCGACTATCTGGCGCTGGTCAAACCGGACGGGGCGACCATCGTGCAGCAGTTTGCGCCGGCCTATCCGCCGCAGTTTACCGACATCAGCTACGGCGCAAGTGGCTATTTCGCCGGGCCCACTCCCGGGGCGCCAAACTCCGCGCTCGCGGGTCCGCTGATTTCCGCGGTGACCGAGAATCCGCCGCTGCCGCTGGACAGCGATGCCTTGCCCATTCAGGCCACCGTGACAGCCCAGGCCGGCGGCACGATTTCGACCGTCACCCTGACCTATCGGGTGATGTACGGCTCCGAGGTGAACATCCCCATGGTCGCGCAGGGCGGCGGCGTTTACCGCGCGGTCATTCCCGCCTCCGCCTCCACGCCCGGGCAGATGGTGCGCTGGTGCGTGACCGCCACCGATGGCGCGGCGCGCACCTCGCGCGCTCCGCTCTACCGCGACCCGACCAACTCGCCGCAATACTTTGGCACCGTCGTACAGGATTCTTCGTTCAGCACGCCGCTTCCGGTGATCCAGCGCTTTGTCCAGGATGCCGCCGGCGTCGATGGCAACCCCGGAACCCGCTGCTCCCTCCTGTTCAACGGCGAGTTCTTCGACAACGTGGGCATTCGCTCCCGCGGCCTCACGTCCGCAAATTTCCCGAAAAAAAGCCACAAGGTGGAAATGAATTCCGGCCACCGGTTTTGCTTCCAGGCCGATGTCCCGCGCGTAACGGAATTCGACCTCAATACCACCTACACCGACAAATCCTACGTGCGCGCGCAGCTCACCTCGGAACTGCAAATCGCGTGCGGCATGGCGTCGCCCCAGGTTTTTCCCGTGCAGGTGCGGCAGAATGGACAATTCTACAGCGTCGCCCTCTTTGTGGAAAATCCCGATGCCGATTTTCTGCAGCGCCTTGGCCTGGATCCCGAGGGGGCGTTCTACAAGGCCGCTTCCAACAACCTCTACACCACCTCCGCCACGTTCGAGAAAAAGACCCGCCTCGCCGAAACGGGCACAGCGGATCTGGATGCGCTGATTGCGGCTCTCGGGCTCACGGGCGCCAGCCTGGAGACCTACGTTTTCGATAATGTCGATCTGCCGTCGATGGTGAACTACATCGCCACGACCTGCATCGCGCAGAACATTGATGCCAGCGATAAAAACCATTTTGTCTATCGCGACACCAACGGGACGGGGGAGTGGACGATGCTCCCCTGGGACCTCGACCTCACGTTCGGCCCCAATGCGCTGAATACGGACACCATCGTCTTCAATCAGGACTATGCGAGCCATCCCTTCATCGGGGCGCGCCCCTACGTGCTCACCACCGGCAAATACAACCGGTTCCTCGAGGCCATCATCAATACGCCGCGCAGCCGCGACATGGTGCTACGCCGTATCCGCACGCTCACCGATCAATTTCTCGCGACCAACTCATTTCAAAGCCGCATCGATCAACTCGTGCCGCTGCTGTCCGCCGATGTCCTGCAGGACCACGCCACGTGGGGGGCCTCATCCCATTTTCCAGGGAACAGCTACACCCTCCTCGACGCGACGAATCGGATCAAAAACGAATACCTCGCCCCTCGCCTCGCGTGGCTGAATGCCGGCGCCGAGGTGGGCATTCCCGCCGGCCAGCCAGGGTCCCCCGTCATTCAGTTTGGCTCCTACGATTCCCGGCCAGCCAGCGGCATCCAGGACCAGGAGTATATCGAACTGGTGAATCCCAACGCCTTCTCCGTGGACATCAGTGGTTGGACCGTTGCCGGTGGCGTGACGCATACCGTGAAGCCCGGCACCGTCATGCTGCCGGGCTCCTCCATTTATCTCTCGCCCAAGCCGTCGGCGTTTCGGGCGCGCACCGTGGGCCCGCGAGGCGGCCAGGGAATCTTCGTCCAGGGCAACGTGAAGGGGCACCTCTCCAATTTTGGCGAGACCCTTACGCTCAACAATCCGGCGGGAACGGTTGTTTCAACGTTGACGATTCCTCCCGATCCCAGCGACGCGCAGCGGTTTCTCGTCATCAGCAAAATCATGTATCATCCGGCGCCGAACGGCGACGCCGAGTTCATCGAGTTGATGAACATCAGTAGCTCCGTGACCCTCGATCTCACGGGCGTGCGCTTTAGCGCGGGAGTGGACTTTGCTTTTCCCCCGGGGTTCACGCTCGCCCCGCTCGCGCGGACCCTGGTGGTCAAGAACACCGCCATCTTTCAATCGGTCTACGGCCTTGGAAAGCCAATCGCCGGCGAATTCGCCAACGGCACCAGCCTGAGCAACGGAGGCGAGCGGTTGGCGTTGGACGATGCCACCGGCAGCACCATCCGCAGCCTCACCTACTCCGACACCGCGCCGTGGCCGGCCGAGGCTGACGGCGCAGGCAGCCTGGTGCTCATCGCACCGCTGACCAATCCTGATCCGAACCTCCCGCAAAACTGGCGGGTTAGTGTTTCCGCGACGGGCGCTCCCGCCGCGGATGATGCAGTGCACTTTCTCGGCGTGCCGAATGGCGACAACGATCGCAATGGCCTGCCCGATCTCGTGGACTACGCCTTGGGCACTTCTGCTTCGATTTCGATGACCGCGGGAAGCACCGTCGTGGTTCCGCGTATCGCCAATGCGGACGACACCGAAGTGCTACCTCAGTTCAGCAACGACCTCGCAACCTGGCAGGCGGCGGAAATCGTCTCCACGAATGCTCAATCGATCACCTGCAAAGCCCCCGCAGGATTGGCCGGAGGATCCAGGCTCTTCTTCCGAGTGCTGGTGAAACTGCGCTGATGGGAAAGATCATCCCGCTAGAGCATTTCAAGAAATAGTGTAGCCATTCTGGCGGGGATTTTGTAAAGGGAAGAATGCGCAATCGAAGAACCACCTCCTTGGATCTACGCGAGCGGATTTTGGTGGCTTATGACGAGGGGGAGGGCACGCGGGAGGACGTTGCAAAACGCTTCCGCGTCTCCTTGGGCATGGTCAAGAAACTCCTCCGGCAGCGCCGGCGCACGGGCGACATCAAAGCGCAGCATCACCGCGCCGGGCGCAAGCCGATGCTTGTCGCGGAGCATCAACGTCAGTTCCGCACGTTGCTGGCTGAAAAGCCGGATCTGACGCTGCGGGAACTGCGCGAAGTGCTGTCCTTGAAGTGCTCCTTGCAGGCCATCCACGTCGTCCTCGTGAAGATGGGACTCTCATATAAAAAAAGACTCTTCGCGCCAGCGAGCAAGATCGACCCGATCTCGTCCGCGCACGAAAAGCCTGGCGTCGCCGGCAACCGAAGCTCGACCCGACGCGGCTGATCTTCCTGGATGAATCAGGAGCCAAAACCAACATGACGCACCTGCGTGGGCGCGCCTTGCGGGGCGCGCGGGTGTATGCCGCCGCCCCATGTGGCCACTGGCAGACGACGACGATGATCTCTGCCCTCCGCTTCGATGGAACGACCGCCTGTATGACCATTGCCAGCGCGACCGACACCGAGGTCTTCCAAACGTATGTGGCCAAGGTCCTCGTCCCCACCTTGCGGCTTGGCGACATCGTCATCATGGACAATCTCGCCCCGCACAAGAGCGAGGCCACCCTCGCCTTGATCACCCAAGCCGGCGCCGCTGTCCTCTTCCTCCCGGCCTACTCTCCGGACCTCAACCCGATTGAAAAGATGTGGAGCAAACTCAAAGCGCTCCTGCGCCGTGCCGAAGCCCGCACCCTAGACGAACTCACCGCCGCCATCGGCGCGGCGCTCGCCCAAATCACCGCCACGGACGCACTCGGGTGGTTTACTTCCTTCGGCTATAGCTTTTGTTGAATTACTCTAACAGTCTGCGGGAACTTTTCGATGGGCTTGGAAAACGGACCAGACTCGATCCGCCATCCAGCCTCGTTTCCGGTGCTGTCGAAGCCCGAATCATCCGCACAACCTTCCGTCAACTCACGCAGTTTTGGGCTCGCAACGTTCGGCAGGTCAGTTTTGAGACTCTTTCACGGTTGCTTGCCCTCGTCGACGAGTCAGGCATAATAAAGGGCAAGTCTTCGCCGCATGATTTTGGCGCGCGTCTTGAACTACACCTTTTTCGAGTGCATTCGTGCCGCCGCCGTAGTACCGGACCGTAGTACCCAAAAGCGGCGGCGAACAGTTTAACGGCCTCTCTTTCTTAAGCGCCCGTAGCTCAACCGGATCAGAGCAGCGGTCTTCTAATTGAATTTCGGATTTTGCACAGTTTTGCAGCGCTTTGCAAAAAGGCGTGGAACGCTGATAAATGCGAGGTTTCAAGCCAGCCTCGGTTTGCGCAGCATTTCATAGTTTTGCACGGAAAGCTGTCATGACCGTAGAAAATGACCGTAGAAAAAGATCCTGGGATTCCCGTCCTTGGGGAGCAAGACTACCACAGCAAAATTGCCGGCGGAAATGGACGACCAATCCCCTCGCCTCCGACCCTGTCGCTTGTGACTTACCGTCGTAACCAGTCGATTGACCGCATGCTCCCGTGACTATTTGCAATTCTCGATCGCGCCGCCGACGAAGTAGCTTTCAATGCGGCGGATAACCTCGTCGGTTGAAATCATATCAAGACATTTGAGTAGAAATTGTAGGCTCCCGATTCGATAGGACGCTGCGATGTGGCGATTGAATGCGGGGTCATCTACGCCAATCCTGCCGTGGGCTTGGAGCGCAAGGCAATTCGCACCAGAAACCTCGAACCTCCCGGACGGAGTTTTGGGCAGATTTGCGTGAAAAACCTCCACCACAATAGAATTTTTGCATCGATTCAGAATCGGAAGGTTGGGATTCCCCTGAAAGTTGAGGCTCGCTTCCTTCCTTAAGGACATCGAAGGCAATTCTGGCCGAATGGCATCATGCACCCGTTGCCACACATGTAATTTGCTTGCATTCTCATCGAGAAAGAGGAATCCCCGATGTATGCAGCCGCGCCCCTCCATTCTCGCGTCGGTCCTATTGGCAACCTTTCATGCGTTCGGCGTTGCAGCGACTATTCCGGTTTCCGAGGATAGCTTTGGCTATCGCGCAAAATTGACGGCCCCAGCGAATGCCGCCCCAGCGCTGCCCGTTGATGGATTCCACCACGCGTTCCTTTATTTCAACCTGACTGAAGTTCCTCCGGCATCGTCGGTTCGCTACGCTCGCTTACGCTTATTTTTTCCAAATGTGGTACGCGCCGGCTCAGGACTTGGACTTCACTTCGTTACCGGCACTTGGGACGAGTCCGTCGCGAGCGTAGAACCGGCGTTCGATCCATCACTCCTTACTACGGTGGGTCCAAACGGATTGGTAAAAAGGCGATTTATTTCCGTAGATGTCACAGCCACCGTTCAAGGGTGGATCAATTTCCCTTCAAGTAACGAAGGTTTCGCGGTAACTGCTGTGCCAGGAGCGTCGGCAAAGCTCACTGCCGGCGTCTTCCTCGGAGCAAAGGAAGGCAGCGGCTCCGGATATCCAGCCGAGTTGGAGGTAGAATTAAATCCGGCTCGGACGCCTGGCGGCATTGGAGCAACGGAATTGGCTCCTGATCTTAATCTCGCCGGCGTCACCTCGGGGACTTTCAGCGGCAACGGCTCCGCTCTCACGAGCCTTAACGCGAGCAACATTACTGGCCAATTCACCAATGCGCAGCTTGCTAATAGCAGCCTGACGGTGAACCTCGGGACCGGCTTGGGGGGCGACAGTTCCGTAGCACTTGGCGGCACACTCAACTTGAGCAACACCGGTGTCTTATCTCTATCGGCCAGCGGGGGAATCACCGTATCCGCAGCGAGTGGAGATATTGCCCTCGGAAGCAATGCTACCACCTCCAACCTACCGAATACTATAATTCGGCGCGACGCGAATGGATCGTTCGCCGCCGGCGCCATTCTCGCCAATAGCTTTTCTGGCAACGGCGCCGGCCTTACGAACCTTTCAGCGGCAAACATTGCCGGCCAAGTGAATTCCGCTCAACTTGCTGCGAACCTGTCACTTGGGGGGATCACGACCGGAGCATTCAGCGGCGACGGTGCGGGATTAACAAATGTCACGGCGGCGAACGGGGTGATGGCTTCGAGCTTAGCCAACGCGAACGGCTCATTCATGGAATTCGTTCGCATCGGGAGTCCCGGAAATGCGTCGGATTCGACGGGGTTTGGGGCAGTGGGCGCAACCTATTTGATTGGGAAATACGAGGTCACCAATGCACAATATGCGCGCTTTTTGAATGCGGTAGCGTCCAGCGACCCAAACGCCCTTTACAACGACCAAATGGGAACGAGCGACTACGGCGGCATTAGTCGCCTCGGCCAAGCAGGGACTTTCACTTACACTGTGCGGCCCAATATGGGCAACAAGCCAGTGAATTTCGTCGGCTATTTTGACGCCGCACGCTTTTGCAATTGGATACACAATGGGATGCCAACCGGCCCACAAGGGAATAATACGACGGAAAGTGGCGCCTATCAAATTTCCGGAACCGCCCCAAATTGGACCGTTGGTCCGAGACTATCGGGAGCCAAAGCCTTTGTTCCAAATGAAAACGAATGGTATAAGGCCGCCTACTTCGACCCCGAGAAAGGATCTGTCGGAGGGTATTGGCTTTATCCAACCCGTTCGAATTCAGTCCCAGCCGTTGCTTCCGCGGATGCTGCGGGTAATATCAATAACCCCTCTTCAAACATAGCCAATTACAGTTTCGGCGTGGCCTGGAATGGCCAAGTCGGAAATGTCGCAACCGTCGGCAGCGGAGGCCCCGGCTGCGAGTCTGCTTTCGGCGCTTGTGACATGGGTGGCAACGTATGGGAGTGGCTGGAAACCATCACCACGGGGACCATGCATCAGTTGAGAAATGGGTCCTGGAATGCGGGGGAGAACTTTATGCGGTCTACATTTCGCGATTCGGACGGCGATTTGCCCAACCTCGAGAAGGAAGACTACGGATTTCGCATCGCAAAGCCGTAAAGAGGGTGAACTGCGGAAGATCGGGAATTTGGCTCGTTTAGCTGCTGAGCGTTAACCGATCGGCTAAAACCAAACACGTAACCTTCAAGGCTGGATTCCGGCTTATACTTTGTGAAAGCCGCTATATAATTTTTCTGTTACCCCTCACACTTGGGAATTATCTAGTCGCTCCTGAAAAACCGATTTGAGCAAGGCTGGGAGAAGAAAGAAGAGGGCAAAGGAGCTAAGAGAACGACCAGGGAGCGGATCGAAGAGCGCAAAAGCTGGTCGAAAAAGTCATGCGTTCGCAAAG
>Ga0207639_10000052_pt1 | contig 113608 bp, 87 predicted proteins | sample KBSCornC32_FD_184299 | JGI IMG/M metagenome (GOLD analysis project Ga0207639, IMG submission 184299) | Corn rhizosphere microbial communities from Kellogg Biological Station, Michigan, USA - KBS Corn C3-2 (SPAdes) (version 2) | ecosystem: Host-associated > Plants > Roots > Rhizosphere > Soil ... | reverse complement strand
CTTTGCGAACGCATGACTTTTTCGACCAGCTTTTGCGCTCTTCGATCCGCTCCCTGGTCGTTCTCTTAGCTCCTTTGCCCTCTTCTTTCTTCTCCCAGCCTTGCTCAAATCGGTTTTTCAGGAGCGACTAGGTTAGCCACGAAAATGAAGAGGACGGCTCGCGCGGCGTAATAGAGGAACTGGGCACCGAGACTCCAAAGAGTGGCGACGGGCAGGCCGAAGAAATAAACGTTGGTGCCCGCAGGGTCGGCAGAGCTCAGCAGGCGGCCCACCCACAGCAGCAAGGAAAGGGGAACCTCGAGCAGGCAGAAGACGAAGGCCGTGGTGCGCACCCGCCGGGAGGCGCGCCCGAGCAAGGGGGCGGCGGGTTCCATGGTGGCGGCAGATTAGACCGCAGCCTTCCGACTGCAGCTACATTAAACCGCTATTTGATCGTGCCCGCTTTGACGGTGACCATCTTGTCGGGGTCGAGGTGCTTCTTAATGGCAGCGTTGACTTGCTCGAGCGTGAGGGCGCGGACCTTGGCGGGGAATTGGTCGAGCCAGCCCACGTCGAAGCCGCGCTCGGCCACACGGAGGAGTTGCTCGGCGAGGCCATCGGAGGTTTCGAGGCTCACGGCGAAACTGCCGGCGATGGCGCTCTTGCGGTAATCGAGTTCGTCGGCGGTCACGCCGTCCTTCCACCAGCTGCTGAGCTCGCGGTGCGTGCTGACGAGGCCGCGGTCGAGCAGTGCGGGAGCAAAGGTCGCCTTGATGTACCAGGCACCGCCGCGAAAGGTGTCGAACGCGAGCTTGGAGCCGATGCCGTAGGTGAGGCCTTCGCGGTCGCGCACGTTGCCCATGAGGCGGCTGGTGAAGCTGCGGCCGAGGATGGTGTTGGCCATGTCGAGCGCGAGCCAGTCGGGGTCATTGGCGCGGACGCCGGTGGTCATGCCAAGCAATACGCTCACGCTGGTTTTATCAGGCATGGTGACGATTTTCTCGCCGGGTTTGACGGCGGGCGTGGGCGAGTCGGCGCTCACGGGATGGCCGCCCTTCCAGCCGCTGAAATGTTTTTCGATGAGCGCCTTCACTGCGGCGGGATCGAGGTCGCCGACGACGGCGAGATGCATGCCGGCGGGGCCGTAGTTCGCGGCGTGGAAGGCGCGGACGTCGTCCACCTTCGCTTTCTCAATTTCCGCGACGAGCTCGGGGACGCTGGAGCGGCGGCTCGGGTGGCCGGGCGGGAAGAGGGCCTGCGCAAAAGCGATCTGCGCCTGCGTGTCGGTGTCCTCCAGCATCTGCTGCACGTCGCTGGCGAGCTGCGGCTTGAGCTTGTCGAATTCCTCCTGCGTGAGCGCCGGCGTGCGGAGTTCCTCGGCGAGGATTTCCACGACAAGCGGAAGATCCTTCGCGAGGCACTTGGCTTGGAATTCCACGGTCTCGGTATTTGCCTGGAAGGTGATCGTGGCGCCGACGTTTTCCAGCAGCTCCGCGATGGCGAACTGGTCCCGTTTCTTGGTGCCGCGATCGAGCATGTTGGCGGTGAGATCGGCGAGCGCTTGGTTGGGCGAGGCGGCCGCGCCGGCGGGCAGGCTGCCGTGGAGGGTCACCACGTTTTTCACCTCGGTGGGGCAGACGAGGAGGTCCATGCCGGCGACGGTGCCGCGCGAAACGCGGTCGGCGTATTTGGTGGCGGCCGGCGGCGCGAGATCCTTATCCGGCCGAGCCGGGGCCTTCACTTCCTTTTGCTTAAACTTTTCCTCCATCGGCGTGCTCTTGGCGGCCTCGCTGGCTTCTTCATCCACCTGCGGGATGAACCAACCCACCACGCTGTGGCGGTCGACGTAATATTTCTTCGCCACGCGCTGCACGTCGGCGGCCGTGACGGCCTTCAGCTTGTCGTCGAGCGTGAGGAAGAGGGACCAGTCACCGACGGCGATGCATTCATTCAGCTCGGAGGCCTGGGCGAACGAGCCGTCGCGGGCAAAGGCGCGCGCGGCGAGGAGTTGGCCGATGGCGGACTGCACCTCGGCATTGGTCACGCCGTCCTTTTTCACCTTTTCGATTTCGGCGACGAGCTTGGGCTCCACGTCGGCGTGCTTCACGCCCGTGACGAGGCTGGCCATGATTACGTCGAGCGACGGATCGAGATTGAAGCCGGGCGAACCGCTCACATCGGTGGTGAGATTTTTGTCGGTGAGTTCGCGGTAGCAGCGGCTCGTCTTGCCGGAGGTCAAAATGGTATCGAGCACCTGGATGGCCGGGTAATCCACGTGCGTGGCGGGCGGGATTTTGTGCGCGATGGCCACCACGCCGAGTTCGCCGGCGCGCTTCACCGTCACGCGGCGCTGGCCGCTCTGCTCGGGCTCCTCGGTATACATCTTGGGGAACTCGTGCGGGGCCTTCGGAATCACACCGTACTCGTGCTTGATTACCGCGAGGGCGTCGGTGGGATCGAAGTCGCCGATGAGCGTGGCGGTGGCGTTGTTCGGCCAGTAGAAGGTGTCGTAGAAGGCGCGCAGTTTTTCATTCGGCACTTTCTCGATGTCGCTGCGCCAGCCGATGGTGTCGTGGTGGTACGGATGCGCCTGGAAGGCAGCGGCCCACAGTTCCTTTTCCAGCGCGCTGCGCGGGTTGTTTTCACCGCGCTCGAATTCGTTGCGCACCACGGTCATCTCGGGGCGGCGGTCTTCCTCGCGCAGGGCGAGGTGGCGCATGCGGTCGGCCTCCACTTCCACGAGCAGCGGGAGCGCATTGCTCGGCACGGAGGCAAAATAATTGGTGCGGTCGAGCCACGTGGTGGCGTTCGTCTCCGCGCCGACGCGCTCCAGCACCTGGTCGAAGCCGGTGCCTTTGCTGCGGTCAAATTTTTCTGTGCCCTTGAACATCAGATGCTCGAGCAGATGCGTGGAGCCGGTGGTGCCGGTAACTTCATTGCGCGAGCCCACGTGATAGGTGACCATGAAGGTAACGACGGGCGCGGAATGCTCCGCCTTGAGAAGCACCTGCAAGCCATTGGATTCGAGGCGGTATTCCTGGATATCGCCGACGGTGCGGACGTAGGTGAAGCCTTCGACTTTCAAGGGTTCGGCCGCGAGCAGCGGCGTCGAGAGTGCGGCAAGAGCAAACATGGCGCGAAGTTTCATTGGATGGGAGCTAAGCGAAAGAGTTCGGAGAGGGCACGGGAATTTGTATAGGGGGATTGCTTACCCCTACTGGTACGCTCGGAAGTTGAAAAAGCCCTCCCGGGGCTCACGCCAGACAGGTTGAAAACCTGTCCCACGTTCGCTCGCCCGCGAGGCAGAGAAGTTTTAGACGGGAACCGGCGCTTCCGAGAGCAAGAGCGGGAGCAAGAAAAGGCGGCAGAAAGAGGGGGTAAATCTGGGCCTTGCATCTGCTTTAGGAGAGGACCAAATTTGGGAGCTTTTCTCCTGGAGTCATGAATCGAATCGTTGGCATCGAGACGGAGTATGGGTGCCTCGCCGCGCGCGAGGGAGGGCGGACCGTCGAGTCGTGGCCGGCCCGGGTGAAGAACCACATTTTCAAGAAGGGCCGCGCCGGGATGCTGGACCACCATTACCGGGACTACGAGGAGCCGCCGGGGAATGGCGGCTTTCTGCGCAATGGCGGTCGAATTTATCTGGATATGGGCCATCTGGAATATGCGACGCCGGAGTGCCGGAGTGTGCGTGATTTGGTGGCGTATGACGTCGCAGGGGATACGCTCGTTCAAGCGGCGCTGGATGCGATGGGGGTGGAGGACGACGTGGCGTTCCTGAAAAACAACATCGACCACCACACGGGGGCGACGTTTGGGTGCCATGAGAATTACCTGATGCACCGGGAAACGCCGTTTACGAATGAGGCGGTGGGCGGGCTGCTGAGCTTCCTGGCGACGCGACAGATTTTCACGGGTGCCGGGCGGGTGGGGCAGGCGTCGCCGCAGGCCTTTGAGGTGGCGCCGCTGGGGCCGTACGACAAGGTGGACTTCCAGATCAGCCAGCGGGCGGACCACATCGTGAACGACATTTACCAGTGGGTGCAGTTCAACCGCGCGATCATCAATGCGCGCGACGAGCCCCTGGCGGATTACCGGAAGTACCGGCGGCTGCATTTGCTCATTGGGGATTCGAATATGTCGCCGTACGCGACAGCGATGAAAGTGGGCACGACGCACCTCGTGCTGTGCCTGCTCGAGGAGGGGCGGCTGCCCGCGCGCGTGCTGCTGCAGGATGCGGTGATGGCCACGCGGGTGGTGTCGCACGCCGGGCGCGCGGATGCGCTGGTGCAGCTCGACGACGGGCGCGACGAGACGGCGCTGGGAATTCAGGAGAAATTTTTGGCGGCAGCGACGGAGTGTCTGGCCGGGCGCGATGAGGAGACGGAGTGGATCCTGGAGCAGTGGTCATGGCTGTTGGACACGCTGCGGAAAGACGACCACCAAGCGCTGCTGGGGGCCGTGGATTGGATCTCGAAGAAATGGATGCTGGAGACCTTCCGCGCAGAGCAGGGGCTGAGCTGGGATGACCCGTGGCTGGAGAGTCTGGACCTGGAGTACCACAATTTGAATCCGTCGCGCGGGCTGTTTCATGCGCTGCCGGTGAGCGATGAGATTGCACAGTTTAACCTCACGAATTCGCGCGAGAGCGCGCTGCGGGAGCCACCGCGGGATACGCGGGCCTGGGGACGCGGGCTGGCCGTGGAGCGGTTTCTGGAGACGCGGCAGCCGGGGGTGATCAATTGGGATTCGTTGGCCATCGGGCAGCAGCATGCGCTGCCGATGGGGGATCCGTTTTCGACCTACGAGAAGGAAGTCCGGGCGCTGATGGAGAAGGTGTAACCTCGGGCAGCGGTTACCACAAAGGGCACAGAGGGCACAAAAAGCACAGAGATAGAGGAGCACGGCCGGCTTGCCGCAGATGCCGCTGATAACTCAGATAACACAGATGAAGCTGAAGTGAATCCGCGCCCACCCGCGTGATCCGCGGTCCGATGCCTTCATCTGCGCGATCTGAGTTATCAGCGGTATCTGCGGTAAAATCACCGCGCCTTCTCGCTCATTCCTTTCGGGTTTTCGTGGACCAAAGTAGAGGGCCCATCTCCCAGCTCTGCGCCTTTTGTGCTCTCTGTGGGTTTTGTGGTAATCCGGGTCTAATTTCCTGCTTCGCGGTTCTTTTTTTTAAACCGCGGATGACGCGGATGGGCGCGGATATTTGATCGGATGTCCTTCTTGATCAGACCGCGGCCTCCGGCCGCTGCTACCTTAAGGGAGCGCTTCTACGGGCGCTTAGAAATCGTAGTGGTCGATGCCGAAGGTGAGTTTGCCGCCGAGGAACCCGGTGACGGCGACGAGGCCCGCGCCGAGGAGGAGGGCGCCGCGGAAACGGAGGCGGGAGGCGGAGCCTTCTTTGCAGCCGGGCAGGCAGATGAGGACGGCGCAGAGCAGGCCCCACACGGCGGTGATCGTGCCGAGCACCCGGTGGATCAAATAGACGGAATGGATGGGGCTGCCCTCCCGCGTAGGGAAGATGGCGAACCAGCCGAGCGTGGCCGTCGGGATGGCGCTGAGCGCGCCGAGCACGACGAGGAAACGCACGAGCAGAGTCCACTCCGGCTTTTTGAAAAACCAGGCGAGGAGTTCGGCGAAGACAGCGGTGAGCAAGAGCGCGACGGGGAAGTGGGTGGAGGCGGGGTGGAACTTGCCGACCCAGTTTAGGAAGCGCCCGCTGAAAGTCATGGTGGGCGATTTCGGCGCGGCGGGCGGCGCGACGTCGGCGGTGACGGCCTGCGCGACACCGGGTGGAAGCTGGCCGGGAGCGCCGATCATTACCCAGTGGCCGACGACTTTCAGCTCATCGGGAGTGAGGGGCGGGACGTCGGCATCTTCGCCGGGCATCTCGTTGTGCGCCACCATTTGGTAAAGGTCGGAGTCGGCGAGATTGCCGGGCACCACGTATTTGTCGTTCTTTCCGACACGTCCAAGATCGAGCACGTAGCCGAACTTGCCCTTGGGTTTGGCGAGGTGGGCGCCATGGCAATCGGCGCACTTGGCCTCGAAAATCTTGTAGACCTGTCCGGCGGTGTTCAGCTTGTCCTCCGCGGAAGCCGGCTGGACTTCCGCACGGAGCGGAAGGGCGGCAAGGGCCAGCAGCAGCAGGGTGAGAAAATGCTTCATCTACGGGGGATAAGCCTTGCGGGGCGGTAATCCTTAGGACGGGTGGATGTCGCGCTCCGCCGCGACATGAGAAAACAAAGCGCGAAGCGCGTGACCTATTTTAGCTCGAAAGCCGGTATCGTCAGCGCGCTCCGCGCGAATGCATTTCATGCCGCGACGGAGCGCGGCATTCACCGACGCTCTGCGCTTCTTACTGCGCCGCCATTTTCTTCGTGATCTGCGCGACGTGTTTGCCTTGGAAGCGCGCCATGGCGAGTTCCTTGGCGCTGGGCTGGCGGGAGCCGTCCGGGCCGGCGATGGTGGCGGCGCCGTAGGGCGAGCCGCCTTTGAGTTCGCTGATGTCCATGAGTTCCGGGCAGGCGTAGGGCAGGCCTACGTAGACCATGCCGTGGTGAAGCAGCGTGGGAATGAACGTGAGGATCGTGGTCTCGTTGCCGCCGCCGGTGCCGGTGCTGGTGAAGACGCTGCTGACTTTGCCGACGAGCGCGCCTTTCACCCACAGGCTGCCGGTTTGATCGAGGAAGTTGCGCATCTGCGCGGCCATGTTGCCGAAGCGCGTGGGCGTGCCGAAGATGATGCCGTCGTATTGATCGAGTTCCTTCGGCGAGGCGATGTCGGCGGTCTGATCGGTTTTCGCGCCGTACTGCTTGGCTACGTCGGGCGGCATGAGCTCGGGGACGCGTTTCACCGTGACCTCCACGCCGTCCACGCCGCGTGCGCCTTCGGCGATGGCGCCGGCGAGCGTTTCAATGTGGCCGTACATGGAGTAGTAGAGAACGAGGAGTTTGCTCATAATGTTGGGTGGGTTGGGCTTGGTTCGTTGGTTGGATTAAACGGGCGATGGTTTGGAAAGCTGGGTGTCGACGGAGAAGCGGCCGCCGCCGGTGAAGAAAATGACGGCAAACGCGCCGAGGTAGAGGAAGGCCATTTCGCCGGAGCCCGGCGGAAAGGGGGCCTTCGGATCGAGCACGTAGTGGTGCGCATGGCTGAAGGCGACAAACATCGTGGTCCCCACGGCGAGCGCCGCCCAGCGCGTGGCAAAGCCGACGGCGACAAAGAGCGAGGCAAGGCACTCCGAAAGGATGGCGCAGACCGCGAGGTAGCCGGGAATGCCGCCTTCGCCGAAGGACTTGATGGTGTCTCCCATATGGATCGCTTTATCGAGGCCGTGAATCCAGAAGATGCTCAGGCCAAACCAAAGGCGCAGGAGCAGGATACCGATATTGGGAAGCGAAGGCAGGAAGCTGAGCGTGATGAGTTTTTTCATAGGCGTATGTTCTGCAAACGGTTTCGGCGGAGAGTCTGTCGCAGACGGAATGGCTGGTCCACGGAAAGCACTGGCGACCTTTGGGAGGTCAGCGCTGATGGTGACGCCTCCCGTTCACGAAAGATCCGCACCGTGCAAACGAGCGGCTTTCGTGCCGGGCCGGCGGGCGCGGGCCCGGAGCGCAGCGGTTTCGCAAATTCGCCACAGCAAGGAGCGATCGCTCTTTGCGGGAAATTGGCGATTCCGCCGCGCATCCGGTGATGCGAGAGATGTGATTTCTACGATCACAGGGAATTAAATTGCGCCTGCGGCGTGTGCTTCCGCATGTCGCGACGGCGCGCGACATCCACCGAAGTTACGCGAGGTCAAAGAGGAGCGCTTCGCTGGCGTCCTCAGCGGTGATGGTGTGCGTGCCCGCGTCGTCGAGCGAAGCGGCGTCGCCGGCGACGAGCTTTTGGCCGTCGAGCGTCACGCTGCCGCGTGCCACTTGCAGCCATAGGCCGCGGCCGGACTTGAGTTCATGCGTCACGCTCTCGCCGGCGGCGAGGAGCAGGCGGTAGACATCGGAGTCCGCCGCGATGGTGGCCGAGTGTTCGCGGCCATCGCGGGAGATGATGAGCACCTTCGGCGCTTTCGCCTGCGCGGCATTCGGCTCCCACTCGGTATAGCGCGGCTCGAGGCCGTGCTGGTCCGGTTGGATCCAGATTTGCAGGAAGTGTGCGGCCTCGGAGCGCGAGGGATTATACTCGCTGTGGAGCACGCCGCGACCGGTGCTCATGAGTTGCACCTGGCCGGCGCGCAGCGTACTGCCATTACCCAGGCTGTCCTTGTGTTCGAGCGCGCCGCTGAGCACGTAGCTGAAAATCTCCATGTCGCGGTGCGGATGCGTGGGAAAGCCGCCGCCGGGCGCCACCTGGTCTTCGTTGATCACGCGCAGGTTGCGATAGCCCATGTGCTGCGGGTCATAGTAATCGGCAAACGAGAACGTGTGCCGGGAGTCGAGCCAGCCATGGTCGGCATGGCCTCGTTCATTGGATTTGCGGATGTGGATCATGGGCGCAGCATAGCCCCGCTGGGCGCGGGAACGGAAAGATCATGTTGCTTGGCTGAGCATACGGGAAAGGTATGGTCGGAGCTAGGCCGCACATAGGACCTAAGGGGCCCATGACCTATAGGTCCTAGGCGGCGCCATTCCACCACGCTACCAAAATGGAACTTCGCCATCTTCGCTATTTCGTCGCCGTCGCTGAGGAACAGAATGTGACGCGGGCGGCGGCGCGACTGCGCGTTTCGCAGCCACCGCTGAGCCGGCAGATTCGGGATCTGGAGGATGAACTCGGGGTCTCGCTCTTCGCACGGAGCGCGAAGAGTGTGCGGCTCACGGAGGAGGGGCGGCTCTTTTTGAACGAAGCGCGCGCGGTGTTACAGCGGGCAGAGGAAGCCGTGCGGGCCGTGCGCGCCATGGCGGGTGGGACCGCGGGCGAACTGTTGCTGGGCTATGCGCCGTCGCCTACGGTGGAAGTGTTGCCGGCGGCGTTGGCGGCGTTTCAAACGGCGATGCCGGGCGTGCGCGTGATGCTGCGCGACTTGTCCACGGAGGAGATGCTGGCGGCGCTGCGCGAGCGGCGCATCCACCTCGGGCTCATGGTGCGCTCCACGGCGGTGGCGATGCGTGGGCTCGTGTTTCATCCGCTGCGCAACTACGCGGTGCATGTGGCGGTGAGCCCCGCGCATCCGCTGGCGAGGGCGGCGCGGGTGACGCTGGCGCAAATCGCGGCGGAGCGGATCATCGGCTACACGCTGGCGGACTATCCAGAGTACCACACGTGGTTGGAACGGATGCTCGGGCCGGCGCGCAAGAAACTCGGCGGGCGGACGCCGCTGGTGGCGGAAGAGCACGATAGTGCGACGAGCCTCATCGCCGCCGTGGAAGCAGGGCGGGGGATCGCCCTCGTGCCGCAATCGTTCGCGTGTTTCGCCGGGCCCCGCGTGGTGCTGCGGCCGATTTCACCCTCGCCAGGGAAAGTGGAGATTGGCATCGCGCATCGCGAGGAGGCGCTGGGGAAAGCGGCGGGGAAGTTTGTGGAGGTGGTGAAGGAAGTGGCGAAGATCGCGCTCCGCCGTTCTACAGCTTGATCCCAAAGTCATCCCCCTCGACCACGCTCTCGGCGAAGGCGGCGACGAGGTCGACGGTGCGCTCGATGTCGCGCAGGTCGCACATTTCCACCACGCTGTGCATGTAGCGGAGCGGGAAGCTGATGAGGGCGCTGGGGATGCCGTCGCGCGTGTTAAAGATGACGTCGGTATCCGTGCCGCTATAGCGGCTGCTGCTCTCGTGCTGGAGCGGGAGACCCTGGCGCTCGGCCACTTCCATGATGCGTTTGATCACGTTGGGATGGTTGCACGTGCCGTGCGTGATGCTCGGTCCGCCGCCGAGTTTGGTTTCGCCATGGACGGCGTGGTCGATGCCGGGCGTGTCGGTGGCGTGCGTGACGTCGAGCACGATGGCCACATCGGGATTCAAGCGGTGAGCGACCATGCGGGCGCCGTGGCCGCCGATTTCCTCCTGCACGCAATTCACCACCATCACGGTGCTGCGGAGTTTTTTGCGATTCTTCGCGAGGCGCGCGAGCACTTGGGTGAGGATGAAGCCGCCAAGCCGGTTATCGAGCGCGCGGCCCACCACGCGGCCTTCGCCGAATTCCTCCGCCGCATCCGCATACACCGCGGGATGGCCCACGCGCAGGCCGAGCTTTTTCACGTCGGCCTCGCTGGAGGCGCCCACGTCCACATAGAGCTCGTGGATCTTCGGGGCCTTTTCATCGGCCAGGCTGTCTTTGCGCAGGTGGATGGCCGTGTTGCCGATGATGCCGCGCACCGTGCCTTTGTCGCCGAGGATATCGAGCCGGCGGCCGCGTGCCGTGGCGGTGTCGCTGCCGCCCACGCGGTCCACGCGGAGCCAGCCCTCCTTGGTGACGTGTTTGACGATAAAGCCGATTTCGTCCGCATGCGCCTCAATCATGATGCGGCGCGGTTTTTTCGCGGCGCCGTCGATGGTCGCCCAGGCATTCCCATACGCATCGTTCTCCACGCGGTCGGCAAACTGCCCCACGTATTTGGTCCACACGCGCTGGCCGGCGGCTTCAAAGCCGGTGGGGCTGGGAGTGCGGAGAAGATCGAAGAGAAAAGTCTTGGCTGCTTTGTCCATGGGCGGATGGGGACAAAAGTGCGGGCAGTTGGCGAGGAAGAAGCAGTATTCAGTGTTCAGTATTCGGTGGTGGTGCCGCGATTCGTGCGCACGTTCCCGAAATCACAGTTAGCCCACTGAATACTGAATACTGAATACTGAAAACTGCACCCTGGCCCGCATTGACGCCTGCGCCCGCACCGGGCAGGCTGCGCGCCCACCACACCCATGAGTACCAAGGCTATCGGCATTGATTTTGGCGGGACGAGCGTGAAGTCCGCGATTGTTGAAGACGGACGCATCACCCAACGCGGGAACCCGGTGGATACGCGCAAGCACACGGCGGCCGGCACGCTCTTTGAGGCCATCTTTGAGGCCATCGCCATGCTGCGGCTGTCGCATCCGGATGTGCAGGGCGTGGGCATGGGGCTGCCCGGATTCATCGATACGGACCGCGGCATCGTGCACGGGCTCTCCAATGTGCCGGGGTGGGACGAAATTCCCATGCTCGCCATGTTGCGCGACCGGACGAAGCTGCCGTGCGCGATCGAGAACGATGCGAACGCGATGGCGTATGCGGAGTTCATGCATGGCGCGGCGCAGGGCGCGAAGAATGCGATTTGCATCACGCTCGGCACCGGGGTGGGTGGCGGGTTGATTTTAGATGGCCGGCTCTACCGTGGGTCGCGCTATGCGGCGGGCGAGCTGGGGCACAGCAGCATCGATCTCCATGGGCCGCGGGGCGTCTATGGCACCCCCGGGGATCTGGAAGTTTACGTGGGCAACCGTCAAATCGGGGAGCGCGCCTCGCGGCTGTACGCCGCAGCGCAACAGGAGCGCGCGCCGGAGCAATGCACGCCCAAGGATTTGGAAAAACTCGCCGTGGAAGGGGACCGGATCGCCATCGCATTGTGGGATTCGCTGGGCGACGAAATTGGCGCGGCGCTCACGAATGCGATCTGGGTTTTGAATCCGGATACCATCGTGATTGGCGGTGGCGTGGCGGCGGCGGGCGAACTGCTCTTTTCGCCCATCCGCCGGAGCATCCGGGAACGCACCAGCACGCTCTTTTCCGAACAACTGCGCGTGTTGCCCGCAAAGCTCGGGAATGATGCGGGGATTATCGGCTGCGCGGCGCTGGCGCTGGCGGCGGGGAAGTAGGGCGGCTGCCCAGAGTAGTTTCCGGCCCGAAAGGCCGACGGACGATCGCCAGGAGCTTTAGCCCCCGGGATCGAGCGGTGGAGAAATGCGCCCCGAAGGTGGGGCTGGAAATCGCCACCGGAACCCATTTGGCGATCATTCTGAGGACCCGGTTGGGTTGAATGGGAGAGGTTTTGTTTTTCCAGAATGGGACGATTTTCGCAGAACCCAAAATAATTACGTAAATTATTTATGGTGAACTGCTTAAATATTTTCCATGCGGCCTCCTACCGAAATCCTCGGCTGATTTGCAAAATACTTTGAACAATCTCGAGGCAGGACGGTCTGACTTTCTGTTAGGGTGGTTCGGGCCGCCCGGCGGAGGCAAGTCAGGGGGACTCTCCGCCGGCGGCCCGGCATCCTGTACGGGCCAAGCGAAGGCCGGCGAACGGTAGGCCACGGAGTGAAAACAAAAAGTTCCGAACCCCAAATTCATCCGCAACCGCTTGCGCGGTCCGGGGGTTGCTGTATCTCATACCCAGCCCACCATGCTCCACCGTCTGACCGCCATCCTGATCGTGATCTTTTGGTTGTGCATGACGGGCCTCCTTGTGGTGCGGGAGATTTACCCGGAGTTTACGCGGTTGAACGATGTCCCAATTGGCTACGTCACGCGTCTGATTTTCCAACACGAGCAGGCGAGCGACTTGGAGATTTTTGAAGGAACGCGCGATATCGGAAATCTGCACGTGCAGCCCCGGCACAACCACGAGACTGGCGACCTGCTGCTGGAATACCACGGTGCGCTCGCGGTGGATATCCCGGGCGGCATCCACCAGCGGCTCTCGTGGGTGGGTACGCTGGAGATGGACGCAAATTTTCACGTGAAGCGGGTGGCGGCGAAGATCGGTTTCCAGCAGGGCACGGGTCAGATCGACCTGTTGATCGAGCCGCCGAATCACCTCGCGAATTTCACCGTGAAAGCGGGCGACGGCCCGACGCAGCAATCGCCCCTGCCGATGAATGAGGAAGGCCTCAACGCGCTGATGGGACAAGCCGGCTTGGGCGGGATGTCGCTGGCGCAGCTGAAGACAGCGACGCAGGAATTTGGCATGCCGGAGTTCAACGCGCAGACCTCAAACCTGCAGATGAATGGGGAATCGGTCTCGACCTACTACCTCTCGATCAAGATGGAGGGGCAGACGGTGTTGGAAGGTCATTTGAGCCAGCTCGGCCAGGTGCTGAAAGGGCAGATCCCCGTGCTGGGGTACCGGCTGGCCCCGCAGAGCGGGCAGTAGGGCCAGTGGTCAGTATTCAGTATTCAGTATTCAGTGGGTGCTACCGAGCGTCGGGAGATCAGTTAGGAGTTCCGCCTTTAGGCGGTGAGCGTTCTCGACTGACAGGCGCACATGCGAGGGTGAGCGCCGCTCCCAGGGCCGGCGCTTACGCTCGCGGCCGCGCCCTTGGTGCGGATACGCCTGCCGCCTAAAGGCGGAACTCCGAACTGACGGCGCTTCCATTCGTCAGGCGCGCTTTCAAAATCACGCCGCGTCCACTGAATCTGAATACTTCATGCCCCTTTTTGATTTCCCATTCCTCGTCCCTCTCCGCACTCTCCCGCCATGAACCTTCCGCCGATTACCGTCTATCGCACTGCCGGGGGCCTGGTCGCCCAGCGGGGAGAAGATTGTTTCCTGCTCGCGCAGGTCACGTTTGATGACCTTTTCACGCAGGCCGACCCGCATGGGTGGCTGGAGCCGCAGCTGAGCTATGCGAAGCCAGTGGAGCGTCCGGCGGAATTGCTGGCGCCGATTGGCTCGCAGGAAGTGTGGGCGGCGGGCGTGACGTACCTCCGCTCGCGCGATGCGCGCATGGAGGAGAGCAAGGACGGGGGAAGCGTTTACGACCGCGTGTATGCCGCCGAGCGGCCGGAGATTTTTTTCAAGGCCACCCCGCACCGCGTCGTCGGCACGGGCGCGGACGTGCGCATCCGGCAGGATTCGAAATGGAATGTGCCGGAGCCGGAGGTGGCGCTCGCCATCAATAGCGCCGGCCGAATCTTCGGCTACACCATCGGCAACGACATGAGTTCGCGCGACATCGAGGGCGAAAACCCGCTCTATCTCCCCCAGGCGAAAGTCTATTCCGGCTGCTGCGCGCTCGGCCCCGGTGTGGTGGTGCGCGAGCCGCTTCCAGTGGAAACGGCCATCGAACTGCGCATCCGTCGCGGCGGCGCGGAAGTTTTTTCCGGCGCGACGTCGCTCACGCAGATGAAGCGGACCTTCCCCGAGTTGGCCGGCTGGCTGTGGCGCGATAATGCGTTTCCCGCCGGCTGCTATCTGCTCACGGGCACGGGGCTCGTCCCCGGGGGCGACTTCACGCTCGCGCACGGCGATGAGATCGCGATCTCCGTTGCGGGGCTGGGGACGTTGCGGAACGTGGTGGCGTAAGTTTAAAAAGGACGGCCTATTTTCCGCCGAGGGCCGCGCGTTCCGCCGGGGTCAAATTTGGCGAGGCATCTCGCCACCGAGAAGCCGCGTCGCGGTCGATCCACGCATTCCACACACGGTTGAGGGCCTGCTCGCGCCTGGCCGGCTCCGGAATCGTGCGCACCCACGCGAGCGCATCATCGGGGTTGGTGCTCATGACTTGTTGCGCGAGCGTTTCGACAGCCGCGGATTTTCCGGAGCTGGGCGGCAGCCCATTGAGCCACGTCGTGACGCCCTTCAGATCGTGCTGCGCCCACTCGGTCGCCACCGTGCCAAACAAGGCGTCACGAGAGGGTCCCTCCGGGCTGGCGGCCACCCATTGTGCCGCCTCGGCGGGATTCGCCCGCGCCATCCGTGCCACCGCGTAGTTTAAAGGTTTGGTGCCAATCGAGGGCGGCAGTTGCAGCAGGAAGTCGGCGCTCGCCCGCGGGTCTCTTCCTGACCAACTCGAGAACATCCAATAGTAAGCATCGCTCTGCTGCGCGGTCGGTTGCAGATCGGGCGGAAGGTGCGCCTTCAAATACGCCCCCGCGCCCGCGGGGTCCGTTCCCAGCCAAGCTTCGAACGTGTCCCGAAACGGTGCCAGATCCTCGGTGTCCTTGGCTGGGAGCGCGGCGAGGTAGCTCGCCAGATCGGCCGACGACTTCTGTAGTTGCTGCCGACCGAGATTCTTCAAGGCTTCGATCCGGGCCTGTCCCTCCGGCAGGCTCAAGGCAAAGTCCCGGGCCGCCGGAAAATTTTGGGTACCCAGGATGCCCGTGAAATCAGCTGCGGCCGCGTCCCGCAATTCTCCCGCGGGCAGGCTGGCGATGAGTTGTTGGATCCGCGTGGGATCCGACGGGGCCAACACCCGCACCAAGGTCCCCACCACGTATTTGCGCGCGCCGTCCGGGACGTCGGCCGAATGCAGAGCCGCCTGCCAGGCGGCGTCGGCATCCTGCTTGGCCCAATCCGCGAAGACCGCAGTGGTCGCCGTGATATGCGTTGGGTTTCCCGCATCGCCCTTGCTGAGTTCGCGAATGCGCCGCAAAGCCTCTCCGGGGGACACCGCTTCCGGTTTGGCCTGCCGCACCACCTCCAGTACCTTTTCCCGCAATTCGGAACCCGAGGTCACGGCCGACTCCGAGGCATGATGGTCCAGCCACGCCAGCGCCGCCTGGGGATCCCGATCCGCCCACGTGAACATCACGGAATAAATCCAATGTCCGCCGAGGCCGATAACGGTGTGCACGGCGCCTTCCGCATCCAATTCCACCCAGCGCTCGAAGAGCAACTGGTAGTAATCGTCTTTCGCCATCGAATTCCCCTGTGCGGCGAGCCAATCTCGATACAGAGCCGCCAGATCCCCGACCGACGCTGTCTTGAGAAATTCCGCAAAGGCCGCCAGGCGGTGCAGTTCGCCGGGAAAATTGAGCGCTTCCTTCGCGGTGAGGTGCGCTGGAAAGAAAACGGGCGGCGGCTCACTGACCGTCACCGTGGCTGGTGATGAGGAAGACGCTGGTGAGGGAGTGGACGCTTCCGGCTTCGCCTTGGGATCTGCCGGCGCGGCTGAGGGCGCGGAAGGATTCTGGCTGGGATGCAAAGCCCACCCGCCCAGGAAGGCGAGGAGGGGGAACAACCACAGGGCGTGCGCTTTCATCGGGTGGGGGAGGAAGGATTCACGGTGCCCGGCGCGGCGCCGGCCCAGCGCCGGGTGGCGGCTTCCCGGCTCTCCGCCGGCAGCGATTCGATCAGCTTGGCCATTTTGGCGGAAGCATCCTCGGAGGGAAAAGTGGAGAGCAGCCACTTCCCGAGGCCTTCGTCCGGCACTTGCAGCGCCCAGCGCGCGGCCGCGTCCCAATCCCTCTTCCACCAGCCGACGACCTGCATGCCCAGATTCTGGCGCACCTCGTTGCTTTGGGGCAGGCGGGCCAGCAAATCAGCCGCCTCGGCGGAATGTTCCAAAAACCATGCGTTCCCGATGGAGAACAGCGCCTTTTGGTTGAGGGCGGGATCGGATATTTTTTCGGCCCACGCGAGAGCGGCGGTGGCATCATGGTCGTGCTGCACCCATTGAAAAGCCACGAAAGGAATCGCGGTTTGTTGCACGCCTGCGTCCGGTTCGGCGAGGACTCGTTCGCCGGCGGCTGCGGGCGATTGCCGGGCCCAGAGAAAGAAGATGTTTGCCTGCCGGTTCGGAGAGAGCGTGGCCATGAGGCGAAGCCCCCGCTCCGGATCCAGTTCGGCCCCGAGGGCGCAGAGCGCGCCACAAATGGCGTCCTTCCGGGTGGAGGGAAACTCGGCCTGATGAGCCTCCACCCAATCGAACATGCCGGCTGGGTCCGTGCGGCCCCAGGGCGCCAGAATCGCGTGTTCGAAATTCAGGCCGCGGCCGGGCGCGCGCATCAACCACGCCCAGGCGGCTTGCGGATCGCGTTCGGCCCACACGCTGGCGATCCAGCCGGCCGCTTGCCGGCCCCATCCCGGACGGCGCATGATGTCGGCAATGGCCTGTGGAAATTCCTTATCTTTCAAGCCCTGTGCTTCCGCATAAAATTGGGCCACCAGCTTCGCCCGGATGTGGCCGTACCGGTGCCGATGGACTTCTTCGAAGATCTGGTCGAATGCTTCGTGCCGCGAGAAAGCCGCCGGGTCTTCATAATCCGCCTGGCCGGTGGCCATACTTCGCTGGACGTCGGCCGATTTTGCAGATGCCTCCGCCGGATTCGCCGGGCGACTTGAAGCCGCGGGATCGACAGGATTCGCACCATCAATCGCTCCCCGGCTGAACCAGCCGCCGATCCCGGCGGCGATGGTCAGAAGAGCGGTGAGCAGGTTTCGTCGAAATCTGGGCGGGGGCATACAGCGAGGGTAACTCCAAATGGAGAACACTGCGAGCCCCCATTTGGTCACGGAGGAACCAGTCGCGCTCTCTCAGACTGAGCGGCCGAGGAAGCATACGCGGGCGCTCCAAAATGGAAACGAGCCGCAATGCTCTCCGGCATTGCGGCTCGTTTTGAAAGAGGGACCGCGACCGGCCGGTCGCAGCTACCTGTCGCAGCTACCTGATTACTGCGAGTCGACGGGATGGAGTTCGCGGATCCACATGTTGCGGAAGCGCATGGGATTGCCGTGGTCCTGCAGCTTGATGGGGCCTTTCTCCGGGTGCTTGTGGTAGGTGCCCACGGCGCGGTGCGGGGTTTCGCCGGTGATCTCGGTGTGGTTTTGCGTGAGCACGCCATTGTGCAGGATGGTGACGACGGCGCGCTTGGCGACAGTGCCGTCATCGTTGAACTTCGGGCCTTCGCAGATGATGTCGTAGGTCTGCCACGTTTGCGGCGGGCGGCTGGCGTTCACGAGCGGCGGTGTCTGGCCGTAGACCGCGGTGGCTTGGCCATCCGGGTAGGTCGGGTTGTTGTAGCAATCGAGCACCTGAATTTCGTAGCGGCCGAAGAGGAAGCAGCCGCTGTTGCCGCGGCCCTGGCCATCGCCCACTGGCGGCGGCGTGGCGAATTCGATGTGGAGCTGGAAGTTCGGGCCGAATTCGCCCTTGGTGAAAATGTCGCCGGATTTCGGCACGCACTCCACGTAGCCGTTCTCCACCTTCCATGGGGCGTCCTTGCCGTTGCCGCTGCGCCATTGCGAGAGGTCCTTGCCGTCAAAGAGCACCACGGCGTCGCTCGGGGCGGTGCCGGGCTTTTCCTGGGTGCTGGGTTCGCCCGGGGTAATGACCTTGGGCTGCGGGCGCTCGCCGTCGTGGACGTGCCACTTGGTGCCGGGAATGAGCGGCGTGTCCTGATAGCCGAGCGGATGCTTCGGTTTATCCTCCGCGATGGCGAAGGCGGCGAGAGACGTAGTGAGAATAAAGAGGGTGCGGTACATGGCGCGGGGATTATTCACCGAGGCCGCCGGATCTTAGCGAGAACGATCCTTTGCAAGAACGCTTTCCGCACGGCGTATCCATTTCCACCCTCGCAAATGGAGGGAAGTGTGTCATCCTTCTCGCTCCTGTGGAAAACCCAAAGCCCGATCCCAAAAACCAGCTCCGGCTCCCACCGCCGGAGACGTACGCGGAGAAGCCGCTGGCGGTGAAAGGGCCCGGGCTTTCCCCGGGGTTTCGGATGAAGCTGCCGAAGCCGGCGCTGTGGAAACGTCCGGGCGTCTGGATTGCGCCGCTGGTGGTGATCCTTGGGCTCATGGTGGCGCTCGTGATCTCGGTGCTGAACCGCGAGCATCTCCCGCCGGTGGATGACCGCCTGCCGACCATCGTGATCGACCCCGGCCATGGCGGGCACGACAGCGGGGCGATGGGCAATGGCTTGGTGGAAAAAGCGCTGGCTCTCGATACCGCTCTGCGCCTCGAGCGGCAGTTGCGGCTGCGTGGATACCCAGTGGTGATGACTCGTCGCGACGATACGTTCATCGATCTCTACGAGCGTCCGGAGGTGGCCAATGCGCTGCCGAATCCGTTCTTCGTCAGCATCCATTTCAACGACAACGCCACTTCCAGCGGCGATGGCGTGGAGACGTTTTATTCCGCCAATCAGGTCGGCTCCATCTCTGTCCCCGTGTCGCTGATGGCCGAGCCGCCTCCGCCCACGCCGTCCGCGAATTTTGCCCAGTGCATGCAAGGCTCGCTGGTGAACTCCCTGGGCGTGACGGATCGCGGCGCCAAGCCGCGCCAGCTCGCCGTCGTGCGTTGCGCGCGCTGCCCCGCCGTGCTGGTGGAAGGCGGCTTCATCAATAATCCCGTCGAGGCACAAAAACTCGCGCAGCCCGAGTACCGCGAGCGCATCGCGATCGCCGTGGCGGAAGGCGTGGTAGCCTACCAGAAGCAGCGTACGCAGCCGGCCGCGTCGTCGCCACTGACGGCGGTGACGCACACGCCGTAGGGGCGTACTCACTGGGAGCCGGGGCACCCTCGCCCCGGGGCTTAATTTGCGTGCGCTTGATTTGCCTCACTCCTGCCGGTCCCAACGGAGACAATGTAATTGGGATTCTCGTTTCGGATTCGCCCCTCTTCAAACCAAGCTCGGGGCGGGCGCCCCGGCTCCCAGTGAGCGCACCTCCCGTTACCTATAGCGGTTTGCGAAAAGTCGTGGCTGAAGTCCGCAGCCTCCCGGCTACGGCTACAGATGCGCCAGGCATCGAGATCGGCTGCTGAAACCGCTCTAACCCTAACTCCCCGCGTCCGCTGCCGCCGTGGGCAGCACCACAACGGTAAACCAATAGTTCGCCAGCGACTGGATGGCCGGGATGAAGCTCTCGAAGCTCACCGGTTTCACGATGTACGAGCTGCAGCGCAGGCGGTACATTTTGAGAATTTCCGAGTCTTCCGCCGACGTGGTCAGGATCACCACGGGCAGGTGCCGCAGCCTCTCGTCGCCCGCGATTTCAGCCATCACCTCGCGCCCGTCCATACGGGGCATGTTGAGATCGAGGAGGATGAGATCCGGGGTCGGCGCCTCCGCGTATTTGCCCTGCTTGCGCAGGAAATCCATGCACTCTTCGCCATCCGGCACGTGGTGCATGTTCACCAGCAGTTTGGAGTTTTTGAACCCCTCGCGGGTGAGGATGACGTCGTTTTCGTTGTCCTCAACCAGCAGGATCTCAATGGGTCGCGCAGAAGGTCTACTCATGGTGGAGTTGGTACTTGATGAGGAATGGTGAAGAGGAAATTGCTGCCTTTGCCAACTTCGGATTCCACCCAAATGCGTCCGCCGTGGCGGTGCACCACGCGCCGGCAAATGGCGAGGCCGATGCCGGTGCCCGGATATTCCTGTTGGTTGTGCAGGCGGCGGAAGATTTCGAAAATGCGCTCCTGGTGCCGTGGGGCAATGCCGATACCGTTGTCGCGGATCGAGATGACCCAGTCGGCGCCCTGGCGTGTGGCGGTGACCTGTACCTCCGGCCGTTCCGTACCGTGATATTTCAGGCCATTGCCGATCAGGTTTTGCATCAGCTGCGCCAGCTGCGAGCGGTCGCCCATCACGGTAGGCATGGTGCCACAGGTGACGCGCCCGCCAAGCTCGTAGATGGAAGACTCCAGCGAGGCATACGCATCCTGAAACACTTCGCGCAGCGGCGTGGGTTGAAAGGGCCGCGCCTTGGAATCAACGCGCGAGTAGGCGAGCACATCGCGGATGAGCGTATGCATCTGCTCGCATGATTGGATGGTGCGGCGGATCCAGTCCTTCGCCTGATCGTCGAGTTTGTCGACGTAGTTTAATTTGATGAGCTGGATGAACCCGCTGATGTTGCGCAGCGGCGTCTGCAAATCGTGCGAAGCGATGTAGGCAAATTGCTGCAGCTCCACGTTGCTGCGCTCGAGCGCTTCGTTGGACCGCTGCAGCGCCGCGGCCTGCCGGGCTTGCTGATTCGAGTTGTACTCGCGCGCCCATTCTTCGGTGAGCTTGCGCGTGGTGATATCCGTGCGGATGGCGATGTAGTGCGTGGGCCTGCCCGCGTCATCGAGGAACGGAACGATGGTCGTATCCACCCAGAAAAAGCTGCCGTCCTGCGTCTTGTTCTTCATCTCGCCCTTCCACACCTTGCCCTCGCTGATGGTGGCCCACAGGTCATGCATGAACTCCTTCGGGTGAAAGCCCGAGTTGATGATCCGATGATCCTGCCCCAGCAGAGCTTCGCGCGTGAACCCGGAAATCGCGCAGAACTTGTCGTTCACATACGTGATTTTTCCGTCCGGGTCCGCGATGGTCACGAGCGCATGCTCGTCCAGCGCGGCTTTCAGCCCGCTCACTTCCTTGAGCGTGGCGCGTAGCTTGGCCTCGGCGGCCTTTTGCGCGGTGATATCGCGCGCCACCATGGAGAGTCCCGTCACGATGCCGGCGGTGTCCAAAATGGGCGAAACGGTGGCGGAGATGTGGATGAGCTCGCCGTCCTTGCGCACGCGCGTCGCCTCGAAATTTTCCACGCGCTCGCCGCGCGAGATGCGTATCAGCAGCTGGGTCTCCTCCTCCGAATGCACCTCGGGGATCATCACCAGCATGGAGCGCCCGATGATCTCGCCCGCTGTGTAGCCAAAGATGCGCTGGGCCCCCAGGTTCCAGCTCATCACCGTCCCATTGAGCGCCTCGCTCACGATGGCGTCCGCGGAGTAGTGCACGATCGCCGCGAGCCGGCGCAGCTCGTCTTCGGCCTGTTTGCGCTCGGTGATCTCGGCGCCGTAAATGCGCACGCGCCCGGTTTCCTTCAGGAAACTGAGCGTCTGCGCAAAGTGCCGGCCGCTGGTCTCCACCTCGCAGCGGAACACATCGAAATTTCCACCTTCCTGCCGCTGCACGAACGCGCGCGCCACGGCCAGATACGGGTGCGCCACGCCCGTTTCGGCGAGGTCGGGAAAGAGGCGGTGCGCCGCCGGATTCAAATAGTGGAGCATCCCGGCGGCGAAATCAGCCTCCACCACCGGATTCGGATTTTGCTCGGGAAAGGAAGCAAGCCACGCGGCCTGCTCATCGACCGCGCGACTGTCGGAAATGGCTGCGGGAACGATTCTGGCCACAAATGAGAGATTGAAGAGAGAATCGGCTTTTACAAGGCGATTGCGTGTGCGCCTCTCGCGCGAACGGTAACGTCCGGGCAATGTTGCCCAAAAGAAATCAGCCCGGCGCCAAGGCGCCGGGCTGACTAAAGAGAGCTGGCCGATGGGACTTTCGCGCTACGCCGCAAACCCGCCATCCACCATCAAATTCCCGCCGGTAAGGTAGCTCGCCTCCGGGCTTGCAAGGTAGGCCACGAAGCTGGCGATCTCCTCCGTGTGGCCGTAGCGCGGGATGGCGAGCATGGGGATGAGCGCCTTCGCAAACTCGCCGTCGGCCGGATTGAGGTCCGTGTCCACCGGGCCAGGTTGCACATTATTCACGGTGATGCCGCGCGGGCCGAGGTCGCGCGCAAGGCCTTTGGTAAAGCTGGCCACCGCGCCCTTCGTGAGGGCGTAGACCGAGCCGCCGGCAAAGGGCATGCGCTCCGCATTCGTGCTGCCGATGTGGATGATGCGTCCCCCTTCCTTCATGTGGCGCGCCGCCTCCTGCGAAGCGACGAAGAGGCCGCGGATATTCACCGCGATCAGCTTGTCGAAATCTTCCAGCGCGAACTGTTCGATCGGCGCCATGATCGCGAGGCCCGCATTGTTCACGAGGATGTCGATGCCGCCAAACGCGCTCACCGTTTTCGCCACCGACTGGCGGACGGCCTCGGGATTTCCGGCATCGGCCTGGATGGCGATGGCCCTGCCGCCCGCCGCCTCGATGCCGCGGACGATTTCTTGCGCCTTATCCGGCGAAGACGTGTAGGTGATGGCCACGGACGCGCCGTCCTCCGCGAGGCGCTTGGCAATCGCCGCGCCGATGCCGCGCGAGCCGCCGGTGACGAGTGCCGATTTCCCCGCAAGTTTCTTGGTCGTATTGCTCATAGTGTTGGTTTGGTTATGTGCGTTCTTGGGAAGAGTGTTTCCGAAAGGTAATTCAACGAGCCGCCCTGCTTCGCCGCGCGTGTTCAATTTCACGGCAGGCTATCTTTTCGTGTCTTTCGTGGACAAAAACGAAGACTCAATCCCGGAACACCACCGTCCGGTTGCCGTGCAGCAGCACGCGGTCCGCCAGATGCCAGCGCACCCCGCGCGCGAGCGCCTGCCGTTCGCAGTCCCGGCCCAGCCGCAGCAGATCGTCTGGGGAATGGAAGTGCTCCGCGCGAATTACCTCCTGCTCCACGATCGGACCGTCATCCAGCTCCGCCGTCACATAGTGGCAGGTCGCGCCGATGAGCTTCACCCCGCGCTCCCACGCGCGCTGGTACGGATTCGCCCCCATGAAGGACGGCAGGAACGAATGGTGGATATTCATGATGCGGCCCTGCCAGCGCTGGCACAAATCTGGCGGGACAATCTGCATGTAGCGCGCCAGCACCACGAGGTCCGCACCCGCATCCTCCCAGATCCGCTCCATCTCCGCAAAAGCCGCCGGCTTGTTCCCTGCATTCACGGGCACGTAGTGAAACGGCAGCCCCTCCCGCTCCACTTCGCGGCGGAAGTCCTCGTGATTGGAAATCACCCCCGCCACATCGCACCCTAGCTCCCCCGAGCGCCAGCGCCACAGCAGGTCCGCCATGCAGTGCCCGAGCTTCGAGACCATCAGCAGCAGCCGCATTTTCTCCCCCTCCCGCCGGATGCTCCACTGCGCCCCAATCTCCGCGCCCATGGGCGCAAAAGCCGTCCGCAGCTGATGTAGCGGCAGTCGCAGCGTTGGCGTCTCGATCGCCATGCGCGTGAAAAACCATCCCGCCTGGGCGTCGGTGAACTGGTGCACCTCATCCAGGTTCCCACCATGCTCGGCGACGAAAGCCGTAATCCGCGCGAGCAACCCGACGCGATCCGGGCAGGAAAGTTTCAGCAACGTGATGGGCATGCCGGAGTGAAAGCCAACCGCAGTGAAATCCGCAATCTCAACCGAGCGTGAGTAATGAAGCTGCGACCGGAAGGTCGCGGGCGGATCTTCGAATTTGCCGCCTCACAAGCGAGGCAAGTTAACCGGCGACCTTCCGGTCGCAGCTCCATTACCTACTCCTTGTCCTTCATCCGCATCATCTGTGCGAGCATCTGAGCCTGCCTGGGGTCCAGGCCTCCCAGGCCGCCCATCCCACCCATGGCCCCCAAGCCTCCCATGCCGCCGCCCATCCGTTCCCGCAAGCCGGCGAGAACCTTCTTGGCCAGCCACACAAAGCCCACCGCCGTCACCACGCCCAGCGCGGCGCCAAACACCACCACGTTCATCGCGTGATAGGGCAGGGAGAACATCCAGATGGCCAGCCACAGCCCGAGCACGCCCGCAGGCAAACAGATCAGAATCGCGAGCTGCCAGATGAGCCCCTTGCCCTTGCCCATCATCTGCCGCTGTACCAGCTTCATCAGCAGCGCCGTCGGCGGAATGCCAAAGAGTCCGAGCAGCTTCACCAGCAGGAACACAAACAACGCCCAAATGAGGATGCAAATCGGCGCCGCCACCAGCGAGCAAATCAGGGCGACGACCGAGAGAAAGAGGAGCTGCCCGACGCCATACTCCGTAAAATCCTGCAGCGGCGGCGGGGGCAGGGACCCAGGCGTCACCGCATCCGCTGCGTGCGCGACGGCGACCAAAAACAGTAAGAACAAAAGCACTCGAGACATGCCCGTAACAACCAGCATCCGAGGCTTCCCGGCAAGCTTTCGCTTTCGGGGCCTGCGCGAAACGGCGCATCACACGATTTCACCGCCCCTCTTTCCCATTGACCTCCCTCACCACCGCCACGAACATCCCGCTCCAACCATAAACCAGCAGGGGAGCCACACGGCTGAGAGTCTGCCGCCGCCAGCGGCAGTGACCCTTTGAACCTGAAGCGGGTAATGCCGCCGCAGGGAGCGAAGAAGCAGCAAGACTCACGGCGGCGTGCCCTTTCCCGGCACCTCGCCTTTTTATTTTCACACACGTCCTATGATCGCCAAACCGGAATCTCTCGAGCCCCACAGCAGCGAACAACTTCCCGCCAGCACCCGCGTGTATGTGGAGGGCACCCAAGATGGCGTGCGCGTGCCCATGCGCGAAATTGCTCTCTCGCCCACCAAGACGATGTCGGGCCAAATCGAAGTAAACGAACCCGTGCGCGTCTACGATTGCTCCGGCCCGTGGGGCGACCCGGCTTTCACCGGCACGCCCGAGGAAGGCTTGCCGGCCCTGCGCCGCGATTGGATCCTCCGCCGCGGTGACGTCGCCGAATACGAAGGCCGCGAGGTGAAGCCGCAGGACAACGGCTACCTCTCCGGCAAGCACGCCGAGTACGCCAGCAAAGCCGAGCGCAACCGCCTCGTCGAGTTCCCCGGCCTCCACGGACAGCGCCGGAAACCGCTCCGCGCCAGTGCCGGCCACGCCGTCACCCAACTCTGGTACGCCAAGCAAGGCATCGTCACCCCCGAGATGGAATTCATCGCCATCCGCGAAAACCTGCGCCGGGCCAAGATGGCCGACTTCGCCGGAGACATCGTCCGCAACGACCTCGACAAACAGCACGCCGGCTCGACGCAAATCAGCAATCAGAAATCAGCAGTCAGCCATTTCTCCCCCTCCGTTTTCCGCGCCTTCCCTCAAAGAATCCCCGCCGAAATCACTCCCGAGTTCGTCCGCGACGAAGTCGCCGCCGGCCGCGCCATCATCCCCGCGAACATCAATCACCCGGAAAGCGAGCCCATGATCATCGGCCGCAATTTCCTCGTGAAGATCAACGCCAACATCGGCAACAGCGCCGTCGCTTCCTCGATCGAAGAGGAAGTGGAGAAAATGCGCTGGGCCACCAAATGGGGCGCCGACACCGTGATGGATCTCTCCACCGGCAAAAACATCCACGCCACCCGTGAGTGGATCCTGCGCAACAGTCCCGTCCCGATCGGCACCGTGCCGATCTACCAGGCGCTCGAGAAGGTCGGCGGCAAAGCCGAGGAACTCACGTGGGAGATTTATCGCGACACCCTCGTCGAGCAGGCCGAGCAGGGCGTTGATTACTTCACCGTGCACGCCGGCGTGCTCCTCCGCTTCATCCCGCTCACCGCACGCCGCATGACGGGCATCGTGAGCCGCGGCGGGTCCATCATGGCCAAGTGGTGCCTCGCGCATCACCAGGAAAGCTTCCTCTACACGCACTGGGACGAAATCTGCGAAATCATGGCCGCGTATGATGTCAGCTTCTCCATTGGCGACGGCCTCCGCCCCGGCTCCATCGCCGACGCCAACGACCAGGCCCAATTCGGCGAACTCCAAGTGCAAGGCGAACTCACCGAGCGCGCCTGGAAACATGGCGTGCAAGTCATGAACGAAGGCCCCGGCCACGTGCCCATGCACCTCATCGAGGAAAACATGCACAAGCAACTCGAGTGGTGCCACGAAGCCCCCTTCTACACCCTCGGCCCGTTGACCACCGACATCGCCCCCGGTTACGACCACCTCACCAGCGGCATCGGCGCTGCCATGATCGGCTGGTACGGCTGCGCCATGCTCTGCTACGTCACCCCGAAAGAACACCTCGGCCTGCCCAACAAGAAGGATGTGAAGGACGGCGTCATCGCCTATAAAATTGCCGCCCACGCCGCCGACTTGGCCAAAGGCCACCCCGGTGCTCAATACCGCGACAACGCGCTGAGCAAAGCCCGCTTTGAATTCCGCTGGGAAGACCAATTCAACCTCTCGCTCGACCCCGTCACCGCCCGCGAATTCCACGACGAAACTCTTCCTCAAGACGGCGCCAAGACCGCCCATTTCTGCAGCATGTGCGGCCCCCACTTCTGCTCGATGAAGATCACCGAAGACGTCCGCAAATACGCCGCCGAGCAAGGCCTCGCCGAAGACGAAGCGCTCAAGAAGGGGATGGAGGAGAAGTCGAAAGAGTTTGTGGAGCAAGGGGGCGAGGTGTACGCGAAAGCGTGAGCCCCATGAGAAACAAGACTGCGCCCACTTCGGCCAAGCTGACCGGTCAGCGCCGATTTATCTCCGCCATCATCACCGCCGGCGTTATCTCCAATGCCCTTTAGCGTTCATTCAATCTATAGTCAGCTTTTCAAGGTTTGGCGGAAGCGGCGTTTTCAGATGTTTTTGCAAACGTTGAAGCCACGCTCTTCAGACGTCCTCCTTGATGTTGGCGGGCATCCCGGTTTTTGGCTTTCGAATCCCCAACCGGTGGCTCGGATTGACACGCTGAATATCTATGACGTCCCCTGGACGAATACGGATGCGCCCAATCACAACATCACGACGCTAACCGGGGACGGTTGTTCGCTAAATATGGAAAACGAAAGCTATGATATTGGCTTTTCGAACAGCGTCATCGAGCATGTGAGTTCCTGGGAGCGCCAGATGCAGTTTGCTTCCGAGATTCGGCGGGTGTCGAAGTCGCTCTGGGTCCAAACCCCAGCCTATGGATGTCCGATCGAGCCCCATTACCTGACGCCCTTTATTCACTATTTTCCGCGTTCATTTCAAAAGAAACTCATCCGTTGGTTCACTCTCCGGGGTTGGATAGAGCGTCCTAATCGCCAGCAAGTTGCCGAGATGGTGGATACCACGAGACTGCTTCGAAAACGGGAGATGAAATTGCTTTTTCCAGACTGCGAAATTCTTACGGAGCGGATGCTCGGCTTTATTCCGAAATCCTACATTGCCGTTCGAAAGCATACCTAGGTTAACCAGGGTCCCTGGATGGAATCATCCGGGGCCTTCAGGAGCGAAAGGCGGTCCGCTGGCCAGTTTCCTACGCACCTGCAAGACGAGTGGCCATCTCTCCGGAGGAACGAAGATCACGCCGAATTGACCAACGGTCCCGTGCCGGGACCACGTTGCTTCAAAGGCCGGTTCGGTGCGCCAAAGCCTCGGGTAACACCCACGCGCTCCACACGGTACGCGCCCAGCCTACATATACTCGGCAATCGACCCCATCCCCGGCGCAAACACGATCGGGCTCGTGTCATTGCGGTCCCCCGCTTTGAGCTTGAGCAGCACGCCCCCGAGGCGCGCGGAAACGATGTGCTCGGCGCGCACGACGGAATTGCCTGTGATCTGACCCCCGACAATCAGGCTGGCGATGCTGGAGGTAATGTTCACGTTGTCGGTCACGCCCGCCGCCACATCGTATGCGGCCACGGTGGCTCGGTCCAGGTTGCCGCGGATGGTCACGGTTCCTATGCGGCCATCGGCGTTCTTCGGCGTGCCGGGGGCCGTGTCCGTGGATCCGGCGATGACGGTGGCCAGCCGCAGCGAACCACCGATGGTCAGTTTGGCGATGGCTATTTTTTCGGGTGTGCCGGTGGCGAAAATCTCCGGCAAATTGACATTCAAAACGCCGGTCACGTCGCCGGCGATCGCCACCGTGCCGAGATGCGTCGCCGCGATGCGCGTACAAAAGCTGACGCCGCCACCGCTGGCTCCTCGAATCGAACCGCCGATGGTGATCTTGTCGATGTCGCCGGAGGCGCTGATGCAGGAGCAAACGATGGGGACGTAAAAAATGGTGCCCTGGACCGTCGGAACCGTGGGACCGAGCAGGCTCCCTACGACGGTGACGCTCTTGATGTTTCCGCCGGCGACGATGGCCGAAGCCTGGCTGGGATTATAACCAACGGGGAAGCTCATCGGCACGCTTTCCGGCCCCACGATGGAGCCGCCGATTTTTACGGCATCGATATTCCCGGTCGCGCTGATGCGACCGGAGCCGGGGGCGCTGCCTCCGCGCAGATCCCGGCCGACGGTGATGCTCTTGATATTCCCCCCGGTCACGACGGAGCCGCTCTCGGGCACGCCATCCAGGCCATACATGGATCCGCCAATTTTGATGGTGCCAAAGTTCGCCGCGCCAATTCTTCCATAGATGAGGTCGCCGGTGACCGTGAGCGCTTTCAGGTCTTTGACGGCCGAAATGTTGCCGTGCAGTGCTCCCGTGATCAGCGCGGTGCCGATGGCGTTGCCGGAAATATTGGAACCCTGCACCCCGGCGCCGATGCGCATTTTCAGCAGGTCGCCCGTGCTGGTGATGTTGGAATCGAGCAACGAGCCGGCGATGTCGAGATTGGTGACGGTGCCATCAAATTGGAGCGTGGAGCCATTCACGGCCCCGGCGATTTTGATGGTGCCGATTTTGCCGAGGAGTTGATCCGTGTTGGAGCCATTGGCGCCTTGGTTGCCCCCGCCCCAGGCCCCGATCGATTGCGCGGTGAGGCTCTTGAGTTGCAGCGTGGGACTACTCAGCCCCACGTCGATTTGCCCGATGTCGCCGCCCACTTTCACATTGCCGAGCGCGATGCCCGTGCCGTCCCCCATCAAATTTCCATTGGTGCTTGAGGCATCGATGTAGCCGATATTCACCCGGCCATCGCCCTTCGGGCCTTGCTTGACCACGGTGACGCTGAGGTCCGTGCCGATGAACGGGTTCGCCCCGGCCACGGGTTGCGCCGTGCTGAAGTCGATTTCCTGGATGGTGCCCGTGAAATTCATCCCGGAGGTCTTCACCACGGCCTTGAGTTGGTCCGTCGTGCCTTTGCTGGTCTTGATTGCCACCAGGTCGCCATCGATATCCGTGACCATGACGATCCCCGCCGGAGCGATGCGAGGCTCGAGCGGTTCAATCGACGAAACCAAGTTCCGGAAACGGCGCGTGGATGAGTGCATGACGCCCGTATCCTGCGGCCCGGTCCGAAAAACCGGTATCCGGCTTTAGCCGGAAGACTTTCGCCGGAGGCTGCCCGGGTACCGCCAGGATGGAAAAGCGGCTTCGCGAGGCGAAGCGTGGAAAGTGGGACTGCCCGTCCGGCCCGGACTTTTTAGCGAGGCACGAGCGCAACCCGTCGTGGGGAGCGAAGCGATGCGGTGCGGAGCGCGAACGCCCCATTCTCACCCGCGTTTCCCCATTGGACCCACCCCGTCGCCCTGCTACCCACCACCACATGCTCAAGATCGTCGCCTTCGCCGGCAGCCTCCGTGCTGCGTCCTTCAACAAAAAGCTCCTGGCCATCGCCGTGGAAGCGGCTCGGGCGGCGGGTGCGGAAGTCGCCGTCGTGGATCTCCGCGAGCTGGCGCTGCCACTCTTCGATCAGGATCTGGAGGACGCCAGCGGGCTGCCCGCCGGCGCGAAGCGGTTCAAGGCCCTGCTGCGGGAGAGCGACGGCTTCCTCATCGCGTCTCCGGAATACAACAGCTCCATCACCGCCGCGCTCAAGAACGCCATCGACTGGGTATCGCGCGAAGAGTCCGACGACGAGCCTCCCCTCGTCGCCTTCCAGGGCAAAGTGGCCGCGCTGATGGCCGCTTCGCCCGGCGGCGTCGGCGGGATGCGCAGCCTGATGACGCTCCGGGGCATCCTCAGCCATATCGGCGTGCTCGTGCTCCCCGAGCAAGTCACCATCTCCGCCGCCCACGAAGCATTTGACGACGCCGGCAAACTTAAAGACGAGCGCAAGGCAAAGCAGGTGGCTAAACTTGCGCATGCCTTGCTGGAGCTTGCGACAAAGCTCAAAGGTTAAAGCGATTGCTCGAAGTCATTCCCGGCCCGAAGAGCCCGCGGCCAATAGCCGGGGCTTTAGCCCCCGGATTAGGCGTAGGGGTGACCGCGCCCCGAAGGCGGCGCCGGAAAACATTTAAAAATTGCGTTTGGTAACCGAACTCGTCAAGCGCTGCCTTACTCTGCCGCAGCCGGCCGAAACCGTTCCGCCACCCGCTCCACGCCTCCGCGCTTCTCCTCGATCGCCTTGAACGAAGAAGTCCCCGCATCCCACCCCGTCTTCATCGGATACGGGTACAGTGGCATCGTCCATGGCGCTTTCCCATTCTCGGCGTGCCGTCCCTGCAGCGCATCGGGTACCATCCCCTTTTCGCGCCACGCCCGCACCGCTCCGAGCAGATCCGGACCTTGGTTAATGCCCGGCCCGCCGCCATGCGCCATCCCCGGCACGAGGTAGAATCGGTAAAACGACTGCACCTTTTCCAGTCCGCCGAAGTGTGCGATCACCCGCTCGTAGTAATCGAGCGATGCATGGTACGGCACTACCGAATCCGCCGTCCCCAGCGTCATGATCAATTTCCCACCGCGTTTCTCAAACGCGCTCAGGTCCGCGTTCTCCGCATTGAGATACGGCGCGAGCTTCGCGGTATAGGTATCGATGTCCGCGCCGAAATTGATCTCCTCCAAGTTTTTGTCCGCCCCGAAAACCCACTTGAACAAATACAAGTGCCCATGCGCCGCCGCGAGCGAACTCCCCAGCGGCACCCCATTGAAAATCCGCTCCCCCGTCACCGCATGCCGCGGGCCGTCAAAGAGCTTCCGCAGCGCCGCGGCGTGCGCGTCCGTCAGCGTCGCATCCTTCTTCCGCGCGAGGGCGATCACCGCCTCGATGTCTTCCGCCGTGCACCGTGGGTCCGACACAAACTTCCCCGCCACCGCCGGGATTTCCCGCGCCGCCATGAACTCATTCGCCGCCGCCACCACGTTCGCATCCTGTTCCTTGGTGAACGGACACTTCTTCAGAATTTGATCGTTCCACAAAAAGTACGCGTGCAGCGGCGTGCGGCAATGCGCGGGCACCGCCGCCGCAATCCCGTCATAGTCCTCCGGATACCGCTGCGCCTCCTGCAGCGCTTGTTGTCCGCCCGTGGAGCCGCCGCTGAAATACGAAAACTCTGGCTCCTTGCCGTAATAAACCCGCGTCGCCTGCTTGCCCGTGAGCGTCATGAGATGCGTCGCGCGGAAGCCGAAATCCTTCCACACCTCCGGATTTCCCACACCGGAGTTCTCGTCCGGCTCCGTCCCCATATCCGTCGTCGCCACCGCATACCCCGCCGCGCTCGGCCCGGCCAGGCTCCCCGGATTGATGTGCCCCGCCGCCCCGCCATTGCCCAGCCCGAGGAAACGCCCGTTCCATTTCCCCGCCTCCGGCAGCCACACTTCCACATTGATGTTCGACCCCTTGGCCGGCCGCAGCACCATCTTCACAATCACCCGCCCCGTCGCATCGCGCTCCACCTGCGTGATCGTTGCTGTGTCGATCTTCAGCTCCCGCAGGATCGACAGCCTGTCTGCGCCCGCTGGCTGGCCGGGCGCCGGCGCTTGGCCGAAAACCGAAAAACTCAGGAACACTGCGGCGGCGAAGAGAGGAGCGATCTTTAGAGGCATCAGGTGCGCGAAGTTAAGCACTTCTATCCCGATCCACAGCCCTAATTGGGCCGAATCCCAACGGGATTCCCCAAACCAGCGAAGGGTTGGCCCAAGCTTGTCGAGGGCCTACCTTGGTGCCCACCATCAAGCAAATCCTTCAACCCTGAAGGGGTCTGCTTCGCGGGACCGCCAAGCACACACAGCTACCATCCTGCGAATCGGACACGGCCTTTTTGGCAACGGCATTACTAGTCCGCCCCGAACCCCATTGCCTCTCCTTACGAGACCCCTCTACCGTCCCCCCCGATGCCCACCACCCTCTGGCAGTTCAAAGATCTCTTCTTCGCTCTCCGTGACCGCGATCGCCCTGCCGAGCACCTCGCCCCGTGGCTCGACGCCCACCCCGAAGTTCTCGCCGAACTGCACGATCTCGGCCGCCCGGAAAGCCGCACCGTTCGCTTCGTCTCCCGGGACCGCGAGTACACCCCGCTGGAAGGCCTCTACGCCCTCGGCCGTGTCATCGACGTCCTCCTTGCCCCCCACCAGCCCGCCCGACCGGATGCGCCCGAGAATGAATGGCCCGGACTTCACCCGAGTCCCGCCGCCTGGGACCTCCTCCGCGCCCGCCTCGGCGCTGCCCCAGTGGCCGAGTCCGCCTTCCACCCGTTCTTCCACGAAATCGTCTCCGTCCAGCCGAGCGACGACCCCGACGAACCGCCCACCCTCATCGCCGAGCACTGGCCTGGCGCCATCGTCGGCAGCCTCCTCCTCGCGCGCGCCGGCGTCGCCATCCGCGCCGGCGCCAATCACGTCCACCCCGAGGTCGCCACCCGCTCCTGCCTCTACTGGGCCTGGTATCGCCGGAATCGCGAATCCACCGACCTGTCCCGCGGCTGGGGCAGCAATTCGCAGTGGGGCACTAATTTCCGTCGCGACTACATCGCCCAGGGCGAGCTCCACTATCACGTCGACGCCCGCCGCCTACCCGGCCCGCCGCCCGAACTGAGCGAGGCCGACCGGCTATCGTTGCTCCGCCACCGGTGCAGTCTGAAGACCGACCTTGGCAACGACGAGTGGCCCTACTCCGAAACCTTCACCGAACCCGCGCCCTGATCGTCTCCGGTTGGCGCCGATAGCTTGCAACTACCACCCGGCTAAAACGTCAGCGTCCCCTCAATGGAATCATCCAGGGTCTTCCCAATCGCCGCCCCGACCAGCATCTTCAGCCCGGCGATGATGCGGCCGTGCTTGGTGTCCCAATAGTAGCCGCCGGTCGGCTTTACACGCAGCACGGTGATCCGCGGATCTTCCATACCCTCGGTGAACCACGTTTTCATCACCGGCTTCCAGAGTTCTTTGATTCTGGCGGGGTTTCGTGAGGTGCTGGCGGTGCCGGTGAGCGTGAGAAAGCCGGAGTGCCCACTCGCCTGAAAATAGAGATGCACCACGGGATCGACGGCGACCTCTTCGTTTTTGTGGCTGTCGCTCGCGCTTAAAAACCACAGGGAGCCCGCGTCATCCACCTCCTGCACGGCCATGGGCCGGGCGTGGCTGGAACCCGGAGTGGAGGCCTCGGTGCAGAAGAAGCAGGACTCGGCGCGGTGGACGAGGTCCTTCACCTTGGTGATGGCCGCGGCTCCGGTGAGATCGGCACGATTTTGTTCGGGTTGATGACGATTGATGGAATCCATGCCCAGAAAACGCGGGTTAGGCCGTTGGCGGATGGATCGTGCGCGAAAGCGGACTCCTTGCGATCTTGCCGGTGGCCATGGATCTTATGGGTGGAGAAGCCCGCGCGGCGCCTCGGGGCGCTTTCAGCTCCCCCTTTTTTCTCCAACCCTCCGCCTCATCTTCACTTGCGGCCCTTCAAATAAATCGTCCCGTGCGCGCTCGTAACAAGTTGCCTCTTTTAAGACCCGAATGACCATTGCCGGAAAACTTCCCCGCCACCTGGTGGCCCAGCTCCTCGCCGCTTTTGCGCTCGCGCTGGTCTTGCCCTGCGCCGCTGAATCCACAGACGATCAGGAGTTTGCCGCCCAGCAAACGGAGACGAAGAAGGCCTTTGAGGAGAAAGTCACCCCCTTCATCAAGACCTACTGCTTCCAATGCCATGGGGACAAAAAGATGAAGGGCGGCATCAACTTCGCCCCGGGCCTCAAAAATCCCGGCAACACCGCGTCGCGCAAGCGGTGGAAACAGGCGCTGGCCAACGTGAAGACGCACGACATGCCGCCGGACGATTTCGAAAAGCAGCCGACCGACGAGGAGCGGCAGATGTTCATGGATTGGGTGGGCAAGGTGCGGTACCTCAGCCCGAAGGACCCCGGCACGTTTGTGATCCGCCGGCTCACCAAGGCGGAGTACGGCAACACGCTGCACGACCTCTTCGGCGTGGATCCCGCGGTCGCGAAGGAGTTGCCGGATGACGTTGTCGGGGAGGGGTATCTCAACACGCTCTCGCCGATGCAGTCGGAGCAATACCTCGGCATCGCCAACGAGGTGCTGAACAAAATCCTCGCGCCGGCCGGCAAACCGCCCACCGCCATGCAAGTGCGCCTGTTCGGGCAGACGCCCGTGCCCGGAGCAGATATGCGCGCGGCCGCCAAGAACGTGGCCCGCGCATGGACCCGCGGGGCGTATCGCCGTCCGGCGTCGGAGGCGGAGCTGGACGTGTTGGTGCAAGTCTTCGACCTCGCGCGCGCCAACCATCTCGATTACCCGGCCTCCCTGCGCCTGATGCTCAAGGCCATCCTCGTCTCCCCGCAATTTCTTTACATCACGCCCGCCACGGAACCGGCAGCCGGCTCCGCGGTGACGCCGCTGGATGACTACCAGATCGCCTCCCGCCTTTCGTATCTCCTGTGGGCTACCATGCCCGATGCGGAGCTCTCCGCCCTTGCCGATGCGCACAAGCTCCGCGACCCCGCCATCCTCAAAGCGCAAGTAAAGCGCATGCTCGCCGACTCACGTTCGCGTGCCTTGTTCGATGGCTTCGGCGCCCAATGGCTCGGCCTCGGCGTGCTGGAGAGCAAGACGTTCGACACCGCGAAATTCCCGCAAATGACCCCCGCCATGCGCGCGGCGATGTACGACGAAGCGCGCCTCTTTTTCGAGAGCATCGTCCGCGAAAACCGCAGCCTCCTCAATTTCGTGGACGGCGATTACACGTTTCTCAACGCCACCCTCGCCCCGCTCTACGGCTTGGAAAAAACCGTCACCGGCCCGCAGATGCGCAAGGTGCAGCTCACCGATGCTAATCGCGGCGGCATTCTCGGCATGCCCGGCATTCTGGCCGCGACTTCGTTTCCCAATCGCACCAGCCCCGTGCGCCGCGGCGTGTGGGTGCTGGAGCAGGTGCTCGGCGAAGAAGTGCCCCCGCCGCCGCCGAACGTCCCCGCGCTCGATAAGCAGGACCAGAGCAAAGTAGCGAATATGACCCTGCGCCAGCGCACCGAGTTGCACCGCACCAATGCCGTGTGCGCCAACTGCCACAAGATTCTCGATCCCATCGGCTTCGGTTTGGAGAATTTCGACGCCATCGGCCGCTGGCGTTCCCAGGATGACACGGGCGGCGCCATCGATGCCGCGGGTGAGTTGCCCGGCGGCAAACACTTCAGCACGCCGAAGGAGCTCAAGGCCATCATCGGCGCCCGCAAAGACGAACTCGCCCGCAACCTCGCGGAAAAGCTGCTCGCCTACGCCCTCTGCCGCCAACTGGAGGGTTATGACGAAATCGTCGTCGATCATCTAATGGAGACCCTCGCCAAGGATGGCTATCGTATGCAGACGCTGATTTCCGAGATCGTCACCAGCTACCCCTTCGTGAATCACCGCATCCGCTAACCGTTCACCCTTCGCGCCATGTCTAATTTTCTCATCAACCGCCGCACCGTGATCAAGGGTCTCGGCGCCTCGCTCGCCCTGCCGCTGCTGGATGTCATGGGCTGGGCCGAGCCGGCGAAAAAAGCGGTGAAGCCGCCGGTGCGCCTTGGCTTCATGTACATGCCCCACGGCGTGATCATGGATCAATTCTGGCCCACCACAGCGGAAAGTTTCCATTCGGCCCCGCCGCCGGCCATCGAGTCGCTGAAGCCTGTGCTCGACCAGTGCCTGATGATGAAAGGTATCACCGGCGTGCCGATCGCTCCGTTCAATGGTGCGCCGCACGCGTTGGAGCTTTCCACTTGGCTGACCGCCTCCCTGCCCGACGCCGATCATCGCAACCAAATCCAGATCGCCATTTCCGCCGATCAAATCGCCGCGAATTACGTGGGCGCCTTCACTTCGCTCCCCTCGCTGGAACTCGCCACGATGCCGCAGACGCACATGGAGCACCAGGAGGGCCTGCATGAGGGCTACTACTCGCACTGCAGCTTCCGCTCGCCCACCGTGGCTGTGCCGGCGGAGATCAATCCGCGCAGCGTGCTCAACCGGCTCTTCGGAAAATCCAGCGAGTCCGGGAAAGCCGCGCCGGTTGATCCGCTCGATCGCTCCATGCTCGATCTCGTCATCGGCGGCGCCAAGGACCTGCGCAAAAAATTGCCGCAGGACGACCAGCACAAGCTCGACGAATACCTCGACAGCGTGCGCGCCGTGGAGCGCCGCATCGCCGCGATCGAATTTCGCCAAAAGGAAGCCGCCCTGGAAAAAGCGGGCGTCAGCACCGCCAAGCGCGCTGCCTCGGATTCCCCGCCCATCGAGGTGAAGATCCCGCTGGGCGACAAGCGTAGCGAATACATGCAGGTGATGTGCGACCTGAACGTGCTCGCCTTCCAGACGGACACCACGCGCGTCAGCACCTACATCGGCTCCACGCCCAATGGCGTCTCGTATCCGGAGCTCGGTTTCAATGACGAGCACCACTCGCAGACCCACCACAACAACGCCCCGGAGAAGGTCCGCAAAGTCGCCGCCATTACCGCGTTCAACATCTCGCAGTTCGCCTACATGGTAAAAAAGATGGCCAGCCTGCGCGAGGGCAGTGGCACCTTGCTCGATAACAGCATCATGATGTGGGGCTCCGGCCTCGAGGACGGCAACAAGCACGACCGCCAAAACCTCCCCTTCATCATCGCCGGCAAAGGCGGCGGCGCGATCAAAACCGGCCGTTTCCTGCCCGATCTTCACGGCAACCAAGGCGATCTCCTCACCACGCTCCTCGCCTGCGCCGGCGTCCCCCTCGACCGCCCCATCGGCATCGCCACGAAGCAGATTACGGAGATGATGGTGCGAGGCTGAGCCGAGCGCCGCCCGTTAAGCCTTTTTCACAAAGCACGCCTTCAGGCGGACGGCGATGCCATCTACCTTGCAATCGATTTCGTGGTCACCGTCCACGAGACGGATGGGCTTCGACTTGGAGCCGCCTTTGAGTACCTGCGAGCCGCCCAGTTTTAGGTCTTTGGCGAGGATCACGCAATCGCCGTCAGCCAGCACGTTGCCGTGCGCGTCCTTGACCACACGGGGTGCGTCCGGCGCTTCGGGGGCGGATTCTTTCGGCCACTCGTGCCCGCAAGTGACGCATTCCCATTTGTCGGGAAGGTCCAAGACGTCGTTCATTTCACACATCGGGCAGGTCGGTTTGTTCATTGCGGCACACCGATTGTAGCCTAATGGCCGTGACCGCCAAGGGTCGCGTACGGTGCCTCATCGCGTCGAAGCGGGTGTGGGCTCTTTGTTGAGACTGGTATGGAAATTTAGCGTCGTGAACCACCACGCGAAGGCTTGCGCTGGACCGCGAGCAACCGTTGCCTCCATTCTGAATGGAGCGCATCATCGGCAGCGAGATCCGCCACCACGAGCACTCTATGGAAACCAATCAGCCGCCCATCCACCCCGGCACCCGCATCGGCCACGTCCATCTCAAAGTCGCGGACTTGGAGCGTGCCTTGGGCTTTTACCGCGATGTGCTCGGCTTTGAGCTCACGCAGCGCTTTGGCCCGCAGGCGGCTTTCCTCTCGGCCGGCGGTTACCATCACCATATCGGACTCAATACTTGGGAGAGCGCCGGGGGCCGGCCACCCGCGCCGGGCACTACGGGGCTGTTTCACGTGGCCATTCTCTATCCCACGCGCGCGGAGCTGGCCGATGCTCTGCGCCGCCTCATGCGCGCGGGGATTCCGCTCGATGGTGCCGCGGACCACGGCGTGAGCGAGGCGCTCTATCTCCGGGATCCCGATGAAAACGGCGTCGAGCTTTACTGGGATCGTCCCATCGAGGAATGGCCCCGCACTCCGGAGGGCGGTCTGGCGATGTTTACCAAGCCGCTCGACCTTCAAGCCCTCCTGGCGGCTGCGCCTGCGCGCTGATGGATCGCTTTCCCAATCAAGAGCTTGCCAAGCCGCATGGATGGCCGAGCATCCCGTCTGCAAAAAACTTTCGGTCTGTTGTCCTTTTTGCCGTTCGCCGTTCGTCGTCTCTTTGAACACCCGATAACATCCAACCAGCTAAAGCCATGAGCCTCGACCTTACCACACCGCCACGCGCCACCGGATACCTCCTCTTGTTTCGGGGAAGCCATCGGGAAGACTATGGCCAAACCGAATCCGGAATTCGACAGGCCATGGACAAGATGAAAGCCTGGATGGAAGGCTTGTCGGCTGCGGGCAAGATGGTCTCCGCCCAGCCGCTCATGGAAGAGGGCGTCGTCATTTCCGGGGAAGGTAGCCTCGTTACCGATGGCCCGTTTGCCGAGGCTAAGGAAGCGATCGGCGGTTTCATCCTGCTTTCGGTCGAGACCATGGAAGAGGCGGTGGCGATTGCCAAAGCGAATCCCATGCATGCCTACGGCATCAGTACCGAGGTGCGTCCGACCGCGAGCGCTTGCCCGCATACCTATCGCGCCCTCAGTCGTCTCGCGGCGGCGGCGTAGGGCGGCAGCTCCGATTACCCTCAGCATTTTTCGCAGCGTTTCCGCGACTTTCCGTGTGCCGCGATATGGCATGGCACAGGTAAGTAGAGAGAGCTGCCCGTTTGATTCTTCAACCTTGCGACCGATGGAGACGAACCACTTTCTCGCGCTCTTTCCCGATCACTTTACGGCGCACGAGATCCTGGATGTCGGCGCACGTTGGCAAAAAGCCAACCGGATGCGCGGTTGGCTGCGGCCAGAGAGTCATTTGCATGTCACGCTTCATGGGCTCGGGGACCTGCCCGACATTCCGGAGTGCCGGGAGGCGGTGTCTGCGGCCTGCCGGGAAGTAACGGAGTGGCTCCCATTCTTTGAGGTGCAAATGAACCGCGTGCTTAGCTTCAAAAATAGGGCGGAGAATCTACCCTTCGTGTTGAGCTGTGGCATGGGGGAGAATCCCATGCTGATGGAACTTCATCACTTGCTGGGCGAGAGCATGAGGGAGAAAGGCCTGCCGACTTCCGATCTCTCGTTCCGGCCGCACGTGACCATGCTCTATGGCCCGCGATTCGTGGAGGAGGAATTGGTCGAGCCGATTCACTGGAAGGCGAATGCCATCGTGTTGGTCCGAAGCTACGTCGGGCAGACAAGATATAGACAGCTGGCGTCGTGGCCGCTGAGTGAGTGAATGCGCTGGTCCCGTTCTGGTCGCTCGCCTCGTGGAATGCATTTCTGGTTAGGCGGCATTGAGTTTCCCCGCACCCGCGCTATCCCTCGCGGCTCGATGAAACGCACCGTCTATCTCATCCTCTTCCGCGGCGTCGGCGGGAAGACGCAACTGCCCGTCCAAACCCTCCGGGCCAAGCTCACCGCGGCGGGTTTTGAAAACGTGGCGACGTACATCAATAGCGGCAACGCCATCGTCCGCAGTCGGCTGAGCCAGAAAAAAGTTATCGCGACGATCGCGGACCTCTGCCGGACCGAGTTCGGGTTTGATAAAGCGATCTTCGCACCGACGCTGGCCGAGTGGGAGGCCGTCATCGCGCGCAATCCCTTCGCCAAACATGCGGAGAAAGCGCCGGCCACCGTTCACGCGGCCCTGCTGGAGAGCGCGCCGAAGGCGGAAAATATGGAACGCGTGCTCTCCTGTGCGGTGGAGGGAGAGGAACTCAAAGTGCTCGATGGCGTCGCCTACATTCACGCTCCGCACGGCTTTGGCACGAGCAAGATGGCGGAGAAATTCGACAAGTGGATTGGCGTGACGAATACCATTCGCAATTGGAATACCGTGCTCAAGCTCGCGGAGCTCGGTCACGTCGCTGAAGGATAGCCTCGCGAGAGGGCGGTTTCGCTCCGATCCCACTACCTCGCCGACGTTTCCGTTACACGGATTTTGTGAATGCCGGTTCACATTTCGCATCATTTCTGCTGCGTTCCCCGGCCTCATGCGCAAATACATTGCTCCGTCACGGATCGAATCGCTCGAATCCCGCATCGCTCCGGCCTCGCTTGTCACTGTCACTTTCACCAAGGGGGCTCTCACCCTCACGGGGGATGCCGGCGCTCATGATTTCACCGTCACCTCGCTCGACGCCACGACCACGGAGCTCCACGCCGCGACCGGCACGCTCTTTCACATGGACGGCGTGGCGGATAGCGACACGCTCCTGCTCACCAGCGCGGTGAAGAGCCTGACCGCTACTCTCGGCGATGCGGCCGATCATGTCGGCCTCACGGGCCTGAATGTCGGCGGCGACGTCACCATCACCGGCGGCAACGGGGCGAACACGGTGGATATCAATACGGTCTCGATCAGTGGGGGACTTAAAATCACGGGCGGTACCGATGGAGATGTGATCACCACGGCCGCGGGGAGCCTGATCGTGAAGAAAAGCCTGACGCTGGATTTGGGCAACGGCGCCAATAGCCTCGTCAATAATGCGTCGCTCGTGGTCGGCAAGGATGTGACCTACACCGGGGGCACTGGCACGGATGGCTTTGGCATCGTGCTGGGCTCGATGAGCATCGCGGGGAATCTCTCGCTGACGACCGGTGCCGGCGACGCCACGGTGGGCCTGGGCGCGCCCAATGCCCCCATCTTTTTTGGGGTCGGGAAAAAATTCACGATCGATAGCACGGGTTCCCTGGCGGGTGACGACGTCCAGGTCGTCGTGGGCGGCTATGCGACGAAGGTTGGCGGAGACATCCAAGTGACGGATGGCGCCGGGGATCTCAGCTTTGGCACGCAGTCCGTTGCGGCCGCAGGATTCCGCGGAAATATTTCCATCGTCAGCGGTCCGGGAGAGGTAGAGGTCCAGTTGGCCCTGTATCAATTTTCCGCCAAGTCGATCACCGTGGACGCCAGCGCCAGCACCAAGAGCTCCGTGCTCATGGGCGGCTTCGGGACGAGCTTTTCCTCCAATGTCCATTATACGGGCGGCACCGGTGACGACAGCTTTGCCATCACGACCTACGGGGCCTCCGGCGGCAGCATTGGGACTTCCTTGGTCGCCGATTTGGGCGACGGTAAGAATGAGGTGAATGTGGTCTCCTCTGCGGGCTTCTTCAAAACGGCGAAGGTGACCACCGGTGCCGGCGACGACACCATTATGGTGGGAGCTTTGGGCGCCAAGATGACCAGCCTCGACGTGCAGACGGGGGGCGGCACGGATACGGTGCAGATCGCCCTTTTGAGTAGTATCGTCTCCGGAAAAATCAGCGTGGCCAATGCGGCGACGGCCGTGAAAAGCACTGTGTCCCTGGGCTTTCTGAGTTCGGTGATCGGCAGTGTGGATGTCAACCTCGCGGGGGGCGACGGAAACAAGGTCCAGTTTGGATCCGCCTTCGCCACGAGTTACACCAATGGCCTCATGGTGAAAAAGACACTGCACGTCGCCACGGGTGCCGGCGCGGACACAGTGGACTTCAGCGGTGTTAGCAATATCAAGGTGGCTGGCGGCATTGCTCTCGAACTCGGCGACGGAGCGAATGTCGTGACGGGACCGTTTGCCAATCTCGTGACCAAGGGAGTCAGCATTACCGGCGGCAGCGGCGCGGATAGCGTCGCCCTCAGTGGCTCGGGCAATCTCGGAGCGGTTGTGCTCACGCTCGGGGCTGGTGCGAATACCGCGGCCATCACCGGTGGCGCCGCTCCGCTGGCGCTGGGCTCGCTCGTCTACGGCTCCGCGAGCGCCGCGGCTGATGCCGATGGCCTCTCGCTCGCCCGCCTCATTGTAGCCGGGAAGGTGGACGCGAAATTTGGCGCGGGCGTAAGCACCTTCCTCGTCGATGACAGCATTGTCGGCGGCACCTTCAACGCCGAGACGGACGCCGGCGCCGACGTGGTGAAAATCGACACCACGGACAGCTACACTGGCACCGTCCTCGCCAAAGCCGTGACGCTCAAGCTCGGCGATGACAGCGACACGCTCGTTCTCGGCGGCAACGGCACCAGCGAGCTGGTCACCACCAAGGCTGCCTTCACCGCCGACGGAGGCGCCGGCACCAACACGCTGACGAACGACATGGCCAACGTCTTCGCCAAGACGCCGGTCACCACCGGTTTCTAAGCCCAGAAAAGGCTTGGCTCATTTACGTGTGACGCCGCGTGAATGTAGCTGCGACCGGAAGGTCGCGGACGCTCGTACTTTTGCGGTGCGAGTGTTTCGCTGCCTCCGGTCGCAGTTCCGGGCCTGCGCTTCACACCAGGCCGCCATTCGCGCGGAGCGTCTGGCCATTCACCCACGAAGCATCCGGCCCCGCAAGGAAGGAGACCACATTCGCGATATCTACCGGCTCGCCGAGTCGCTCCTGCGGCGGCATTTTCGCCAGGTGCGCGATCTGTTCCTCTGTTTTGCCGTGGAGAAAGAGGTCCGTCGCCGTCGGGCCGGGAGCGATGGCGTTCACGGTGATGTTCCGCCCGCGCAGTTCCTTCGCGAAGATGTTCGTCAGCGTTTCCACCGCCGCCTTCGTCGCGGCGTAGACCGAGTAGCCTGGCAGGGCGAGACCGATGACACTGGAGGAAGAATTGATGATGCGCCCGCCGGGGCGCAGTCGCTTCGCCGCCGCGCGCAGGGTATTAAAAGTGCCCTTCAGGTTTACCGAGAGCAGCCGGTCAAACCCCGCGTCGTCGAAGTCCGCCAGCGGGGCGAGTTGCATGATGCCGGCATTGTTGACCAGCACATCCACGCCGCCAAAGAGCGTCTCGGTTTTATCAAAGAGCGCGGCCACTTCCGCGGCGCTGGAAACGTCCGCCTGGATCGCCGCGGCCCGGCCGCCCGCGTTCTCGATTTGCTGCACCACTTGGTCGGCATCTGCCGAGCGGCCCGCATAGTTGACGATCACCGTGAACCCATCCGCCGCGAGACGCTGGGCGATGGCCGCGCCGATGCCGCGCGAAGAACCGGTGACGATGGCTGTCTGGGAGTTGAGTGGATTGGTTTTCATAACGCCGTCGATTCTGCCACGCGTCCGCCTTTCGTGTAGCCAGCACCGGTCCATGACGCTTATTCAGAAAATGAATGACCGCCTTTGAAGACCTCTCGCTGCTGCGCGCTTTCGTCTGCATCGTGGAAAGCGGCAGCATCTCCGCCGGCGCGCGCCGGCTGAAAATCCCGCAGCCCACCGTGAGCCGCTACCTGCGCCAGTTGGAGGAGGAGGCCGGCGCCACCCTGCTCCGCCGCGACACTCATCGCATGAGCCTCACGGAGCCCGGCCACCGCCTGCTCGCCGATGCCCGCGCCATGCTGGCCTTGGCCGAGGATGCCCAGCACCGCCTGCACGAAGGCCAGACTACGCTCAGCGGACACCTGCGCCTCTTCGCCACCATCGATTCCGGCCAGTTTCCCCTCACGCGTCTCATTAGCAGCTTCCTGCAAATCAACCCGAAGGTCACCGCCGAGCTCGGCTTTACCAACCGGCCCCTGCAACTCATTCAAGAAGGCTGCGACGTCGGCATCGTCGCCGGCGAAATCACCGATGACACCGTCGTCGCGCGTCTGGCGAATAAACAGCAACGCTACCTCGTCGCCTCGCCCGCGCTCGTCAAAAGCCGCCCCGCCGTGAAGACCCCCGCGGATCTCAAAGCATGGCCCTGGCTTGCCCTGGCCGGCGCCCAATTCGGTGGCTCCAAGGAAACGAAACTCATCTCCGGCAAAGGCGCCGAATGCGCGCTCCCCATCGCACCCGTCTTTGTCTCCGAGGGCGCCACCAGCCTGCGCGAGGCTGCGCGCGCCGGCCTCGGCATTTGCGTGCAGCCCGATTTCCTCGCGCGCGAAGACCTGATCTCCGGCCGCCTCGTCCGCGTGCTGCCGCAGTGGAGGGCTCCCGAGATCCCATTGCACGTCGTCTATCACGCGCACCGCCTGCTGCCGGTCCGCGTCCGCGCGTTTATCGAGTTTACCGTCGCCTACATGGCGAAGGAGCTGGCCGCCGGTGAATCAGGCCACTGAGCCACACGCCACGCTTATCCTTGGTCTGGAATCTCCGGCTCCACCAGCTTGGCCAGCTGCAGGAGCGACTCCTGCCAGCCCATATAGCAGGCCTCCACGGGAATCATCGCGGGGATGCCCTCCTGGGTGACGTTCAGCTCCGTCCCGCAGAAAACTTCCCGCAGGACGACGGTGGTGATCATCTCGCCCGGCAGATTGGCGTCGTCGAATTTGTCCGTGTAGCGGATGCGCACGTGCGGCTTCAGCTCCAAATACGTGCCACCAAAAGAGTGCCCCTTTTGCGTCGTGAAATTGGTGAAGGACATCCGGAAGGTCCCGCCCACTTTCGCATCGAGATGATGCACCTTGCAGGTGAAGCCATACGGCGGGAGCCACTTCGCCATTGCGTCCGCGTCGAGGAAGGCGCGGTAGACTCTCTCCGGCTTGGAGCGGAGCACTCGGTGCAATCGAACGGTATTGGTGGTCTCGGTAGGCATAGGAGTTTGATGTTTCATCCCTGCGACGAATGTCACCCCGCGCCGCAGGACATTTGGTGGGGGAAAATTTTTCCGGTTGCGGCCTTTCGCGTCGAGCCCCGATTTCGCTAATCACTCCCGCAGCGTCCAGCACCCCAGTCGCACATACTTTGTCGCGCCCACCTCGCTGAGCACCAGCACCACCTCCCGCACCAGCCAGCTTACCGGCTCAATCGAGGTTTCATCCAAGCCTCTGCGGTCATAGAGCAAAGTCAGGTGCGGGACAAAGCGCCCACTTCTATTGACGCGGCAACCCCGCTGCGCCAGCCCCTCTCCGAGCTTGCCTTGCAGCTCCCGCAGCGGCGCATTGCCCGCCTGGTCGCCACCAAGCACCACCGGTGATTCCCGCCGCTGATTTCGAAAGCAAAGGACCCGGTCGAGCATCACTTCGAAGCTCGGCCACCGCGCCACGGCCTCCCCGCAAATTTCGTTCATCACCGGCACCAGTTCCGGTGGCACTTCCATGCATCGGCCAAGAAAATGCAGAGTCACATGCAAATGGTCGACGGGCCGGATCCTCCCCCGCAGCCCCAAATTCTCCCGCAGACGCCCGGCACGGCTCACGATTTCCTCCGCGATGAAACGGTCGGGAAAGATTCCCAAAAAGAGGTTGTACCGCCCCGCCGCCCGCTCCAGCAGATTGAAAGGCGCCCGCTGCGGTTTCATCGTGCCACTGTTAAAACAGGGTGCCTTGTGCCGGCCCACGCGGCGGCGGCGTTTCTGGCGGCGGAATTTTCCGAATGCTTCCATCCGGTTGCAGCGTCCCGAACAACGCTGAACGTTTATGCCGGAAATACGCCTCCTGCGCAGCGTTTGCGGCCGTCGTCACCATTTTGGCCAGGCGGTAGTTTTTCCCCAGCGGTGCTTCCTCGAGCACAAAGAGCAAACGCGCTCCTGACGGTGCATCACCCCAGATCAACTCCCCGTCATCGTCTGCTTCCGATCCCACGGCCGCTATCGCCTCACTCTGCACTAATTCGCTTCCGGGCTTTCGCAGCCACCATTCCAGCTTCTCGTCTTGGGCCGATCCAGCCCAGTGGCCCTCCACCATGCTTCCGTCCGCCCGGTGAAAGCGAAGCGGCCCGGGCCCTTGCTCATCTCCATCAAAAGTACGGAAGCGGTTCGGCATATCCCGCATTCTAGCACAACGGATCGCGGATCAAGCGAGAGTGCAGTGCTATCGAGCTGGGCGGAAATGGTCCTTCCTCCTTGCTCTGTGCGTTTCCCGCTCCATGCTCGCGCACATGAACCGCACCCTCCTTGCGCCGCTGCGTGCCGTGGCTCTGCTCGTTGCCGTCTTCTGCGGCTTCGCCGCCCTCCGCGCCGCCGATCCGGAGTGGCGCTCGCTCCCGCTGATCACCGACGGGAAAATCGATCCGAGCTGGGTCCATGTCGGTCACGGCGGATTCTCCGCGGACTCCGGTACTCTGCGCACCGAACCCGCGCCGCAGGGCCTTGGCCTCCTCGTCTATGCGAAAGAGCGTCTCGGCAACTGCCAGATCCGCGTCGTCTTCAAGAGCAAGGAGCCCAAGTCCAATTCCGGCGTCATCGTCCGTTTGGCCGACGGCATCCTCGACCAGGTCAAGCAACCCGGTGCCGCCTTTGTTCGTGACGCTGCCGGCAAAGTTTCCCCGGAGTCCATGGAACTGGCCAAAGCCTCGTCGGAGCGCGAGGAAGGCCCATGGTATGCCGTGCATCACGGCTACGAAGTGCAGATTTCCGATGCCGGCGATCCCTTCCATCGCACGGGCGCCATCTACTCGCTCGCCCCATCCGGGGCGGAGCCGAAGCCGGCGGGCGAGTGGCGCACCATGATCATCACGCTCGACGGTTCCAAGATTCTCGTCGACCTCGATGGCCAGCGCACGACGACCTTCGAGCCCACGGGCTTCAATCTCCCTCCGCGCAAGCAGTGGTTCGAGCCGAAGCGCGAGCCGGTGCGCCCCGAGGCCGGCTACCTCGGCCTGCAAAACCACGATCCCGGCGACATCGTGTGGTTCAAGGAAGTGAGCGTCCGGGCGCTGCCCAAACTGTAGCCGCAGTTGGCCTCAGAATACCGTACGCATATTTGATTATGTATGCCTCGCCGGACTGTTTTAGTTGGTGGCTAAATTCATTGATGGAACCACGCCACTCGTTAGGGTATGATTTTTGAAGCAGCGGATGTGCAAACTGCCGTGGAGATGGCGGAGCGCTTCAAATCCGAAGGGCGCTATGATTGGTTTCGAGGCCAGACGCAACCGTGGCCGCCCCTCTCCTCCGTGTATCGAAGGCGTCTTAAAAGCAGGGAGGAATTTCAAATCGCTCTCGAGGCTTACCATCGCTTTGACGCCTGGGTGCAGGCTACTCCTGGCTTGGAAAAGCTGGCGGCAGATGAAAATGCCATCATGGCGGTAGCTCAACATTATGGGCTAGCAACCCACCTAATTGATTTTACGACGGAGCCAAGCGTTGCAGGCTTTTTTGCCGTCGACGGCCAAACTCCCGAGGCCCGATCTCACGCGCATAGGTGGGCGTGAGCTGAAAGGTGGCTGGCCGGGCGCGGAGTGTAGGTTTCCCGCACGTTAATCATCCGCAGCTGCGCATCAGATATCGCCGCTGTCCTGTTCATACTTGTCGAGGCCTGCTTTATCGCTGCGCCCGAGGCTTGCCGTGCGGAGATCACAGCACAAACAACATTGCATCCTTCGGTCGTTCCCAATCGAATCGCCCTCGCGTCTTTTCGTTTTGGAGCGACCAACCAATACCACCGCCATGCCACAACCCTACCCAACCATCATCCCGGGCCTCCGCAGCCCGTCCGACCAAATCCAGGGCCTTGTCTACTTTGGCCGCATGCTCGATAAAATCCGCCTCGCGGCCGCCGGCAAATTGCCGGAGGGCTGGCAGCCCGCGCGGGGGGCCGCGATGAAAGGCGCCTTCGACGGCCGCTGCTGCAACTTTCTCCACATCGACTACGCGCAGCTCGAGGCCGAGACGCTCAAAGGAGACAAGACGGACGAGCAGCTCCTCGCCTGGGCCTTCGCGCAGGGCCGCAAACCCACCGAAGACGAAATCGAAATCTGGAACGCCTTCATGACCAAGCGCGGCTGGCGCGACGCCGGCACCCAGCGTCTCAATGAGCGGTTGGCGGAAATCGGCCTGCCGCCCGGCACCGTGCAGACGATGTTTGAATTCATCGACGTGGATGAGGGTCGGCTGAAGCCGGAGCGGGCGTAGTTGCGAGCGCGGCAAGGGCCTTTACTGGGAGCCGGGGGCGCCCAGTGTTTTCGAGTTCGGAAGATTGCCGTCGGGCGGCAAGGCCACATAGCCTCTTCGCCTCGCCGTCGATGCACCTCTTCCGCACGTTCCTCACCCTCCTTCTCGCCGCCGCCTGCCTCCGTGCCGCGGAGCCTTCGAAGACCACGCCTCCGCACATCATCTTCATCCTCGCCGACGATCTCGGTGCGGGTGATATCGGTTGCTATGGTGGCACCACCGGAGTGCCAACGCCGAACATCGATCGGCTGGCGCGCGAGGGCATCCGCTTCACGCAGTACTACAGCGCGTCGCCCATCTGCTCACCGTCGCGCTGCGGGCTCATCACGGGGCAATTTCCGGCGCGGTGGCGCATCACGAGCTACCTGCAAACGAAGGCCGGCAATCGCGCCTGCGGGCAGGCGGACTTTCTCGATCCGGCGGCGCCGAGCCTGCCGCGCCTTCTCAAGGCCGCCGGCTATGCCACCGGCCATTTTGGGAAATGGCACCTCGGCGGTGGCCGCGACGTGACGGAGGCACCGAAGTTTTCCGCCTACGGCTACGACGAGCATGCGAGCACCTATGAGAGTCCCGAGCCGGATCCGGACATCACCAGCACGAACTGGATCTGGGCGCCGAGCGACAAGGTGAAGCGCTGGGAGCGCACCGCGTTCTTTGTCGACAAGACGCTCGCCTTTCTCGCCGCGCACAAGGCGCAGCCGTGCTTCGTCAACCTGTGGCCCGACGACACGCACACGCCGTGGGTGCCGTCGGCCGACGCGCCCAAGGGCGACACGCCGGCGAATCTCCGGCCGGTGCTCATCGAGATGGATCGCCAAATCGGCCGGTTGCTCGATGCGCTCCACGAGCAGGGGCTCGAGGAAAATACCCTTGTCCTTTTCGCGAGCGACAATGGCGCGCTGCCGACGTTCCAGGGCCGCCGTTCGGGCATCTTCCGCGGGAGCAAGCTGAGCCTGCACGAGGGCGGCATCCGGCTGCCGCTCATCGCGCGCTGGCCGGGGCACATCCCCGCCGGGCGCGTGGACGAGCAGACAATGATCAGCGCGGTGGATATTCTCCCCACGCTCACGGCCATCGGCCACGCCAAGCTCCCGGGCGACGTGGCGTTTGATGGCGAGGACATGACCGCCGCGCTCGAGGGCAAACCGGTGACGCGCGCCAAGCCGCTGCTGTGGGAGTATGGCCGGAATGCCAAGTCGTTCAACTACCCGGCCATCCAGCGTGACCGTAGTCCCAACCTCGCCGTGCGCGACGGGAACTGGAAGCTGCTCATCAATGCGGACGGCAGTGGGGCCGAGCTTTTCGACGTCACCACCGATCGCTCCGAGGATTCCAATGTTGCCGCGGCGCACCCGGAAATCGCGGAGCGGCTCAGCCACCTGGTGCTGGAGTGGCGGAAGACGCTGCCGTAGACTAAGCAGGGTAGGAATGGCACGCCGCCGCCGTTCCTGATCTCGCTCAGAGCGCCGGTGACTTTCACTACACGTGGGCGGATGGGAGCAGTCTGTTTTCCCATGCGGGAATTGGCCGCGGAAGCCGTCCGACCCCCGAGCGAAATTGGGGACAGCGGCGCGCCATCCCTACCTTCATTACACCTTCCCCTTGCTCGGACAGAGCTCGGCGATTTCGCAGCCGGCGCAGTCGGGCTTGCGAGCGATGCAGCGGCGGCGACCGTGCCAGATGAGCCAGTGGCTCACGTTCGTCCAATCCTCGCGGGGCACGAGCTCGATAAGCTCCTGCTCGATCTTCACGGCATCGGTCTCTTTGGTGAGTCCGAGGCGGTTGCCGAGGCGGGTCACGTGGGTATCGACCACAATGCCTTCGTTGAGGTGGTATGCGTTGCCGAGAACCACATTCGCGGTCTTGCGGCCCACCCCGGCGAGCGCCGTGAGGGCATCCATCTCACGCGGCACGTTGCCGCCATGGCGTTCCACGAGGGCGGCGCAGCAGGCCTTGATATTTTTCGCCTTGGCGCGGAAGAAGCCGGTGGTCTTCACGATCTCCTCCAACTGCTCCTGCGGCAGGGCCACGTAATCGGCCGCAGTCTTGCACACGCGGAAGAGCTCCTTGGTCACAATATTCACGCGCTTGTCCGTGCACTGCGCGCTGAGGATCGTGGCCACGAGGAGCTCGAGCGGCGTTTTGAAATCGAGTTCGCAGTGCGCGCTGGGGTACGTTTCCTTCAGCCCCTGCCAGATGGCCTGGGCTCGTTCGCGACGCGCGGCGGCAGTTTCACGCGCCATGGGGATTTCCCTACTTCGCCGGGGTCTCCAGCGCCTTGACCTTGGCGCGTGCCTGGTCGGCCCGCGGGTCGTCGGGGTAGTTTTTCACCAGCTGGTTATAGAGCATGCGGGCGTCTTCCTTCTTTTTCGCACGCAGAGCCGCGCGTTCCTCTTCCTGAATCTCGGCTTCGGTCTTCTTGCCGCAGCCGGCCAGGAGGATGGCGGTCAAACTGAGAAGGGTGATGGATCGGAGCATGTTTGTTCGTGGCGGCGGGAAGGCCGGTGTGATTTCCAGAACGCCCGCCGTGTGCCAAGTTATTTCTTCGGGTCGTTCGCGGCCGTCGTCTTATCCGCAGGTTTCGGGCCGGGCTTGGGTGGGGTTTTGCCGTCGGCGGGCTTTTTGTCACCAGGTTTGGCGTCCGGCTTCTTGTCGCCGGGTTTCGCGGTCTCGCCGGGCTTGGCGGCTTCGCCCGCGGGTTTCTCGGCGTCAGCCTTGGTTTTCTCCGCGGCTTTCTTTTCCGCGGCGAGCTTGTTGGCGATTTCCTGGAGCTCGGCTTTGGTGCGGACCTTGAAGGTTCCGTTGGACTGCTTCTCGGCAATCTCCGCGGCCTTCCACAGGCCATCGGCGGCGACTTTGGAAACGCTGCCGAAGCGGGCCGAAATCTTGGAGTAGGAGGCGATCGCGTTGTCGTAATCCTGCATCTGCTCGTAAATCTGGCCGGTGAGGTAGAGGGCTCGGGCCTGGAGGTCGAACTTCTTGGAGTTCGTCACGCCAAAGATTTGCGTGAGCCGGTTGATGGCGTCGCGGCGGTCTTTGTCGGCCGTGAGGTTGTTGGACGTCATCTTGCCATTGATGATGCCGTAATCGGCTTCCATGAGCTTGGTGGAGTGCGGGTATTTATCGCGCAGCTTCTCGAAGATTTTGCCCGCATCGGCGACTTTGCCCTGGGCCTCCATCACCTTACCCTCCCAGAAGAGGGCCACCGCCTGGGCGTCGTCCGTCACCTGCCGCGGACCGCCATCCGGGTATTCCTTCCGGATGCGTTCGATGATCTTGCCCACCGCATCATACTTCTTGTCTTCGAAAGCATCGGCCACCACTTGATCCCAGTCATTGGGACTGAAGCTGGGCTTTCCGCTGGTGGATTCACCCATGAGCAACGTGGCCTTCAGGCGGATTTCCTTGGCTTTACTCAGGTTGCTATCCTGCAGGAAGGAGGCGAGGGCCATCTGGATCTTGGCCTTCATTTCCTTCGTCCCACCGTACTCGCTGTCGAGTTTGTTAAAGTAGGTCTCGCCGCCGGCGGCATCGATCTGCTGGGTCTTGAGCTTTTCCTTTTGGAGCGCCACGGCCTTTTCGAGGGCCTCGGCCACGCGGTCGCCGTCGGGATAGCTCTTGAGGTGCTTGTCCACCGCCTTGGTGGCCTCGTCCACGCAGTGTTGCCAGTCGTGCTTCTGATCCTTGGTGAGCATCGCGAAGTTGCCAAAGCTGCCGGCCTGCTTGATCCAGCGATCCATCACCTTGATGAGCGCGCCCTCGCCGTGTGGAGGCTGGAATTTTTTCTCCAGCTCGAGGTCCACGAATTCGTAGAGCTTCTTGGTGCCGGCATCGAGGTCACCCAGCGTGGCGGCCGTCTGTTGGGCTGTGGAGAGCGGCTTGCCATCCGGCCCATTCTTGGGCTTCAGCGCGCCGCTGAAGAGGATTTCGGCGATGTTGTTGTAGGCGAAATGGACGTTCTTGTGATCGGGGTACTTGGCGAGGAAATCCTCCATCGCCTTTTTGGCACCGGCAAAATTCTTCCGCTCCGTTTCGATATCGAAGATGCGGAAGAACGCGTCCGCCGCGCTGTCCGCCTCGCCGTAGGTGTCGATGAGTTTGCGGTAGGCCTTGATGGCGTCGTCCTGGCGGCGCGCGAGGTTCAACACCTTGCCCGTCTGGTAGGTGGCGATGGCCAGGTTTTCCTTGGCGTGCTCGCTCTTGGTATTGCCGTTCTCGAAGGCCTTGGTGAAGGCCTCCAGGTCGGTCAGCGCTTTTTCCGGCGCCAGGTCGCCCGCCTCTGCTTTGCCGGCTTGAATCTGCACCTGGCGGAACTGTGCGTCCTCGGCCTTGGCGGTATTGGGGAATTTGTCGCGGACGGTCTGGAAGGTGCGGAGGGCTTCGTCCTGCAGGGCAGGCTGGTGCGTGCTCATGGCCATGCTGGCCTGCACGGCGCCCTTGGTGAGCAGGAGGTCAGATTCCACTTCCGGTTTGGGATTATTGCCCAGCACCTTGTCGCAGAGATCGAGCGCCTTTTTGTAGTCGCCCTTGCCGAGCGCGACATGGATGAGGATCTGTTGCGCGTCAGCGGTAAACTGCCAGCCAGCCCCGTTGTTGGCCGCTTTGTAGTCGTCGATGGCCTGGTTGACGATCTCCTCGGCCTTGTCCGGCTTCTTCTCCACGATCAGATTCGCCACGAAGAGCGGCACGTCTTCGCCAGCTTCATGGCCGCGGAAGGTCTGGCGGAAGGCGTCGAGGGTCTCGATGGCCTTATCGGCATTGTTTTGGTCGATGTAGGTGTGGGAGAGCAGCGCGGCGACGGCCGCCTGGGCTTCTTTGTCCTTGGCGAGCAGTTCCTGCTGTCCCTGCAGGTAGCGGACGAGCACGCGGCTTTCATCGGGCTTGCCCAGAAAGTGGAAGATCTTCGCGATGTTCACACGGGCGGCCAGATACTGGTCCACGCCGTTCTTCATCGTGTCCTTTTTCTCCTGCTCGTTGCCGATGAGGTTCTCGTAGTAGTTCTTGTTCGGCAGGTAGTCCGGCGTACCGGCGGGGAGGCGCTGGATGGCGTCCTGCAGGGCTTTGATCTTCGCGTCTTGCGCGGCCATCACTTCCTCGAGGCTACGCACGGCGCGGAAGGCCTCCAGCGCGGAGGTCAGATATTCGTTCTGCTGCTTCTTTTTCTTCTCTTCGTCCGTCTCGGAAATGTGCTGGCTCTGGGTGAGGCGGATGGTGCCGACGTAAAACTGCGCTTCGTTCTGGATGGCCAGATCGTTCGTGGCCCGGAAGACATTGACGAGGGAGCCGAGGGCATCCTTGTCGTACATGGCCATGGCCTTTTGAATGTCCTCCGGCGTGGGTTCCTTGCCGCCGGCGGGCGAGAGGAGATCGCTGCCCTCCATGAGGTAAGATTTGCCAATATTCAGCACCGCGTCGGGGCGGAAGGGGCTGTTGGCAAAGCGGCGGTCCGTGGTGACGGTCTGGAAGCGCTTCCGGGCGTCGTCGTAGCGCTTCATTTGCATCAGAAGCGTGCCGCTGACGAAGTAGGCCGAGTCATTGCTCCGCGAGGCCGGGTAGGCGGTGATATAGGCGTCATACGCCTTCACGGCTTCGTCGAAGATGCCGTCGCGCATCTTCCGCTGCGGCTCTGTGCCATCGGGCAGACCGGCACCCTTAAGGGCGTGGGCCTTCGCGATGAGGAGCATCACCTGCTCCTTCAAGGCGGGCAGCGCCTTCGGGTCGTTTTTCAGGACGTTGAGCTCGCGGAGCGCGTCGTCCTGCGCCTTCTCTTGGTGCAAATAGGCGAGGGCAAGGATGTAGCGGTTGTTGCGCGAATATGGAGAGAGATCCTTGTATTGATCGCGGAACTTTTCCGCCGCTTTGACTGCCTCGGGCCATTTGCCTTGCTCCGCGAGCGAGTTGATATTTTCAAACGCCTTGGCGTCGGCGGAGGTGGGAGCCGGCGGGGCCTGGCCGGGACCTTGGGCGAAAACGGGAGCCGACGGAGCGGCGCAAAAAGTGGCCAGGGCCACGGCAATGGAGGTGGCGAGGAAGCGACGGTGGCGTGGAAAATTCATAGTTCGGGGCGTGCTGGATCTGGAAGCATAGCCGGGCGCACCCGGCCGCCAACAAACAACGTTGTTAGGGCATTCCGAGGGCAAAGGGCAAGAGGGGGATTGTGAGAAAGTGTGCAGGAAACGAAGGGAATTGTTGATTGCTGATTTCTGAATGCCGATTTGGGCCTGCCAGAGGGCGAAGGTGCGGTGGTGGGGCCTATAGGTCCTATAGGCCGTATAGGACCTATGGGAGGGGAGCTTTGCGCATCCGGGAGAAGAGGGAGACGGGCTTGGGAAATCGAACGGGGAATTCACTGGGGCGCGCGATACATTGTAGATACAAAGTGATTATGCGCACTAAATTCTCCTCAGGCTTCTCGTTGTTGGAATTGATTACGGTGATGGCGATTATCGCCATCTTGGCAGGGATCGTAATTGGGATTACGGGGCATACCCAGGATGAGGCGAGTCGGCGGCGGGCGCAGGTGGAACTGATGATGTTCCATGGGGCGATTGAGAATTATCGCTCGGATACGGGAACCTTCCCACAGACCGCGGCGACGGATGCGATTGACCCGAAGGTGCATTTCAACCCGGTCTCGACGGAGTACGCCGCGGCGAGCCTGGCACTCTACCAAGCGCTGACGGGGGATGTCACGAGCCCGAGCGATCCGGGGGTCTCGGACGGCGTGCCGGAGGACGGGGCGGCGGGGTATTTGAAGAGCTACGATCCGCGGATCCTCATGGCGGATAAGGACCCGGTGACCCGGAAGATCATCCGCGTGCACGGGTTTCAGGATCCGTGGGGATATTATTATGGATACTCGACGGCGCACCTTGCGGTGGAGCAGCGGTACCAAGCGGCGTTGGCGACGGGCGATTTGGCCGGAGCGCAGGCGAAGCGGCCGAGCGGGGACAAGAACCCAGGCTACAATGTGCCGGGGCCGGATATGTGGTCGACGGCGAAAAACAATCCCGTCACCACGCCGACGACGCAGGCGGAGAAGAATCAACTGACGGCGAAATGGGTGAAGGATTGGTAGGAGCGAGCGGGGCGCTGAAAGGGCTATATACTCACATTTCCGAATACATTCGCTTATGCGCTACCGTTATGGTCCGGGCTGGATTGGAGCGATTCGAATCTCCGTGGTCCTGTTTATGTTGCCAATTTTGGCGGGCGCAGCGGCGATGCTGTGGGTGAACCGGGTGTTGGGATGGACGGGGTTTTCGGAACTTGGGGTCTACTTCGGGGTATTTATCGCCATATTCGCCGCCCAGTTTGCTTTGATGCTCTGGCATGCCCGGTGGACGGCGCGCAAGGAAGAGCGCATGGCCAAGTAAGATTTGCGGGAGGGTTGATCGATGGACGAAAGAAACGAAACGGGTGAAAGTTCGGAGCCGCCAGTGAGGAAGCGCTCATGGAGGCGCCGGATGATGGTGGTGCTGGCGGCTTTGGCGCTGTTGGTGGGGACGGTTTATTGTCTCGATGCGCGGCGGCCGGGGGTTTTAATCCGGGAGTGGGCGGAGCGGCTGCGCGCGGTGCCAAGTCTGGCGGCGGCGCAACAGTTGGCAAAAAAGGAGCCGGTGTATGTGCGGACATTTTCATCCGGTGAATGGGATGTGGCGACGTGTGAGCATTCGTGCTGCTCCGGGGCGGGGTTTGATGCGAAGGTGATCCGCGACAGCACCGGGGCCATCTACGCGGACAAGACGCACACGTTCTGCGGGGCGGAGGGGATGGCGGAGGACCTGAGCTACATCCAGGCCGACTCGCTGGCGGAGTTTTATGCGCACGTATGGCAGATGAAATTGCAGCGGCTGTGAGATGCGCTCGGAACGGGATTTCTTTTACCTCGGATGACGCAGATGGGCGCGGCTCATGAGAGGGCGAGGCAATTGGTTTGGCGCTTCCAAATACTCACTAATGCCGCACGGATCCCGGTGCTCTTTTCACACACGCTGCGAACGATGACTGCTATTGCCTACACTGCTCGAACTTTTCTCATGGGATGCCTGTTTGCGGGGGCAGCGATTTACGCGGAGGAGGCGAGCCCGGCGGCTCCGGCGCCGGGGAATGCGCCCAAAGTGGTGGTGGAGTTGTGGCCGGAGGGGAAGATGCCGGCAAAGGGGGCGAAGGAGCCGGAGGCAGAGGTGCCTGCGAAAGGAGATGGGTTTCATCGGGTGACGAATGTGAGCCGGCCGACGCTGGCGCTGTATCCGGCGAAGGATCGCAAAAGCGAGGCGGGGCCGGTGGTGATTGTGTGTCCGGGGGGCGGGTATAGTTATCTGGTGGTGGACAAGGAGGGCTCGGAGATTGCGGCGTGGCTGAATGGGGAGGGGATCGATGCGCTGGTGCTGAAGTATCGGGTGCCGAATAATCGGGAGGGCGCGCTGCAGGATGTGCAGCGGGCGGTCAGCGTGGTCCGGGCGCATGCGGCGGAGTGGCACATCGATCCGAAACGCGTCGGCGTGATTGGTTTTTCGGCGGGTGGGAACGTGGCGGCGAAGGCGAGCACGCGGTTTGCTGAGCGGGCGTATGCGGCGCTGGATGCCGTGGATGAGCAGAGCTGCCGGCCGGATTTTGCGATGCTGGTGTATCCAGCGTATCTCGATGACAAGGCAGGGCACGTGGCGGCGGATCTGAATGTGAAAGCCAACATCCCGCCGACGCTCATCGTGCACACGGAAGACGACAAAACATTCGTGGCCGGCAGCAAGCTCTACAGCGCCGCGCTGGACGAGGCGAAGGTGACGCATGAGTTTCTGCTCTACCCCACGGGCGGGCACGGCTACGCGCTGCACTGCACGAAGGACGCGAAGGCATGGCCGGATGCGGCGCTGGCGTGGCTGCAGAAAATCGGGGTACGCTGACGCCATGATCTTTCCTCGTTCTGGTCTGTCCTTGCGGTGGGGTGCGCTGCTCCTGGGCGCGCTCGGAGTGTCGTGGTTTTCAGTCGCGGCCTCGGCGGCGGAGAAGAGTGAGTGGCGGTTTGATTTTGGAACCGGTGAGGCCCCGGCGGGATTTACGCGGGTGGCGCGGGAGGCGGCGTACGAGGCGGAACGGGGCTACGGGTTTTTGCCGCAGGGAAATGCGGCAGCACCGTCGGCGGTGGCAATGTTTGGCGCGGCGGTGCTGGAGGGGAACTATACAGTGACGGCGCGGTTTGGGAGCGCGAAGGAGGCGACGGCGACGACAATTAAGGCGGAGTCGCGGCGGCTGATGATCGAGAAGGTGGAAACGGCGGCGGGGAAATTTGAGACGCGCACGTTTACCGTGAATGTGCGGCAGCCGGCGATTAGCGGGGGCGGGATGACGCTACTGAACAGCCGCGAGCAGGGGCCGCCGGTGAAGGCGGACTGGGATACGATGCTGACGCTGGAAATCAGTGGGGCGCATCCGGGCGTGGCGTCGCTGGAAATCCGGCCGGCAAGCGAGGCGGTGACGGTCTTCATCGCGGGGGACTCGACGGTGACGAATCAGGCGAAGGAGCCGTATGCGGGCTGGGGGCAGATGCTGCCGCGCTTTTTTGGGCCGGGCGTGGCGGTGTCAAACCAGGCGGAGTCGGGGTTGGCGCTGTCGTCCTTCGAGGGACAGAAGCGGCTCGAAAAAGTGCTGAGCATGATGAAGGCGGGCGACTACTTTTTCATCCAGTTTGGGCACAACGATCAGAAAGACAAACGGGAGGGTGCGGGGCCGTTCACGACCTATAAAGCGCGGCTGAAAAAGTTTGTCGCCGCGGCGCGCGCGAAGGGCGGGAACGTCGTGCTGGTGACGCCGATGGAGCGGCGGCGCTGGGATGGGGACAAAATCGGCGCGACGCTGGCGGACTATGCGGAAGCGGTGCGGCAGGTGGGCGCGGAGGAGAAAGTGCCGGTGATCGATCTGAATGCGATGAGCCTGAAATTTTACGGCGCGCTGGGCGCGGAGAAATCGATGAAGGCGTTTGTGTTTTATCCGGCGCACACGTTCCCCGGGCAGGAGAAGGCGCTGCAGGACAATACGCACCATAATGCGTACGGGGCGTACGAGCTGGCGCGGTGCATGGTGGAGGGGATCAAAGCGCAGGTGCCGGAGCTGGCAAAGAAACTGGCGCCGGATGCGGGGACGTTTGACCCGAGCAAGCCGGATGCGCCGGAGCAGGTGGCGATTCCCGCGAGCCCGCTGACCGGGCCGACGGAGAAGCCGGCGGGGAGCTGAATGCTCCGCGCGATCCGGCGCCGGCAACAGTAGGGCGCGATTCTCGTCTCGCTCCGGGCCGCGACGCGATTACGCTGCGCGCCGATGACCGCCATTGACGAAATCGCTCCCGACTTGTTCCGGCTGTCGCTGTATGTGCCGGGGCTGGATATGCAGTTTAATCATTTCCTCGTGCGGGATGAGGAGCCGCTGCTGTTTCACACGGGATTGCGCGGGATGTTTCCGGCGCTCCGCGAGGCGGTGGGAAAGCTGATCGAACCGGCAACGCTGCGGTACATCGCGTGGAGTCATTTTGAATCCGACGAATGCGGGGCGCTGAATGACTGGCTGCAACTGGCGCCGCGCGCGGAAGGGGTGTGCACGCTCGTGGGCAAGCTGGTGAATGTGGACGATTTTTCCATCCGGCCGGCACGAGGGATGATGCCGGACGAAGTGCTGAGCACGGGAAAATATCGGTATCGCTTTCACCGTTCACCGCACATCCCGCACGGGTGGGATGCGGGCGTGCTGTTTGAGGAGACGCGGAAGACGCTGTTTTGCTCGGACCTGTTTCATCACTTTGGGCAGGTGGCGCCGGTGACGAGCGCGGACCTCATCGGGCCGACGCGCGAGGCGATGCAGAAGCTGAAGCAGGGTCCGCTGGCGGGCTACATGCCCTACACGAGCCAGACGGCGGGCGTGCTGCGCGGGCTGGCGGAGCTGAAGCCGGAAACGCTGGCGGTGATGCATGGGTCGTCCTACATCGGGAAGGGCGAGCAGTTGCTCGACGGGCTCGCGGGGGTGATCCGGGAGTGTTTCGATGGGGAGTGATCTGCAGCCAACGATGAAAAGTGGCGTCCAAAGTGAGCGCCTATCCGCTTTCCACCAGTAGTGCACATTGATGCACCGACCCCTTGTAAAATGACGGGATGGGGGTCATTCTTCCTGCTGGTCTGATCGTTCCACCCGGCTGCACGGGAACGGGGCGTCGGCCGGAAACAGGAATATGCAAGCCGTCCACCGCCATTTTGTCCTGACTCTCGCCTGCGCGCTGGCGCTCGCGCATGCCCCGGCGATGGGCGCGGAGAAAGCGGAAAAAATAGGCGAAGCGCGGAAGATTTTTGAGGAGTCGTGCTTTGACTGCCACGGCGACGGGGAGAAGAAGGGGAAATTTTCGCTGGAAGAATTGCTGCAGGGCGGGGACTCGGATGCGAATCGCGCGCAGTGGCAGAAGACGTGGAAGATTGTGCGGAATGGCTTCATGCCGCCGGCGGATGCGGACCCGCTGCCAGAGGCGCAGCGGCAGGCGCTCACGCAGTGGATCGAACAGGATCGGCTGGGCGTGGATTATGCGCATCCGGACCCGGGCCGGGTAACCATCCGGCGGCTGAACCGGGTGGAATACGAATACACGATCACGGATCTGTTTGGCGTGGACTTGGTGTCGGAGGGCGAGTTCAGCAGCGATGCGCAGAGCGGAAAGTCGCGGCTGCGCGAGATGCTGCCGCCGGACGACACGGCATTTGGCTTCGACAACATCGGCGATTTTCAGACGCTCTCGCCGGCGCTGCTGGAGAAATATTTCAACCTCGCCGAGTATGTGGTGGATCACGTGATTGCACTGGATGGACCGAAGCTCCCGGCGCAGCCGCTGCCGGCGTCGGGCCTGCAGGTGACGCGCGCGGAGGAGCGCAAGCGGGTGGACCATGCGCTGGGCTTCCAGGTGGAGAAGGAGGGGACGTATCGCGTGGAGATGCAGATCGTGCTCGGCGGGTGGCAGGAGTACGGCGGGGCGTATGATTTTTCGGCGAAGGTGGATGATCAACCGGCCATCAAGAGCGAGGTGGAGAATGGCGGGCAAAAGACCTACCGGCTCTCCGGTGAGGTGAAGCTGAAGAGCGGGGCGCACCAGCTCGCGTTCTTTACGGAGGCGACGAAGCCGGCCGTGGATGGAAAATTCAAACACCTCGAGCTGCGGCCGAAGATGCGGCTGGTGGGGCCGCTGGAGGCGGGGCTGACGGAGTATCCGGAATCGCACCGGAAGATCTTTTTTAAAGGCGCGGCGTCCGAGGAGCCGGCGGCCCGGCGGGCGTATGCGCGGGAGATTTTGCGGCGCGTGGCGGATCGGGCGTTCCGGCGGCCGACGCCGGAGGCAATGCTGGATCGGCTCACGGAGCTGGCGATGCGCTCGCCGGGGTTTGAGCGCGGCGTGGCGCAATCGCTGATGGCGATCTTGTCGTCGCCCAAGTTTCTGTTCCGCGCGGAGCTGCAGCCGCAGCCGGATGATCCGAAAGCGATCCATCCGATCGACGACTATGCGCTGGCGTCGCGGCTTTCGTATCTGCTCTGGCTGAGTGTGCCGGACGACGAATTGCGCGGGCTGGCGGCGAAGGGAGAGTTGCGGGCACATTTGCCGGAGCAGCTCCGGCGGATGATCGCCGACCCGAAAGCCGGGCGCTTTTTCGAGGATTTTCCGGGGCAATGGTTGCGCACACGCAATGTGCTGATGACGCCGACGGCGAAGCCGGATGGCACGGTGGATGCAGTGCGCGGCTCGATGAAGCGGGAGACGGAGATGTTCTTCGAATACATCGTGCGGAATGACCGCGACCTGCTCGAATTGGTCACGGCGGACTACACGTTCCTCAATCGCGGGCTGGCTGATTTTTACAAGCTGCCGCCGGTGAACGGCGACGAGTTGCAAAAGGTGACGTTGACGCCGGAGAGCCACCGCGGCGGGTTGCTGGGACAGGGGGCGTTCCTGTTCTCCACGTCGAATCCGGGGCGCACCTCTCCGGTGAAGCGCGGGCTGTATTTGCTGGAGACGCTGCTGGCCATCCAGCCGCCGCCGCCGCCGCCGAGCATTCCGGCGCTGGACGATGCGAAGGCACATGGGGAGACGCCACGGACGATTCGTGAGCAGTTGGCGATTCACCGCGCGGACAAATCGTGCGCGGCCTGCCATGCGCACTTTGATCCGATCGGGCTGGCGCTGGAGAATTTTGATGCGACGGCGCGCTGGCGGACGACGGAGCGCGGGGAGCCGATCACGCCGAATGAGAAGACGGTGACGGGCCAGGTGCTCACGGGGGTGGCGGACCTCAAGCAGATGTTCGTGGCGCGCAAGCACCGCTTTTACCAATGCCTCACGGAGAAGCTGCTCACGTATGCGCTCGGCCGCGGGTTGGACCCGAGTGATGCGGTGACGGTGGATCGCATCGCGGACGCGGTGGAGGCGAATGGCGGGAAGTTTTCCACGCTGCTCACCGAGGTGGTGCAGAGCGCGCCGTTCCAGATGCGGCGCGGGGATGATGGGACTTTGAAAATCGCGCCGCGCGTGGCGGTGCCGGCGGATCCACCGCCGGAACAGCGCAAGGGGCGGCGGATGCGGAATGTGAAAAACCTCGACCCAGCCAACAAGGATGCGGCGGTGGGGGCGGGAGGAAATGCGCAGAAGCCATGAAGACGAGCGACCAACGAGAGCTTTATGGACGGCAGGCTTTCTCGCTCCGCTCGAATCCCACCGCAGTCCATACATGGGTTTCGGCAGTCTAACTACATAACTCTATGAATTTCCGTCCTTCTTCTCTTTCCCGCCGGCAGTTTTTGCGTGGGCTGGGAGCTTGTCTGGCGCTCCCGGCGCTGGACGTGTTTCGTCCGGCGAAGGCGCTGGCGGCGGCTTCGCGGCTGGCGACGACGGCGAGCGGACTGCCGCTGCGCATGGCGTTTGTGGCGTTTGCCAATGGCAGCAACTATGAGCGCTGGCTGCCGAAGGGCGCGGGGCGCGACTACCAGCTCAACGAGACGTTTGCGCCGATGACGGAGCTGAAGAGCAAGTTTCAAGTCGTGACCAATCTGGCGCATGACGCGGCGAACAATTGGGGTGACGGCACGGGCGACCATGCGCGCTCGGGCGCGTCGTTCCTTACCGGCTGCCATGCGTGGAAGACGCTCGGCTCGCGGCTGCATCTCGGCATTTCGGTGGACCAGATTGCGGCGCGGCAGGTGGGGCATCTCACGCGGCTGGACTCGCTGCAACTCGGCGTGGAGGGCGCGCGCATGTATGGCTCGTGCGACACGGGATATCCCTGTGCGTATCAATACAACATCTCCTGGGCCTCGGAGAGTCTGCCGCTGGCGCCGGAGCCCAATCCGCGGCTCGTATTTGAAAAGCTTTTTGGCGGCGGCTCGGGCGCGGATCGGCTGGCGAATTTGCAGCAACGGCTGGAGCGCCGGAAGAGCGTGCTCGATTTCGTGCTCGAGGACGCGCGCAGCTTGAACCGCGACCTCGGCAAGAACGACCGGCAGAAGCTGGACGAGTATCTCACGGCGATCCGCTCCATCGAAACGCAGCTCGAAAAATCGGAGCGCTTCCGCACGCCGGAGCCGACGATTGGCGAGCCCGCGGGGCCGCCGGAAGATCATACAGTGCTGGTCGATTTGATGTACGACCTGATGGCGCTCGCCTTCCAGACGGACTCCACGCGCGTGATCAGCTTTGCCGTCGCGCCGGAGGGGAGTAATCGGCCGTTCACGAATCTCGGCATCTCGGAAGGGTATCACTTCCTCACGCACCATTCGGGGAACGAGGACAAGATCCTGAAGGTGGCGAAGATTGAGAAGTGGTACATGGAACGCTTCGCGCGCTTCCTCCGCACGTTGGACGGGATGAAGGAATCGGACGGGACGTCGGTGCTGAATAACTCGATGATCGTGTATGGCTGCGCGATTGGGGATGGAAACCGGCATAACCACGATGAATTGCCGGTCGTGGTGGCGGGCGGGGGCGGCGGTTCGCTGCAGGCCGGGAGGCACGTGGCGCTGGGGCAGCCGACGCCGATGACCAACCTTTATACGTCGCTGTTGGATCGGATGGGCGTGCAAGCGGAGCGCGTGGGGGATAGCACGGGGCGGCTGGAGGATATCTAGGAGGGATGTTCTTAGTGGCCCGAAGCTCCAGCTTTCGAGCCGCTGATAGATAGCTGACCCGGAGCTGGAGCTTCGGGCCACCAAGATGACAACCGTGGCAATGTTTGGAGCTTTTCCGCGGTTTGCTTCAGGAGTTCGCGCCAGCTTGGCACGTGGTTTCGCGCCGGGGTGACTCAGTTGCCGGGGTTGGGGGACTCGCTAAGGATCCTAGTAACAGCTATGGCTGCACCACTACAACCGACGTCCCCGTCTGCGCAACCTCCGCAGCCCCCCGCGACCAACACGAAGGTTATCACCCGTATCACCAAAGTCATCACCGCGCCCTTTTTCGCGGTGGGCAGACTCATCTATCGCAAGTCGAAGATCGACGAAGTCGTCGTCTACTCGGCGCCACCGGCCTTCTTCCTGTGGGTGGTCATCGCGATGGGCTTCACGCTGCGCTGGCTCACGCCCGGCGTCGTGCCGGAGCGGCTGGCCGCCTGGATTTTCATCTTCACGCTCATCTACTTCATCCTGGCGATCCTCTATGATATGAACCTCAAGAAGCTGGTGCTTTGCTCGCTCGTTGTGGCGACGCTCTGGCTCTTTGCAAAATACATGGAGGGGCTGCATCACGTGGCCATCCTCGGCCCGATTTTGCATCACTTTGCGGTGCTCGATCCGAAGTTTGATTCCGGCACCGTGTCGACCATCTGTTGGCTGCTGCTCATCCCGTGGACGTGCTCGCTCTTCGAGATGTTCTTCAATCGAAAGAAGAAATTCAGCCCGAACGAAATCGCCGAGTTTCACTTTGGCGAAGGCTCGGAACTCACGGACCGCTCGGGCCTGCGCTTCGTCACGAAATTCCGCGACGTGCTGGAAACCGTGCTGGGCTTTGGCGGCGGCGACCTGCTCGCCGTCGACAATCACCAGACCGTGATCAAGCGCTACGAAAACATCATTGGCCTGTGGTTTAAATGGGAGAAGCTCGACCGCATCCTGCATCAGCGCGCCACGCTCGTGGACGAGGATGAAGACGCGCAGAAAGCGAAAGTTGCCACCGTTACCAGCAACTCCTAACCGTGAGCACCAGTTCTCCGTTGCCGGAGATCTTCACCGCTCCGGTAACCAAGCCCATGGGCTGCCCCCTGCTGCTCGTGGCGCCTCGGGTGAAAAAAGTCCTCGGCCTGCCGCCGGGCAGCATCCGCGCCCTGCTCACGCTGATGACCGTCGGCTACATCATCGCGCAGACCGCGCGTGGCATCCACGTCGGCCTGCTGTGGTTCGAGTCGCTCATGATCGTCCTCGCGCACTACTTCGCGCACCGCCGCCTGGTGGCCCTCTCGCCGGCGGTGCGCGCGAAGCTGAAAGAGGAATGCTTGATCGACGACGAACCGAACCCGCTCTACCTGCCGGCGCACTCGCTGCGGACGATTATCGTCCTCGCGTTTGTCGGCCTCGCGATCTACCTCGCGTGGCAGGGGCGGCTGCGCGACCGGGTGTCTGCGCCCGTCTTTATCAGCGTAGGCTCCTACTTCCTGGGTATCGGCGTGGGTACGTTCCTCGCCTGGCGCAACCGCGGGAAGCCGCGCAAGGAATCGTCGGTGTTTGAATCGACGAAGGCCGCCGTGACGCTCTTTGCCGTGGGGTTGGAGATCCTCATCCAGCTCTGCGGTTGGCAACAGGTGATCCCGTTCGGTGACAAGCTGGAAGGGGTGCCGCTGGCGCTGATGTTGTTTTACTTCGGCTCGCGATGAGGGGGCGCCGTGGAGTGCGGCCGCTTGCGGCCGCTGTGGGTGGATGCAGCGTGCTGCATGTGGGGGGGGGAAACGCGGTCGAAGATCGGAAACGCCAGTTTTTGCGAGCAGCTCTCCCGCCGCACGCAGCAAGCTGCGCCCTCCCCACAGCGGCCGCAAGCGGCCGCAGTCCACGGCGCAGCTCATGGTCTCGCCCGCGCTCGGTCTCTCCTTGATATCAGAGGGAAACCGTGTTTTCGTCGCCGTTTAATCATGCTTCGTCTGCTCGCGTTTTCCTTCCTGTCCACCGCCTTCTGCTTCACCGCGTGCGCGGACCCTGCCCCGGCTGCGCCAACGACCACGGTGGCACCCGCCGCTGCGCCGACGACACCGGAGACGAAGCCTGCTGCTCCGGCGGAACCGGCCAAACCGGCGACAGCGGAAACGCCCGCCGCTGCTGCGCCGACCCAGCCCACGCCGCCGGCCGCCCCGGCCCCGGTGAAGGTTAGCTACAATCGCTGCAACGTGGACGGGCCGTACATCGCGATCACGTTTGACGACGGTCCGCATGGCGCAAACACGCCGCGGCTGCTGGAAATGCTGCGGCAGCGGGGCATCAAGGCGACCTTCTTCCTCGTGGGCGAGTGCGTGGCGGAGTATCCGGAGATCGTAAAGCAGATCGTGAAAGAAGGGCATGAGGTGGGGAACCACTCGTGGAATCATCCGAACCTCCTGAAACTTTCCGCGGAGAAGGTGGAGGATCAGATTGACCGCACGCATAACGTCATCACGCAGGAGGCCGGCGCGCCGCCGACCATCTTCCGTCCGCCCTATGGCAACTTCACGGAGAAGCAGCGCCAGTGGGCGCATGACAAGTGGGGCTACACCACGATCATCTGGGATGTGGACAGCCTTGACTGGAAGCACCGCAACCCGGCGAAGACGGAGTCGATCATCCTCTCCACCACGCATGCGGGCTCGATCATCCTCTGCCACGACATCCACAAGACGACGATTGATGCGATGCCCTCCGTGCTCGATAAGCTGCTGGCGAAGGGCTTCAAGTTTGTGACGGTGTCGGAGCTCATCAAGATGAACCACGAAGTGCCGCCCACGCCGAAAGCGCCGAAGAAGACGCTCACGGCCAAACCCGAGGCGAAGTCGGAGGACGTGGCGAAGGCAAAGTCGACGGACAAGAGCAAGGTGGCGCCGCAGAAAAAGACGACGACCAGCTCGAAGAAGACGGCGAAGGGCTAGCCCTCGCGCGCTCGCTGAAGTTGATCCTCCCTGGAACCATGAGGAAATTTCTGTTCGCCCTGCTGACGAGTCTGGCGCTCGCGCAGGGGGGCGCGGTGCTGGCCGAGGATGCACCGCGTCCGGCGAAGTTTGCGAAGCCGCTCGAGGCGCCGGGACTGTCCAACTTTCACGAGGTGACGCCCCAAATCTTCCGCAGCGCGCAGCCGCTGCCAGAGGGCTTTCAGCAGTTGGAGAAGAGGGGCATTCGCACGGTCATCAGCCTGCGCGATGATGGGGCGGACGATGACTGGGCGGCCGGCACGAAGTTGAAGCTGGTGCGCGTGCCGATGGGATTCGACAAGATCGACGATGCTTCGATCGCGCAGGTGCTCGCACTGCTGCGGAAAAAGGAGGAGGGGCCGTTTCTCATTCACTGTCAGATGGGGGCGGACCGCACGGGGATGATCATGGCGCTCTGGCGCATCACTGAGCAGGGCTGGAGCCGCGAAGACGCGCTGGCGGAGGCGCGGGCGTGTGGGCTGTTGATCGAGAGTTTTGCGACGTACGTGGCGCAGGTGGATTTGGGGAAATTGCGAGCGGCCAAGTAGCAGCGGCTTTTGGGCCGTGGCTCTACAGCTTCTCCAATTCGGAGCTCATGATGGCCACGGCAAACACCACGTGCAAACCGACGATCATCACGGTGTGGGAGATGATGGACCACATGAAGCGCCGGGGATCATTTTCCCAAGAGACATCCCTGGGATTGATGCGGACGGTTCGCAGCTCCCGCACGCTGGCGGCGACGCTGTGGCTGAAGCCAAAAAGCAGCGCGACGATGAACAAGTAGGACCACGGCATTATTCGTCCACAGCCGAAGTAAAAGAAGGCCGCGACGCCGAGTGGGAAGAGGATGGAGAAGGCCAGCAGCGACGTCACAAAAATCCATCGCCACGGGGGAAGAGGAGAGCGGCGGTGATCGAAGGTGAGCTGGTTCATCGTGTTTGGATCCCGGCAGGCCCGATGCTCCAACTTCGGGCCGCACGATACGCTCGATATGCCCGGAGCTGGAGCGAGGGTCAGTCCAGCAACTTATACCAATTATCCCGCCGGCGCGGCTCGTAGCCGGCCTCGCGGATAAGGCGCTCGATCATCTGGGCATTGAGGCGGAAGGTGGTGCCGGCGCTGGAGACGACGTTTTCTTCCATCATCACACTGCCGAAATCATTAGCGCCGTAGTTGAGCGCGATTTGGCCGATGCGCGGGCCCTGCGTGACCCAGGAGCTCTGCAGGTTTTCCACGTTATCGAGGAAGATGCGGGAGAGCGCCTGCATCCGCAGGTATTCGCTGCTGCCCACGGGCTCGGCGCGGAGCTTGGTGTGCTCGGGCTGGAAGGTCCAGCAGATGAAGGCGGTGAAACCGCCGGTCTCGTCCTGCAGCTCGCGGATGCGGAGGAGATGCTCGACGCGATCCTCCACGGTCTCCACGTGGCCAAACATCATGGTGGCGCTGCTGCGCAGGCCGAGTTCGTGCGCCACGCGCATCACTTCCAGCCACTGATTCGTGTTTGCCTTGAGCGGGGCGATACGCTCGCGCACGCGGTCCACGAGGATTTCGCCGCCACCGCCGGGCAGGCTGCCGAGGCCGGCTTCGATGAATTTCTTCAACACCTCGCGCAGGGGCATCTGGAAGACTTTCGCGAAATGCTGGAACTCCGGCGGGCTGAAGCCGTGGATGTTGATGTGCGGATATTTCTCCCGGATGTGCCGAAGCATATCCAAATACCAATCGATGGTGAGCTTCGGGTGATGCCCGCCTTGCAGCAAAATCTGCACGCCGCCGATGGCCGTCAGTTCGTCGAGCTTTTGGTCCAGCTCTGCGCGCGAGAGCACGTAGTGGTCCTCGTCCTTTTCCGTGCGGTAAAACGCGCAGAACTTGCAGTAAACGTTGCAGACGTTGGTGTAGTTGATGTTGCGGTCGACGATGTAGGTGACGATGTCGTTGCCGCGTCCGTCGTACGCCTCGGCCTTGAGGAGCCGGCGGCGGGCATTGGCCAGCTCGCCCAGTTCCTGCAACGGCAGCCGGTACAGCTCCAGCGCGTCGGCGGCGCTGATGCGCTCACCCGCGAGGACTTTATCGACAACGGCTTCATCCAAGACGGCACTGCTCATGCCCGCACTGTAGCGGGGATTGACGGGGAGTCGAGGGGGAGAAGGGCGGGCGGTATTTAGTGGGCGCCGGGGAATTTCGGACGGTGGGTTTGGAATTCCGCCCTTAGGCGGCAGGCATGAGCGAATAGCAGAATGGATAGCGAATCGACGTTAGCGCCTACGGCGCTCCGCAGCCTCCCGGCTGCGGCTACATACACACTGCGAGCGGCGCAGTCCTTCCTCAACTGCCCTAGCTTTGTGGCGCGGCGCCGAGGCCGCGGACGGGGATGTGCAGCCAATCCGGGCGGTTGTTCATTTCGTACTGCACCTCGTAGATCAGCTTCTCCAGTAGGTAGAAGCCGAGCAGTCGTTCATCGGCGACGGCGGTGCCGGTCACGGCTTGGCGCCAGCCTTGCAGGAAGGATTGCTGGGAGGCGCGGGCCCAGAGCTCTGCGTACTCCAGGCTGGTGGAGCCGCGCGCGGCGTGGGCGGCGTAATGGAAGGAGCGCAGCATCCCGGCGACGTCGCGGATGGGCGGTTGCTTGGCGCGGCGCTCGGCGAGGGTGCGCGCAGGCTCGCCCTCGAAATCGATGAGGACGAAGTCGCCGCCGGCATACAGGACCTGGCCAAGGTGGTAGTCGCCATGCGCGCGGGTGATGGTCACGTGCCCTTCCCGGCCAATCGCTTTCGCGGCCTCCAGCGCTTTGCGCCAGGGCGTGGGCAGACGCACTGTACTCTCGGAAGACAAGTCGTGCCAATCGACGAAGCCGCGCGTGGCCCAGGCGGCGGGATGATTTTCCGCCACTTGTTTGAGGACCGCCTCGGCCTTGCCGGACATGGCCTCGATTTCGCCGCGCAGATGCTCCAGCGCGGTGCCGTCGAGCGTCTCGGGCTGGAAGGCCGGCGGTGCGTCCGACTGCGCCCCGACGTCAAACAGCGCGCGGTGGAATTCACCCGTGCGGCGGCCGAGCAGGATGGCGAGCGGCTTCCACGTATCGATGGCGTTGGGGTCTTCGAGGCAGTCCTGGAATTTGCGCAGGGCCAGCTCCCACGCATTGCCTTCGTTCTCGCGCAGTTCGAGCGCGAGGAGCAATTGCGCCTCGCCCCACTCGATGCTCCCGCCAAAGGCCGGCACATTTGGGAACTGCGCGCGCTCGCTGAGAAAGCGGGTGATCTCCGTATCGGGGTTGATGCCGGGCACGATTTTTCGGTAGAGCTTCGCGAAGAGGCGGTCGCCGAAAATGAGGGAGCTGTTGCTCTGCTCGGCGCTGAGTACGCGCGAGGCGGGAGCGTCGGGCGTGGGAAAGGCCTTGGTGAGATACGTGCCCGCGGTGCCGTGTAGCCCGCTGCGCGTGGCGCCGGCGGCCATGAGGCGAAAAAGGCCCTCGCGGAAGGCGGCATCGTGCGTGGCGTCGAGCAGCGAGCGGCCATCCTCGGTGCGCGCGATTTCCTGGGGCGAGGTATCGCCGATGACGAGCGGGACGAGATAGGTGTCGTTCGCGCCCGTTGCATAAGCCACTTCCACGGCGAGCAGCCACGCATCGCCAAACGCGGCCTGGCGGGCGATGGTGAACGTCCGCGGCCCGCGCGCCTTCCCGGCGAACCACCGCTGCTGGGGCATCCATGCGGGGAAAATCAGTTTTTCCAGCCAGCGGCGTCCGGCCGTGGTGGTGAAAAAGGAATCTGGCATGGGCGGAGCGTATGCGCGGGGCGCCGCGGAAATGAAGTGCTCAGTTGTCATTCTTGCATAATCGCTCGCCGGGCGTAGGCCGGTTGTTGGTTGGGCGCATGGATGGACAGGACCGGCGCTTACGTTTGTCTGCTCGCTTTCGGTGCGTGCGCGTGGCCGCCTAAAGGCGGAACTCCAAACGACTGGCCAACGTTCGCCCGCACCCATGAAGGCTGTGTCCTGCATACTTACCTCGAATACTCTGCTTTACCCCGCCGCCGCGTTCCGATAACGCCCCTCCATCTCTTTTCGCATCGCATGAATATCCACGAGTACCAAGCCCGCGAACTATTCGGAAAATACGGCGTCGCCACCCAGCCGGGGCGCGTCGCGAGCACGCCGGAGGAGGCGGAGAAAGTGGCCACTGACCTCGGTACCAAGCAACTCGTCATCAAGGCGCAGATCCATGCCGGTGGACGTGGCAAGGGCACGTTTAAGAGCGGGTTTAAGGGTGGCGTGCATGTGTGTACCTCGCCGGCGGAGGCGAAGAAGCTCGCCGCGGAAATGCTCGGGCAGGTGCTCGTAACGCACCAGACCGGCGCCGAGGGCAAGCTGGTGAGCAAGGTGTTCGTCGGCGAGGCCGTCGACATCGCCCGCGAACTGTATTTCGCCATTCTGCACGACCGCGCCACCAGCGGTTACACCATCATCGCCAGCACCGAGGGCGGCGTGAACATCGAGGACGTCGCGGAGCACACGCCGGAGAAAATCGTGAAGGTCGCCGTGCACCCCACGCTCGGCCTGCAGGCCTACCAGAGCCGCAATCTCGCCGCGGCGCTCGGCCTGCGCGGGCCGCTGATGACCCAGGCCGGCAAGCTCTTTGCCGCGCTGTTCCATCTCTTTCTCAAGGCCGACTGCTCCATGGTGGAGGTGAACCCGCTCGTGGTCACCACCGATGGCCGCCTGCTCGCGCTCGATGCGAAATTCAACTTCGACGACAACGCGCTCTACCGCCAGCCCGAGGTGGTGGCGATGCGCGACAAGACGGAGGAAGACCCGCGCGAAGTTGCCGCGAGCGAATTTTCGCTCAACTACATCGGCCTCGATGGCAGCATCGCCTGCCTCGTGAATGGCGCCGGTCTCGCCATGGCCACGATGGACATCATCCAGCACTACGGCGGCAAGCCCGCGAACTTCCTGGATGTGGGCGGTGGCGCGAGCAAGGAGCAGGTCACGGCGGCGTTCAAAATCATCCTGAGCGATCCGAACGTAAAGGGCATCCTGGTGAACATTTTTGGCGGCATCATGGACTGCAACGTCATCGCCACCGGCATCGTCGCCGCGGCGAAGGAAGTGAACATCCACGTCCCGCTCGTCGTGCGCCTCGAAGGCAACAACGTCGCCGCCGGCAAGAAGACGCTCGCCGAGAGCGGCCTCGCGCTGCAAGGCGCCGATTCCCTGGACGACGCCGCGCAGAAGGTCGTGGCGGCGGTGGGAAAATAGTCCCGGCGCGCTGGCGTTCCTGCGCGGAGGAAGGCTACTTCTTTCCTTCGTGGATGAATTTACCCGGGCCGCTCACTTCTTTCACCTCCACGGTGTGAAAGACGGTGCGCGCCCTCGCGCTGCCGAGGCCGAGCAGACTGTGGTCTTTGAGCAGCCACCATGGCGCGTCGGTGGCCACGTCGTCATAGTTGGTGGGCCACTTGGAAATCACTTTTCCGTCGAGCACGGCCTCCGCGCCGGTTTTCCGGACGCGCACGATGGAAGTATGCCGGTCATTCAGCCGGATCGGCGCTTCTTTCACGGAGGTCCGGTTGTTCCCGATGCCCGTGCCTTTGAGGTAGCGGAAGGTGTGTGCGCCGTTCATGCCCAGCGCCCAGATGAACGGCTTCTCTTTTTCCGCGAGTAGTTGGAGGAGGCAGTTATCCCCCTCCAGCACGGTGAAGGTGACCTTGTAATCGTATTCCTCCGGGGGTTGGTAGGCGATCTGGATCCGCTCTTCCCCTTTGCCGGAGGAAACGACGGCGCCGTTTTCCACCGTCCATTTTCCGGCGACGGTGCCCGTCTCCGGCTTGATATACGGCACCAGGTTGATGAAGCCCGTCACCGGATCCGCGGCCTGCCCGTTGGCCAAATCCAATCGCTTGATTTCCTGCGCAACGCGGTTCGCCTCCTCCAATTGCCCAGCCTTGAGATTCTGGGCCATGGCGACTTTCAAGTCGGCTTGGTACTGTTTGCCCAGGCGCTGGAGGAGGGAAACATAGTTGGCCACGGCGGCCTTGGCCCGAAGGGAGGTAAATTCCGGTACCGCCTCCCCCGGCGCAGCGATCATTTTGGCGAGCCTATTGGCCTCCTCGAGTTGGCCGGAGCGCATCACGTCGCCTTGCACCTGCTTGAGGACCACCACCAGCTTTTGCTGCGCGTCCGTCACGCCGGCCGCGTACTTCTGTTTCGCGGAGTTCGCCGAGGCGGAGGTGAACTCTGTTTCTCCGCCGGCATTGTCCGTCGCCTGGGCAAAGCCCATCGCGAACATCGTGAACAGGACGAGACAACTTTGAAGCAGGCTGGAGCAAATTTTCATACCGGGCAGAAATGGGGTTTGTGAATGACACTGCGGGGCGAGGAGGGAAGTCAAGTGGGGACGCCCGGCTGAGCTATTTCCTCTCTTTGCGGATTACGGCAGCAAATCGGGCCGGCGTTCCTTGGTCCGCTCGCGGGCTTGCTCGCGACGCCATTTCTCGATGTTGCCGTGGTGCCCGCTGAGGAGGATGTCCGGCACTTTCCATCCGCGGAACTCGTACGGGCGCGTGTAGTGCGGATACTCCAGCAGGCCGGTGGCGAAGCTGTCGTCGAGGGCGCTGGCCTCGTCGCCGAGCACGCCGGGAAGCAGGCGCACGATGGCATCCACCACCACCACGGCGGCGATGACGCCATTCGTCAGCACGTAGTCGCCGATGCTCAGTTCGTCGTCCACGAGATGATCGAGCACGCGCTGGTCCACGCCTTCGTAGTGGCCGCTGAGCAGCACCACGTGACCACCACGCTGGGCGTACTCCCCGGCGATCTGCTGGGTGAAACGGCGCCCGCTCGGGCTCATATAGACCACGCGCGTCTCCGGCGTGCGGATGGATTCGATCGCCTCAAAAATCGGCTCGCACTTCATCACCATGCCGGCGCCGCCGCCATACGGCGTGTCGTCCGCCGTGCGGTGGCGGTCATGTGTCCAGTCGCGCAAATCCAGCGAGCGAAATGAGGCCAGCCCTTTCTCCTGCGCGCGTTTCATAATGCTCTCGCCCAGCGCCGCTGTGGCGATCGCGGGGAAGAGGCTGAGGATGTCGAACTGCATGGGGCGCAAAGTGTTCAGTATTCAGTATCCAGTATTCAGTCCCGCCGCGGGCCCGTGGTGGACACTGAACACTGGATACTGAATACTGAACACTGTCCGATGACGAGCGAGACGTTGCGCGCTCAGTTCTCTCCCCGCCGAATCTTCCACACCGCTTTCGCTTTGGTGATGATGTCCTTCAGCACGGCGGGCGACACGGCTTGTTTTGGGTCGTCGCCGATGCCCTGGCTGGGCGCGACGTTGCACTCGATACACAGACCATCCGCGCCATAGGCCACCGCGGCCATCGCGGCCGAGGCGACGTAGGACGCCTTGCCCACGGAGTGGCTCGGGTCCACCACGACCGGCGCCCACGTGCGCTCCTTCAGCAGCGGCACGATGCTCTCATCGGGGTGATTGCGGTAGCCATCCAGCCCCGGCTGCGTGCCGCGCGGGCACAGGATCACGTTCGGGTTGCCGAGTTGCACGATGTATTCCGCGGCGGCGATGAACTCCTGCACCGGGCCGCTGTGGATGCTGCGTTTCAGCAGCACCGCGGTATCGCGCCCCGTGATGGCCTGGCCGATTTGCCGGAGCAGCGCGTAGTTCAGCGCATTGCGCGCGCCCACCTGCAGGCAGTTCACGCCGGCCTCGATCGCGAGCTTCAGGTGCTCCTCGTCCATCACCTCGGTGTCGACGGGCAGGCCGGTCTGGCGGCTCGCCTCCATGAGAATGAGCAGCGCTTTGGCGTCGCCCTGGTAGCTGTAGGGATTCGTGCGCGGCTTCCACACGCCGCCTCGCAGTGCATGCGCGCCGGCCTCCTTCACCGCATGCGCGGTCTCGATGGTGAGGTTCGGGTTCTTCGGGTCAATCGTGCACGGCCCCGCGCAAACAAAGAGCTCCGTGCCGAGGGTCACGGACCCGATCGCCACCCGATGGCTGGCCAGGCTGGAGCGCGCGTCCATGAGCTTGTGCGGGCTCTGGATGCGGTCCACACGGTTGATGTACGGGAGGCCTTCGAGTTTGGTCACCATGTCGTCGTTGCGCTCATCGCCGATGATCGCGTAAATCGTTTGCTCCGCGCCAATGATCGGCTGCACGCGGCACCCAAAAGCCCCGACAATGTCGGTCACTTCTTTGAGTTGCTCGTCGTTGAGCTTGCTAACGTGTGGTATGATCATGGCTTTTGGAAAAAGGGGGACGGACGGTAGCCAGCCCTGCGCGCCCGGCAACGGAATAATTTCGGCCGCCAACCGGCCCTCTCTTCCTGCGTCGCTGCGGCAAAAGTGCCCTTGATGGTGGCCGGTGTGCCGTTAGAAAGGAGAACCTTTCTATTGTATGAGACGCATTCTCCCTGGTGTGGCCGTTCTTTTCAGCCTGCTGTGCGGCGTGGCCGCAGTCTTCACGGAGACCCCGTTTGAAAAGGAAATGAAAGGGAACCGGCAGCAGCGGAATCAAGCGCCGGTGTAGCGCAGCGCCCACAAAAGGCGCCTTGATGGCTGCCGGCTCCTCGGCTAGCGAGGGTAGGTTCATTTTTTCCCATGAGACTCCATTCCCCATTCTTCGCGTGCATGGCCGCCATCTCCGCATGGTGGTGCGCCTCGGCTTTCGCCGAAACCCAGTTTGAAAAGGATATGAAGGCGCTGCGCGACCAGCGCGACAAGGGGGTGAGTGATGCCACCAAGGCGCTCAATGCCCACTATCAGCAGGCGCTGGAGCAGGTCTATCGCCGCGCGGTAGCGGCCAAGGATCCGAGCGCGGAGGCCATCAAGACCGAACTCGCCACGCTCGGGCCGTTGCGTGTCGATACGCCCGTTGGCCAGGAGGCGCCGAAGCCGCCGCAATTGCTCAAGTCGATGGTCGGCAAATGGAAGGCGGTGCATATCGGCAACTTTCGGGAGACGTGGGAATTTAAGGACGACGGCACCTGCGAGATCACTAAGGGCACGGCCAAAACCCCGGACACCAAGTGCACGTGGTCGAAGGTGAAAGAGACCATTGAGGTCAAATATCCCGACGGCAAAATCGCTGCGCTCGATCTGCCGGTGAAGAATGGAAAGATCCAGGGTAGTACGCCGGGCGGCGGCGGCCTTTGGCTCACCAAGGACTGAGCACATGCGGTCTTCGAGTTAGATCCGCGCTGCGAACGCCTCCACGGCGGCGCGCTCGGCGGCTTCGTCAAAGGGCAGCGCATTCATCTCCGCCAGCGCGGCGCTGCGTCGGAGGGCAAGCGCGGATTCCCGCTGATAAGCGGCGGCCACGGCGGCGCGGAAATCAGTGCTGCGGGCAATGCCCTCGGCGCGGAGCTGTCGGAAGAGCTCGTTGGCGATCTCGCCGGCCATCGACGCCAGCGCGGTATCGGCGGGCTGATGGCGATGATCGTAGTCCGGGCTCCCGCCCACCTGGCAGACATCGCGTGGGTCCACGTGGCGGAAGACGTCGCACAGCTGGCCAATCTCCAGCGCATAGCCACCGGCCACGGGCAGGGCGGCGGCGACCTCGCGGGTCATCGCCACTTCGCCTGAAAGCGGATAGCGGAAGCTGAGGAGAAAATCGAGCAACGGGTGGTGCCCCGCGACGCGCACGCAGGCATGTAGCAGTGGCGCGAGAAAAAGCCGCGTCACCCGCCCATAGAGCCGATCCGTCACGCGCGGGTAGTACGCTTTCGCATAGCGAAAGCGCAAGCGGGCCACCGGGTAGCAGAGCCGGGCGAGGTCGCCGCGGCGGAAGGTGGCCACGTCGCAATCCTGCGTCGCGATGAGGGCGGCGCGACCTTCGTTCGCAAGGAGCGCGAAAGCGGCGGCGACATTGGTGCCTTTGCCCGCCGGTGGGCCATCTGCGGCTGGCGCGCGGTCATTCCAAAGCACGCGGGTCTTTTGCGGGAGCTGCGCGAAGAGCGCCTCCGCGCGCGCATGGCTGGCGGGATCGAGGCCGTTCATGCTCACGATGATCTCGGCGATCCACGCTGCACCGCTGAGTTCCCGGACGATGTGGGTGAGTGCCGGGGAATCCAGCTCCCGCGCATGACACGGGAGCACGAGCGCAAGGGGATGCTCGGCCGCCGAGACCGCCAGCGCCGCTTCCAGCGTGCCGACGTGGTGGTCGTTCAGCCGCTGCAGGGTGGTGATGAGGCCAGTTTGGGCGAAGTCGCTCATGGAGTGCGGATTCTTAAATCGTAAGTCTTAAATCCTAAATCTTATTCCTCTCTTGCCCCCGGGCCGTCTCCGCGACGATATTCCGCGCCCATTTTATCCACCTATGAAGCAAATCGGCATCGGCCTCGCTGGCTTTGGCACTGTCGCGTCCGGGGTGTTCAAGCACCTCGCGCTCAATCGCGCTCTCCTTTCGGAGCGCCTGGGGCTGACGCTGGAGGTGCGCCGCATCGCCGTGCGCGACCCGAAGAAGTCGCGCTCCGTGGATGCGCCGGCCTCGCTTTTCACGAGCCAGTGGCAGGAGGTGGTGGACGATCCGAACGTGCAGATCGTGGTCGAACTCATGGGCGGCATTGAGGAAGCGCGCGCGCTGATCATCCGCTCCATCGAGGCGGGGAAAATTGTCGTCACCGGCAATAAGGCGCTGCTCGCGGAGCACGGGAAGGAGATCTTCGACCTCGCGAGCGCGAAGCAAGTGCCCGTCTTTTTCGAGGCGGCGGTGGCCGGGGGCATCCCGATCATCAAGGCCGTGCGCGAATCGTTTGTGGGCAACCACATCCAGAGCATCCACGGCATTATCAACGGCACCACGAACTACATCCTCACCCGGATGACGGACGCGGGGATCGACTATGCCGATGCGCTCGCCGAGGCGCAGGCGCAAGGCTACGCGGAGGCGGACCCGACGCTCGACGTGAATGGCTGGGACGCCGCGCACAAGGCGCTCATCCTCGCCTCGCTCGCCTACGGCACGTGGATCAATCCGGCGAAAGTTTTCGTGGAGGGCATCGAGCAGGTCACCGCGCGCGACGTCGCATTTGCGCGCAAGCTGGGCTATCGCATCAAGCTGCTCGGCATCATCAAAGCCGCGGCGGCGGGTGAAATTGAGGTGCGTGTACACCCCACGCTCGTGGCGGAGAAGCATGTGCTGGCCAGCGTGAACGGCGTCTTCAATGCGCTCTGCGTGCATGGCGATGTGGTGGGCGAGACGCTCTTTTACGGCCGTGGGGCCGGACAGGACGCCACGGCCAGCGCGGTCATTGCCGATCTCGCAGAGGCCGCGGGCGCGCTGCAGTCGCGCCGGCGCGACTGTGGCTTTATGCCGCATGGCCTCTATGGCGACTGCAAGCCGCTCGATAGCATCCAGTGCCAGTACTACCTGCGGGTGCCGGTGGAGGATAAACCCGGCGTGCTGGCGCAAGTAGCCGGCGTGCTCGGCACGATGAACATCGGCATCAGCTCGATGATTCAGCCGGAGAGCGCGGGCGACGAAGCGGAGTTGATCCTCATGCTCCACGACGCCACGCACGCGCAGGTCCGCACCGCGCTGGAGCGCATCGAGGCGCTGGCGAGCGTGAATGGCAAACCGCGGCTGTTGCGCGTGGAGAATTTCGGCGGGTAGTTTTTTTCAAAACCGGGGGGCTGGTGATGCGCGCTCTTCTATCGGGCTCCGCCGTGAACGTACGCGCCGGTCCCGGGAGCGCCAATGCCGGTCCGGCCCGTCCCGTCCCGGCGGCCGCGAACAATGCGCGAAGCGCCAAGTCCAATGCATCGCCATTTCGGCGCCGAGCAACCCAGGGAAATTAAATCCGAAATATCCGCGCCCATCCACGTAATCCGCGGTTCTATTTTGACCGCGGATTACGCGGATGGGCGCGGATATAGAAAAGCGTCGGTCCCACACCCATTCGGACGCTGAGATAGCAATCCATTCAATCTCGCGCTTCGCGCATTGGCCGAGCCGCCGGGGCGGTCCGGGCCGGACTGGCTTGGCGCTCCCGGGACCGGCGTCCCCGTTTGCGACGGCGCCTCACAGACGAGTGACTACTTTTTCTGCGGTTCGGCCCACTCTTTCAGCTTCGCCTTCAACACCTCTGCCAGCGGGTCGTCGATGCGGTCGAAGATCGCGAGTGCTTCCTCGCCATGGGCGATGGCTTCGCGTCGACGGCCCTGCGATTCAAGGACGGTGGCGCAGCGCCAGAGATGCACGGCTTCGGTGCGGCGGCGGGAGGGGAGCGGATCCTCGGCGCCGGAGATTTGGCGGCGGCAGTGCTCGCCTTGGGCGTCGTTGCCGAGAGCAAAGTAGGCATCGGCGAGATCCTCAAGGGCGTCGCTGATGTCCTCCGCGTGTTCGCTCTGGCGCGCGGAGGTGAGGGCGAGCTCGAAGAATTCGTAGGCCTTGGCGGGGTCGCGCTGGCTGAGATGGATTTGGCCGATGCGGCCGAGTTCGCGGGTGATGGCGCGTTGGTCGCCGGAATCGCGCGCGAGGAGGAGCGCCTGCTGATGATGGACGAGTGCTTGGGGCAGCTCATCGGCGAGGAAGTGCGTGCAGCCAATGGCGCTGAGCGCCTCGGCCTCGCCCGCGCGGTCGCCCTCGTGCTGGGCCATGGAGAGCACCTGCTGATAGAGCGCCACGGTGCGCGCTGTTTCGTCGGCTGGGGCGCGGAAGCGGGGGGCTCGCAGCTCATCCGGGTCGATCGGGTCTTTGCCCGACGAGGGGCGGGTCTGGGACCGGTTTCCCATCAGCAGCCAGAGGAGCCCGAAGAAGACAAAGCCGCCCACGAGCAGCGCGCCGACAAGGCGGTCAGTGTTGACGACGCGGTTGCGCCAGACGGCGAGAAGGTCTGCACCGCGAAAGAGCAAAATTTCGAATGGAGCAGAGTCGGGGAACATCGCCGGATTATCTCCGCATGATGGCCTCGTCGTGGTTCTGCAGCGTCTGCGCGACCACGGTGAGTGCGGCGAGTTCGTCGGCGGGGAGCTTGGCGTCGGCGCGGGCTTCGCCGAAGGCGAGCAGCTTTTTCGCGGCGGGCGGCGTGGCCGCAAAGTGCGTGCGCTGTTCGTTGAAAAGGCGGCGAAGGACGTCCAGTTCCGCCGGTTTCGGATGGCGGCTGGTGATGGTACGAAAGAGCTGCGTGAGACGCGCGTCGAGATCGGGCTGGCTCATCGCCTGCGCCGCGGACAGGCGCGCGGCTTCGGCAAATTGGACGTCGTTTAGCAGCGTGAGCGCCTGGAGCGGCGTGCTCGTGCTTTGGCGGCGCACGGTGCAGTAGCTGCGGTCGGCGGCGTCGAAGGTCATCATGGATGGCGGCGGCACGGTGCGCTTCCAAAAGGTGTAGATGGAACGGCGGTGCAGATCGTCGCCTTTGCCCTGGCCGTAGTTGGGCCGGCCCATGGCGATCTCCTCCCAAAGTCCCGGGGGCTGGTATGGCTTCACGCTCGGGCCGCCGATTTTCTCCACGAGCAGACCGCTGTCCGCCAGCGCGCTGTCGCGCAGCATCTCCGCGGTGAGCCGTCGAGGCGGCGCGTGCCAGAGCAGGCGATCGTCGGGATCGATGCCGGTATTCAGTTTCCAGTAGTCAGTATTTAGTGGTCCGGTTCGAGACTCACTCGGCACTCCGCCGCCCGACTGATTGCTGGATCCTGAATACTGAACACTTGGTGTGCTGGCCCGGCGGTACGTCTGCGAAAGAACGATTTCTTTGAGCAGCCGTTTCACGTCCCATTTCCCGGCGATGAAGTCGCGGGCGAGCCAGTCGAGCAGCTCCTGGTCCGAGGGCTGCGCGCCTTGCGTGCCGAAGTTTTCCGCCGTTTCCACGAGACCGCGGCCCAAGAGCATTTGCCAGTAGCGATTCACCGTCACGCGGGCCATCAGCGGGTGTTCGGGGTCGAGCAGCCACTGCGCGAGACCGAGGCGGTTGCGCGGGGCGCCGGCGGGGAAAGGGGGCAGCACTTTCGGCGTGTCGGCGGTCACCTCGTCGCCGTGCGTATCGTACGCGCCGCGCTTGAGGATGTAGGCTTTCTTGGGCTGCGGCAGCTCGCGCATGGCCATGGCCTCGGGGATGGTTTCGACAAACTTGCGCTGTTCATCGCGCGCGGCGTGCAGGACCTTTTCCGCTTCCAATGAGGGCTGGTGGGCGGTGGCGATGTAAAATTCCAGCAGCGCATTTCGTTGCGCCGGGTTCAGCCCGGGGATGGCTTGCACGGCGCGGGTGTAGTCGTCGCGGCCGGCGACGGCGGCGACTTCCACAGGCGACAGTGCCCGAGTGAAGATGCGGAAATCATCTACGCGCCCGCCCTTGAAGCCGGAATCGCGGAAGCGGTAGCCGATGGCGAGTTCGGGCTCACCGCCCCCATAGGTGATGTCCTTGGTCAACCCATCGCGCACCACTTCGAGTTCGGCGGGTTCGCCGTTCACGAAAATGTGCACGCCCGCCGCCCGCGAGGAGCCATCGTAGGTCACGGCAAGATGCGTCCACGCATTCGCGGCGACGGCTTTTTTCGTCACCACCTTGAGCGAATTGCCGGGCCACATGTGGTGCAGGCCGACGGCCACGCGCCCGTTTTCGAGAAGCAGCTCATAGCCGCGGCTGCCGGCGTCGATGGGAGCCTTGCTGTGGTGGAAAATTACCGCGCGCTCCGCGAGCTGCGTGGGCTCCACCCAAAGGCCAAACGTGAAGGCATCGCTCCGCGAGAAATGGCCGAGGCCGGGGAAGGTGAAGCCGTCCTCCCCATCCAACTCGGCAGCCTGGCCGGATTTGCCGGGCACAAGCTTGGGCCCTTCGTGCGCCTTGGCGGGTTTGGTGCGATCGATGGCGTTGGGCGTGTCGTTTTTCTCGAGCGCGTCAAAAGCGAAGCGGGCGATTTCGCCCTCCGGCGCCAGTTCGCCGGGACCTTCGGGCAACTTGTCGGCCCACATCGCGAAATCCGTTTTGGCGCCGGCGTGGGCCTCGGCGGACGCTTTCTCCGCCGCCGCGATTTTCTCCCGCAGGGCCTGTAATTTTTTATCCTGATCCGGGGTGCTCAGCAGCACCGTGGGAACCGGGGTGGAGTCGGTGAAAAAGGTGGTCTGTCCGCTTTCGTCGATATTTTGGAAAAAGGCAAAGAGACTGTAGAAGTCGCGCTGGGTGAGCGGGTCGTACTTGTGGTCGTGGCACCGCGAGCACTCGGTGGTGAGGCCGAGAAAGGCGGTGCTGAAGGTGTTCACGCGGTCCACCACATAGGCGACGCGGTATTCCTCCTCCACGATGCCACCCTCTTCATTCTGGCAGTGCAGGCGGTTGAACGCGGTGGCGAGTTGCTGCTCCTCCGTGCTGCCGGGGAGCAGGTCGCCGGCGAGTTGCCATGTGACGAACTGGTCAAAAGGCAGGTTTTCGTTGAAGGCTTTCAGCACCCAATCACGATACGCCCACATGGGGCGAAAGCGGTCCATCTGGTAGCCGTGGGTATCCGCGTAGCGCGCCACGTCCAGCCACTCGGTGGCCAGTCGCTCGGCGCAACGCGGGGAGGCGAGGAGGCGGTCCACCACCTTTTCGTACGCGCCCGGGGAGGAGTCGGAAAGAAAGGCGTCCTGCTCGGCGAGGCTCGGAGGCAGACCGGTGAGATCCAGAGTGACCCGGCGCAGCAAGCGCTCGCGGTCGGCCTCGGGGGCGAAGTTGGTAATGCCGGCCTCCTTGAGCTTGGCTGAAACAAGGGCGTCAATGGCCGCGGCACCGGTCGCGCCACCGGGGGGCGCGATGTGTTTCATCGGCTCGAAGGACCAGTGCTGGCCCCACCTGGCGCCCTGGGCCACCCAGCTTTTAAGCGTCTCGACTTCGGCTGGCTTGAGCTGCCGCACCGCTTTCCTGGGCGGCATGATGTCCTCCTCGTCGTCGGTCGTGATGCGGGATACCAGTTCGCTCTTTTTCAGGTCGCCGGGCGCCACCACGGTTACGCCGTCGACCGTGCGAAAGATGCCCTCTTTCGTATCCAGCCGGAGCTTGGCCTTGCGATGACCCTCATCCGGCCCGTGGCAGTGGTAGCAGGCATCGCTGAGAATCGGCAGCACATCGCGGCTGAAATCCACGTCCTTCGCCACGGCGTTACCCAGGGTGACGAGGGAGAGGATGGTGGCGAGACGAATCATTGGATCAGAAGAGACATGCGGACGGGCGGAAAATTAGTGCAGGGGTGAGAGAAGGTAAGGGGAATTTTGCGGGAGGTTTTGGGGAATTCGCCGAAAAGATCCTGGCGCGGAAGATGGGTCCCATGGGCCCTATAGGTCTTATAGGGCCTATGAGAGGAAAGGTAAGGCGAGAGCGGTGAAATCCCCCACATCAGACTTCCCACCCGCCGGGCAACGGTGAATGCTGCGCGCGCATGAAAATTGGCTTTATCGGCTGTGGCAAGATGGCCACGGCGCTCGTCCACGGGGTGCAAAAAACCGGCTTGTGCGGGGCTGGGGATATTTTTCTTTCCGATGCGATTCCTGCGGCGGCGGAGAAGCTGGCCCAGGAGACCGGGGGCACGTCGATGGCCTCCAATCCGGAGATTGCAGGAGCGGCGGAGGTAGTGATCCTGGCGGTGAAGCCGGGGGATGCGCTGACGGCGCTGAAGAGCATTTCCGGGGGGCAGACGGAGAGCACGATGCGCTGGGCCTGGAAAACGGGCGGAGGGAATGAGTCGCGGCTGCTGATTTCCATCGTGGCGGGGCTGTCGCTTTCCGCGCTGGAGTCGGCGGCGGGGGACCGCTGGCGGGTGGTGCGGGTGATGCCGAATACACCGGCGCTGGTCCTGCAGGGGGCGAGCGGATTTTCCCTCGGAACGAAGGCGACGACGGACGACGCGGAGACGGTGCGGAAGATTTTTGGCAGCGTGGGCCTGGCGGTGCAGGTGAAGGAGGAGTTGCTCGATGCCGTGACGGGGCTGAGCGGGAGCGGTCCGGCCTATGTCTACACGGTGGTGGAGGCGCTGGCGGATGGCGGCGTGCTCATGGGTCTGCCGCGGGAGCTGGCGCTGCAGCTGGCGGCAAAAACCGTGGTGGGCGCCGCGCAGATGGTGCTGGAGGGTGGGGAACATCCGGGTGTGCTGCGCGACCGCGTGGCCAGCCCGGGCGGGACGACGATTGCGGGGCTGGAGGCACTGGAAAAGGGTGGTCTGCGCAGTGCTTTGATCTCCGCCGTGCGCGCGGCCACGGAGCGCTCGCGGCAACTGGGGACAGGGAAATAACGTAGCATTAAAAAAGGGCGCGTATGAAAGCTCACGCAAAGGCGCACAGACGCAAAGGATGGAGTCGGAGCCTGGCCTTGGTGGCCTCTCTGATGCTGCCAGTCGCCGTATGGGCGGCGCCGAAGAAATCGACGCCGGCGCCGAGCAAGCCGAAGCCCGAGCAGGCGAAGCCGGCGACGCCGACTCCAGCCCCCGCAGTGCCGGTGAGCCCTGATGGAACGGCGCCGAGCGCGGAGAACCGCCAGCAAGCGCAGGCGATTTTTGACGTCGCCATGGAAGCGTTTCAGCGCGGAGACGCCAAAACCGCCCGGGAAGGGCTGCAGAAAGTCCTCACGATGTCGCCGAACAATGTGCCGGCGCTGCTGAACCTGGCCATCCTGGAGCAGCGGCTGAAATCTTTCGACCTTGCGGAGCGGTATCTACGGCAGGTCCTCAGCGCCGACCAAAAAAGCGCGAGTGCCTGGCTGCTCCTGGGCATCGGCGCCTATGAGCAGGGTAAAATGGAGGCCGCATCTGCACATCTGGCGGAGGCCGTGCTCTATGCGCCGAAAAATGCGCAGGCCCATCAGTATCTGGGGGTGGTCCTGGGCCGCCGGGGGTGGTACTCAGCCGGGGAAGAGGAACTGCGCCGGGCGGTGGAGCTGGATCCCAATCAGGCGGAGAGCAATTACAACCTGGCGGTACTGTATATGGAGCGAGTGCCGCCCTCCACGGAATTGGCCCGGCGGCACTACCAGCGGGCGTTGGAACTCGGCGCCACGCCAGACCCGGAGCTGGCGAAGAAGCTGGAGGGACAATAGGGCCAGGATCCGGGTTCCGTTGGGCTGGCTGGCCGGCGTAAATGATGGTTAGCTATTTGTCTAAGTTTTTTGAAAATAAAGGAGGAGGTTTTTGAGTTAGCTGTCCCTGGGCGAAAGATGGCAGTGGAAAGTATGGTGAAAAAAGGGGGGCCAGCGGGAGCGAAACCTTCTCCACGTGGTGAAACCCCCGGGGCTATTTTCGTCGCTCTCCCGATGGGGAGGTCTCGCCTGGAGAGGCTGGGGAACAGAGGTGAATTTGGGGCGGCGGGAGGGTGGGAAGTCAAAAATGGGGGCGTGGAGGATAGCTAACTTGGTCAACGATTGTTCACCTGTCCGCCCGAAAGTGGAAACATGATTGAAACCAATTGGCCGCGCGTTCGGCATGGAGATGTAACTCTCCGTTCCTTGCTCTCGGACGGGGCGGCAAGTCACGGTGGCGACGGTTTTCTCCGGCACACCTAGTTAACCACCAACCCTAAATCATGAAAGTGTTCTCTCATCTGAAGCGCTCCTCCGGCGCGATCACGGCTGCCTTTGCGGCCTTTGTCTGTGCGGTTCCCGCTTCCGCGGACGCCGCGTACGTCGACGGTGATGTGTTCCTTTGCTTCCGGGCGACCGGTGGCCAGGGCGCGACCACCGACTATGTTGTGGACCTTGGGTCCGCGTCGCAATTCACCACGGCGACTGGCCGTGTTAACGTCGATCTGGGAGGCGATATCCTGGCGGATCTGACCACGACCTACGGGGCTAACTGGGCTGCCCGTGCGGACGTGCGTTGGAGCGTGGTGGGTGTGCAGAAGACCTCGAACGGCAGCTTTGGCGCGAATACGATGTTTGTGAGCCGCCGCGAACCCGCGGCCGGCACGCAGTCGATCCCGTGGGTGCGCCCAAGCACCTTCTCGGCGGGCACGCCGGCCGGCAAAATCCAGGCGATGGGCAACCGGTACGGCCTCGGCACGGTCGCCGGCACGACTGGCCAGACTGTCTCGGCGAGCAACCCGAATGCGCTGCTGCAAGCCACGGGCGCCACGACTTCTTACGCGCAATTCCAACCCGGCGGTGTTTCCACCACCGGCGCGACCGCGTTCTCCTATTTCGACGATACCACGGGCATTGAAGGCACCCTCACGGGCGCCGCCGTGGACAATGCGGTGGACTTTTACCTCGTCGCCCCGGGCACGGGTGATTCCTCGCTGATCGGCGGTTTCAAGGTGACCAAGAATGGCGGCCTCTTGTTCGACACGAACATTGCCCGCCTCGCTGACGCCCCCGTGGGTGTTGAGCTCGACGGCAAGGGCGGCGCCGTTCCCGGCGCGGGCGTAAATCCTTCGATCCAAGGCGGCGCTCTCTGGAGCGGTTTTGGCAATCCGGCGGTGAACGACGGTGGCGACGTGGCTTTTCTGGGCCGCTGGAACGCCCCGGCGGACAAGGCCTTGCTGCTCAAGTCCCAATCGGGCGCGGGCATCTTCGTGAATGACACGCTGATCGCGAAAGTCGGCGATCACGCCCCCGGCCTCGGGGCGGACGTGGTCTTCAAGACGCTCAAGGATCCGGTGATCGATAACCTCGGCCACGTCGCGTTCCTCGCCATGCTGAAGGGCACGGGCATCAGCTCCACCAACGACCTCGTGGTGGTGACGAATGGCCGCAACGGCAGCCTCGAAATCCTGGCGCAGGAAGGCTCTCCGGCGGTGGACGCCGGCGGCGCGACCTACAAGAACTTCACGGCGGTCTCCATCAAGGGGGAACATCCTCCGGTGGTCCTGACCTCGGTGCTTCCGGCCAGCCAGTCGGGCATTGTGATCTTCGGCACCCTGACGAAGGGCTCCGGCACGCCGGCGGTGGATTCGACGAACGACGCGGCGGCTTGGTGGCTCCCGCAGGGTGGTGAAAACCTCCTGAAGCTCGTCCGCGAAGGTGATGCCTCGCCGGTGTCGGGCGCGACGTTCAAGGCCTTCACGCTCCTGAAGGCGCTCGGGGGCTCCCCGGCCCAAGGCCGCGGCCAAATCTCCGGTAACGAGTGCCTCTTCCAGGCGACGCTCAGCACGAACGCCCAAGCTTATGTGGACGCGACGGTGGTGACCAATGCCACCAACCTGAGTGTTTACGAGCTGACGGGCGACTCGATCGGCAGCACGACGATCACCGACGGCAAGTGGAACAAGCTGAATTTCCAGTCCACGGACGCGTCGGGTGAATTCCAGTCGGCGGTGGCGACCCTCCAGGTCGTCAAGGGTGGCACGGTGACGGCGCAGCAAGCGCGCGGCATCTTCACGACGACCGATGGTGGCTCCAGCTGGGAACCGCTGGCGCAAACGCAGGCGGCGGATGCCCCCGGCATGGGCGTCGCGGCGAAGTTCGTCAGCTTCCGCGACCCGGTAAATTCCTCGACCGACGCGGGCGTGGCCTTCATCGGCGTGGCCAAAGGCGGCGCGGTGACCACGGCGACGGACAACGGCATCTGGTGGCAACCGGCGGGCGGCACGCTCGGCCTGATTGCCCAGGAAGGCAGCGAGCCGCCATCGGCTTCCGGCGCGAAGTACAAGGTGTTCAGCTCGCTGGCTCTGCCAGGGAACGACAATGGCCCGCTCTTCACGGCCCTCCTTGAGAAGGGACTCGCCGGAGCCCCTGGCCCTGGCGGTGTTACCTCGGCGAACGACTCGGTCCTCTACGCCATCGATAGCTCGAATGTGCTCAAGGAGGTCGTCCGCGAAGGCTCCGCCCTCCTCGGCGTGCCCGGCAAGACGGTGAAGAGCTTTGCCGTGCTGAAGGTTGTGTCCGGCAGCGCCGGCGCCACCCGCTACTTCAACAACAACAATGAAGTGGTGGCTCTGGTGAACTTCACCGACGACACCACGCACCTCACGTCCTCGAGCATCGTGAAGCTCGTCATCCAGTAAGGAAACGACCGGGTGTTTCTTCTTCAAGCCGGCCCGCGCCAGTCGCGGGCCGGCTTTCTTTTTTAAGAGCGGTTTATATTGAGCTGCCGCCGCCCAAACCTGGCGGATCACCATGTAGCTGCGACCGGAAGGTCGCAGAAAGCAGCGACGACTTTGCGCAGAACGCTCTGTTAGGAGGGCTTTTTAGGATGAGGTAGAGTAGGGGGAACTAATCCTTTTGGATGAGTTCGCGAAAGAATGGGCCGGGCTACGCGTATCCGGCCTATGAGCACCAAAAATTTTCTCCGTCCGTTTACCGCCCTGGCCCGTGGAGTGGGGGCGGTGTTGGGTTTCTGCCTGGGGGTAAGGTTGGGATGGTCGCCGCCACCCTGGATGCGGTCGGCGGGGCGGCATCCGCGGGTCCTGGCGATGCTCCTCCTGCTGGGGACAGCCGGGGCGTATGGGGGTTTCCGTTGGTGGCAATGGCGGGAGGCGCACCGGCCGCGGCCGCGAGAATTCGTGTCCGTGCGGAAACTGACGATGACTGTGTCCGGACCGACGGTTCCGGAGCTGGACCTGAAGACGCAGAAGCTGAGCGCGCCGAGCTTTTACCTGGCATTCTCCTCGGACGCCGCGCCGCTGAATCTCATCGACAAAGCGGGAGCCCCGCAGGGGGTAACGCTGAAGCCGGCGTGGCCGGGGCAGTGGAAGTGGACGTCGGCGACGGCACTGGCGTTCCTGCCCGAGAAAGCGTTGCCGGCCGGGACGAAGTTTACGGTGACCCTGCAACCGCAGGCGCTGGCGGAGCATACGCTGCTGGAAAAATCGGAGATCGGATTGACGACGCCGGCGCTGACGGCGACGTGGGGGACGAATGAGTTCTACACGGACCCGAAGGATCCGGCGGTGCACCAAGGGGTGTTTACGGTGCGGTTTAATCAGCCCGTGACGAAGGAGGATCTGGCGGCGCATGTGCAAGCGACGGCGGTGGGCGGTCCGGGGCTCTATGCGCAGGGTGGCGCACCGGAGGTGCTCGCGGATGCGAAGGATGCCAATGTGCTCCATGTGCGGACGCCGCGGATTACCATTCCGGCGGCAGAGGACTTTGCACGTCTGAGCATCGACAAGGATCTGAAGGCGATGCAGGGCGGCGAGCCGATGGGGAAGGAGCTGGTGGAAAAGGTGGCGGTGCCGACGCGGACGACGGGGTTCCAGTTTTTGGCGGCGAAAGCGATGATTGTGCCGGATGAGGATGGCGAGCCCCAGCAGATCCTGACATTGGAGTCGATCCGTGTTGCGGACCCGGCGGTAGTGGCGAAAAACGTGGAGGCGTGGATTTTGCCGGAGAAGAAAAAGGAGGCCGACGAGGACGAGGACAAAGACAAGGACGACGCGGACAAGGACAAGAAGGAAGAGGATGATGAGGATACCGGCTATGCCGTCGCGGACGTAACGCCTGCGTTGCTGGCGAAGGCGAAGCGGGTACCGCTCACGCTGGTGGAGAATGATGGGGATGCGCCGGTGGTGAAGGTGTTTGGGTTTCATCTGCCGCCGTCGAAGCCAGGGCCGCTGTTTGTGCGGGTGGCCAAGGGGATAGCAGTGCCGGGCGGCTTTGTGCTGGATGCGGATTTCAATGCCATGGTGTCAGTGCCGATGTTTCCGCGGGAGGCACGCATTTTAGGCAATGGCGGCGTGCTGGCGCTGAGCGGGGAGCGAAAGCTGAGTATCAAGAGCCGCGGGTACGAGCATCTGCGGTTCACGCTGGCGCGAGTGCCTGCGGCGCAGATCAATCATCTGGTGAGCCAGACGCAGGGGGAATTCCAGGCGCCGGAGTTCAAGCATGGGATCGGGTTTGAGGAGCTGGCGCGGTTCCATTCCTCGGTGCAGGGCATCGCGATGAAGAACGACTACGAGGCGAACTACTCGGCATTTGATTTTGCGCCGGCGTTGTCGCGGGCAGATGCGAGCGATCCGGAGCCGTCGCGCGGGTTGTTTCAACTGCAGGTGGAAGGTGTGCGGCGGCGGCTCTCGAAGGACGGTGACGCGAGCAAGGATGACCCGGACCCGAACTGGATTCCGTTGGATGCGATGGGCAAAAATTTGGGCTGGGACGATGGGAATGATGCGGCGGATACGCGGTTCATTTTGATCACCGACCTGGGGTTGCTGGTGAAGCGGAATGCCGATGGAACGCGGGAGGTCTTTGTCCAGTCGTTCCGGCAGCAAGCGCCGGTGGGCGAGGTCCGCATCATGGCCCTGGCCAAGAATGGCGAGCCGTTGGCGGAGGCGACGACGGGGGCGGATGGACATGCGATGTTGCCGGCGCTGGATGGGCTGAAGCGGGAGCGCAAGCCGGTGGCGATCGTGGCTCGGAGGGGGAGCGACCTGGCTTTCCTGCCGTGGGCGCGCGATGACCGGGCGGTGGAGCTCTCGCGGTTTGAGATTTCGGGCGTGAAGGCGAGCGAGGCGCGCGCGCTGGATGCGTTCCTCTTTACAGAGCGTGGGATCTATCGCCCAGGTGATCCGATCCATCTCGCGGCGGTCGTGCGCACGCGGGACTGGGATGGGCATCTCGCCGGTCTGCCGGTAGAAGCAGTGGCGATTGATGCGAAGGAGCAGGAGGCGGGACGTTTTAGCGCGAAGCTGCCGAAGGACGGATTTTTGGAATTCACGATTCCGACGGAGGAGTCGTCGCCCACGGGTGCCTGGCGGCTGGAACTGCGCCGGCCGAAGACGGCGAAGGAAAAGAAGAAAAAAGCCGACGATGAGAATGCGGACGAGAATGAGGAGGACACGGTGCACCTCGGGCACATCGTGGTGCGGGTGGAGGAATTTCAGCCGGACCGAATGAAGATGATGGCGGCGCTGGAGCCGAAGGCGGCAGCAGGCTGGCTGAAGCCGGAGAATCTCTCGGCGAAGGTGGAGCTGCAGACGCTGTTTGGCATCGCGGCGGCGGACCGGCGCGTGACGGCGAAGATGCATGTCTCGCCGGGGAATGCTGATTTCCCGGCGTGGCCGAAGTATGTGTTCCATCTGCCGCAGGCGGGGAATTTCGAGAGCCGCGACGTGGAGCTGGGTGAGAAGAAATCGGGCGCGGATGGGAAGACGGAGTTTGCGCTGGATGTGAAGGCGTTCACGGCGCCGCTGCTGCGCATCGGTGTGGAACTGGAGGCTTTCGAGCCGGATGGGGCGCGCGGCGTGCGGGGAGGGTTGAGCACGCTCATCTCGCCGCATGATGCGCTGATTGGGTGGAAATCGGGGGACGACCTGAATTTCATCCCGCGCGATGTGGCGCACCAGGTGAAGCTGGTGGCTATCGGGCCGGACCTCAAGCCGGTGGCGATGGACAAACTGAAGCGCGTGCTGATCGAGACGCGGAACGTGTCGGTGCTGACGAAACAGGACAATGGCTCGATGGCCTATGTGTCGCGCGAAAAGAAGAAAGAGCTGGAGGCTGTGGACGTATCGCTGCCGGCGGAGGAGACGACGGTGGAGCTGCCGGTGCAGCGCGCGGGGCGGTTTACGTACGAGTGGCGCGATGCGGATGGGCTGGTGCGGTGCGCGTTTGCCTTCAATGTCGTCGGGCCGGGCGGACAAGACCGCAATTTGGAGCGCGACACGGAGCTGGAGCTGACGCTGCTGGACCGCGAGTGGAAGGCGGGTGAGCAACTGGAGGTGTCGCTGCGCGCGCCGTACACGGGCGCGGGCCTGATCACGATCGAGCGCGAGCGCGTGGTGGCGTGGCAGTGGTTCAAGGCGAGCACCGCGAGCTCCGTGCAGCACATCACAGTGCCGCCGGGGCTGGAGGGCGGGGCGTATGTGCACGTGGCGTTTGTGCGTGGGATGGATTCACCGGAAATTTTCACCAGCCCGCTGAGCGTGGGCGTGGCGCCGTTTAAAGTAGCGGCGGACCGGCGCATGATGGAAGTGACGCTCGACACGCCGGAGCGGGCGCGTCCGGGCGAGCCGCTGAAGATTGGCTACCACACCGCGAAGCCCGCGCGCGTGGCGATCTGGGCGGTGGATGAAGGCATTCACCGAGTGACGGCGTACAAGGCACCGCAGCCGCTGGCGTATCTGCTGCGGCAGCGCGCGCTGGAGGTGGAATCGTGGCAGATCCTGGATTTGCTGATGCCGGAGTTTTCGTTGCTCAAGCAGTCGCGCGCCTTTGGTGGTGACGGGGATGAGCCTCCGGAGCTGGCGTTGGGGTTGAATCCGTTTAAGCGCAAGCGGGCGGAGCCCATTGTGTTCTGGAGCGGGATCATCGAAGCGGGGCCGAATCGGAAGGAGGTCACGTATAACGTGCCGGACTATTTTGCGGGGCGGTTGAACATCATGGCGGCGGTCGTCGCGCCGGACGCGGTGGGCGTGACGGAAAAGCACACCGTAGTGAAAGGGCCGATGGTGTTGACGCAGAATATGCCGCTCTTTGCGGTGCCGGGGGATGAGTTCGTGGCGTCGCTGACCGTGGCGAATCAGCTCGAGGGCGCGGCGGTGACGGATCGCGTTGCCGTGAAGGCAGAGCCGAGCGCCGGGTTGGAGATCATGGAGGCGCCGAAGGAGCCAGTGAGCATTCCGGTGAACACGGAGGCGACGGTGCGGTTCCGCGTGCGGGTGAAGGAAATGCTGGGCAATGCGGAGCTGAAATTTTCGGCGGTGGCGGGCAATGAAAAGGTGGAACTGAAGAGCACGATGAGCGTGCGGCCGGCGACGCCGTACGCGACGGAGGTGCAGAGCGGATGGTTCCGCCAGCCGGTGCAGGAAGTATCGGTCGGACGCGAGATGTTCCCGCAGTTTGTGCGACGCGAAGCGGTGGTATCGCCGACGCCGCTGGGCCTGGCGCGTGGGCTGGAGGCGTATCTGCGCGAGTATCCGCACGGGTGCTCGGAGCAGATCACGAGCAAGACGTTCCCGTGGCTGGTGCTGAAGGACGAGGCGGACTTTGGCATGAAGCCGGAGGAGGCGAGGAAGGTGGTCGCGCAGACCTGCCGGATACTCGCCACGCGGCAATTGCCGGATGGAGGTTTCGGTTATTGGACAGCGGGTGACGGGCATCCAGGGTTCGACTATCTCACGGTGTATGTGGTGCATTTCCTCACGGAAGCGCAGGCGAGCGGATTTGAAGTGCCGGAGGATTTGCTCAGCGGGGCGCTGAAGCGGCTGAAGACCATGGCCTCGGCGAAGGTGACGAACCGGGATGAAGCGAACATCCAGGCTGCGGCGATCTATCTGCTGACGCGGAATGGCGAGGTGACAACGAACTACGCCCTGAACCTCACGGACACGCTGGACCACCTCGCGAAGGACCAATGGAACCGCGACCTCAGCGCGGCGTGGCTGGCCGGGACGTGGTCGCTGTTGAAGAAGGAGAAGGAAGCCGAGGCGCTGATGGCGGCGCATCTGAAAGCGCGGGCGAAGACGCCGTGGCTGCGGCGCACGGAATACTACTATGACTCGCCGCTGGCGGATGCGGCGCAATCGCTGACGGTGCTGTGCCGGCATTTCCCGGCGCTGGCCGGGGAACTGGGTTACGAGGATCTGAAGCCGATGACGGAGGGGATCGGGCGAGGGGATTTCGATACGCTATCGGCGTCGTGGAGCATCGTGGCGCTGAAGAGCTATGCGGGCTTGGTGAAACAGAGCGGCATCAAGCTCGGGATGGAGGCGGGCGCGGGGACGGCGTTTAAAGCGCTCGGGGCGCAACGCTCGGGCTTGTTCAGCGCGGCGTTTGGCGCGGACGCGAAGAGTGTGCGCTTTCTCCTCAATGTGCCGAAGGGCGGTCCGGACCTGGGCGCGTGGTATCAGACGCTGGAGGCCGGGTATGCGAAAGCGCTGCCGAGCACCGCGCAGACGAGCGGGCTGGAGCTGACGCGCGAATTCCTGAACGAGAAGGGCCAGCCGGTGACGACCGCGAAAGTGGGTGAGACGCTGAAGCTGCGACTGCGTCTGCGGAACGTGAGCGCAAAGGAACAGACGCACCTGGCGGTGATCGATCTGCTGCCAGGCGGGTTTGACAATGCGCCGGACGCGCTGAAGCCGGGGCTCGGCTCCGCGGGCGCGGAGTACGTGGATGTGCGCGAGGACCGGAATTTGTTCTTCACGGGATTGGGTGCGGGAACGTCGCGGGAATTCACGTGGGAAGTGCGGCCGGGCGTGGCGGGGACGTTTACGATTCCGCCGGCGTTTGGTGAAGCGATGTATGACCGCGGGGTGCACGGAAATGGAGCCGCGGGGAAATTCACGGTGCTGCCGCGGGAATGAAGACCAGCGATGCGATCACGGGATGGGCGGAGTCGACGATTTCGCCGCCGACCGCAAATGCCGTCCGAAGCTTTCGGCCCGAAGGGCCGACGGCCACTAGCCGGGAGCTTCAGCCCCCGGATCCAGGGAGAGCGGGATGCGCCGCGAAGTCGGCGCCGGAAACCGAATCGGAACTTACCTTTGGCCAAGGCTCCAAGGGCGGAACTCCAAACTCGCGGCCTCCGGGTTCGCGCGCGGAACGACAACAAAGGAGTTGGAAGCGGTGGTGTGGGGTGTGGGTGAGGCGTGGCTGCATTGGGCTGGCAAGTTTGATCGTCGTGCTGTGGGTGGGGTGGCTTTGTTTGCCGAAGCCGGCGCTCTATCCGGAGGGGATGTCGTTCTCGCGAGTGGTGTTGGATCGTGAGGGGCAGGTGCTCTATGTGACGCTGACGGCGGATGGGAAATATCGGCTGCCGGCGCATCTGGCAGAGCTGGCGCCGGAGCTGCGGCAGGCGACGATGGAGATGGAGGACCGGCGGTATTTTTCCCATTGGGGCGCGGATCCACGGTCGCTGGTGCGGGCGGCGTGGGGCGTGGTGTCGGGGCATCGGCTGGGCGGTGGCTCGACGCTGACGATGCAGTTTGCGCGGCTGCGGTGGGGCCTGGAGACGCGGTCGTGGCTGGGCAAGGCGGGGCAGATCTTTCGCGCGCTGCAGCTGGAGCGGCACTACAGCAAGCAGGAGCTGATGGAGGCGTATTTCACCCTCGCGCCCTATGGCGGCAACGTCGAAGGGGCGCCGGCGGCGAGCCTGCTGTGGTGCGGGAAGCCGGCGAGCGAGCTCACGCTCCGCGAGGCGGCCGCCTTGAGCGTGATTCCGCAGAGCCCGGCGGCCCGGCGTCCGCGGGTGGGAGCGAATCCCTCGCTGGCGGCGGCGCAGACTCGGTTGATGGCGCGGCTGCGGGCGGCGCGCGGGGAAGAGCCACAGGCGCTGGACGCGGAGTTTACGCTGCATCCGGCGGCGGGCGGAGTGCCGCGCTTTGCGCCGCACTATGCGCGGCGAGTGCTGGAAGAGCAGCCGGACGCGGGCGTGGTGAAAACGACGCTGGATGCCCGGCAACAGCAGCTCGCGGAACGAAGCATTGCGGATTTTCTGGCGCGGGAGCGGGTGCGCGGGCTGCGGAATGCGGCGGCGATCCTGGTGCATGCGCCCACGCAGGAAGTGCGGGCATATGTGGGCTCGGCGGACTTTTTCAACGACGGGATTTCCGGGCAGGTGGATGGTGTGATGGCGCGGCGCTCGCCGGGGTCGGCGCTGAAGCCCTTTATCTACGGGCTCGCGCTGGATGCGGGGCTGATCCATCCGCGCACGCTGCTGGACGACGCGCCACGGCGGTATGCGGGATACAACCCGGAAAATTCCGACCGCGGTTTCCTCGGCCCGATTCCCGCGGATGAGGCGCTGCGCCGGAGCCGCAATGTGCCGGCGGTGGATTTGGCGGCGCGGCTGCCACATGGCGGGCTGGAGGCGTATCTGCGCGGCGCGGGCGTGGATCTGCCGCGGGCGCATGGGGACTATGGGCTCTCGTTGGCGCTGGGCGGCGCGGAGGTGTCGCTGGAAGATCTTGCGCATTTGTACACCGGGCTCGCGCGGCGAGCGGCGGGGAAGTCCTCAGGGCTGCCGATGCCGGAGAGTGCGTCGCTTTCCCCGGCGGCATGCTGGCTCACACTCTCGGCTCTACACAGTCACGAGGGGCCGGTCGGGTTGGCGTGGAAGACGGGCACGTCGCACGGGTTTCGCGATGCCTGGGCGTGCGGCGTGATGGGCGATTGGGTGCTGTGCGTGTGGGTGGGCAATTTCGACGGGAAGCCAATGCCAGGGCTCTTTGCGCGCGATACGGCGGCGCCGCTGCTGTTCCAAACGGTCACGCGGCTCGGGCTGCGCTCGGCGGGGCCGGCGCGTCCGGACACGGTGACGGAGGTGGAGCTGTGCCCGATCTCGGGCGAGCTGGCCGGGCCGCATTGTCCGCACGGAGTGAAGGGGCGTTTCATCGCCGGGGTCTCGCCGATCACCGAGTGCACGGTGCATCGCGAGGTCATCCTGGATGCGCAGGGGAAGCGCATGGCCGTCGACGACGGGACCGGCCGGCGCGAGGTGTTCGAGTTCTGGCCGGCGCACCGGCTGGAGCAGTTTCGCCGGGCGGGGTTGCCACGCGCGGAGCCGCCGATGCTGGCGGATGATGGGACGGGCGCTGGTGCGGGCGCCTCCGGGCGCGGGATTGCGCCGAGGATTGTGTCGCCGCAGACGTCGCTTACATACGTTTTGCGGCCAGGAGAGACGTCAAAGAACTCGATTCCGCTCGAGGCCGAAGCAGGCGCCGGGGTGCGGCAGATCTATTGGTTTGCGGATGCGCGCTACCTTGGATCGAGCCGGCCGGCGCAACCGTTCCTCTGGCAGCCGTCGCCGGGGCGTTGGACGGTGCAGGCGGTGGATGATGCGGGACGGACGGCGGTGGTTAGGGTGCGTGTGGGGGCGGAATAGGGGGCGAGGGGTCAGAGGTCAGAAATGACAGATGCGGAGGCGGAGACGAACCGCTGGGCTGGCTCAGTGTCCGACGTGGGTGGAGGCGCCGGCGTGATTGGCGGCTTGCTGGGCGGCGAAGATTTGGTGCACGAGGGCGGTTTCGGGAGCGCTGAGGCCGCCGGGCAGTGCCAGGCTGGCGAGGCCGTAGCCACAACCGGGGAGGCCGTTCGTCCAGAGGATGCGGCCAGTGGAGAGGTCCAGGCAATGGACCTGGCCGTGGGTGTGGGCGAAGACGTGCGGGCCATCGGGCAGGAGGGTGACGAAGTCCGAGCCCATGCCGCCGGGGAGCTGGCTGGTCCAAAGGGTTTGGCCGTTGCTCCGGTCGATGGCGAGGACACGGCTTTTGACGGCGAGGAGGAGGATGGAGTCGGAGTTCATATGTCTCCATTTTCGGTTAGCGCCGGAGGGGCCGAAGGCAACTATTCTTGATCTCAGTCACCGGGCTTCTGGCGGAGGGAGACGATCATTCGATGCCGACGCAGACCAGGTTGCGCCTCAGCCTTGCTCGCTCCAGCGGATGCTGCGGCGGGGGCCGGGGTAGTGGTAGTGGGTGTCTGGGTCCTGGATGTAGCCGCTTTTGTTGAGGGTGAGGCCTTCGGATTCGAGGCGGGCGCGTTGTTTTTTGGCGCTTTTGGGGGGCATGGCGGGGCTGATGCGGCCGTCGGAAGCGGTGACGCGGTGCCACGGGATGGCGTCGGATTCCTCAGGGGTGAGGTTGCCGAGCACGGCGGAGACGTGGAGCGGCACGATGTTCATGTGCGTGGCGAGGGAGCCGTAGGTGGTGAATTTGCCCTCGGGGATGAGGGCGATGAGGCGGATGACCTCGGCGCGGATGTGGACGAAGGCTTTGGATTTGGCGGGCATGGCGGTGTGGCGGGTGCGGGTAGCGTGGGAAATCTGGCCGAGCGATGCCCAGAAGTCATTTCCGATTCGAGGGTCCTCTAGAATGGAACCCTTTCAGGGTTCGGCGCTGTGTGGATGCGGTTTCCAGGGTAGGCCCTCGACAAGCTCGGGCCAACCCTTCGCTGGTATAGGCAATCCCTTCGGGATAAAAGCCAGGCGCCGGAGGTTGCCTGTGGCGAGCGCTCTACTTTGACCGGCTCCAGCGGTTGCCGAGGAGGGTTTCGGCGGTGGCGAGGCAGAGGACGCAGAGGGCGAAGGGGAGCCAGAGCTCGGTGCCGGTGCGGGCGTGGGTGAGTTGGGCGCGGAGGTCGGTGGTGGGGGTCCACGGAATGAGCTGGGCGGTGGAGGCGAGGAGGCGGGTGTCGGCGGTGCTGAGCGGGGTCAGATCGCTCTCGGTGGGAGGCGGGGCGGCAGCGAAGCGGAGGGGCGGGTGGGCGTCGTCCTGGAAGCGGGCTTCGTATGGGCCGGCGGCGAGGGTGTCGGGGAACTCGAGGACGGGGGTGCCGGATTTAAGCTGGATGCGGAGGTGGGTGGGGCGGGCGGCGGGATCGTGAGACGAGGGGTTAGTCCGCGAGCTTCCGCTCGCAGCTCCATTAATCAGGACTTCTTTGCCGGTGAGGTCGGGAGGGAGGCCGTAGGAGAAGAGGGTGCCGGTGCGAAGGTTGAGGCGCTCTTCCTGGCGGGCGAGGAGGTAGCCGAGGGTGCGGTGGATGAGCGGGAGAAAGACGGGGCGGACGGGGAGGTCGTTCCAGCCGGCGTCGGCGGTGCTGGAGAATTGGACGACGCGGCCGAAGTCGGCGGTGCGCTCCATGATGGCGGGCGTGCCGTCGGAGTAGGTGAGGATGGTGGCGGTGGTGGTGTTTTCGGGCGATGCGTCCAGCGGAGCCGATGGGGTGGGTGAATTCGAAGAGGTGCTGGCGGTGGGCGGGAGATCAGTCCGCGAGCTTCCGCTCGCAGCTACATTGTTGGGCGCAGCGGCAGGCGGGGGGCGTTTTAGGATGAAGGCGCGGTAGAATTGGGCGGTGGAGAGGGTGCCGCTCTTGGGATCGCGCCAGGGTTCGACGATCGGGTGGGTGTAGTCTTTGGATTGGAGGGTGAAGAATTCCTTGGGGCGGTCGGCGGAATTTTCGGGTGGGAGATCGCCGCGCGGGGGACCGAACTCGGCGGGGAGGAGGGCGTGGGCGCGGAAGAGTTGGTCGTTGTAAAACTGGGCGCTGATGCGGTTGCCGGGGAAGACCATGAGGCCGCCGCCGGCGTGGACGTAGGCGTCGAGTGAGGCGACGGCGGGGGCGGAGAGGTCGACGACGTTGGCGAGGATGATGGCCTCGAAGTCGCGGAGCGGGAGGGTATCGAGCGCGGAGGCGGCGACGGTTTTCGTCTTGATGAAATACTGGTCGCGCAACTCGGGCGGAACGGGGGTGAGGGCGTTGCGCAGGTAGAAGACCTCGCTCTCGCGTGCTTCGCCGCCGGGGTCGCCATCGACGAGGAGGACGTTGATTTCATCGATGACGCGGAGGGCGAAGGTGCGTTGATCGTCGAAGGGGCAGCGGTCGGAGCGGAGGCGGGCGGTGACGGTGTGATAGCCGGCGTCGCGGAAGGTGGCGTAGAGCGCGATGGTTTTCGGGTCGCCGCCAGGCGCCACGGAGTCGAGCGTCTGTTCGTCTTGCGGCTCGGCGTCGTCAATGGCGAGGCTGACGGAGACATTGGCGGCGGGTTCGGGACCGAAGTTGGCGATGCTGGCCTCGAAGCGCAGGGGCTGATTCACCGGAGCGAGGGCGCTGGCGAGGCGGAGGCCGGTGACGCCGAGGTTGCGCTGCTCGCCTTCCGTGATGGTCACGACGCAGGCGGGGACATCTTTCTTCGCCTCATCGAGAAGCGTGCGGGCTTCGGCGAGTCCGCGCCAGCCGGCGGCCTGACTATCGGTGACGACGTAGAGCTGTTTGTGCAGGCCGCCCTGGCGGCGGAGCGTATCGACGGCCCGGCGCAGGGCGGGCTGCCACTCGGTGCCCTGGTCGGTGCGCTTCGCCTCGCGGATGGCCCGGCGGGCAAGGGCGAAATCGTGGGTGGGCTCGGGGATGACGTCGCGGACGGTATCGCTCACGAGCCAGACGGCGACGGAGGCGCCGCCGGGGAGGGCGTCGAGAATTTGCTCGGCGGCTTTTTGCGCCTTGGCGAAGCGGGTCTCGGCGCCGTCGGTGGTGGACATGGAGCCGGAGACATCGAGGAGGATGAGAGCGGATTCGTCGCTGCAGGAAAGGCCGAGCGCGCCGCTGCTGCGCAGGGCGGGGCGAGCCAGGGCAAAGGCGAGGAGGGCGACGACGGCGCAGCGGAGAATGAGGAGGATGAGGTCCTCGAGCGTCATACGGCGCTGCTGGCGATCCACGGTGACGCGGAGGAAACGCATGGCGGCCCAAACGACGCGCTGGACGCGCTTTTTCGCAAGGAGATGGATGATGATGGGGGAGGCGACGCCGGCGATGCCCCCGAGGAGGAGGGGGTTTAGGAAGGACATGCGCAGGGAATGACGAATGACGAATGACGGAATGACGAATGAACCGAGGGGTGCGGCGTATACGGCCGATGGGAGGGATTGTTTTTATATATAGTCAGACTGCTGGAAACACGAGCGCGAGGCCACGGGTTGAAAACCCGTTCCACTTTTTGGCGCGCCTGGGCGAGGAGGGGTGGTTTCTCAACCATAGCGGTGCTGGCGGGTGCCGAGCCAGGCGGCGAGGACTTCGTGCCAGGGTTGGGCGGTGGAGATGCGGAGGTAGGGGCAGCCGTTACGTTCGCAGGCGAGCTGCATGCGTTCAAGGTAGGCGTTGAATTCGTCGAGATAGCTTTTGCGGATTTCGGCGGGGCGGGTGAGGACACGGCCTTGCTGCTCGAGGCCGACAAACTCGACGTTGCCGTTGAAGGGGAAGGTGAGTTCGCTGGGGTCGAGGACGTGGAAGACGATGACTTCGTGGCCGGCGAAGCGGAGGTGCTGGAGGCCGCGGAGGATGCGCTCTTCGTCATCGAAAAGGTCGCTGATCAAAATCACGATGCCGCGGCGGCGGGCGCGACGGGCGAGTTCCTCCATGATTTCGCCGATGCCGGTCTCGCCCTGCGCGGGAGTGGCGGTGAGCTGCGCGCAGATCTGGTGAATTTTCGCGAGGCTATCCGTGCGCTGGGTTTGCTCGCGGGTGCCGCGATCGAAAACGGTGACGGCGGCGGCGTCACGCTGGAGGAGGATAAGATAAGCGAGGCAGGCGGCGATGGTCTTGGCGTAGTCGAGTTTGGTGCCGGTGGCCTCGGATTTCGTGCCCACGCTCCCGTCGGTGGCGGAGCCGTATTTCATGCTCTCGGAGGCATCGAGGAGGAGGTGGGCGACGAAGTTGGTCTCCTGCTCGTATTGCTTGATGTAGTAGCGCTCGCTGCGGCCGAGCACTTTCCAGTCGAGATGGCGGGTGTCGTCGCCGGGGACGTATTCGCGGTGTTGGGCGAACTCGATGGCGAAGCCGCGGAAGGGGGATTTGTGGGCGCCGGCCATGTAGCCTTCGACGATGGTGCGCGCCTGCAGGCCGAGGTATTCGGCCTTTTGGATGGCGTCCGGATCGAGGAGGGGGGAGATCGCGGAGCTTTGGGCGGGCTTTTTGGCCATAGGGGGACATTTGGTGATCGGTGGGGGATAGGCAATATTCAATGGGGTGAGGAGGAGTATTCAGTATTCAGTGGGCGCGGGGTGAAAATCCGATGGGCGCTGAGGAGCGGTCACGCTAGCCGTCCCGCAGCTGCAGGACGGGATCTTTCGATGATCGGAAGGCAACCACTGAATACTGAAAACTGAACACTGAATACTTCTTCGATACGGAGGTAGGGTGTAACTCGGGCCAATGGCTCGACATTTTATGTACGGGCGGTAAGGTGCGGGGATAATTGCATGAAACGGATTATCCTATTTGCGGGACTGTGCCTGGTGACGGGCGGCATGATTTTGCCGGAACCCGCGCAGGCGGCGAGTTCCTCGCGTGAGACAGCCACGGACGCGGTGGCCTGGGTGGTGGCGGATGCCACGACCGGTGTGGTGCTGGGCGCCTCGAATGGCGACAAACATGTGCAGGTGGGCAGCCTGACGAAGATTGCGACGGCCATGGTGGTGCTCGATTGGGCGGAGACGAAGGGAGAGAATCTGAGCCAGATGGCGACGGTCCCGGGGACGATTGCCCCATTGAACAGCCCGAACGCGATCGGGCTGGCGCCGGGGGATCAAATCTCCCTGAAAGAAGCACTGTATGCGGCGCTGATGCAGAGCGACAACCAGGCGGCGGAGACGCTGGCCGTGCATGTGGGGCGAAAGATTTCCGGGGCCACCACGGATGCGGAGGCATCGCGCGCGTTTGTGGCGCAGATGAATGCGCTGGCGCGGCAGCTCGGGATGCGGGACACGCGGTTTTTGAATCCGCATGGGCTGGATGATTTGGAAGACAAGCTGCCGTACTCCACGGCGCATGACCTGGCGCGGCTGACGAACTATGCGCTGGGGCATAGTGGATTCACCTTTTACACCCGGCAGAAAGAGCGGCGCATTACGTGGCAGGCGGCGGACGGAACGGCGTCGGCCTATCAACTGCGCAATACGAACGAGGCGCTCGACGCGATGGGGATCGACGGCGTGAAGACGGGGACGACCCGGCGGGCGGGCGCGTGCGCGATTATCTCGGCGGCGCAGCGGCCGATCACCAAGCAGACGGGCGACACGTTCGACATCACGCCGCGCCGGCTGACGGTGGTGGTGCTGGGATCAGCGAATCGATTCGAGACGGCGAAGGCTCTCCTGACGAAGGGCTGGGAGTGGCACGACCAATGGTGGGCAGCCGGCCATCCGAAATCGTGGAAGGCGGCGCGATGACGCCGTCCAAGACCATTGGGGTGCTAACGAGCGGAGGCGACTGCCCCGGGCTCAATGCGGTGCTGCGCGGCGTGGTCTGCGCGGCGAGCAATCTCGGCTGGCGGGTCATCGGGTTTAACGATGGCTACGAAGGCCTGCTGGAAGACGACGCGCACATGGATCTCACGTTGCAAAACACGGAGGGAATCATGCAGCGCGGCGGGACGATTCTCGGCACGACGAATCGCGGGCACTTTGTGTCGAAGACCGGGCCGGGGAATCGCGCGCGGATCGAGGCGCACATTTTGGCCAAGGCGAAGAATACGTTGAACCGGCTGGGAATCGAGGCGCTGGTGACGATTGGTGGCGATGGATCGCTGACGACCTCGGCGCAGCTGTTCGAGGCGGGCGTGAAGGTGATCGGCGTGCCAAAGACGATCGACAATGATCTCGAAGCGACGGCGATGACGTTCGGCTTTGATAGCGCGGTGGCCTGCGTGGCGGATGCGCTCGACCGGTTGCACACCACGGCGCGAGCACACAAGCGCGTGATGATCATCGAGGTGATGGGGCGCCATGCGGGCTGGATTGCCCTGTATGGCGGTCTCGCGGGCGGGGCGGATGCGATCCTGATCCCGGAGATTCCATTCACGTTCGACAAGCTCGCGTCGTTTGTGCGGAAGCGGAGTTTGGATGGATACACGAGCACGCTCATCGTGGTCGCGGAGGGAGCGTCGCCGAAGGGCGGGAAGGAACAGTACCGCGCGAGCGCGCCGGGGGAATACCGGCTCGGCGGCGTGGCGGAGACGGTGACACGGGAACTGGATCATCGGCTGAACAAGCCAAAGTTGATTAAGGAAATCCGGTCGTGCGTGCTGGGGCATTTGCAGCGCGGTGGCGACCCGACGACGCTGGATCGGATCTTGGGGACGCGGTTTGGGGTAAAGGCCGTGGATCTGATCGCGGAGGAAAAATTTGGGCAGATGGTGAGCTATCAAAACTACCAGATCCTTTCGGTGCCGATTGCGAGTGCGGTGCGCCGGCTGAAGACGGTGCCGCCGGATAGCCAGATGGTGGAGACGTGCCGGGCGGTGGGGATTTCGTTTGGGGACTGAGAAGGTATTTGTTGTCCACGAAAGGCAGAACCGCGTCTCGCGAGGCAGTGTGCGTTGGCAGCCGTGGCCGGGAAGCCGCGAAGAACGGTTTGCAAAAAGTCATAGCTGTTCTCTGCGACGTTGCTGTTCGCCCCGCTCACCCCCTTCGGGTTGCCTGCGGCAAGCTTTCTCGCTCCGCTCGAATCCGGTCGCAGCTACATTAACGAAGCTCGGCCGGGGGCGGTGCAGGCGCGCCGGATTTTCTGCCTTTGGTGGGTGGGGTTGGGAAGTTATGCTGGGAGTATTCTTCCCATGAATGTGCGCCTTTTATTGGTGATGGCTGCGCTGGCTCCGGGGGCCAGTGCGGCGGATTTTACGTTTGGCGATCAGACGTTTGCGGTGCCCGAGGGGTATGTGCTGGAGCGGGTGGCCTCGGCGCCGCTGGTGGAGCGGCCGATTACGATGGCGCTGGATGACGAGGGGGCGCTATATGTGACGGATAGCTCGGGGTCGAATGATCGGCCGGCGGAACAGCTGAAGAACCCGAAGAACCGGATTTTGAAGCTGCAGGATCGCGATGGGGATGGAGTGTTTGAGACCAGCACGGTGTTTGCGGACAAGCTGGGGTTTCCGGAGGGGACGATGTGGCTGGAGGGATCGCTGTATGTCTCGGCGCCGCCGCAGATTTGGAAATTCACGGATCAGGGCGGGGATGGCGTGGCGGACGACCGGGTGGTGTGGTTCGACGGGAAGACGCTGACGGGATGCGGGAATGATTTGCACGGGCCGTATGCGGGCCCGGATGGATTTATCTATTGGTGCAAGGGGGCGTTTGCGGAGCAGCACTACACGTTGGGGGACGGACGGGAGTTCATCACGCGGGCATCGCATGTTTTCCGGTCGCGGCCGGACGGCTCGGAACTCGACGTCGTAATGACAGGCGGGATGGATAATCCGGTGGACCTCGTCTTTAGCCCGCGCGGGGAGATGTTTGTGTGCGGGACGTTTTTTGTGAACCCCGCGAATGGGAAGCGCGACGGCATCCTGCACGCGGTGCATGGCGGCGTGTGGGGCAAGGAGCACAGTGTGCTGGCGGGGCATCCGCGCACGGGCGAGTTGATGCCGATCATGACGCATCTCGGGCCGGCGGCGGCGGCGGGGTTGGAGATGCCACGAAGCAGCGCGCTGGGGCTGCACGGCGATCTCATTTGCTGTCAGTTTAATATGCACAAGGTGTCGCGCCATGTGCTGGCGGCCGATGGGGCGACGTATCGGACGAGCGACACGGATCTAGTAGCGACGGCGCATGCGGATTTTCATCCGACCGATGTGATCGAGGATGCGGATGGATCGCTGCTCATCGCAGATACCGGCGGGTGGTATCGGTTTTGTTGTCCGACCTCGACGCTGGCGAAGCCGGCGGTGCTGGGAGCGATTTATCGATTGCGCAAGACGGGGACGCCCAAGGTGGAGGACCCGCGCGGGCTCAAGCTGGAGTGGGAGAAAGCGGCGATCGCTGAGCTCGTGACGCGCCTGAGCGATGAGCGGTCGGTGGTGGTGAATCGCGCGATGGACTTGCTGGCGAAGCGTGGGGAGGTGGCGGCGCTGGCGAAAGCGCAGACGCCGGCGGCGCGGCTGGCCGCGGTGTGGACGCTGGCCCGCATTCCGGGGGACGAGGCGCGGGCGGCGAATCGCGAGGCCCTGCATGATGCGAACGCCGACGTGGTGGCGCTGGCGGCGCGGAACGCCGCGCTGTGGCGGGACAAGCGGGCGGTGGAAGAACTATGGCCGCTGCTGGCGCACGAGGATGCAGGCGTGCGGCGAGTGAGTGCGGCAGCGCTGGGGCGGCTGGGCGATCCGCGGGCGATTCCGCAGCTGCTGGCGGCGGCGGAGAAGCCGTTGGATCGCTTTGCGCAACATGCGATCGCGTTTGCATTGTACGAGATTAATGATGTGGCGCGGCTTCCGGCGGACGCGCCGGGGCCAGCGGGCGACGTGGCGCGGATCGCGCGGACGATGCTGACCTCCACGGCCAAGGTGAAGCCGATTGCGCCACTGCCGACGCAGCCGTTGATTGAGGCGCCGCCGGACCCAAAACGCGTGGCGCAGCAGCGGCAGCGGTTGGATGAACTGGCTGCCGGGATGGCGAAGGCGGACGTGGCGCGAGGCGCGCAAGTTTTTCGCAGCGCGAAGGCGCTTTGTACCACGTGCCACGCGATGGCGGGTGCGGGTGGGACGCTGGGGCCGGACCTGACGAAGATCGGAGCGATTCGGACAGAGCGCGATCTGCTGGAGGCAATTGTGTATCCGAGCGCGAGCTTTGTGCGCAGCTATGAGCCGAGCCTAGTAAAGACGAGCAAGGGCGAGCAGTACGGCATTTTGAAAACGGACGGGCCGGAGGAGGTGGTGCTGGCAACCGGGCCGGGAGTGGAGACGCACATTCCGCGCGGGGAGGTGAAGGAACTGCAGCCGGGGCAATTTTCGCTGATGCCGGCGGGGTTTGACGGGATTTTGAGCGCGGGGGAACTGGCGGATCTGGTGGCTTATCTCCGCACTACTAAATGAAACGCAGGGATTGCGGCGCGTTAGCGGTCTTTTAGAATGCTCGACTTTAGGAAGGACTCAAATTGTCCGTCTTTATATTGGACTTCGCTATGGTGAAATTTGGAGTGAATGAAAGCGTTGTGGGCCGGCGTGAGCTTAGTTTTAACGTCCTCGTCCGAAAGCGGTTCCAGCGTGGGGTCAATCCGCTGAAGTTGCTTTAGCAGTGCTTCGGAGTTGCTTTTGGTTCCGCCCTCATTTGTGTAAATATCAATGTACCGATGATGTGCGGTTTTCGCCCAATCGCGAAAAACTGCAAAGGCGTCTTTTTCTTTTTCGGGGTAGAGCGCGTCGAAAAGCCAGACCTCCTCAATCTGTTTGGTCATCCCTCCGTTTTGAAGGATGGCGGCCATCGCTTCGTAGGCGCCGCTGTGACCGGACAGAATGATCTTTCCGAGCGTCGGAGTTTTTAGGTCGGTTTTTGCCTGCACAGTAGCGAGTACCTCGTTCATCAGGCATTTGAAGCCATTGCGATTTTCCAGCTTTCCCCCAAATGAGTCGACGGCATCGTATGGCCCTTGGGGGACAATCAAGATGGCGTTTTTACCGCTGCGTGCAAATTGTTCGATGAGTTTGAAATCGTGGACGGCTTTATCGACGTGATTGTTATGACCGTGGAGATGAATCACGCAATCGATTGGGTCGGTTCCGATGAAGCCTTTCGGGATAAAAATGAGTACCCGGCTGTCAGAATAGTGGTTCTGATTGTCCTTTTGGCCCTTGAATTTGTAGCCGGGTGGGCGGGCGGGATGTGGAAAAGGGGCATTTTTGAAAGGGACTTCGATTACAAGCCCCAGATGAGCGTAGGTCTTTTCGATCGTTTCTTCCGAAGACCAAGCGGTGACGGCCATCAAAAATGAAAGGACTAGGACACACATACACCATTTCACAGCGGGGAAATGGGGTTTTGAGACCTTAGCGGGCGATGGGCAAAGGGACTACTCTTCGATTATCCGATAATCTTTCCGTTTCCCCGCTTGCCCACCGGTTTGGATCGTAGCACCCTCATCGCAGAAAGATGCCACCGAAGCACGCGCCGCAGCACCCCGCCAAGCACTACATCCTCGATACGAACGTCCTCATCCACGACCCAGGATCGCCGTTCCAGTTTCAGGACAATATCGTGTGGATCCCGGTGGAGGTGTTTGAAGAGCTGGATCGGTTCAAGAGTGAGAGCTCCACACGCGGGGCGAATGCGCGCGAGGTGCACCGCCGGCTGAGCGAGAAATTTTTGAACGCGGAGGACATGCAGCGCGGGGTGAAGCTGGAGAATGGCGGTCTGCTGCGGGTGTGCATCAATCCGCTGGCGCGATTCGATGGGCAGGGCTGGACGCTGGTGAGCGATTCGCCACGGTTCCAGACGTTCCGCGATTTGTATCCGGATCTGTCGAAAATGGATAACCGCATCCTGGCGGCCGCCTGCGCGGTGGCGGACTCGGAGACGGGAACGATCGTCCTCGTGACCAAGGATCTGAATATGATCCTGAAGGCGCGGACGCTGAATCTCGAAGCGCAGGACTACAAGACGGACCGCGTCGAGGACAACGACATCCGCAAGACGATGCGGAAGAAGGACGAGGAGTATGAGACCCTCGATGTGCCCGGCCACACGCTGCAGGCCTATGCGAGCCAGGAGAGCATGGTGCTGGACAAGGCGAAGAGCTTTCTGCCGAACCACTATCTGCTGCTGCGCAATGAGGAGGAGCCGACGCATGCGATTCCCGCGCGGCACGTGGCGGAGGGCGAACTGCGCAAGCTGCGGCGGGACCGCGTAACGATCCGCGGCGGGCGCTGGCTCACCGCGCTGAATCTCGGGCAGCGGTTCTTTCTCGATGCGCTCTACGACCCGACGATTTCGCTCATTACGGTCTACGGCAAGGCGGGCACGGGCAAGACGCTGCTGAGCGTGGGCGCCGCGCTGGAGCAGGTGCAGACGGGAGAATTTGAAAAGATGCTGATCACCCGCGTGATCATGCCGACGGGGCGTGACATCGGGTTTCTGCCGGGGCGCATCGAGGAAAAGATGGCGCCGTGGGTGCAGCCGGCGTTTGACGCGCTGGAACTGCTGCTGACGCGTCCGCGCAAGCCGGAGCAATTTGAAAAGAAGAAGCAGAGCCAGCGGAAAGTGGAGGAGCCGCAGCAATCGCAGGCCGCTTCCGGGCCGGGGCAGAAGCCGATGCGCCCTTGGGAGCCGCTGATGGCGAGCGGGCAAATTGAAATCGAGGCCATCACGCACATCCGTGGCCGCAGCATTCCGAATGCGATCTTCATCGTGGACGAAGCGCAGCAACTCACGCCGCACGAATCGAAGACGCTGATCACGCGCATGGGCAAAGGATCGAAGATGGTCCTGATCGGCGACTTGGGGCAGATCGATAATCCTTATGTGGATGCGCACACCAACGGGCTCGTCTACGCCCGCAACCGGCTGCAAGGGCAGCCGTGGATGGCGCACGTGAATTTGTTCAAGGGCGAGCGCAGTGAGATGGCGGAAGTCGCGGCGAATTTGATGTAGGGCTTCAGGGGCAATCAGTTCCGCGCTTCGGGCTGGCCGCTCGATGCAGTGGCGGCGTTTGATGGCTGTTCTCTGCGACCTCCCGGTCGCAGCTCCAACGCGTCTCGTGGTATGACGAGAATGATAGCCAATGACCAAAATGTAAGGTAGAAGGGAGACGATCATGAACTGGCAAGATCGACAAAATGCACGCACAGGGGCCCGGCAGCCTTCGGCTAAGGGGATGCCGGAGTGGCTCGTCGGTTGTTTACTGATCCTGGGTGCGGCTCCGTTCATTGTCGGGTTGGTGCTGCGCTGGCACAAGGAAGCGGCCCCGGTCTCGGCTGGGCGCCCCGGGGCGCCGACCGCGCTCACCGCGCCGACCGGCATGGCGTCGCCGGGGATGTCGGCCATCGCGAGCCCGCTTAGCGCTGTCCTGGAGCCATTGTGGTCGGAGGAGATGATGAGCCGGCATTCCGCGGACATCCGGCAAACGCTCGGGCGGGAACTGGCGCATGCCCAGCGCACGAACTTCGACCCGGGGCTGTTTACCGAAGTGACCAGGGCGTGGTACGCGGACGTGGAGCAAGCCACGAATCGCTACGATCGCGCGCTGTCACGGTTCCACGCGGAGAAACCGCTCCGTCTGGTCACCGTGCGGGCCGTGGCCGATCTTCAGCAGCGGCAGGCGCTGACCCGCGATTTATTGAAGGCGAATAACGAAATGCAGGCGACCCTGATGGGGATTCCGGAGCGAATGCGAAAGGCTTTGGATCGGGATGGAGAAGAGCCGGAAGTAGTGGAGGAATTTTTGAAGGAGTTCGCCGCGGCCAATGACACCAAGCTGGTGCTGTGGCGCCGGGTTTGCGCGTATGACCAGGAACTCGGGGAAGGTTTCATTGATCTCTGCAGCTTGCTGCGGGCGGAGTGGGGGAGGTGGAAACACGAGCGCGGGGTGGTCGTTTTCCAGAATCCCCTGGCGGCCAAGAAATATAATGAGCTGAATCTTCAGTTGCTTAGCACCGCGAAGCAAGCAGCTGTCGCCATGGAGCAGGAGTCCAAGCAGCAGTAGGGCCGGGAAAGCGGGAAGGTGCCGGCTAAAGAGAGGGAAAATCCGAGCACTCTCTAAGACTCGCGGCGATTGGCACTTAAAACCGCATGCGATTTCTCCTCCGTCCTGTTTCCTCTCTTGTTCTCGCCTGCGCGGCTGTCTGGGCGGATGAACCGGCCAGGCCGTCCGCGGCGGCGTTCACGGCGCCGGCGGCGTCGATTTTGGACAAGGCAAGTTTTGCGCAGTGGGTGGGCGGAAAGGAGTCGCCCTTGGGAGACGTCAAGCAGGGGCCGCAGGCGGCGTTTTGGACGGTGGATCCGAAGCTGGATTTTCGCGGGGTAAAATTTGGGGAGGGGCGGGAGACGGGCGTGCGGTATTTGCGCATTGGCCTGACGGATGCGCGGGCAATCGGGAGTGTGCTCGTGCGCGGGGGTGGGACGTTGAGTGTGTTGAAGCCGGGGGCGGCTTATCCGGGGAATTTGGCGGATGACGCGCAGTGGATCCCGGCGGAGCGGTTGGTAAATGGGGCGGGGTCGCACGCGGAGGTGGGCGAAGACGGCTATGCGCTGTGGGTGCTGCCGCCGGGGACGCAAACACGGGCGCTGCGCTTTTCGCATGTGCCGGCGCCGGGCGACCGCGAAATGGCGGGGTGGCTGGGCGGGGCGTGGGTGCTGCCGGATCGCTGGGGGAATGTCGCGCCGCAGGCACTGGCGCAATCGGTGGCGCGCGATGATGTCTCCGCGAAGCTGGTGGATGAATCGCACAACCGGCAATGGAACACGTGGGACAACGGGGAGAAGGGCGCGGCGCTACCGGTTTCGGCGGAGCATCCGGAATTGGTCACGCTGACGTGGAGTGCGCCGGTGCGGCTGAGCGGGGTGTGCCTGTTGTGGACCGGGTTTGAGGGGGTGGAGGTGGAAGCCTTCACGGGTGGAGCGGAGGAGAATGTGCGCGAGGCAGCGTCGGCGAAATGGAAGCGCGTGGGCGGCGAGACGGGGATGGATGCGCTGTATCCGCTGCCGCTCGGGGCGCATTGGGTGGGTTTTGCCGAGCCGGTGCAGACGCGGGCGCTGCGGCTGCGAATCGTGCAGGGCGCGAAGTCGGGACACCCGCATCTGGCGGACAAGGTGAAAGAGGGCAAGCGCGTGTGGCTGGGGGAGGTGATGGCCATTTCCCCGCTGCAAGAGGCTGCGCTGGCGTCGCTCGTGCTGCCGAAGACGGCGGAGGAGCCGCCGCCGATTCCGGTGAAATTTACGCTGCCCGAGGCGGGCGTGGTGACGCTGGTAATCGAAGATGCGCAGGGACATCGGGTCCGGAATCTCGTAAGCGAGACGCCGTTTCCCGCGGGCGAGAATACAGCGTGGTGGGATGGGAGTGACGACCTGTTGCGCGATCCGGCGGCCGCAGGGCATGGAGTGTACAACATTCCCACACGGCCGGTAGCGCCGGGCGCCTACAAGGTCCGCGGGCTGTGGCACAAGCCGGTGGAACTGCACTACGAATTCAGCATCTACAATGCGGGCAAGCCGGCGTGGGAGACGGCGGACAAGACGGGCTGCTGGATGACCACGCACACGCCGCCGACGAGCGTGGCGGTGGTGCCGGGCTCACGCACGGCTGATGGGCAGCCGCTGGTGTTTATCGGGGCCTATGTGGCGGAAGGCGGGCATGGCTTGCAATGGCTGCACGAGGACGGGACGAAGCTGGGTGGGCAGGGCTGGGTGGGGGGCACGTGGACGGGCGCGCCGACGCTGGCGGTGGACTCGGGGGCGAATGCGATCGCGGATCATTTGGTCTATGTGGGGTCGACGTGGGAAGGGGAACTGCGGCTGACGGCGAAGACGAAGGCGTTGGAGGATAAGCCGATTCTCAAGACGAAGCTGCTAGAGGAGCCGGACCGGAAGAAGAAGGGCAGCGACGCGGCCAAGCCGCCGGAGCTGGCGGGATTTGATGGGGGCAACACAGTGAATGTGCTCGCGGGGATTGCGGCGCGGGATGGCACGCTGGTGTGTTCGTTGATTCGGCAGAATCAATTGCTGCTGGTGGATGCGAAGACGGGGAAGGAGATCGATCGCGTGTCAGTGGAGAATCCGCGCGGGATGGCGTTTGATGCGCAGGGGCGGCTGTTGGTGCTGAGCAAGAATCAGCTTGTGCGGTATGCGAAGCTGCCGGCGTCCAGCACGGATCGGGCACCGACGCCCGAGGTGGTGGTGGCCAAAGGATTGGAGGACCCGCGCCAGATCGCGCTCGATGCGGCGGGGAATATCTACATCACGGATCGCGGAGCGTCGCATCAGGTGAAGGTGTTCTCGGCGGCGGGGAAATTGGTGCGGAGTGTGGGCAAGCCGGGTGCGCCGAGCGTGGGGGCGTATGATGCGCTGCATCTCAATAATCCGAATGGACTCGCGGTGGATTCGCAGGGGCGGCTGTGGGTGGCGGAGGCGGATAATCAGCCGCGGCGCGTGTCGGTGTGGGATGGCAAGGGCGGGCTGACGCGAGCCTTTTACGGGCCGACGGAATACGGCGGCGGCGGCGTGCTCGATGCGCAGGATCCGAACCGCTTTTTCTACAAGGGAATGGAGTTTCGGCTGAATTGGCTGAACGGGACGGACCAGCTGACGCGCGTGTTTTACCGTCCGGACCCGCTGCTGGAGGGGCACTATGGGCACTATTCGCCGGACACGCCGCTGTATCCCGAGAAAGAAAAAGGGAAGCGGTATTTCACGAGTTGCTATACGCACAATCCGACGAATGGGGACAGTGTGGCGTTTGTCTGGCGCGATGCGGAGCCGGCCGCGAAGTTGGTGGCGGCGATGGGCAGCGCAAATGCGTGGCCGCTGTTGCGGAGCGAGGATTTTCGCAAGCTGTGGCCGGAGGGGACGAAGCCGGAGGAGGAGAATCCGCGACCGGAGCAGCAGTGCTCGTTTGTATGGAGCGACGCGAATGGGGACGGCATTCCGCAGCCGACGGAGGTGAAGATGGAGCGCGGGGCATCGCATGGCGTGACCGTGATGAATGACCTCGCGTTTGTCGTGGCGCGGCAGGGCGACAAAGCGGTGCGGTTTGCGCCGACGGGGTTCGATGCGCAGGGCGTGCCGGCGTATGATTTGGCAAAACCGGAGGTGCTCGGGCCGGCGGGTGGGCAACCGCCCTCGAGCGGCGGCGATCAAGCGCTGGCGGATGCCGGTGGCTGGACGGTGAGCACGAATGCGCCGGCGCCCTTTTCCCCGTACGGGCTGGGTGGCAGCTTCAAGGGTGACGCGCGCTGGAGTTATCCATGTGCGTGGCCGGGGCTGCATGCGAGCCATGAGGCGGCAGTGCCGGATCGTCCGGGGGAAGTGATCGGGACGACGCGCATGCTGGGCGGCTGGGTGCGCGGGCCGGGCGACGTGGGGCCGATGTTTTGCGTGAATGGGAACATGGGGAACATGTACCTCTTCACCGCGGATGGATTGTTTGTCTCCACGCTGTTCAACGACATCCGACTGAAACCGAATTGGGCGGCGCCGGTGGCGGTGCGAAATATGGATGTGACGGGCGTTTCGCTGCACGACGAGAATTTCTGGCCGAGCATCACGCAGGTGCCGGATGGGCGCGTGTTTTTGATCGATGGCGGGCGGACGAGCCTCGTGCGGGTAGACAATCTTGGGACCATCAAGCGGCTGCCGGAGCAGGCGCTGAACGTGACGGCGGGGGATTTGGAAAAGGCGCGCGATTGGTTTGCACGGGCGGAGACGGCGCGCCAGAAGGCGCGCGGGAGCGGGATGCTGCATGTGCCGGTGCGGACGGGCGCGCCCATCGTGGATGGGCGGCTCGAGGATTGGCCGGCGACGACGGATTGGGCGTCGATCGACCGGCGCGGGATCAAGGCGAACTTCAACAGCAACTCGCGGCCGTACGAAGTGAGTGCGGCCGTCTGTGTGAGCGGGGACAAGCTGTATGCGGCGTGGCGGACGACCGAGAAATCGCTGCTGGAAAACAGCGGGGAGACGGCGCAGGCGCTCTTTAAAACGGGCGGATGTCTGGACCTTATGCTGGGGACGTCGGCCCAGGCGTCGCTGGATCGGTCGGCACCGGTGGCGGGAGATGTGCGGCTGCTCGTGACGCAGGTGAAGGGCAAGCTGCGGGCCATGCTCTATCGCGCGAAGGTGCCGGGGACCAAAGAGCCGGTGGCGTTTAGCAGTCCGTGGCGCACGATTAATATCGACGTGGTGGAGGATGTGACGGCGCAGGTGGCGCTGGGGTCGGACGGGGACGGGAATTTTGAGGTGAGCATCCCATTGTCGGTGCTTGGGTGGCAACCGAAAGCGGGAGAGACGGTGCGCGCGGACATCGGGGTGCTGCGCGGCGCGAATGGGCAGACGACACAGCGGGTCTACTGGGCGAACAAGGCGACGGCGATTACCGCGGATGTGCCGAGTGAGGCGGAGCTGACGCCGAGGTTGTGGGGGAAATGGGTGGTGGAGTAGGAGCGGTTTTCTATGTAGCTGCGACCGGAAGGTCGCAGACGCTTGCACGGTTAATCTGCGAGCGTCTGCGAGCTCCCGCTCGCAGCTAGTCGCTCCTGAAAAACCCACTCAAGCGAAAGTGCGAGTGGAGGGAGGGTAAGGAGAGCGAGCCAGGAAGAGTTGGCAGAAGAGCCGCCAAAAGCGGAGCCACTTGCGGAGGTTCCAGGCGGCGGCGGCGAGGAGGAGATTGAGGGTGTCACCGAGGAAGCCGCGGAGGAAATTGCGGGCGAGACGGAAGTCGGTCTTGAGATGG
>Ga0207639_10000051_pt1 | contig 113927 bp, 108 predicted proteins | sample KBSCornC32_FD_184299 | JGI IMG/M metagenome (GOLD analysis project Ga0207639, IMG submission 184299) | Corn rhizosphere microbial communities from Kellogg Biological Station, Michigan, USA - KBS Corn C3-2 (SPAdes) (version 2) | ecosystem: Host-associated > Plants > Roots > Rhizosphere > Soil ... | reverse complement strand
GCGCGCCGGGGTCATGGTGAACGGGCAACCGCTGGCGCATCCCGTCGCGCTCGACACGACGATCCTCCGCGACGGCGGAGCAGCTTCGATCGGCAATCAAAGCTTCGGCGTCTGGCTGCAGGGCGACTGGATGTACGGCCAGCGCTTCGATGCCGCGGGCAATATGACCGGCTCGCCCTCGTACATCGCGATGGTCGACTCGCGTCACACGATGCGCCTCGGCGTCGGCGCGTCGGTCGACCGCTACCTGGTCGCGTGGGCGGTTTCGTCACGCGTGGTCGGCGCGATCGTCGACATGAACGGCAACATCCTCGAAGGCAACAACGCGGAGCTGACGCCGGGGACATACGGCCGCAATGTCGAAGCCGTGAAGGTGGCGTCGATCGGCGACGAGTTCCTCCTCGTCTGGGAGTCGACGGGCGAAGAGCCGTGGAGCACGCCGTGCACGCTCGCCTGTCCGAGCGATGACCGCGAGGTGCATGCGGTAGTCGTCGACAAGACGGGAGCTCCGATCAAGAGCACGGAGACGCTCCTGGTGCATGCAGCAGGGGAGCCGGACGTCGTGTCGAACGGCGTCGATGACTACTTCGTGGTCTGGACGAACGTCGCCGGCACGATCAGCGGCGTCCACCTCGCCAAGGGGGCTGCGTCGATCGGCCCTGTGAGACAGCTCGTAGCCTCGCAGGGATATGGACCGCGCGTCGCGTGGGACGGGTCGGCGTACGACCTCGCGTACGTCGACGCCTCGGACTCGCAGGCTCTGCGTGCCGTCCGGCTCAACGCCGCAGACCAGGTCGCGGACGTCATCGGCACCCCCGCTCTGCACCAGGGCGTCTGGCCGCGGCAGTTTGCGATCGTGGGACAAGATGGAACGATTGCAATCACTTACGTCGACGGCACGAGGCTGGTGCTCGCGTCCGGCAACGCCACGATTCCGGTGACGCGGACCAGGGCCGTCCGTCACCATTAGCCGTAGCGCCCGTCATAGCCAATTGGTTAGAATCCGAGGCTCCGGCGCGTTCCTTGCGTGCCATCCTTACTTCAACAGTACAAATCCACGATCGACGAGGACACCGCATGACCGAGATCCTGCCCACGCCGAATGCTGCCGCTTCGCACACCTCCCGCCCCGCAGTGAAGCGAACCACCAAATCCCTCCCGGTCGAGCCGAAATCGGTGAGCTGGAACCCGACGCCGGAAGAGCTCCGGAGGTTCGCCGAGGAGATGCCGAACGCCCGGATCACGGAGTTCAACAACGTCAACGTCGGGACGCGCGTGGTCTCGCGCTCGAAGCTGTCGACGTACGTCGTGACGGATCGTCCCGAGGAGCATTCGGACCAGACCATCCCGCGCGCCGAGTACGACCGGATGGCGAAGCTCCAGAACGACTACATCCGCACGCGCGACATGCTCGTGATCGATGGATACATTGGCAACGACCCGGAGTTCCGCGTCGCGGCGCGCCTGATCATGGAGAAATCGAACGCGAACATCGCGGCGATGCAGCAGATCCTCTATTACCCGGCCACCGCGGCGGAGCTGGAGCACTTCGAGCCGACGCTCACCGTCATTTACACGCCGAACCTGAAGGCCGAGGGGTACAAGGACGACCGCCTCATCGCGGTCGACCTCGAGAACTACGTCACGCGTGTCTTCCACTCCGACTACTTCGGTGAGTCGAAGAAGGGCGGGCTGCGTATGTGGAACAAGCTCGTGTACGAGCGCGGCGGTCTCGCGCTTCACGCGGGCTGCAAAGTCATCCCGACCGCGAAAGGCAACCGCGTCGGCCTGATCGTCGGCCTCTCCGGGACGGGAAAGACGACGACCACCTTCACGAAGCAGAACAACTCCTCGCCGGTACAGGACGACTTCTGCGCGCTGATGCCGGGCGGCAAGGTCTACGCGACCGAGAACGGCTGCTTCGCGAAGACGTTCGGCCTCAATCCGAACGACGAGCCGACGATCTACCACGCCTGCGCTTCGCCGCACGCGTACCTCGAGAATGTCTCGCAGGACGAGAGCGGCAAGATCGACTACTTCGACACGTCGTACACGCAGAACGGCCGCGCCGTCATCCGGATGGAAGACATCGCCGGCGCGTTCGATGCGCGCGATATGGATAAGGTCGACTTCCTCCTGATCCTCAACCGCAACGAGAACATCATTCCGGCCGTCGCGAAGCTCGAAGGTCCGCTCGCCGCCGCGTACTTCATGCTCGGCGAGACGAAGGGAACGAGCGCCGGCGGCGCCGCGGAAGCCGGCAAGTCACTGCGCGTGCCGGGGACGAATCCGTTCTTCCCGCTGCTTCACGCGTATCAGGGCAACCGGATGCTCGAGCTGATGAAAGAGAGCCCGATGGAGGTCTACCTCCTCAACACCGGCCGCATCGGCGGCGACGAAAAGGACGAGCGCTCGAAGAAGGTGCGGATCCAGCAGTCGTCGGCAGTCGTGAAGGCGATCGCCGAGGGGACCATCAAGTGGGAGAAGGACCCCGACTTCGGCTACCTCGTGGCGACGGAGCTCCCGGGGATCGACGATCACGACTACCTGCAGCCGAAGAAGATGTACGAGCGGCAGGGGAGGCTCGACGAGTACAACGCGCTGGTCGAGAAGTACAACAACGACCGCCGCGAGTACCTCAGGAAGTGGCCGTCGCTGTCCGAAGAGATCGTGAACGCGATCTGAAGGTGAAAATTACATCCAGGGCGGTAGACATCGACCTTCGCGACGTTCGATAGGACGTTCAGAGGTCGCTTGTGACCTCCATGGAGTGAATGAATCGCCTCCTTGACGTTATGCCTACCGTCCCGGAGGTGATTTTCACCCTCGCGAAGGTAACGTTTACCTACGCTTACGTGATCGTTACCTCCCGGGATGTAGGGAGAGACGATTCGCGGCGAAATTTCACCTAAAATCTCTCGAACATAGCATCCATGGATTATCACGGCGCACCCCCTTGACAAAATCATAACCGATCGCAATATTAGTATTGCGATTTGCTATGACGGTAGGCGAGAAACTCCGCTATCTCCGCACGATCGAAGGAGCGCTCCGCGGCCTCGACCGCGAGATGACGCAGCAGTCGGTTTCGGATGCCATCGACCAGGAGCTGGGCGTCAAGATCAGCCAGGGCTACCTCTCCCAGATCGAGCGGGGACAGCGGCGCCATCTGACGAACACGACGCGCATGGCGCTCGCCCGCTTCTTCAAGGTGCATCCGGGCTATCTCGTTGACGATCCTGAGGGTTATCACGACGAGCTGACCTCGGACGTCCGCACGCTCGAGGACAATCTCGACCTCTGGCTGATCAGCGGCGCCGAGCGGTTCCACCACGATCCGGAGACGCACGACGCTCTGATCAAGCTCGCCATGCACCCCGACACGCGCCGCTGTCTGGCGTTGGTCGGCGCAATCCTCGACACCCCTGATCTCGCGCAGCGCCTCCTGCAGGTGCTGCGACCGGAGCTTGCGGACGAGACGCTCGTCCGCCGGAGTGTGCGCTGATGAACTGGGAATCGTTCTATCTGACCTGTTTCCTGGTGGGGCTGCTGCTGACGATCGCTTCATTTGTCTTCGGCACGCACTTCCACCTGCCGCACGTGCTGCATCTGCACGTTCACGTTCCGCACGGGCATGCGAGTCACGGCATGACGCCGTTCAACCTGACGACCGTGCTGATGTTCCTCACGTGGTTCGGCGGCGCCGGGTACGTGATGACGCATTCGCGCAGCGCCGCGGCCGGACTCGCGTTCACCGTCGCGATGACTGTCGGTTTCGCCGGCGGCGCGCTGATGTACCTCTTCATGGCGCGTGTGTTCATCGCGAACGAGCACCCGCTTCGCGAGGAGGACTACGAGATGGTCGGAATCCTCGGCCACGTCAGCAGCACCATCCGCGCGACCGGAACGGGTGAGGTCATCTACACGCAGGAAGGAACGCGGCGCAGTTGTGGCGCGCGCAGCGAGGACGGACGTCCGATCGAGCGCGGCGCCGAGGTTGTCGTGATGCGTTACGAAAAAGGAATCGCTTACGTCAGGCGCTTCGAAGAGCTGAGCCATGACTTAGCCAGGGAAGCGTAGGAGGAAAAATGTTTCAGCCCTCGGGTCCAATCATCATTGCTGTAGCCGCGGTTGCGGCGTTTCTGATCGCGATGTCGATCATCGCGACCTGGTTCCGGAAAGTCGGTCCGAACCAGGCGCTCATCGTCTACGGCTTTCGCGGTACGCGCGTCATCAAAGGCCACGGCACGGTCGTGCTGCCGATGCTGGAGCACGCACACGAGCTGTCGCTCGAGCTGATGTCGTTCGACGTCGCCCCGCAGCAGGACATGTACACCAAGCAGGGCGTCGCGGTGACGGTCGAAGCGGTCGCTCAGATCAAGGTCAAGAGCGATCCGGCGTCGATCCAGACGGCCGCCGAGCAGTTCCTGACGAAGACGCCGCAGGAACGCGAGGGGCTGATCCGGCTCGTCATGGAAGGCCACCTGCGCGGCATCATCGGCCAGCTGACAGTCGAGGAGATCGTCAAGCAGCCGGAGATGGTCGCCGATCGCATGCGCTCCACCTGCGCCGAGGACATGACCAAGATGGGCCTCGAGGTGGTGTCGTTCACGATCAAGGAAGTGCGCGACAAGAACGAATACATCACGAACATGGGCCGTCCCGACGTGGCGCGCATCAAGCGCGACGCCGAGATCGCGGCCGCCGAGGCCGAGCGCGACACGGCGATCAAACGCGCGCAGGCGCAGCGGGAAGCCGCGATCGCGAAGGCTCAAGCGGACCAGGCGCGCGTCGAAGCCGAGACGGCGTCGCTGGCGAAGCAGGCCGAGGCGACACGCGAGCTCGAGGTGAAGAAGGCTCAGTACAACGAGGCGGTCAAGCGCCAGCAGGCGCAGGCTGACAAGGCCTACGAGATCCAGACGAACGTCATGCAGCAGCAGGTCATCGCCGAGCAGGTCAAGGTGCAGCAGATCGAAAAGCTCGAGCAGGTGAAGGTGCAGGACGCCGAGATCGCGCGCCGAGAGAAGGAGCTGATCGCGACGGTGCTCAAGCAGGCGGAGATCGACCGGCAGCGCATCGAGATGCTCGCGGCCGCCGAACGGCAGCGCCTCATCTCCGAAGCGGAAGGTCACGCCGCGTCAACGCGCACCCAAGGTGAGGCCGAGGCCGAGATCATCTTCAAGAAAGGCGAGGCCGAGGCGAAGGCGATGAACGTGAAGGCCGAGGCGTACCAGGGCTGGAACCAGGCCGCGGTCGTCGACAAGCTGCTCACCGGATTGCCCGAGGTGGTCCGTGCGATGTCCGCGCCGCTCTCGCAGGTCGACAAGATCACGATCGTCTCCACCGGCGACGGCAACGCCGCCGGCGTGAACAAGATCACCGGCGACATGGCGAAGATGGCCGCTCAGGTGCCCGCGCTGTTCGAGGCGCTCAGCGGGATGGACCTGAAGGACCTGATCTCGAACGTGAAGCAGATCGGTGCGAAGGGCATCGATCCCGAAACGGTCAAAGTTCCGATCAAACAACCCGAGGCGTAGTTGAAGCACGGTTGAAGCACGGAGGTTCAAATGGCTCTCATGGAACGCGTTTCCGCCCTGGTCCGAGCGAATCTCAATGACCTCGTCGACAAGGCCGAGGATCCCGAGAAGATGCTCAAACAGGTCATTCTCGACATGGAGAATCAGATGATGCAGGTGAAGACGCAGGTCGCCATCGCGATCGCCGACGAGCACCTGCTCGCGAAGAAGCAGAAGGAGAACGAGGCAACCGTCGCCGCCTGGATGCGAAAAGCGGAGATGGCGGTCGACAAGGGACAGGACGATCTCGCACGCGGCGCACTCGAACGCGTCGAGACATTCCGGAAGATGGGCGAGGCGCTCGAGGAGCAGGTGAGCGATCAACGCGCGCAAAGCGAAGGGCTCAAGACCGCGCTGCGGAAACTCGAGACCAAGCTCGCCGAGGCGCGGCATCGCAGCGATCTCCTCATCGCGCAGCACCGGCGGTCACGCGCCGTGAAGCGCGCGGCGGAAGCGCACCTCGCGATCGCGTCCGACCAGCACGCGGCGACCGTCGACCGGATGCGCCGCAAGATCGCGCACGGCGAGGCGGAAGGCGTCGCGACAGCAGTCATGGCGGAAACGCTCGACGACCGCTTCGAAGCGCTGGAGCGCGACGACCGGATTGAGCAGTTGCTGACGGAACTGAAGACGCGGCGTCAGCTGACGTCGTAGATGGCTTCGCGCAGATCGCACGCCGCAGAGCGGCGCGGCGTCACGGTTGCTGACGCCCGCCGCTTCGTCCTGGATCTCGGTAACGTGGTCGAGGGCCGCGCCTACAATCTTCCCGCGTTTCTGGTGAACGGCCGCTTTTTCGCCCGGTTTCGAGATGACGACACCGTACTCGTGCTCGAGCTCTCTTCGACGGATGACCGCGACGTACTGATGCAAATCGATCCGGAGGCGTTCTTCTACACCGATCACTACCGCAACTATCCTGCGGTTTTGATCCGCCTCTCGAAAGTCGCTCCTTCGCTATTCGAGGATGTGGTGCGGAAAGCGTGGCAGTACGCAGCCGCACGCCCGCCCGCAAAGCCGAGATCAAAGCCGCGGCGGTGACGACGCCACATTTCTCAGCCCACCGTGTCTGCTACAGACATGGAAGAGCATGCTTTCCTGAGCGAAGGAAATGTCTACGTTTCCAATACTCGCGTTGTCATCGACGGAACCACCTACTCGACTGCCAACGTAACTTCGGTTCGAAAGACGGTCACGCCGGCGCAAACGGGCTGCGCGTCAGTCATCGCCATCTTCAGCGCATTGGTATTTCTTGGTGGCTTGATCGGGATGCTGACCAGTGATCACAGTGATGGAGCCGGGCCGATGGTAGTGGGCGCGATTCTCTTTATCGTGATCGTTCTTTACATTCGAACGCAGAAACCGACGTACCACGTCATGCTTGCTTCGGCATCCGGTGAACGGCAGGGACTGACTTCGCAGGATGAGGATCTTGTCAACCGAGTCACGAGTGCGGTCGCGGGAGCAATTACGTTCCGAGGATAGAAGCCCTACGTTTCCACGTTCAGGAACATGTAGATGGCGGCGATCGAGAAGAGGATGTTGGCGCTCCATGCCGATAACAACGGCGGCAGGTTGCCGACCTCCCCGAACTTGGTGAAGATCGCGAAGACCATCCAGTACGTGATGCCGAGGACGAGCGCGATTCCGACGCCGTAGAGGGCGCCGCGCTTGCCGATCCTGAATGCGAACGGCAGGGCGATGAGCGCCATGACGAGGCTCAGCACCGGCCACGACGTCTTCGTGTAGAGCTTCACGGTTAGTTGCTCCGCCGAGTACCCGGAGCGCCGGATCGTGTCGATGTACCTTCGCAGCTCCGCGTAGGTCATCTGATCGGGCGTCCGCACCTCGGTCTCGAAGTCTTCGGGCGTCTCTTTGTAGTACAGCTCCAGCGGCGTCACGATCGGGGCGTAGGTCGACTCGCCGTTGTCGAGAAACGATCGCACCCATCCGTCCGTGAAGACCCACGCGTGTCCGTTCCAGCGGGCGCTCTGCGCGTAGACGCGGCGGACGAGGCGGAACTCGGTCGGGTGCAGCTCGAAGATCTGTACCTGCGCCAGTTCGTTGGACGCGTGGTCGTACGAGAGGAAGTTGATCAGGTACCGCCCCTTGCCGACAAGCCAGAGCTTCTGCTGCATCGCCGCGGCGGTGGCCGCTTCTTTCCCGCGCTTGATGCGATTGTGGATCGCGTCGACGCGCTGGTTCGAATACGGAAGCACGAAATCGAGCAGGAGATAGGCGAGGACGCTGATGACGACGGCGATCCCGACGATCGGCATCGCGACGCGATAGAGCGAGATGCCGCCCGACTTGATCGCCGTCACCTCGTTGTTCTTTGAGAGCATCCCGAAGGTGACGAGCGTGGAGACGAGCACCGAGATCGGCAGCGTCCAGTTCAGCACCTGGAACAGCAGAAACCGGTAGTAGGCGAGCACGACGTGCAGCGGGATGTGGTTGGCCCGGATGTCGTTCGCGATCTCGGTGTAGTCGATGATCATGATCATCGCTGCGGTCGAGATGACGACCAGCGCCAGGATCTTGAGGAACTCGCGGAGGACGTAGCGGTCGATGATGTTGGGAAACGTGATGTCGAGCCGCGACAGGATCTGCGGCTCGTCGTGCTCGGTGACCGTCTCACCGCGCCGGGTCATCGCCCGCGCGAGGCCCTTCTTTGCCCGGGCGAAGAGCGAGCCCTCGCTGCGCTGCGCTCCCGCGTCGCGATTGGCGCGAATCAGGAGGTAGATGCCGACGGCAAGGAGGACGATGTTCGCGGCCCACATCCCGATGAACGGCGTGATCTTGCCGGCGGCTGCCAGCGCTTCGCCGTTATTGATCGTGACGTAATAGAACAGGATGATCGCGATACTTAAAGAAAAACCTGAGCTTTTGCCGCCGCGGCGGTTCGTGATGCCGAGCGGCAGTCCCAGGACGCCGAAAGCGATGCAGGCAAACGGGATCGAGAACTTCTTATGGATCTCGACCCACGCCAGGTTGTAGGTCTCGCGGTCGGTCGTCCGCGCCAGGAGTTTCTGCTGCGTCCAGAGCTGGCGGAGGTCCATTTCGCGCAGTGAGTGCGCCAGACGGTTCGGGTCGGTCTGGTACTTGTCGCCCAGGAAGATCCGCTGGAGGGCGTTGGAATTGACGTCGTACCGGTCAGGCCGCCGCGGGTCCCAGATATGGGTGGACGAGTTGTAGAGGTTCAGCCAGAGCTGCTGCTGCGGCTTGACCACGACGATCGCCCCGCGCTGGGCGACGCTGACGCGCTGTCCGGAACGCTGGCCCATGGCGCCAGCGGCCGCATTCGGATGTTCCTGGGCGGCGGCCGCCGAGATTCCGGCCGGCGTTGAGCCGTATTTGGCGGTCGTATCCTCGCTACGGGTGTCGGCCACGAAGACGCCGCGCCATTCGCCGGTGCGCGGCTCAATGTCGTTCACGTAGACGATGACGTTCTCGAAATCGTCGTAGAAGACCCGCGGCCGGATCTCCTTCTGCGCGCCGCTGGTGGCGATCTCCAGCCGCATGCGCGTGAACTCGGCGTTGGCGCGCGGCAGCCAGGTGTTCATCAGGTAGAGGTTCAGCAGGAAGATCGCGAAGCTGAAGAGGAAGACCGGGAGGTAGATCGTGCGCGTCGAGATGCCGAGCGCGCGCATGGCGATGATCTCGGAGTCGGCCGAGAGGCGGCCGACCGCGATCAGGATTCCGAACAGCAGCGACATCGGGATCGTCAGCACGACGATGTGCGGCATGGAGAGCCCGAGAAGGTGCATCACGGTCCCGAGCGCGAGCGACTGCCGGATGATGAGGCCGGCGAGGTCGAAGAGCTGCTTCATCAGGATGATCGACGTGTAGAAGAGCAGCCCGAGCATGGTCGGGCCGAACATCTCCTTGAGGATGTAGCGCGTCAGGATCTTCATGAATCGCAGCGGATTCTAGGTGCAAGGCGTCGTCCCGCGTGTTTTCCTCAGCGTCTATTAACGGCGATTATGTAATCTGCGTTGCGCACTGGAACTCTCGGCGAAGCCCAGGCAGCTGCCGGGACTCGCCTCGCGATCTCGATTACGTCCGAGAGGACCGCCGCGGCCGTAGGCAGCGCTCCGGCTCCTTTCCCGGTCAGCGTCAGCTCCCCGGTCGCCTTTCCTCGGATCACGACCGCATTGTTCTCGTCCCGCACGTTTGCCAGCGGATCGTTGGCGTCGATCTCCCGCGGTTCGACGCGCAGGACAACGCCCAGCGGCGTCTCGGCGGCGCTCGCGACGAGGCGGATCACGTTCCCGCCAAGCCGCGCCCGCTCGACATCCTCCCGTGTCACGTCGCGAAGCCCGATCACCGTCTCGTCGATGACCGGAGCATCGAACGCAATCGCCGCCAGGATCCGCAGTTTCTGCGCGGCATCGTCGCCATCGACATCCAGCGACGGCTCGGCCTCGGCGAACCCCCGCTCCTGCGCCAGCGCCAGCGCCTCGTCGAACGAGAGGCCGTCCTCCATCCGACACAGGATGAAGTTACACGTCCCGTTCACGATGCCGCGGATCGACTCGACGGAGTCGCCCGCCAGACCCCGCTGCAACGTCGTGATCACAGGAATGCCTCCACAGACGCTCGCCTCGAATCCGATCGACACACCGGCGGTCGCGGCGGCCTGGAACAGATCGCCGCCGCTCGCCGCCAGGAGCGCCTTGTTTGCCGTGACGACATGCCGGCCACGATCGATGGCGCGCCGGACGAATGCGCCGGCCGAGTGAACGCCGCCGATCAGCTCGACGACGATGTCGGCGTCGCTGTCGAGGACGTCGATGGCCGATGTCGTGATGAGAGACCGGTCGACACCGGGACGAATCCTGGTCGGAACCCGGACGAGGATCCGGTCGATGTCGATCAGAAGGCCGAGCCGGTTGGCGATTCGTGAACGCTCCTGCCCGAGGAGCGTCACGAATCCCTGCCCTACCGTTCCACAACCGAGAAGCGAGACCTTGACGCGTTTCATACGGCCACCGCCTGGACGTGGGCTGGCTGAGAGCCGGCCCCTACATCGGCCCTTACACTCGCCAATGCCTGATCGAGGTCGTCGATGAGGTCGCGAACGTCTTCGAGTCCGACGGAGAGGCGGATCAAGCCGTCGCCGATGCCGACCTTCCGCCGTACCTCCGGCTCGACCGAAGCGTGCGTCATCGTCGCCGGATGGCAGAAGAGGCTCTTCACGCTCCCGAGGGATTCCGCGAGCGTCCAGAGGCGGAGCTTGCGCGTGAACGCGCGCGTCGCTTCGACGTCGGCATCGAGATCGAACGAGATCATCGCGCCGAACCGCTCCATCTGCCGCCTCGCCACCGCGTGGCCTTCGTGGTCGGCGAAGCCCGGCCAGTAGACGCGGTTGATCGCCGGCTGTTCGCGCAGCCACTTCGCGAGCACCTCGGCGTTGTCGCAGTGACGCTGGACGCGCAGGCCGAGGGTCTTCGTGCCGCGGAGGATCAGGTAGCAATCCTGCGGACCCGGAACCGCGCCGATCGCGTTCTGGAAGAACTTCAGCTCCGCGGCGATCGCCTCGTCGTCCGTGATGACGACGCCACCCAGCACGTCGGAGTGGCCGTTGATGTATTTAGTCGTCGAGTGCAACACGATGTCGGCGCCCAGCACGAGCGGATGCTGCAGCAGCGGCGTCGCGAAGGTGTTGTCGACGACCGTGCGGACGCCGGCGCGGCGCGCAATGGCCGCACACGCTGCGATGTCGGTAATCTTCAGAAGCGGATTCGACGGCGTCTCGAGCCAGAGCAGCTTCGTGTCCGGGCGAATGGCAGCGGCGACGTTTGCGTGATCGCCGGCGTCGACAAACGTGAACTCGACGCCGAACTTCGCGAAGAACTTCGTGAAGATGCGCCAAGCGCCGCCGTAGAGGTCCTGCGTGGAAACAACGTGATCGCCCGCCTTGAGCAGCGAGAGAACGCCGTGAATCGCCGACATCCCGCTGGCAAACGCGACCCCGTATCGCGCGCCCTCGAGTGCGGCGAGGTTCTCTTCGAGCGCACGCCGGGTCGGATGATCGGTGCGCGCGTAGCAGAAGCCTTTGTTGACGCCGGGCTCCGTCTGGCGGAAGGTCGAGGTCTGGTAGATCGGAAACGCGACGGCGCCGGTGGCGTCGTCGTCAGGCTGGCCTGCGTGAATGGCGAGGGTGTCGAAACGATAGGACATGACGTGATCTCCTTGCACGCGGAGGCGTGCAGATAGCGGTTTCTCGTTGCGGTGGACTGGGGAGAAACGAGGAGGGACCCGGGTCGCGACTACGCGTCTGCGCCCGGGCGGCGCATCACCATTCGGCCCATGGGAAAAGCGGCGTTGGTGATGTGGCGCGTCATGTTGGCGCGGGAGCGTACGCTCCGTGCCGCATCCTGTCAAGCGTCGACGACGCGTCAGAGCAATCCGCGCTCGAGCGCGCGCAGCACCGCGCGCGTGCGGTCGCGCGCGCCGAGCTTGGCGAGAATGTTCGACACGTGGTTCTTGATCGTCCCCTCGGCTGTCCCGAGCGCGTGCGCGATTTCCTTGTTGCTGAAGCCCCCGGCCATCAGGCGCACGACCTCGATCTCACGCTCGGTGAGCTGGTCGTGAGTCGCCTCGTGCACCGGCGGCGCGTGGAAGAGGCGCTCCGCGGTCGCCGGCTGGAACGCGGTCGTGCCTGACGCTAGTGCACGAATCGCACTCGCCAATTGCTCGAATGACGCGTCTTTCAAAAGGAAGCCGCGTGCACCGCTGCGGATCCCGTCGATGACCGCGGCATCGTCGTCGAAGGTTGTCAGGATCAGCGTCGGCGGCAACTCGCCTTTCTGCGACAGATCGCGAATGACTTCGATCCCGTTCTTGTCCGGCATCCGTACATCGAGGAGCAACACGTCGATCGCGGCGCGCGTCACCGCGGCGACGGTGGCGGATCCGCTTCCGCCTTCGCCAACGACGGTGAACTCCGGATCGGTCTGCAGCAGCGCGCGAATGCCCTGCCGGACCAGCGCCTGATCGTCCGCGATAAAGATGCGGATCATGCGCCGCTCACGGGAATCGACGCGACCACCTCGAATCCATGACCCGGCGTACTGCCGGTCGTGAGCGTGCCGCCGCTGCTCTCCACCCGCTCGCGCATCCCACGCAATCCGAAGCCCGCCGCGTCATCCGCCGCGCCTCGTCCGTCGTCATGCGCGCGAATCCGCAGTTCGGCGGCCTCGCGGTCGATCACGATCCAGAGATTCGCGGCCTCGGCATGTCTCGCGGCATTCGTGATGATCTCCTGGACAGTTCGCAACAGAATCTGCCGCTGTTGCGGATCGACGATGTCGAGGCGCGAATCGACCTGCAGGTGTACGCGAGGCCGCGGAATCGAGTCGATGAGCCGTTCGAGGCCGCTCGCGAGATCGCCCGCGGCACTCGCCGCCCCGACGATCTCGCGGACGTCGCCGAGGAGATCCTTTGCAAGCGTGCGCGCGGTTTCGATGCTCTCCCTCGCCTCTTCGTTCGAGACTCGCCGCAACGCAGTCTCGAGATTGAGTGTCAGCGCGGTGAGGCGGTGACCGAGGGCGTCGTGAAGGTCGCGGCTCATTCTGAGGCGTTCGACTTCACGCGTGGCCGTGGCGAGCCGCGTCATCGATGCGATCGTGGCGACCGCCAGGAGCTGAAAGCCGAAGTACGGAGGCGCAAGCATGAGTGCTGGCCGCAGGCTCCAGTGAATTGCGATCGCACCGCCGAGAAGCAGCGTCTGGATGACGACCCAAGCGATTGCGGCGCGTGGCGCAAAACGAGCGGCCACCTGCATCGCGACGAGCACGAGGAGCGTTCCTTCGAACCCGTTGCACCGCGTCAGGACCATCGCCATGACGGCCGCAGCCTCGATCACGAGCGGCGGAACACCGCGGCCGAGGAGATAGAGAACGCCGAAGAGTGCAAATGCTGACGACCACGCCGCGAGACGCCAGAAATCCCCTTCCGGCTGAATCAGCACCGGAACGCCGACCATCAGCCACATGACGGTCCCGATGCGCCTCTCAGTCATCGCATCAGGATGCCATACCGGTGCGGCCGTTCTGAATAGGCCAAAAGTCATGGTCTTCGGCGTAGAGCGAGCGGCACTGGTGCCTGGACGCGGCGGAGACGACATTGGCCGCATGTTGATGCTGATGATTTCGCTGCTCCTCTCCACGTCCGAAGAGTTCGTTAAGGCCGTCTCCTCGCGCGACCTGACGACGGTGAATGCGATGCTGCAATCCGATCCCGCGCTGGCCGACGCCACGAATCCGCGCGGCATCTCTGTGACGCTCGTCGCCATGTTCGCCATACCGAAGGGCGAAGAAGTCTTCCTCGATCCGAAGTCGAACGACGTCCTGCAGGCGGTGTTGCGACGGAAGCCGAAGTTTGGGTTGTTCGAGATCGCCGCATTCGGAACGCCGGATCAACTCGAGGCGCTGCTGAAAGAGGATCCGAAGCGCGTCGCCGAGCGAACGCCGTTCGGCTGGACGCCGCTTCATATCGCAGCCTTCGCCGGCCACGCCGCCAACACGGAGATCCTCATCAACCGAGGTGCCGATGTGAACTCCCGCGCGAAATCGAAGTTCCGCAACACCCCGCTCCAGACGGCGCTCCTCTCCGGGCAGTACGCAACGGCAAAGCTGCTCCTCGATCACGGTGCCGACGCTTTGGTGCGTCAGGCCGAAGGAATCACGCCGATGCACGAGGCGGCGCAGAGCGGCCGCGAAGACCTCGTCAAGCTGTTGCTCTCGTACGGTGCCGAGACCACCTCGCGCGCCGACGACGGATCGACACCGCTCGATCTGGCCACGAAGGCGAAGCACGCGAACGTTGTCGCGCTTCTCACGAAGTGACGGCGCGTCAGTGGCGGAGATTCGCGTCGAGAAATGCGAGCACCTGCGGCCAGGATTCGCTCCGGGCGTGCGCTGTTCCCGCGGGGGTGCCGCCGAGCCGCATGACGCGACCGGTGAGCGGATGGCGAACGGAGTTGACGTCCAGAGTCGAGGTGTAAGGCCGTCCGATCCCGTGGCCGGCATGTTCGTACGACAGATGCTTGAACGGATAGGAGAAGTGGTTGCGCTCGAGGCGATCCATGATCTCGACCGACATCTGGTCCGACGGCCAGACCTCGTCATCGGTTCCCGATATGAGGAGGACGCCGCCATGAATCTGCTCGACGCGAATCGCGGCGCGCTCGCGGAGCGCAAAGTCGCCCTGCAGGCGTGGCGGAACGTACGCGACCGGCTTTCCGCCGACCGTCCATGCCGGTTCGCCGCGTCCGCTGCAACAGCCGCTGATCACGACGGAGCTCGGCATGTAGGCGACGACCGCGTGAATCTTCGGGATGCTCGACGCGAGCAGCAACGCCAGCTCCGCGCCGCGCGAGATACCGACGATCCCAATCCGTTCCGGATCGACCGACGGCTGAGCACGAAGCCAGTCCAACGCCGCCGCGAAATACTCGAGCGGGATGTAAGAAAGCGACGACGGGAGTCCTCGCACACCGAAATACGCCAGCGCCAGGACGACATAGCCGCGCGACGCGAGGCCCCCCGCCTGCCCCGCGGCCGGCGGTATCCCGCCGCCGGAGCCGGTGACGACGATGACCGCCGGGTCCTTCCCGTCGCCCGGCGGCAGATACAACTCGCCGACGAGGCCGCGCTCGTGAACGGCCGAGATTCTGACGTCGCTCGCCACAGCTCGACGCGTGACGCTCCCCGTCGCGACGGGCTTTCCATCCACAACCGCCGTCAGGTCCCAACGATCCGCGGGATCCCGGTGACTCGTCCGCCGCGCTGACCAGAACAGCTCCATCGGGTCGGCGGTCGCCGAGAGGTCGAGGACACCGTTCGCGTCCGCGCGGTACGCCATGCTCGATTCGGAGTCCGGACCGCGGAGCTGAAGAGTCACCTCCCTTCCCGGTGGCAGACCCGAGACGACGATCGGAACGACTTCGTCGATCAGGAAAGTCTTCTGTGGAAGGTCGAACGTCGCCGGCGAGGCCGCAGGCGCCCCACAAAGAAGGGCGAAAAACGAAAGCGCCCTAGCGCTCCGCTTCCAGCCGCCGGAGAAGCTCGCGCAGCGCATCGATCACCTCTCCCTTCTCGACGTTCGGCTTCTTGAACGCGAGGTTCAGCGAGAACGGGAGCGACTTGTCCTTGAACGCGAAGACGAAGTTCCTGGGACGGCCTGCCTTCTTCGCCTCCGGTTTCGCGGCGGTCTGCTTCCGCAGCGAGTCGCGATCGAGCTCGCCGGAGGCATAGGCGCGGACGACGTCTTCCATCGCCGCCTCGTTGCCGGCGCGCGCCACCTGCACGAGCACTGATTTGTTCGCGATCCCCGCTTCGCGGCACATCAGGCGGATGCGGTCCGGGATGTCGTTGATCAGCAGCGTCTCGGTGACGGTCGTACGCGACTTGCCAATCACCTGCGAGATCTTCTCGTGCGTGTAGTTGAACCTCTGTTGCAGGGCGAGAAAGCCTTCCGCCTCTTCGAACGGCGTCAGGTCCTTGCGCTGGATGTTCTCGATGAGCGCGATCTCGAGCTGTTCCTTGTCGTCGACGTCGAGCTCGATCGCCGGGATCTCGTCGAGTCCCGCCATCGTCGCGGCGCGGTAGCGGCGCTCGCCGGAGATGATCTGGTACTTGTTTGGCGCCACCTGGCGCACCAGGATCGGCTCGAGCACGCCCTTCTCGCGGACGGAGTTCGCGAGCTCTTCGATGTTGCCGAGGTTCGTGCGGGGCTGATCGGGATTCGCCTCGATCATGCTGAGCGGGATCATCGAGCCGATGCTCCGGCCGGAGCGCCGGGTCAGCTCCTCGACGTAGTGGGCGTCGTGACGCATGGAGCGCTGGGGCAAACCGCGTTTGAGTGCCATCAAACCCTCGAGAGCAGTTCTTCGGATAGCGAGTAGTACTCCATCGCGCCGGACGACTTCGGCGCGAAGGTGAAGATCGATTCCTTGTACGCGGGGCTCTCCTCGAGCCGGATCGACTTGGTGATCACCGTGTTGAAGAGGCGATCGCCGAATACCTGGCCGATCTGGTCGTGGATGTCCTTCGCGAGCGTGGTGCGTTTGTCGTGCATCGTGATCACGACGCCGAGAAGTTGCAGGTTCGGATTCGGTCGCGACTTGATCTTCTCGATCGTCTCGAGGAGATCGTCCGTCCCTTCGAGCGCAAAGTACGACGACTGGATCGGCACCAGCACGTGCGTCGACGCCACCAGAGCGTTGACCGTGATCATTCCGAGCGTCGGCGGCGTGTCGATGAAGATGTAGTCGTACTCGTTGCCCGAGTCCTTCATCTTGTCCTTCAACCGGAACGGTCCGTCGATGTCGCCGATCAGCTTCGACTCGAGCTTGGCGAGCGAGATGCGAGACGGAGCGAGCCAGAGATTCGGCACCGACGTCGCGACCACGGCATCCTTGAATTCGACCTCTTCGGTCACGAGGACGTCGTACATCGAGCGCTGCACGCCGTGAGTGTCGACGTAGCTCATCGTCGAATTCGCCTGCGGATCGAGGTCGATCAGCAGCGTCTTGAATCCCTTGTTGGCGACGGCTGCAGCGAGATTGATCGCGGTGGTCGTTTTTCCGACACCGCCTTTTTGGTTGGCGACCGTGATGATCATTGAACCGAGGTCGATTCTACTCGATCAAGCACGTCACATTTTGTACTTGCCGAGATCCTCGGTGTCGAGGCTTTCGAGCCACTTCTTGGAGCGCTCTTCGTCCTCCTCGACGTTCTCGGGCGAGATCGTCTGCGCCTGGTCGAGGACGGTCTGGGCGACGAAAATGGGCGCTTCCGTGCGGAGCGCCAGCGCGATGGCGTCCGAAGGGCGGGCGTCGACTTCCAGCGTCTTCCCGCCGGTCAGCACCCGGATCTGGGCGAAAAAGGTCGAGTCGCGCAGGTCGTTGATGACGATCCGCATCACCCGCCCTTCCAGCTGCCCGATCATGTCCTTGAGCAGATCGTGGGTCATGGGGCGCGGCGTGGCGACGTTCTCGAGCTGCAGGGCGATCGCGTTCGCCTCGAAGATGCCGACCCAGATCGGAAGGAAAAACTTCTCCTCCTCATCCTTGAGGACCACGATGGGCGAGTTCGACACCGGGTCGAGCATCAGCCCTTTGATCGTCATCGGCACCAACTCACTCATGCGACCTCCCCATGAAGCGTGTGATGCTTCGCGCTCGCAATGCGCACACCCAGAATACTCCCGACCGGCGCCGCCGTCTCTCCGGCGAAGTTGACGACCCAGTTGTCGTCTGTCCGGCCGGCGAGGATCGAGGGGTCGTGCTTGCTCGGCCCCTCGTAGAGCACCGGAACGACCCGGCCGCGATACGACTCCAGCCGTTCGCGCTTGATCTGCTCGTGCAGGTCGAAAAGTCGTGCGAGCCGATCGCTCGACACCGCATCGTCCACCGCATCGCCGATCTTCAGCGCCGGGGTTCCGGGGCGCGGCGAGTATTTGAACGCGAACAGCGAGCCGTACCGCACCTCTTCGATGAGCGACAGCGTCTGCTGAAAGTCCTCCTCCGTCTCGCCGGGGAAGCCGACGATCATGTCGGTCGAGAAGTGAATCTCGGGGATCGCCTCGCGGATGCGCGCGATGACCTCGAGATAGCGCTCGCGTGTGTAGAGACGCTTCATCCGGCGCAGGATCTTCGACGAGCCCGACTGCACCGGCAGATGGAGGTAGCGCGAGATGTTCGCGTGGTCGCGCATCGCCGCGATCATCGAATCATTGACTTCGGACGGATGCGACGTGATGAACCGCAGCCGGGCGACGCCTTCAATCTCCGCGACCGCAGACAGGAGCGCGCCAAAGTCGCGGCCCGTTACCGGGCAGCGATAGGCATTCACAGTCTGCCCGAGGAGCTCGATCTCCACGCGTCCGCTTTCGACCGCCGCCCGCACCTCGGCGAGCACGTCGTCGAACGGACGCGATACCTCGCGGCCGCGCGTCGTCGGCACGATGCAGAACGTGCAGTTCTTGTTGCAGCCCTCGATGATCGTGACATAGGCCTTGGTCGTCGAGTCGCGGTCGATCGTCAGGTAGTCGTAGCGACGGTCCTCGGGGAACTCGACCGCCACTCCCCTTCTGCCCTCGAGCACCTCGTCGAGATAGCCGACATTGCCCGGTCCCATCACGAAATCGACCCATGGCGCGCGTTCGAGGATCCGCTCCCCTTCCTGCTGCGCCACGCAGCCGCAGACGCCGATGGTCAGCTCGCCGTTCTTCTCGCGCTTCAGCTCGCGCAGACGCCCGAGCTCCGACAGCATCTTCTGCTCGGCCTTGTCGCGCACGGAACAGGTGTTGAGGAGGATCAGGTCGGCGGCGGACTTGTCGTCGACGCGCGTGTAGCCGCGCAGCTTCAACGTGCCGCTCAGACGCTGGCTGTCGAGATCGTTCATCTGACAGCCCCACGTTTCGATGAAGAAGGATTTGGGCATCGGTTGTCGGTTCTCAGTTGCCGGTTCTCGACGCCGAGAACCGACAACCGACAACTGACAACTACGGCTTCTTATTCACGCCGTCGAGGGCGTCTCGCGCATCCGCGAGTTCCTTGCGAGCGTCCTCGAGCTGCTTCTTGATCTGCGCGAAGCGCTTCGCGATGACGGTGTCGCGCTCGTTCGGATCGTTCGTGTTGTAGTAGTCCTGCTCGACTCGATCGAGATCCTTCTCCAGGCCGCTCACCTTCGCGCTGGCGGCGTTCACCTGCGCTTCGGCGTCCTTCCGGGCGCGGTACCGGTCGTCTTCCTTTGCGAGCGGGCCCTTCGTGTCCGTCATCGTCGCGGTGGATGCGGTCGTGTCGGTCGCAGTCGCCGTGTCCGAAGCAGGCGTGAGCGTGATCAGCTTGGTCTTTGCCTTTTTGAGATCGGCGTTCGTGATCGGCTTCTTCGTCGAGGTGAGCTTCTTCGCCTTCGCGGCGTGCGACGCCTTCACGAGGTCGGATTCGGCCGGCTTCGGCTTTGGTGGAGGTGGCGGGGCCGTCGTCGTCGCAGTCGTCGTCTCCTGGGCGAGCAGCAGAAGGAGCACGAGAGCGAAGCTCATGGCGCGCTCGTCCCCTCCCGACCGTAGCGATCCTCGAGCCGTACGACGTCATCCAGCTCTGGCGTCGAGACTTCGGCGACATCGGTATCGACAACCGCTTCCATCCGATGAATGAGGCGCGGCGGGATGTGGAACGACTCCCCTTCGCGCAGCGGCAGCACGCGGCGGTCGCCGTCGCTCTCGATGGTCAGCTTCAGTTCGCCGCGGACGACGAACAACGTCTCTTCCTTCACGTTGTGGTACTGCAAGCTGAGCGTCTGGCCCTGATTGATGTGCAGGATCTTGCCGACGTATCGCGCCGTCTTCGCGAAGATCAGCTCATACCCCCACGGCTTGGAGACGCGGAGGACGTCGCGAGTGCGAAAGAGATCGTCGCTCATGCGGACTTGTTCACGAGTCCCTGCGGGAAACGCATCGCGACACTCTCGATCACGAATTCCTCGATCTCCTGCGCCGTCTTCTTCTGCAGCGCGATCTCGGCGATGCGCCGGCAGTCGCGGTAACGCACGTTACGAATGACGTCCTTCACCACCGGGACGTTCGACGGATTCATCGAAAAGATCTCGAGCCCGAGGCCGAGAAGGATCACGGCGTAGATCGGATCGGACGCCATCTCGCCGCACATCGACACCGGAATCCCGGCGCGTTTGCCCGCGTCGATCACGCCTTTGATCAGACGCAACAGCGCCGGATGGAGCGGCTCATAGAGATAGCTGACGTTCTCGTTCGCGCGGTCGATCGCGAGCGAGTACTGAATGAGATCGTTCGTTCCGATGGCGAAGAAGTCGGCCTCGGTCGCGAGAAGATCGGCGATGACGGCTGCCGACGGCACCTCGATCATGATGCCGATCTTCAAATCCTTGTTGTAAGCGACCTTCTCCACGTCGAGCTCGGCCATCATCTCGCGGACGAGCGTCTTGACTTGCCGCAGCTCCTGCACGCCGGAGACGAGCGGGAACATGATCTTGATCTTCCCGAACGCCGACGCGCGCAAGAGGGCGCGGAGCTGCGTCTTGAACATGTCGCGGTGGCGCATGCAGAGGCGCAGTGCGCGCAGGCCGAGGACCGGGTTGTCTTCCTTCCTCCCGGTGATCGTCGCCGCGACCTTCTTTCCGCCGAGGTCGAACGTCCGGATGACGCACCAGTTCGGCGCCACCGACTCGGCCAGCCGCCGATAGACGTTGAAGTGTTCTTCCTCCGTCGGCAGGAGCGGCGACTTGGAGATGTAGAGGAACTCGGAACGATAGAGCCCGATCCCCTCCGCGCCGTACTTCACCACGTCATCGAGCTCTTCGATCAGCTCGATATTTGCCTGCAGCGAGATCTGGATGTTGTCCTTCGTCACCGGGGCGACGTTCCGGTTGCTGAGGAGCTTCTTCTCCTGCTCCTCGTGCCGCGTGACGCGGCCGCGGTATTCGGACACCATCGCCGTCGTCGGATTGACGACGATCGTCCCCTCGTAGCCGTCGACGATCACCAGCTCGTCGTTGTCGACGATCTTGGTCAGGCGCGGGACACCGATGACGGCAGGCATGAAGAGGGACTTCGCGATGATCGATGTATGAGACGTGCGGCCGCCCACCTCGGTTGCGAAGCCGACGATCGGACGGCGGTTGAAATGAATCGTGTCCGACGGCGTCAGATCATCCGCGAGGATGACCACATCGTGCGTGATCTCGGAAACGTCGTGATGTGCGATCCCCTGCAGATTCACGAGCACACGTTGCGAGACGTCCTTGACGTCCGCGACGCGCTCGCGCAGGTATTCGTCATCGAACGACGCGAAGCGTGCCTGGAGTTCCTCTTCGACCTCGGAGAGCGCCCACTCGGCGTTGACCTGCTCTTCCTCGATCTTCTGCACGACCTTGTCGGCGAACGAGGCGTCGCTGACGATCATGGCGTGCGCGTCGAAGATCGAGGCGTACTCGTCGCCCATCGAGCGGCTGACCTTCTGCTTCAGCTCCAGCAGTTCGTCGCGCGTGGTCTCGAGCGCCTCCAGGAAGCGCGTGACCTCGCCGTCGACCTCTTCGTCGCGGATCGGGACGCGGTACACCGAGGCGACCCGCTTCTCGATGATGACCGCCTTGCCGATGGCGATGCCGGGAGAGACTCCGATGCCTTTGTAGGTACGAACGTCGGGCCGCGATTTGGCCGGGGTGATGGTCACGCGACCATTCTACCTACTCCGCCTCATCGAACTTCGCCTCGATCAGCTTCTCGATCGCGTCGAGCGCGTCGCGCTCGTCGGGACCGTCGGCTTTCACCAGGATCGACGATCCGCGGCCGGCGGCGAGCAGCAGGATGCCGAGGATCGACTTGCCGTCGACCTCCTCATCGCCCTTCCGGATCTTGATGTCCGACTTGAAGCGGGCGGCGGTATGCACGAGCTTCGCGGCGGCGCGTGCGTGAAGTCCCAGCTTGTTCTTGATCTCGAGGGAACGCTCCGTCAACGAACGGCTCCGTTGGCTGTGGCGGCGAGCAGGTCCGACGCGACGCGGATCGCCTTCGATCCCTTCTCGGTGATCGTGTGCGCCAGCATCGTCACGTCCTTCGCCTCTCCCTGCAGCATCGCGAACTTCACGATCATCGGGAGGTTGACCCCGGTGACGATCTCGACCCGCCCCTGTTCCAGGAACGAGAGGCTGATGTTCGAGGGCGTGCCGCCGAACATGTCCGTGAAGATGATGACCGGACGATCGGGGCCGATCCGGTCGAGAGCCGCGCGGATTTTCTCCCGCGCCTCGTCCACCGTATCGCTCCACTCCAGCGGTACCGCCTCGATACCGCTCAGATTCGCCTCGATTTTTTGCGCCGCTTTGAGCAGCTCGTACGCCAGATTTCCGTGTGTAACGATCAGACCACCGACCACGATAGACCCTTCTCTCAGAACCGCAGCGCGACATGATACGCGCTCGCGGCCTCACCGCGCGAGCGGGAACCCGCGCGTCGGGACTGTTGACTCTCGCCCCTCGACTGTACGGCCACCCCGCGAGACTGTTCGGGTGCCCCGCGAGACTGTTCGGGTGCACCGCGAGACTGTTCGGGTGCACAGCGGGACTGTGCACCTGTACAGCGGGACTGTGCACCTGTACAGCGGGACTGTGCACCTGTACAGCGGGACTGTGCACGTGCGCAGCGAGACTGTGCACGTGCGCAGTGACGCTGTGCACGTGCGCAGTGACGCTGTACACGTGCGCAGTGAGGCTGTACGCGTTGGCAGCCCGGCTGCGCACGCGCACAGCCTCGATGCGCAGCCCAACAGCCTCGGCGTACGCGTGGACAGTCTCGCGGTGCAGGGCGACAGTCCCGCTGTACGCATGCGCCGCGCGCCTTCCCACGTGGAGTTCTCGATCCCGACCGCGGATACCGGCGTTCTGCTCGTTTCCGACTCGGGTTACATCGTCGTCGTGCGGCCGCTGAACGGGCTCTGTGGTGTCGGAACGGTCGATCCGAGCCAGGCATTCGTGACGATCGTCCGTTCAGATGGCACGTCCGTAGGTCGATTAACGGCAGCGGACATCCTCACGAAGCACGATATCGACCTCTCCGGAGGTCACTTCGCCGGCTCCAGCCTCGACCCGAGACTCGCTAGTGCGGAACGCGAGCTCCTCGTATTCGCGGTCGCGGGCCAGGAGCGACGGGTCGACCTCGCCTCCGCAAAGTTGCTCGATCCGAAGGAAAATGTCCTTTCTTCCCCGGTCGTGTTCGCCGACGCGGCTCCGCGGGAACGCGAGTACTCGAAAGATCCATTCGGCGAGATGTCGTCCGTTCATTTGAAATCGGAGGAGTTCCTGTCGCGTGAGCGGGGCCTGCCGTTGCCTTCATATCCAGTAATTGCGCAGAAGGCTCTCGTCGCGGGTCCGGTATGGGTGGAAGTGATCGTCTTCGAGTACGGGGAGGTAGTCGCGGTGCGCGCGACCCGGCTCCCGTTCGGATTGAGCGCCGGCGCCGTGGCGGCGGTGCGACAGTGGCGCTTTCGTCCACTTCAGGTCGACGGGAAACGTGTCAAGTACAACGGCGAGGTCGCGATCCACTTCGAGCACGAGGTGGTTCAGTAACCGCCCGAGAAGCCCCCTACACACCGGTGATGTGAATGCGGGGTTGTCTCACGTGCGCCCTCAGGAGGGTGCGAAACGCCTCCCATTCGTCACCGCTCGCGAAGAAGTTGCGCGGCAGGACCAGACTCTGCGCCGCTGACAAGTAGAGGAGAATGACGTCGTCGTCGAGCCGGTAGGTGTAGAAGACCCGCCATGGGAAGTTGCTCGACGAATACGGCGTGTCGATCGTCAGACGGTCGTCGTCCGCCGTGTATCGGTGTGGAGCGCCGATCATGGCGCTCGTGGCGAAAATCCGCCTGGCGGCACGCCCGGGTGCGAAAAACATCGAAACGCCGAATAGTCCGACGATGAGCGAAAAAAGCCACAGGTCCGGACGAGCGGCTCCGACGGCAACCGCGACCATCAGGAGCGGACCGCCGACATACATCGGCGTCTTCGACATTTTCCGGACCGCCTTCGCGTACGTCTTGACGTCGAGCGTCCCAGAGAACGAGATCATCGCTTGTGGTCGCGGTGGATGACTTCCACCGTGTAGCCGCGCTCGTGGAGGTCGTCGCCGAGGCGCTGGGCGACGGCGACGCTGCGGTGCTTCCCGCCGGTGCAGCCGATTCCGATCGTCAGGTAGCTCTTCATCTCGCGGCGGTACTGCGGCGCCAGATAGGTCACGAAGTCGAGCAGCCGTGCGTAGAAGTCGTCGTACTCCGGCTGTTCGTGGAGGTACGCGATCACCTCGGGGTCGAGGCCGGTTTTCGGCCGCAGCTCTTCGATGAAATGCGGATTCGGCAGGAAGCGGACGTCGAACAGCAGATCGAGGTTGTAAGGCGTCTGATACTTGAACCCGAACGAGATGATCGTGATCAGCATGCTCGGCTCGTAGCCGGGCAGTTGGAACCGCTTCATCACCTCGGCTTTCAGCTCGTGGACCGAGAACTGCGAGGTGTCGAGGACCATGTTCGCGAGCGCCTTCACCTCGCGAAGCTCCGAGCGCTCCCGCTGGATCGCCTCCAGGACGGGCAGGTCCTTGGCCATCGGATGCGGACGCCGCGTTTCGCTATAGCGGCGCGCGATCACCTCGTCGCTCGCCTCGAGGAAGATCAGGACGCAGTTCGGAACCAGCTTCTGGATCCGGTCGCGGTAGAAGTTCGGAAAGATCGTCGCGAAGTCGTGCGTCCGGACGTCGACGACGATTCCGACGCGCGTGGCGTTTTCGTGCGCCGCGACTTCCTCGAGAAACGGCTCGATCAGTGCGAGCGGAAGGTTGTCGCTGCAGTAGAACCCGAGGTCCTCGAGCGTCGACTGCACGTACGACTTACCGGAGCCGGAGAGGCCGGTAATGATGACGAGATATTTGGGACCTGCCGGCAAGACTACCGCTGCCTCCTCACGCGATCGAGGACGCCCGGCTGCAACATCTGCCGCGTGTTCGCGCTGCGGATCGCGGAGCTGGTGACCTCTTCGTGATTCGAGTGCGGCAGCGACTCGCTGATGCTTCCTCGGTCGGCAATCATCTCGTCGATCTTCTGCGTGAACGCCCGCGCGGAGTCGTAGCCCTGCAGCTTCATGAGGTGATTCCGCGCGGCGATCTCGACCAGGAGCGCCAGATTGCGGCCGGACGCCACCGGTAGGCGGACGTAAGGCTTCGAGACGCCGAGGAGCTCGTACGTCTCGCCCGCGATGCCGAGGCGGTCGTATTCCGTTCCTTCGACCCACTTCTCCAGCTTCACGACGAGATCGATCGGCTTCACGTCGCGGGTCGAGGCGACGCCGAAGAGGTCCTTGATGTCGATGATGCCAATGCCGCGCAGCTCCATGTGATGGCGCAGCAGGTCATTCGAATAGCCGAGGAGAACGTCGTTCGGGTGCCGCCGGACGACGACGAGATCGTCGGCGATGAGCCGGTGCCCGCGGTAGACGAGATCGAGCGCGCACTCGCTCTTGCCGATGCCGCTGTCGCCGAGGAGGAGCACGCCGATGCCGTAGACGTCGAGCAGGCCGGAGTGCATCGTGAGCCGCGGCGCCATCGTCTCCTCGAGGAAGTACGTGGTGCGGGTGATCGTCGTCGACGACATCGCCGTCGTGGAGAAGAGCGGCACCGAGCGCTTCTCGCACTCGTGGCGGAACTCCTCGAGCGGCGCGATCCCCTTCGTCACGATGAAGCAGGAGACGTCGAGCGCTGCCACCTCGCGCACGCGTTTTTCGCGGAGGCGGGGCGGCAGCGACTCGAGATACTTCGTTTCAGAGGCGCCGATGATCTGGACGCGCCACGGCTTGATGTACTCGTAATAGCCGGCGAAGGCGAGACCCGGTTTTTGAACGCGAGGACGGGCGATGATGCGATCGAGCCCGTCCTCGCCGATCACCAGACGGAGAGCGAGGTCCTCCAGTTCCGGGGAACGGAGCGACTCCACGTTCGTCTGGACAAAGTCTTCCTGCGTGTCTGGCACGCCTCGTATGGTAACGCCTACTTCTTGATCCAGGACTCGGCGATCGTCTCGAACATCGCGTTGACCTCGTTCTCGACGGTCCGCGACGCGAGGCGATCCTTGCCGGTGTTCGGGTCGATCTGAACCGTGATGTCGACCTGCTTGCGGTCGACGACCTTCGCGATGTCGCCCGAGTAGTTGAAGTGCAGGTTCCGGATGACCTTGCCGGTCGCAAGCCCGCCGCCGACCGCACCCATATTGTCGGAATTGCCGCGGCCACCACCACCGTCGCTGCCGCCGCCGCCCGCATTCGAGTAAATACCGGACATGATCGGGCTGTCCCGATGGCCGGGATCGGTGATCGCCTGGTCGCTCATGTCCATCGACGTCGGCGTTCCGAAGAGGATGACGATCTTTCCGCGAAGGCTCTTCGAACCTTCCGTCTTGCCCATCGTCAAATGCTTGTCGGCGTCAGCCGCGCGCTGCGCGACTTCCTTCTCGAAATTCGCCGGGCGCCTGGCGTGGAAATCGGCGATGAACTTCTCAGCGTCGGTATCCGAGTCGAGTTTCGACCACTGATCCCGCTCCGCTTTCGTCATGAAGTACCCCTCCGGGCTGTTCGCCCAGTCTCTGTACTTCGACAGCCCGGCAAATGCGGGAACTGCAAGAGACAGCACAGCTACCGCGACGAGCAGATTTTTGAAGCTTTTCATAGGTCCTCCCCTGGTGGTTGACTGCTGAGTAGACAGTCAGGTTACAGGAGGTTTACGGAAAAAGCAGGCCCGGCGTTGAAAGGTGTTACAAAAGGCCCGCGCTACTTCTTGATCGACGCCTGCGCGACGATCTCGAACATCGACTCGAGATTGTTGTACTCGGTCCGCGACGACATCCCGTCCTTCCCGGACACCGGGTCGGCTTCGACGGTGACGTCGATCTGTTTGCGGTCGACTGTCTTCGCGATCGGCCCCTGATAATTGAAGTGGAACATGCGAACCATGCTTCCGCTCGCCATGCCTCCGTTGACCGTCCCGCCTGGATCACCCGAATCGTCCGAGTGCGAGTTCGCATTCGAGTAGACGCCGGCAAGCATCGGGTTGTCGCGTTTCCCGGCGGTGACGACCGCCTGGTCCCTCACATCCAAAGCAGAGGGAACTCCGAACAGGATGACGACTTTCCCGCGAAGCGTTTTCGAACCGGGCGTTTTGCCGATCGTCATGTACTTGTCGGCGTTCGCCGCCCGGTCCTCGATCTCCTTCTTGAAGTTGGCGGGGCGCCTGGCGAAGAAATCGGCGATGAACTTCTCGGCATCGGCGTCGGAATCGAGCTTAGCCCACTGATCCCGCTCGCCCCTCGTCATGAAGTAACCCGCGGGAGTGTTCGGCCAGCCTTTGTACTTCGAGAGCTTCGCGAAAGCAGGTGCCGCAAGTGACAGTACGACGACTGCGACGAGCAGACTCCTGCAGCTCTTCACATGGCTCCTTAGAATTCGGGTGAGATCAAGCCGATGTTGTTGTCGCGGCGCTTGTACATCACCGCGACCTTGTCGGTGTCGAGATCGCGGAAGACGATGAACTCGTTCTTGGAGTCGTCGAGCCGCAGCGCCGCCTCTTCGATCGACATCGGACGGATCGGCAGGTTGTTCGTCTTGATGATGCGCGGCCGATTGTGGTCGCCTGTCTCGCGCAGGCGACCCGGCTCGAGAACCTGGACCGCCCACTCCGTCACGTGACTCTTGATGTTTCCGTCTTTGCGGTGGTGGTCGCGGATCTTCTTCCGGTTCTTCTGCGCCTGACGCTTGAGATGGTCGAGCGCCAGGTTGATGGCGTCCTGCATCGACTCATCCGACTCCTGCACGACCTTCACATCGTGCTCTTTGCCGACGATCAGGATCTCGCAGATGTTGCGGTACTTCTGCACCTGGAGGACGCAGCGCACGTCGATGACGTCATCGAACAGGCGGTCCTGCACCTTTGCGATCTTGGTTACGAGAAGCTTGCGGATGTCGGGAGTGACTTCGAAGTTGCGGCCGGTAATCTCCGTGGCCATGTTCACCTCTGTAGCTCCGGGCAGGAGCTAGAAAATCTGCTTGCGATCGGTCGATGACGGAATGTTGAGTTCGTCTCTGTACTTCGCCACCGTACGCCGCGCAATGTTAATGCCCTCGTCATTCAGAATCTTCATGATCTTGGAATCGCTGAGGGGCTTGCGCGGATCTTCGGCCTCGATGTAGCCCTGAATTTTCTTTTTCACGGTGAGGCTCGAGATGTCTTCGCCGGTGTCGGAGTCGATGCCGCTGTGGAAGAAGTACTTCATCAGGAACAGCCCACGCGGCGTGTGCATGTACTTGTTGGAAACGACGCGCGACACGGTCGACTCGTGCATCTGGATGTCGTCGGCGACGTCGCGCAGGACCAGGGGGCGGAGGTAGTCGATCCCGCGCTCGAGGAACTCGCGCTGGTGCTTCACGATCGACTCGGCGACCTTGTAGATCGTCCGCTGCCGCTGGTCGAGTGACTTGATCAGCCAGACGGCCGACCGGATCTTGTCCTTGATGTAGTTGACGGTCTCGCCGTCCGACTTCGAGTCCATCGAGTTCAGCATCGCCTTGTAACTCCCGTTGATGCGGAGCTTCGGCATGCCGTCTTCGTTGAGAACGATCACGTACTCGTCGCCGACCTTGTGGATGTAGACGTCGGGCTCGACGTAGATCGCACGCTCGTTCGAGTACTTGCGCCCCGGCTTCGGATCGAGGTGCTTGATCACCTCGACGATGCCTTCGAGCGTCTTCATGTCGATGCCGAGGGCCTTCGAGATCTGGACGTACTTCTTGTGCATGAAGTCGTCCCAGTGGTCGCGAATGATCTCCTCGACGTACGGCACGTCGATCTCGAGGAACTGGAGCTGGAGCAGCAGGCACTCGCGCAGGTCGCGGGCGCCGACACCGATCGGGTCGAGCGACTGGATCGCGCTCACCGCCGCCTCGACGAGGCTCATCTCGAAGTTGCCCGACGTCGCGATCTCCTCGTTCGTGGCGCGGAGGTAACCGTCCTCGTCGATGTTGCCGATGATGAACGCGCCGATCTCTTTGACGGCCGGCGAGGCGTCGCTCATGTTGAGCTGCCAGGTGAGGTGGTCGGTCAGGTTGGGCGGACGCGTGAGGGTGTTCTCGATCGGGAACTCCTCGTGCTCCTCCCCCATCCCGCGCGGGTTGTAGCCGTACTCGATGTAGTCCTGGAAGTAGGCGTCGTAGTCGATCTCGTCGAAGGAGTCTTTCTCTTTTTCCTTCTCCTTCGCTTCGACCTTCTTCGCCTCGTCTTCCTGCTCGTTCTTGGTTTCCTGCGACTCGGTTTCCGCCTCTTCCTGCTTGATCTCCTCGGCGGTCTCTTCGAGGAGCGGGTTTTCGAGGAGCTCCTGGTTGAGGACTTCCTGGAGCTCGAGTTTCGACAACTGCAGCAGCTTGATCGCCTGCTGCAGCGAAGGCGTCATGATCAGTTTCTGGGAGAGCTTGAGGTGGAGTTTTTGTTCTAGTGCCATTCGACAATTCGAGGGGAGAGCTCAGCTCAGGTTGAACGATTCGCCGAGGTAAATTCGGCGAACCTCGGCATCGGCCGAGAGGCTTTCGGGGACTCCCTGTCGGAAGATCTCCCCTTCTTTGATGATATAGGCGCGATCGGTGATCTTCAATGTTTCCCGCACGTTGTGATCAGTGATGAGGATCCCGATCCCCCTGGCTCGCAGTTGCGAGACGATTCTTTGAATCTCGAAAACTGCGATTGGATCGATTCCTGCAAATGGCTCATCTAGCAAGATGAATGCCGGGTTGATCGCAAGACTCCTGGCGATCTCGACCCGCCGCCGTTCCCCACCCGAGAGCGAGTATGCGCGGTTCCGCGCGATGTGGGTGATTCCGAATTCTTCGAGCAGCACCCGCGTCCGCCGCTGACGCTCCGCGCGCGGCAGCCCCATCGTCTCGAATACCGAGAGCAGGTTCTCCTCGACGGTCAGCTTGCGAAAGACCGATGGCTCCTGCGGCAGGTAGCTGATGCCGCGCTGCGCACGGAGGTACATCGGAAGGTCGGTGATGTCGTCGTCGCCGAGGGTGACGGAGCCGTCGTCCGGCCGCACCAAGCCGACGATCATGTAGAAGGTCGTCGTCTTCCCCGCCCCGTTCGGCCCGAGCAACCCGACGATCTCGTTCTGCTTGATCTCGACCGACACGTCTCGGACGACTTTGCGCCCCTTGTACACCTTCACCAGGTGCGTTGCCGCCAGCCGCAATGTCCCGTCTCCCATCCGATCCTCGGTGGTCCCGGCGAAGACATCGTCACGGCGTTCAGCCATCGTCGCGCGGAATGTATCAGAGCAGCACTACGGCTTGTACGTTCCGGTCTGCTCGCCGTGCGGACTCAGGACCTCGACTTTGTTGTGTGCGAGGTCGATGGCGATGCGGTCGCCGCTCACGGTGCCGGTCGGTGCGGTGGTCGTGGCGGGCTTTCCGGTCAGCTCCGCGGTTCTGCTGGCCATCCTGTAGATCGCGTGGTCACCCGTCCCCTTCCGGCCGGTCGACGACTCGGTCACGACGACCTTGCCGTCCGCCTCGACGTGGTCGAGTTTCTTGTTCGCGTCGAAGAAGAACGTCGCGTGCTCCGCGGTGAGGTCGCGCGTTTCGTCGTCCATCTTCACGTTTCCGGTCAGATCGAGCTTGCGGTCGTTCTTTCGTCCGGCGAGTTGGTCGCTGTGCGAGGTGACCGGCGTCTGCCGCTGCACCTTTCCGGTCGTGTCGGCGTTGTACAGGACCGTCCGCACGTTGCCACGCGCGTTGATGGAGTCGCCGTTCCCCACCACCTGCAGCTCCTGCGCGAAGATCGTGTTCGTCTCCTGCCATGCGCGCACGTTGCCGCTGAAGATCGCGAGCTTGTTCACGTTGCGGATGTTCAGCAGATCGGAATTGACGAACACCGGCTTGTTCGCCGGGAAGATGTTCGTGCCGTCCGCTGCCGGCCCGCTGCGCGTGATGAGCTGCGCGATGACGTTGCCGCTGGCGCGGGCGGTGCCGGCGCGCGGCGAGAATTCGATCTGCTTCGCCTTCACGACGTTGCCGTCCGTGGTGACGGTCGGATCGAACCCCGGATCCGCCGACATGACGACGCGGTCGTTCGTGATGTCGTACGTCGCGCGAACGGACGCCGCGGAGTTCTTCGGGTCGTTGTAATGGACGTTCCCTTCGAGGAACGCGTTCGTCGCCTTGTGCTGCGCCGGATCGAAGCTCACGGTGACGTGATCGGAGGTGATCTGGCGCGCCGTCGGGCCCAGCTCCTTCATCATCACCTGCCACTCCGCCTTCATCTCGGTGACCGCCTTGTTCGCGAGCGCGACGAAGATGCTCTTCGCCACGATGTCGCGCTTCGGCGGGCCTTCGATGACCGCGTGCACCAGACCGGCGTCGCTGGTCGCGTGGAATCCGTTGATCACGCCGCCCGGATCGACGTCGCTGTAGAAGCGATCGCAGGTGATGTCCTTCCGCCCGCCGAGGTTCTCGCCGGGGGCGGCGGCGCCGCCGAGCGACATGAAGACGTGCCCTTCACCGTGGAGGTTGACCAGTGTCTTGCGGTTCTGGGCGAAGAGGCCGACGACGTGGTCGGCGTCGAGCTTGTCGGCGAGGCGCGTCAGCTTCACGTCTTTGGTGAAGTTGACGTCGTTCTCCTTCCGCCGAAAGACTCCGTCATTCGCCTTGACCGACATCGGCGGATCGTTCGGCGCCGGCGAGGTCGCCGCGTCGAGGTTGTCGAAGAGATGCAGCGTCTCGGCCTCGACGTCGAGATCGAGCGCGCCGGCGTTGCCCTTCCAACGGTCGACGACGAAGACGACCGGGATGTGGTTGGTGAGACGGTTGCCGTCGAAATGCAGCGCCGCCGTCTGGATGACCACCCCGTCGCTCGACGTCACGCGCACGCCGCCCTTCACGTCCGCCTCCTTCGTCTGGCTGTTGAACTGCGCCTGCGGGGATACGAGCTCGTACGTCAGCCCATTCGGCCGGTAGATCGTCAGTGCCACGTCTTCGAGCGTGTTCCAGTTCGACGTGTAGGCCACGACGCGCGTCGCCCGGATGCGCGAGACCACCCGCCCCGCGATCGTCTGCGTGTCCTCGAACTGTTTCGAGTAGACCTGCGGCTTCTCTCCCTTCCGCGTGACCGGCACCTGCTCCCCCGCCGTATTCGAATCCAGCGGCGCGTGGCGGTGACTCCAGCTGAAAATGATCAGGAGCACGAATCCGACGAAGAGGATCGGAAGCAGGATTCTGAGCGTACGAACGGTTCGCTGCATCAGCTCAAGGTTCTACGCGAATCCGCGAGGATTAGTTTTGCGCCGGACGGCTGGTAGGAGTCGGGCTCGATCTGCACGAGCACATCGACACGCACGTCGCGCACCATCTCGGCCGCGAGCTGTTTGACCGAGGGCCAGACGATCGCGGCCGCGCGGTCTCCATTGCTCGCCAGCATCACCTCGCAGCAATCCTCGGCGAAGGTGCGCGTGCCGGCCACCTCAACGGAGCGGATGGCGAAGAGCGGCTGCGGGTTCGCCGCGCCGAACGGCTCGAGCATTTCGTGCGCGGCAACGAACTCGCGATCGATGTCGTGCAGCGCCAGCTCGCCGTCGATGCGTGCGGCGCGAACGAAGAGTGACGGATCGAGCTCGTCGAAAACAGCCGCGAGCCTCTCGCGCAGCGCCGGCAGATTCTGCGTCGCCAGCGAGAAGCCGCACGCGTAATCATGTCCGCCGAAGTGCTCGAAGAGATCGGCGACGCGTTCGAGTTGCGCGTGCAGGTTGATCGACGGAATGCTCCGCGCCGATCCGACGCACCGCTCCCCTTCGATCGCGATCATCAGCACCGGCCGGTGAAACTTCTGCGCGATGCGCCCCGCGGTGAGGCCTAGGACGCCTTTATGCCACTCTTCGTTCGCGAGGATCAGCACGCGCGCGTTCGCGTCGACCTGTTCCTCGGCTTCGGTCCGCACCTTCAGCTCCACATCGCGCCGCTCGGCGTTCATCCGATCGAGCTCGGCGCAGAGCTCCCAGGCGGCGTCGTCGTCGGTCGCGGCGAAGAGATCGATCGCGGTGTTCGCCGATGCCAGGCGTCCGGCGGCGTTGATGCGCGGGCCGACCTTGAAGCCGATGTCGCTCGCGCGCAGCGTGCGGCCGTAGATGCCGAGGCGTTTGAGGAGCGCGCGGAGGCCGGCGTTGCGCACGTCGGCGAGGCCGCGGAGGCCGAGCCACGCGATCGTCCGGTTCTCGCCGGTGAGCGGCGCGACGTCCGCGATCGTCCCGATGGCCGCGATCTTCAGCAGCGAGTCGATCGACATCTTCTTGCCGGCGCGCCGAATCAGCTCGCAACAGAGCTTGAACGCCACGCCGACGCCCGCGAGGTCCTTGAACGGATACGTGCACCCCGGCTGCTTCGGGTTCAGCACGGCCGCCGCTTCCGGGAGGACGCCGGGCGGGAGGTGGTGGTCGGTGATGATGACGTCGATGCCGCGGTCGAGCGCGCGCCGCACCGGCTCGACGCTGGTGATGCCGCAGTCGACCGTGATCACGAGCTTCACGTTCTTCTCCGCGAGCACGCGCTCCAGCACCTCGGTTTTCAGACCGTAGCCGTCGACGAGGCGATGCGGGACGACAAAGCTGACGTCCGCACCGAGGGCGCGGAGGACGGTCTGCAGGAGGACGATCGACGTGACGCCGTCGACGTCGTAGTCGCCGTAGATGAGGATCGCCTCGTGGTCGCGGATGGCGCGCGCGATGCGGTCGCACGCGAAATCCATCCCGTGGATGCCTGCCGGGTCGTGGAGGTCCTCGATCGCGGGCGCCACGAACCGCCGGAACGCATCGGCGTCCACGATCCCCCGCCGGATCAGGATCGACCGCAACGCCGTGTTCGCAACCGGCAGCGCCACGTCGTCGGGCGCCGGCTCCATCCGCCATTCATCAAAGATCGGCACGTCCCCATCCTACAGACTTCCACCCCGCGTAGATTCCCTCGGAGCCACACGTAGGTCGGGCTTCAGCCCGACCGGACGGGCTAAAGCCCGTCCGACGTGCATACTTCCACCGACCATGGGCTTGGGATGCGTGCTTCTGGTGTGGTTCGCGGGTGGTGCCGCTGGGGCCGTCGTCGCCTCGCTTGTATTCGGAGTCGCTACTCACTTCATCCTGCGCTCCCGACCTGGGCGGCGGCGTTGGATCGCGATCAACGCGGCGCTGCCCTTCCTGCTGCTCGCCTACAGCGCCATCGCGTTTGGAGCCTACGCGATCTGGTGCGAGCGCGCCCGAGGGGTCGATCCGGGGTTGGGCGACTCATGGCGGGTCCCGCTGGACCACGGCTACGTCCTCGAAATGATCGATCTGCCCGAAAACGCATTCATCGAGCAGCCGACCGGCAGCGATCAGCCGGTCACGGCGATCGCTACGCGCGGACCTTTCATCTACGGAGAAGACGACCACCACCTGCCGTTCGTCATCGATACGCGATCGGGTCAGATGCAGAGGTTCGCGAATCGGAAGGACGCGCAACCACAACTTCACGCGTTCGGCCTCGATCACTCGCCCATCCAGTCACCCTCGGATTACTACTACCGGCACCGGTGGACGCGATTGGACGCGGGCGCCGCGGTCGTCCTCGCGCTGCCGTTCCTGCTGCTCGTGACGCTCGTGGCCTTCAGGTTTCGTCGTGCAGCCGCGCCGGCGAGGCCGCCGGCGCTCCACTGAGGACGAGGAGCTAGCCCTTTTCGAAGACGCCCATGCGGCGGAACTTTTTGTAGCGCTCCTCCATGAGCTGTGGGGGTTTCAGCTTCTGCAGCTCTTTGAGGGAGCGCTCGAGATACGGCGCGAGGAGGTCGGCGGCGGCCTGAGGGTCGGAGTGGGCGCCGCCGGCAGGCTCCGGGACGATGTCGTCGATGATGCCGAGCTTCTTCAGGTCGATCGCGGTGATCTTCATGGCCGACGCCGCTTCGGGAGCCGCGGAGGCGTTCTTCCAGAGGATGGCGGCGCAGCCTTCGGGCGAGATGACGGAGTAGACGGCATGCTCGAGCATCAGCACGCGATCGCCGACGCCCAGAGCCAGGGCGCCGCCGCTCCCGCCTTCGCCGATCACGCTGACGATCACCGGGACCTGCAGCGCCGCCATCTCGCGGAGATTCACCGCGATCGCCTCGGCCTGCCCGCGCTCCTCGGCGCCGACGCCGGGGTACGCCCCCTGCGTGTCGATGAAGGTGAAGATCGGCAGCTTGAACTTCTCCGCGAGCTTCATCACCCGGAGCGCCTTCCGGAAGCCCTCGGGCTTCGGCTGGCCGAAGTTGCGGATCACCTTTTCCTTGGTGTTCCGCCCCTTCTGGTGCCCGATCACCGCGCACGGCGTGCCGCGAAAGTGCGCGAACCCGGCGACGATGGCCGCGTCGTCGGCGAACTTGCGGTCGCCGTGGATCTCGGTGAAGTCGTCGTAAAGCGCGGCGATGACGTCGAGGGTGTACGGCCGTTGCGGATGGCGCGCGACGAGCGTCTTCTGCCACGGCGTCAGGTTCGAATAAATTTCCTTCGAGACTTTGGTAAGCTTCTCGCGGAGCTCGTCAATGGCAGTCTGACGGCCGGGCTCTGCTTCCAAAGCCGAAAGCTCTTCGATCTCCCGCCGGAGCTGGAGGATCGGCTCTTCGAACTGAGTCGCGTCGCCGTTCATGCGGGCGGACCGTAACAAATGACAGACACGCTGGCAACTGAAGTCACGAACCCGGTACCGAGCGCGGCCGAGCCCGAGCCGCAGAAATCGCCGATGCTGCCGCCCCTCGAGCAGTGGCATTCGAACGAGCGGATGCGGCACGTCCCGCGCGCCCACTGGATGGCCGACAAGCTCGATGGCGACCTCCGGATGCGCATCGAGCGCGCCTGCAACACGATCGAGTCGGTCCCGCCGGATGATCCGCGGCGCCTGGACGCCTTCGAGGTCGAGCGCTCCCTCTGCCGCGCGCTCGAACGGCTCGCGGAAGTCGCGAAGCACAACCGCGGACCGCTGCACCCGCCCAACGAGCTGTCGCGCCACGTGACCTGGTCGGTGCAGCACGCCGTCGCCTCGCTCCGCAGCGCTGACGACGACGCGATCGGACGCCGCTTCCCGTACCACACGGGCGAGCGCTCGAAAGCGGAGCCGCTCTACGGCGCGCTGCTGGCCGTGATCGACGCCACTCACCGGCTCGTGGAAATCGCCCGCTTCATCGATCCGAATATCGATGGCGCGTTGCTCGAAGGTCTCGTGCGGCTCGAAGTTCCGATGCGCACCGATCCGATCGCCTAAAGGATATTGATCGGATCGACGTCGATCGCGACGTCGACTTTGCCCCAGCTCCGCTTCAGCATCACGGCTTCGACGGCGCGGCGGAGGGCGACGCGGTGGGGCGAACGAAGCAGGATCTGGAACCGCCAGACGCCTTTGATCCGCGCGAGCGGGGCGGCGGCGGGGCCCTGGATGCGCGTGCCGGCGAGCGGGGCGAGCGCTTCGTCGAAGAGGCGTCCGGCTTTGACGGCGGCGCGCTCCACGTCCGCCAGCTCCTCGCCGCGAAAGAGGATCGCGATCATCGACGTCACGGGTGGATAGTGAAACGTCTTCCGGAACTGGATTTCCGACTCGAAGAACGCCTCGTAGTCGTGCCGAGTGGCGTGCTGGATGGCGTAGTGCGTCGGGAAGGCGGTCTGGATCAGCACGCGTCCGCGTAGCTCGCCGCGTCCGGCGCGGCCTGCGACCTGCGTCAGGAGGTAGAACGTCTTCTCGGCGGAGCGGAAGTCGGGGTAGCCGAGGATCGAGTCGGCGTTGAGGACCGCGGTGAGCGTCACGTTCGGGAAGTGGTGCCCTTTGCTGAGCATCTGCGTCCCGATGAGCGCCCGCGTCTCCCCGCGGCGAAAGCGATCGAGGATCGCCACGAGCGAGCCCTTCTTCCGCGTCGAATCGCGATCGAGCACCTCGACCGACACGTCGGGAAAATCGCGCCGGAAGCGTTCTTCGACCTTCTCCGTGCCGAAGCCGATCGGCTGGAGCACTTCGCCGTTGCAGAGCGTGCACGTCGTCGGAATCGGCTTCCGCAGCCCGCAGTAGTGGCAGATGAGCATGCCGGAACGCCGGTGGACGGTCAGCGTCACGCTGCAGTCGCGGCAGCGGAACTCGTGGCCGCACTCGCGGCAGAGCAGGTACGGCGCGTAGCCGCGGCGATTCATCAGGATGATCGCCTGCTCGCCGGCGTCGAATGTGGCGCGCAGCGTCTCGCGCAAAGCCGTGCTGAAGATGACGTAGCCCTTGTCGCCTTTCTCCGCGTGCTCGTGCCGCAGATCGAGGATCTCAACCTCGGGCAGCGGCCGCGACTCGACGCGTTTCGTCATCTTCAGCAGCGTGTACTTGCCGCGCGCCGCGTTCTCCCGCGATTCGAGCGACGGCGTCGCCGAGCCGAGGACGACCGGGATGTTGCGGAGCTGCGCGCGGACGACCGCGAGGTCGCGCGCGTTGTAGCGCGGCGTCTCCTCCTGCTTGTATGCGCCGTCGCCTTCTTCGTCGACGACGATCACGCCGAGCGACGGAAACGGCGTGAAGAGCGCGGAGCGCGGTCCGATGGCGACGTCGACCTCGCCTCTCCGCGCGCGCCACCACTGGTCGTAACGCTCGCTCGCGGAGAGGTTGCTGTGGAGGATCGCGATGCGATCGCCGAAGCGCTCCTTCAGCCGCGCGGCGAAGACCGGCGTCAGCGAGATCTCGGGGACGAGCAGCAGCGCCTGGCCTCCCCGCCTGACAACTTCCCGCATCACCTCCACGTAAACCTCGGTCTTGCCGCTGCCGGTCACCCCTTCGAGAACGAATGGCGCGAACGTGCCGAGGGAGCGCTTGATGGCGTCGATGGCGTCCTGCTGTTCCGAGGAGTAGCGGAGCTCCGCGACGGAGACGGAATCGAGGCCTGCGAGGAAGGCATCGAGCGTGTGGCGGCGCGGGCGGCGTTCGATGCGGATGACGTTCTTCCTGGCGAGCGCGCTGAGCACGGCGGAGGAGACGCCGGCATGCTCGAGCGCAGCGACGGACATCTCGCCGCCGCGGGTTTGGAGGAGATCGAGGGCGTGCGCCTGCTTCTTCGTGTGGCGCAGGCTTCCAGCCTGTGCCCCCGCCCCGGGGCGCAGGCTGGAAGCCTGCGCCACACGAGGGAGGGACTCCTCGAGGACGACGAAGCGGTCGTAGCGAACCCCCTTCGCGTCGAGCAGCCGGTCAACGACCGAGATCGTGCCGGCGTCGCGCAGCCTGGCGATCGCCGATCGCGTGGTGATCTCCAGCGCGTGGTCGAACGGCAGCGGCCGGAGCTTGAGCGCCTCGATCAACGGGCGATCGGCCGGCGTGGCGGGACCGTTCGGATCGCTGAGCCGCAGCTCGCGTTTCCCGCGCGCCGACATATTCGCCGGCAGCGCGACGCGGAGCATCTCGCCGAGCGGCGCGATGTAGTACTCGGCGCCCCAGCGGCAGAGATCGATGATCTCGCGCGTGAGCGCCGGCTCTTCGTCGTCGAGCACGGAGCGGATCGGCTTCACTTTGTCGACGGTCGCCGTATCGAGGAGGCCGACGACGAAGCCGGTGGTCAGCTTCGCGCCGAGAGGGACCTCGACGCGCGAGCCGAGGCGGACGGAGTCGCGGAGGTTGTCGGGGATCGCGTAGGTGAACGTGCCGTGGACCGCCACCGGGAGCGCGATTTCGGCGAATGCAGCGATGCCGTGCGGCACTACGCCGCTCTCCGGAGTGCGGTGCCGACGATGAAGAGTGCGATCGCGGCGTAGGCGGCTTTTTCCGGCCAGGAGAGCCCGGGGTCGCGGCGCTCGGTGACCTGCATCTCTCGCGCGGTGATCTCGCCGTTCGATCGCTTCGAGATCGCGGCAGCGGCGACGATGCTGCCGCCGCCGTTCATCCCTCTTAAGAGAACCGTTGCGTTCCGCGCCGCGAGGGTCGGGAAGTCGTGGTCGAGGTCGAGGCCGTGCTGTTCGAACGGATGAATGAGATGGAGATTCTGCGCGACGACCTTTCCATCCGCGTCGCGCACGATGACGCTGTACTGCAGCGCATCGCCGGCGGTTTCGATCACATACAACCGGTTCGTCTCGTCAGCGGCGTGCGTGAAGGTGAAGCCGTCGAGCCGCGCCGCCTCGCCGCTCGTGATCGCCTCGTTCGGTGACCGGGCGTCGAACGACGCAGACGATGACGGCGTGACGATCCGGCCGTTGGCGAGCAGCGGCTGATCGGAGGTGATGCGGAGCGCGCCGAGCGCGTAGCCGTCGCCGAACGGATCGACGTCGCGCGTGGCGTGCGGCGGGACGACGACGTTCATTACGTTCGGAGCTGTGGGGGTGCCCGCCGTCGGGATGAAGTGCACCGTTGCGTGTGCATCGCTCTTTGATGGATTGCGCAGCGTCACGGTGGTCCGGATGTCGTGCAGCGGGTCGCGGATGCGCCCCGCGACCGGCAGGAAGAGGTCGCGCGCGGCGACGGCGAGAAGGATCGGAAGTAACGGCATAATGGACGCCGGTCCAAGTTAACAACAACATGGCGGCGGCGCTAGCTTATGCGGTCGTAGCGGCGGCGATCGGGATCGCCCTGCACCGCCTTGCGCGCGCGAGCGTCCCGGCGGTCGCGGTCCTCGCCCTCCTCCCGCTTCTCCTGACGGGTCAGGCACTTCTGCGCGGCGGCGTCTACGGCGCGATCGATCTCGCGTACATGAGCGAGCCGCTGGCGTCGGTCGCGGAGAGCGCGGGAATCACGCACGTCATCAATCCGGTCAACTCGGATGTCTACACGGAGTTCATCCCGTGGCATGCCGCGGTCCGCGACGCGATCCAGCATCGCCAGTGGCCGCTGTGGGACCGATTCTCGGCCTCCGGCACGGTGCTCGCCGCGGCGGTGCAGGCGGCGCCGTATCACCCGCTGCACCTGCTCGCGCTGCTGCTGCCGCTGCCGTCGGCGCTCACGTTCCTCGCGGCGATGCTCTTCCTCATCGCCGCCGTGTCGATGTTCCTCTTCGTGCGGCCGATGGTGTCATCCGAATTGCCGGCACTGCTTGCTGCCGCGATCTGGATGCTGGCGCCGCACGTCGGCGGCTTCGCGTTGACGGCGTACGCGCTGGCCCTCTCGACGATGCCGCTGGTGCTCGTCGCGACGCGACTGCTCGCGCACGAGCCGTCGATGCGCCACACGATCCTGCTCGCCGCGCTGCTGGCGGTGACGATTCTCGCGGGACATCCTGAGACGACGCTGCACATCGTGACGATCGCGATCGCGTACTTCTTCTACGAGCATCGTTTCCGCTGGAGCCGTTCGATTTCGCTCGGCCTCGCCGCGGGCGTGCTGGCGCTGCTGATCGCCGCGATCTCGCTCCTGCCGTTCATCGAGGCCGCGCGGCAGACGATGGAGGTTCAGGACCGCGCGACGTTCGTTCACGTGTCATGGAAGCCGGGCCGGTCGCTGCATGCGGCGCGCGATGCGCTCATCCCCGCCCCGCTCGCCCGCTATCGCTCCGACCCGGAAGAAGTACCCGGCGCCGCGTACGCCGGCAGCATCGCGCTGGCGCTCGCGATTGCGGGTGCGGCCCGGCGTCGTTCGTGGTTCTTCATCGCGCTGTTCGCGTTCGGGATCCTCGCCGGCGTCCGGGCGGTGGTTTTCACGGACGCTTTGCGCGTCGTTCCGCTTTACTCGATCGCGGCGAATGAACATCTCGTCTGGTGCTGTGCGTTCGCGCTCGCGGTGCTCGCGGCGTTCGGACTCGAGAAACCGAACTGGATCGTGTTTCTGGTCGTGCCGGTTCTGATCGCTATCGCCACGTGGCCGGTGCTCGACGCCCGCACGCTGCTGCCGCTCGTCCTCGCTGCATTTGCCAGCCGAAACGTACGGATCGGGGCGGTCGTCATCCTGGCGCTCTTCCTCGTGCAGCGCGGGGGCGAGACTGCGGCGTTTCGCACGTGGGTGCCGCGTTCGGCGTTCTATCCCCCTTTCCCCGGCCTGGAGCTTCTGCGCTCGGACGAGCCGTTCCGCATCGTGGGACAGCGTTCGATCCTGCCGCCGAACATTGCCACGCACTACGGCCTCGAAGACGTGCGCGCGTACGCGGCGATGACGCTGGAGCGCTACGCTGCCGTCGAGCCGCTCTGGTCAGTCCCGCAGGCAACCTGGTCGAATCAGGTCGACACGCTCGACTCCCCCTTCCTGTCGCTGATGAACGTCCGCTTCGCGCTCGCGAAGCACGCGTTGCCGATCCCGGCGACATGGCGCGCCGTGAAGCAGTTCGATGCGTACGATGTCGTCGAGAACCTGCGCGTCCTCCCGCGCGCCTTCGTCCCCGCCACGGTTCACTCTGGCGCTACCCGAACTGAGGCGTTCCACGGCGTGCAGACGTGCGGCGACTTCGCCGCCGAGGCGTGGATCGAAGGCGACAAGCCCGGCACGGGTAGAAACGGCCCCGGCGCCCTCACTCTGCGCGAGATCGGCTCGAAGCTCGACATGCACGCATCGATGGCGAACGATGGCTGGATCGTGATCTCCGAATCCGCCTGGGACGGATGGCGCGCGTCGATCGACGGTGCCCCCGCCCCCGTCCGCATCGCGAACGCCACATTCCTCGGCGTACACGTGCCGAAAGGCGTGCACCACGTGCGGCTCGTCTACCAGCCGCTCTCGTTCCTCATCGGCGCTTGGATCAGCGCGGCGACGCTGCTGGCGCTCGCCGCGAGCGCGCTCCTCAGAATCAGAAAGTGATTCCGAGCTCCGCCATCACCTTCTTCATGTCCTGCCACACGTCTTTCTTCGCGGACGGGGTGCGCAGCAGATAGGCGGGGTGATAGGTCGGCATGACTTTGATGCCGTCGTACTCGGTCCACTGTCCGCGCGCGCCGGAGATCGCGTGCGCGCGGCCGGTGAGGCTCTGCAGTGCGAACTTGCCGAGGGTGACGATGACCTTCGGCTGGATCAGCTCGATCTGCCGCTTGATGAACGGGCGGCAGGCGTCGAGCTCGTCGGGCTCCGGATTCCGGTTCTCGGGCGGACGGCATTTGATGACGTTCGCGATGTAGACGTCGTCGCGCGTCAGCTTCATCGCCTTGATGATGTCTGTCAGGAGCTGCCCAGCGCGCCCGACGAACGGCTCGCCCTTGAGGTCCTCATCCCGTCCCGGCGCCTCGCCGATGAACATCAGGTCCGCGTGCGGATTTCCGACGCCATAGACGACCTGGGTGCGGGTCTTGGCGAGGCGGCATTGGGTGCAGGCGAGGGCCAGATCGCGGAGGTTGGTCCAGTCGTCTGTGGAGGTGGCCGGTGGCCGGTGGCCGGTGGCCGGTTGTTCTTCGGTTTCGGTTTCTCCGGCGACCGGCGAGCGGCCACTGGCCACCAGATCCAGATGCGTAAACCCCATGTCGCGCAGAAACGCCAGCTCTTCGCGAACGCCCGTCACAGCCGCTTCACCACTTCATCGAGGATTCGGTTTGCGACGACGATCTTCGCGGACTTTGCGATTCTCACGCTCTTGCCATCGCGCGCGATGATCAGCACTTCGTTCTGATCGGAGTCGAAGCCGATGCTGCTGTCGGAGACGTCGTTCGCGACGATGAGGTCGGCGCTCTTCGACTGCAGCTTCTTCTTCGCGTTCTCGGCGACGTCGTTCGTCTCGGCGGCAAACGCCACGACGAACGGGCGCGGCTTCACTCTGGCGAGCGCCTCGAGGATGTCCGGCGTCTTGCCGAGGCTCAGCGTCATCTCGTCACGGCCGCGCTCTTTCTTGATCTTCCGGTCGGCGACCTGCTGCGGCGCAAAGTCGGCGACGGCGGCGGCCTTGATGACGATCTGCTGCGGCAGCGCGCTGAGCACCGCCTCGTGCATTTCGCGCGCGCTCGTGACCTGCGAGATCGCCACGCCGCTCGGCACCGGAATCGACACCGGCCCCGACACGAGCGTCACGTTCGCGCCGCGTCTGCGCGCCGCCTCGGCGATCGCGTAGCCCATCTTCCCCGACGAACGGTTCGAGATGTAACGCACCGGATCGATCGCCTCGCGTGTCGGTCCCGCGGTGACGAGCACCGATTTCCCTTCGAGGTCTTTACTGACGAAGTGCGCGCGGACGCGCTCGACGAGCACAGGCGCATCAGGCATCCGCCCCGCGCCCTCGTCGCCGCACGCCAACAGTCCCCAATCGGGCTCGATGACGTCGACGCCGCGCGCGCGCAGCGTTGCCAGGTTCTGTGTCACGGTCGGGTGCGCGAGCATGAACGAGTTCATCGCCGGCGCGATGATGATCTCGCCGCGATGCGCTAGCGCGTAGGTCGTCAGCGCATCGTCGGCGATCCCGATCGCGAGCTTCGCGATGACGTTCGCGGTGGCGGGTGCGATGAGGAGAACGTCGGCCCATCGCGCGAGCTCGATGTGGTCGACGCCGCCATGGGAGCTATCGCCCCATTGATCGACGATTACCGGATGATTCGACACCGCCGCGAGCGACAGCGCGGAAACAAAACGCGCCGCGTTCGGCGTGAGAATCACGCGAACCGCGGCGCCGGCATCCTGCAGGCGGCGGACGAGATCGGGCGCCTTGTACGCCGCGATCCCGCCCGAGACGCCGAGGACGACTTTCACGACGTGAAGACTACTCTGTCAAACCGGCAGGCGGCTCCTCGACCGGCGGCTCGAGCTGCCACTTGATCGAGTTGGCGGCGACTTCGTCCATCGCTATGCGGGTCGGCTTGGAGTGTCGCGACTTCAGTTTCGGCTGCGATCCCTGAATGAGCTGCTCGGCTCTCTTCGAAACGAGCAGGACGTACCGGAACCGGCTATCCACGCCCTCGGGCATTGATTCCATTGCGATGCTCCTCCTTGAAGCGCTCGGCCATCGCGTTGATCGCGTCGAGCGCCGTTTTCGTCTGCAGTTTCTTCGCGATGATCGCCGCCTTGAGGCATTCGGTCGCCTCGCGGAGGTCATCGTTGATGATGATGTACTTGTAAAACTCTTTTCCGGCGTCGATCTCGGCGATCGCCTTCTGCAGCCGCGTGTCGATCTCGGCCTCGGTGTTCAAGCCGCGATCCCGCAGCCGCTGCTCGAGGACGTCGAGCGACGGCGGAAAGATGAAGACATTCAAAGAACGCTCGTTGAGATGAGGGTGCTCCGCGATCTGCTTCGCCCCCTGGTAGTCGATGTCGAGAATGACGTCCTGGCCGCTGTTCAGACGCCCAGACACCTCGGCGACCGAGGTTCCGTACTGATGGTCGTGAACGTGAGCCCATTCGAGAAATTCCCCTTTGGAAACCATGTCCTCGAAGGCCTCGCGCGTCACGAAGTGATAGCTGACGCCGTCGACCTCGCCCTCACGCGCCTTGCGCGTGGTGTGCGAGACCGAGAAATAGAGGCGGATCCCGATCGGCTCGAGCTGGTGCCGGACGGCGTTGATCAACGTCGTCTTGCCGGCGCCCGACGGCCCCGACACGATGAACAACGTGCCGTCGGAGTGGAAATTACTCGACATTCTGGACCTGCTCGCGGATGCGCTCGACCTCTGTTTTCAATTCTACGACGAGCGTACGGATGGCCGCCGAGCGCGACTTCGACCCCATCGTGTTGATCTCCCGCAGCATCTCCTGCGAGAGAAAGTCGAGCTTCTTGCCTGCCGGCTCTTTGCCCTTGATCGCGCTCTCGGTTTGCTCGACGTGATGCGTGAGCCGCGTCAGCTCCTCGGCGATGTCGCCGCGCTCGGCCTGCATGACGACTTCCTGGGCGATCCGTTCTTCGGAGACCTGCACGCCCGCCTGCGCCGCGATCTCGCCGACACGCTGCTGGAACGAGGCGAGCAGCTCGGCGCGGATCTCGTCGCGATGTCCGGTCAGCTTCGCCTGCAGCTCCCGGATGGTCTGCATCCGCGCGGTGATGTCGGTCTGGAGCGACTCCCCTTCCTTCTTGCGCATCGCAGTCATCTGAGTGAAGGCTTCGCGCACGATCGCCGCGAGCGCCTCACGCTCTTCGTCGCGGATCTCCGACTCGATCGGCTCGACCTGCAGCAGATCGGGAACCCGCATCAGGTCGCTCCCGGCGAACGTCGAGCCGAGGCCGAGCTCCTCGGAAAGCGAACGAAGCTGCGGCACGATGGTGTTCGCGATCTGCGTGTTGATCCGGACGTTGTACTCCGGCTGCTGCGTGCGCGTGACGCGGATGGAGATGTCGAGCTTCCCGCGCGAGAACGTCTCGGAGGCGATGGCGCGTACCGCCGGCTCGAGCTCCCAGAAGAACTCCGGGAGCCGCACGCCGACCTCGAGGAAGCGATGGTTGACGCTCTTCGCGGTCACCGCGACGAAGAAGCGCTCGCTCAGAGCGCCGGAAGCGCGGCCGAAGCCGGTCATCGATGTGATCATCGTTCGTTCTTCCAGAGCGCGTCGAAATCGCGCTCCGCCTCATCCGCCAACGCGTTCATGCGCTCCTCGACGCGCGTGCGCCATTCTTCCATGTCGCCCTCACGCGGCACGACGATCGGTTCGCCGTAGAGAAAGAGTGCGCGCGTGAACGGCAGCGGAATGACCATCCGATCCCACGACCGCAGCAGCTTTTTTTTTTAGCGGCGAACGCGATCGGAACGATCGGAAGGGCGGTCGCCATGGCGGCGGCGATCATCCCCTCCTTTACCACGCGCGCCGGCCCCTTCGGACCGTCGGGCGTAAACACGATGTTTTTCCCGGCGCGTGCCTCCCGGATCAGTTCGCGAAACGCCTTCGCTCCGCCGCGGGTCGACGAGCCGCGTACTGCCTCCACGCCGTACCACTTGAACACCCGTGTGATGTACTCGCCGTCCTTCGATTGCGAAATCATGACGGTGGCCTCGCCGTGCCACTTCGAGTGCAGCATGAGAAGGAGGTGGCAGTGCCAGAAGGCGATGATCGACTGCGGCGTTTCCGTGATGTTCTCCGCGTGTACGTGCCGCAGCCGCAGGCTCGCGTGCAGCGCACGCATGAAAATCGACGCGACGAAGGCGATGAACCTCATACCGTGACCGGCCGCTCCTCTTCGAGAAACTGGAGGTCGTAGAGTTTGCGGTAGACGCCGCGCCGCGCCAGGAGCTCCTCGTGCGTTCCGACCTCCGCGATCTCTCCCGCGTCGAGGACGACGATCTTGTCCGCGCTGCGGATCGTCGACAGGCGATGCGCGATGACCAGCGTCGTGCGTCCCTGCATCAGGCGTTCGAGCGCCCCCTGCACCAGCCGCTCGGACTCGGTGTCGAGGGCCGACGTCGCCTCGTCGAGCACCAGGATCGGCGGATCCTTGAAGAGCGCGCGGGCGATGGCGAGCCGCTGCCGCTGTCCGCCGCTGAGAAGGACTCCCGACTCGCCGATGTTCGTGTCGTAACCGTGCGGCAGCGCGCTGATGAAATCGTGCGCGTTCGCCGCCGTCGCCGCGGCGATCACGAGCGAGTCGTCGACGTCGCTCCGGCCGTACGCGATGTTGTTCTTGACGGTGTCGTTGAAGAGGACCACTTCCTGGGTGACGAAGCCCATCAGGCGCCGCAACGACTCGAGGTTGACGTCGCGGACGTCCTTCCCGTCGATGGTGATGCGGCCCGAGCCGACGTCGTAGAAGCGCGGCAGGAGATTGACGAACGTCGACTTCCCCGCCCCGCTACCGCCGACGAGCGCCACGATCTCGCCCGGCGCGACGTCGAGGTTCACGCCGCGAAGCACCGGCTCGTCGTTATAGGCGAAGTTGACGTTCTCGTACCGGATACCGCTGCCGACCGCCGCGAGGCGCGGCGCATTCGGCTTCTCGGCCACGTCGTTCGGGATATCGAGCATCCGGAAGACGCGCTCCGCGGCGCTGAGCGCCGTGTTCACCGAGAGGTTCACCTTGTTCAGTTTCTTGACCGGCTGGTACATCGCGCCGAGGGCGGCCATGAACGTGAGAAGACCGCCCATCGTCAGTGTGCCGTTGGCGATACGCCGCTGTGCGTAGAAGAAGAGGGCGAGGACGCCGATCCCGGTGATCAGCTGCATCACCGGCGACGTGATCGCCTGGATCTTTTGCGCCTTCAGGTTCGAACGCAGGTGCTTGCGCGTCGCCTCGCGGAACCGGCCGATCTCGAACCGCTCCATCGTGAACGCCTTGACGATGCGGACGCCGCGGATGGTCTCCTCGAGCAGCGTCGCCATGTCCGCCATCCGCTCCTGCGAGCGATGGGTCGTCGCGCGGAGGCGCACGCCGAAGTGGACGATGGGAAACACGAATAGCGGTCCGATCACGAGGGTCGCGATGGCGAGTTCGGGGGTCTGCCAGAGAACGAGCAGTAGGATGCCGACGAGCGTGATCGACTCCTGGAAGAGGTCGCCCATGCGCGTCGAGACGGCGGCCTGGATCGCGTCGGCGTCGGACACGATCCGGCTCACCATCTCGCCGGTCGACCGCTCCGAGAAGAAGCGATGCGACTGGAAGATGAGCCGCTCGTAGAGGTCGTTCCGCATGTCGCGTACCGTCGACAAGCCGACCTTCTGGAATGCGTATTCGGAAAAGAACGCGGCGACCGCGTTGATCACGAAGGCGGCCAGGAGCACCCAGAGGATCCTGTGGAACTGCTCCTTCCGCGATGCGCCGTCCCACCACGCGTGGAAGCGATCGTTCGCAACACCGACCGTATTGCCCAACCAGCCGCGCTCGCCTTCCGGCTTGTCGAGGTGGAGGACGAAGTTGAGGATGGTGCTCTTGACCGCCTGCTCGCGCGACGGATGGTCCCGTACGACCTGTGTCGCGCCGGGAGGCGTGAGTCCGATGTCGACGATCGGCTGGAGGAGGCCGATCAGCGCCGTCTGGGTGACGGCGAACGCGAGCATCGACCCGAAGGCGAGCACCGCCCACGCCTTGTAATGGCGCAGGTAGCGGTAGATCCGCCGCAGAATCTTCATCGATGCACCACGCTGACGATCGCTTCAGCGGCGCGACGGCTCGCGCCAGGCTCGCCGAGCTTCGTCCGGACTGCCGCGAGCTCGTCCCTCACCCATCGATTGTATTCCGGCTCGAGGAGCTTCCGCGCCTCGGCCGCGATCCGCTCGCCGTTCACATCATGCTGCAACAGCTCCGGGACGACTTTCTTCTCGGCGATGATGTTGACGAGGCTGAAGTGCGGGACGCGCACGAGCCGCTGGCCGAGCCAGTGCGTCATCCGCGAGAGGCGATACATGACGACGACCGGCGTGCCGAGGATCGCGCATTCGAGCGTTGCCGTGCCGGACGATGAGAGCGCCACGTCGGCGGCCGCGATCCCCTCGCCGCGGTCGTGCGGAAGGATCGGGACGCCCGCCTTCTTCTCGTTCACGAGCGACGCGAGCTCGTCGTATTCGATCGTCGGCGCCTGAACGATGTAGGGCTCCAGCGTACGGTCGCGGCGGAGCACCTGTACGGCGTCGAGCATCGCCGGCAGAAGCCCCTTCACTTCCTGCTTGCGCGAGCCGGGCAGCAGAGCGATCCGCGTGACGCCTTCCCGCGCGGCGGCGCGCTTGACGCCGATCACCTGCTCGATGAGCGGGTGTCCGACATACGTCACCGGCACGCTGTGCTTGCGGTAGAAGTCCTCTTCGAACGGGAAGATGACGATCATCCGGTCAACCGTCTTCGCGATCTCGCGCACCCGGCTCTGGTGCCACGCCCAGATCTGCGGCGAGATGTAATAGACGACCGGAATGCCGAGCGCCTTGATGCGCTTCGCGGCGCGCATGTTGAAGCCGGGATAGTCGACGAGCATGACCGCGTCGGGGCGCTCGCGTTCGATCGCCTCCATCAGGTCGCGCATGACGCGCTGGAAAAAGCGGATGTTCCGGAGGACGTTGAACAGCCCGATGACCGCCATCTCCCGCGCGTGATGCAGGAGCTTCATCCCCTCGCGCGCGAGGAAGTCGCCGCCGATCCCGAACGTCGTGAGCGCCGGGTCGAGCTTCTTCAGTTCCCGAACGACCTCGGAGGCATGCAGATCGCCGGATGCTTCGCCGGCGACGATCGCTAACTTCATTTCAGCGGAAACGGGAACATCACCCACGCCAGCGCGATCCCGCCGAAGAAGAGCGAGAGGAAGACGAAAAAGAAGAAGCGGAGGCGCTCGCTTCGGCCGCTCTTCCACAGGAGCGTGAAAAAGAGCGCCGTGGCGATGGCGTAGAGGAACATCAGGACGATGTGGCTGCGGAGGAGGCTCATTCCTTTCGGCCCTCCGCGATGTCGAACGAGTCGAGGATGAGCAGGAGGTTCATCAGCCCCGCGGTCAATGTGAAGGCGGTGCCGTACTCGAACGTGATCGAGGTGACGTCGCCGAAGTCGCGCATGTGACGCGCGATGAAGTACGGCAGCCCGGCGCCCATCGAACCGATGGTCGCGAGGAGGGAGAGAACGTTCCCCTCCTGCACGGTGTAGAGCCGGCCGTCGATCGAGAGACCGATGACGAAGAGAAGGATCACGATCGCGAAGAAGGCGGCGGCGCGGCCGCGGCGTCCGAGGTAGAAGTGGCCGAGTCCGGGAACCAGAAGCGCCAGCACCATCGCGGTGATGGTTCGTCTATTCATCTATTAGTCTTTCGACTAGTCATCGATTCGTCTTTCGACTAGCGCGTCGAAGTGTGGGCGCAGTTTATCGAAGGTGACGCCGAGGTCCTCCGGAACCAGCCGTGTCTGTGCGGTGACGCTCATGAAGTTCGTGTCGCCACCCCAGCGTGGAACGATGTGCACGTGGTAGTGATCGGCGAAACCGGCACCCGCGATCTGGCCGAAGTTCATCCCGACGTTGAACCCTTCCGGCTTGTAGACGTCGGAGAGGATCCGCTGCGCCTCCGCCGTGAGGCGGATGAGCGAGCGGAGCGAGATGTCGCTGCTGTCGAACAGCCGCGCTTCATGCGCGAGCGGCGCGACCATCAGGTGGCCGTTCGTGTACGGATAGCGATTCATCATCACGAGCGACTGTCCGCCGCGGAAGAGCGTGAGCGTCTCGCGCCGATCAGTGTCGCCGGCCGCGATGCAGAAGATGCAGCCGGGCGGCGCGTCGGACTTCGGAGCGGTCAAGTAGGGATATCTCCAGGGGGTGAAAAGAACCTGCAATCTACTCCGCCGCGGCCGCCGATTCCTCGGCTGACTCGACCTCCGGTACGAGCGTGCCGTCGGCGATCGCCCGATTGATCAATTCCTTCAACTCTTTTCCCGGCTTGAAGTACGGGATCTTCTTCGAAGGGACTTCCACCTTTTCGCCGGTCTTCGGATTGCGTCCCGTGCGCGACTTGCGGTTGCGCAGCCGGAAGCTGCCGAAGCCGCGGAGCTCGATCTTCTGACCGTTCCGGAGGGAGTCGACGATGGAGTCGAACACGATATTGACGATCGTCTCCGCCTGCTTCTTCGTGAGCTGCACGATGCTCGCGACCTCGTCGACGAGCTCCGCCTTAGTCATCACACCCGTTTTGCTCTCGTTGTCCTGTCCCTGAAGATCGGAGTCGACCACGCTTGCCTCCTCGCTCATTGTGCTGGCCACTGAAAGAGAAACCGGGGCGTGCGACGGCTGAGAATCTGTTCGCTGACAATCTTTTCGATGGGCGATCGGCTCTCGCTTCCGGAGTCCGTCAGCACGTCGAACAGCGTCGGTCTCCGGCGGCGGGGATAGATCGTCGCCGGTTTTCCGTGCACGCCGCCGAGCTTCGCGGCGGTGCGGACGGCGTCATCGAGATTGCCCAGACTGTCGACGAGCTTGAGAGAGAGAGCCTGTTCACCGGTGAAGATGCGGCCGTCGGCGATGTGCGTGACGTCCGCTTCAGTCATTTTTCCTTTGCGTCCCGCGGCGACGGCGCGGATGAACTGCGAATGGAGCTGCGCGACCACGTTCTGCAGGTACGCGCGCTCGGCGTCCGTCATGTCGCGATACGGCGAGCCGATGTCCTTCATCGCGCCGGCGGTGATGGTCTGCGGTTTCAACTTCGCCCACTCGATGAGGTCCTTCGTCTCCATCCACTGCAGGATGACGCCGATGGAGCCGGTGATCGAGCCCGGGTTCGCAACGATCTGGTCGCACGCCGCGGCGATGTAGAACCCGCCCGACGCCGCGACGCTGTCGAGCGACGCGATGACCGGTTTCCCGCTGCTGGCGCGGACCGCGCGGATTGCTTCGTAGATCTCCTGCGACGGCGCGATCGCGCCGCCAGGGCTGTTGATGCGGATGACGATCGCGCGCACCATCGAGTTGTCGGCGTAGCGATGGAGCGCTTCGACCGTGTCGCGCGCGTCGAGGATCTCCCCTTCGATCGGAATGATCGCCACCTTCGAGCCGGAGAGCGAGAAGTCGCCGCCGTCCCTGTGCGACATCGCGAAGAACGCCATCAGCACTCCGCCGATCACGAACGCGATCAGGCATCCGCTGAAGGCGCCGACGAAGAACATCCCCGCGCGCGACTTCCTGCGCGGCTCGAGCGGCTGTAGAACCGGCGCCGCTTCCTGGTTGGGATCGAGATCCGCCATCGTCTAGCTCTGAGCGTCACTCTCGGGAGGCACTTCGGCGGGGGCCTCCTCATGCTCATGTTCAGGTTCGTGCGTTTCGCCGTAGTGCGCCCGCTCCTCGTCCGTGAGCGGCTCGACGTCGCGCAGCGTCAGTCCGATCTTTCGTTCCGCCGCATCCATCTTGATGATGCGCGCGCGCAGCGCGTCTCCCGGCTGGAAGAGGCGTTCGAGTTTCGCTTTTCCCTCGCGCGTGATCTCGGAAATGTGCGCCAGCGCTTCGACGCCGTCGGCGAGCCGGACGAAGATCCCGAAGTCGGTGATCTTCGAGACGTTGCCGATCACGTCGTCGCCGACCTGATGCGTCTTCGCAAAATCGTCCCACCCGTTCGGGAGGAACTCGCGCACCGAGAGCGACAGGCGCTGGTTCTCCGCGTCGACGTTGATGACGCGGGCCTGCACGCTCTCGCCCTTCTTGAGCACCTCGCTCGGATGTTTGATCCGGCGATTCCAAGACATGTCGGAGATGTGAATGAGGCCGTCGATGCCGTCCTCGACTTCGACGAACGCGCCGAAGTCGGTGAGGTTGCGAACGCGCCCCGTGATCACGCTGCCGACGGGGTATCGGTCGGCGACGGTCTCCCACGGATTCTGCTCGAGCGCGCGGAGCGAGAGCGAAATGCGGCGGTTGGCCGTGTTCACGTCGCCGACCACCGCTTCCACCTCGTCGCCGATCGAGAGGATCTTCGACGGGTTGCGTACCTTCTTGGTCCACGACATCTCGGAGACGTGGATCAGGCCTTCGACGCCTTCCTCCAGCTCCACGAACGCGCCGTAGTCGGTCAGCGAGACGACCTTTCCCTTCACGCGCGAGCCGAGGGGATAGCGCTGCTGGACGTCGCTCCACGGATCGGGCGACTTCTGCTTGTAGCCGAGCGAGACGCGCTCGTTCTGCGGATCGAACTTCAGTACCTTCACTTCGATCTCGTCGCCGACGTTGAAGTACTCGGACGGATGCCCGACGCGGCCCCACGAGATGTCGGTAATGTGCAGCAGACCGTCGACGCCGCCGAGGTCGACGAAGACGCCGTAGTCGGTGATGTTCTTCACGACGCCGTGCGTCAGCTTCCCCTCTTCGAGGCGGCTGAACGTCTCGGCTTTCTGGTGCTGCTGCTCGACCTCGACGACCGCGCGGCGCGAGAGAACGATGTTGCTGCGCTTCTTGTCGAACGAGACGATCTTGAACTTCTGCTCGTGACCCTTCAGCGCATCGAGGTTCTTGATCGGCTTCGAGTCGACGAGCGATCCCGGCAGGAACGCCTTCACGCCGCCGACGTCGACCGACAGGCCGCCCTTGACGCGGTCGATCACGCGGCCCGTGATCGCCTGTTCCGCTTTGAAGGCCGCTTCGATATCGTCCCAGACGCGCATGCGCGCCGCCTTCTCGCGCGAGAGGATCACGTAGCCGCTCGGGTCTTCGAGGCGCTCGATGAAGACCTCGATGTCGTCGCCTCGCTTCACCCTCACCGACCCGTCGAGGCTGGTCACCTCGCCGACCGGTAGCAAGCCTTCCGACTTGGCGCCGACGTCGACGACGACGTCGGTCGGCGTCACTTTCAGGACTTTGCCGGTGACGATCTCACCCTCGGTCAGGTTCGACTTGGAGTAAAGGCTGAGCAGCTCGTCCATCCCGAGCCCTTCGAGGTTGTTCCCCGTCTCCGCCTGGCGGGGCGACGGATTTGCTTTTTTCGGTTCGTCACTGGACGGCATCGGTCTGGGGAACCTCCAAGAAAACTCGGGCAGCTCGGCTACGGCCGAAACAACGCTAAGTTGTTGATAATACCCGAAATCTGAGTTTAGCGGCGAGGTGGAGAGGCGTCAAGAAAGAGCGGTTTCGCCGCCTTGCTTCATGACGTTTCCCACGATTCGTAGAACGACCTCATCGATCGTGAGGTCGGAAGTGTCGATCACGCTGTAGGTCTCGTCGTACGAGAGCGGCGAATCGGCACGGGTGGAGTCCTGCTGATCCCGCTGTCCGGTCTCGGCAAGAACCTGCTCCATCGTGACGGGCGTCCCCTTCTCCTGCAGCTCGCGAAAACGCCTTTCCGCCCTCACCTCGGGGCGCGCGGTCAGGAAGAACTTGTGGGGCGTTTCGGGAAAGACTTTCGTGCCGATGTCGCGTCCCTCGAGCACGCCGCCGCTCCGGCGCCCGAGCTCCTGCTGGAGCCTGACCAGCACCCGCCGCACGCCGGGAACGGTCGAGACGTCGCTCGCGGCCATGCTGACCTCGGGAGTCCGGATCAGCGACGTCACGTCCTCGCCGTCGAGGAGCGTCCGCGCTTTTTCGCCGGGGACGAAGTCGATCCGAACGCGCGATGCGAGGTCCGTCAGCTTCGCCTCATCGTGGGTATCGATGCCGGCGCGGAGCGCGGCGAGACCGATGGCGCGGTACATCGCGCCGGTGTCGATGTGCGGAATGTGGAGCGCGTGCGCGACGAGTTTGCTCGTCGTCGTCTTGCCGACGCCAGAGGGGCCGTCGATGGCCACGATGATCGAATGGCTCACCGGCCCCATCGCGTCTAGCGGCTGCGTGCCGCCCGCGTCCGCGGCGACTTGCCGGCCGGCGTTCGACGCTTCGACGTCGCCGTCTTCGCGGCTGTCTTTTTCTTCGATGCCGTCTTCGGGCGTGCCGGTCTCGCAGTACGCCGCGGTTTCGGCGCTTCCTTCGGCTCCATGTGCGTCGACAGCAGTTTCACTTCCTGCTTCGTCAGCTCGCGCCAGTCGCCCGGCGTCAGCTTCGGATCGGAGATCGGACCGATCGCGACACGGCGGAGCTTCGTGACCGGATGGCCGACCGCCTTGAACATCTTGCGGATCTGCTGCGTCCGACCTTCGCGCAGCTTGACCTCGTACCAGCTGTTCACTTCGTCGCCGTTGCGGCCGGTCGTCTTCATCTGCTCGATGCCGCACGGAAGCGTGCGCTTGCCGTCGATCGTGATGCCGCGCTGCAGTTTTTCGATGAGACGCGGCTCCGGAACGCCGCGCACCTTCACGTGGTAGGTCTTCACCGACCCATGCCGCGGATGCGAGACCTTGAACGCGAGGTCGCCGTCGTTGGTGAGAACGATCAGCCCTTCGGAGTGGAAGTCGAGACGGCCGACCGGATAGATGCGCTCGCGAATCCCGCGAACGAGATCGATGACGGTCTTGCGGCCCTGCGGGTCCTCGACCGTCGTCATCACTTCTTTCGGCTTGTAGAGGAGGATGTAGCGGTGTGGTTCGGCGCGGGTGATCAGCTTGCCGTCGACCTTGATGTGATCGCGTCCGGCGTACGCTCTGGAGCCGAGCTCGGTGACGACACGTCCATTGACGGTCACGCGCCCTTCCCGAATCATCGTCTCCGCTTCGCGCCGTGACGCGAATCCTGCGTGCGCGATGATTTTCTGCAATCGCTCCAGTTGCATCACTCTCGCTGTTCGCTGCTGCGCGACGATTCTAACCCTTCCAGCTCCGCAAGCGCTTCAGCTTCCGCGCGCTCGGTCTCCTCCGCGCTGATCTCCTGCACTTCTGATGCAGGCGTCGGTTCGGCGCTGCTGATCGCTGCGACGAGATCGTCGCTCATCGCCTCGCCGATCAAATCGCCGAATTCTTCGAGGCGCGGCAGATCGCGGATGTCGTTCAATCCGAAGTGCACGAGAAAGTCTTTCGTCGTGCGGTAGAGGAACGGCGCACCGACAACGTTCTTTCGTCCCGCCACGCGAATCATGCGACGCTCCAGCAGCGTGCGAATGACGCCCGTCGAGTTCACGCCGCGGATGTCCGAGATCTCTGGCGCCGTCACCGGCTGGCGGTACGCCGTGATCGCGAGCGTCTCGAGCGCCGCGAGGGAGAGGCGGTTCTCCCCTTTCTTGGCGAAGTACTTCTTGAGCACCGAGTCGTGCTCCGCGCGCGTCGCGAGACGCCAGCCGCCAGCGGTCTGCTCCAGCGCGAATCCCCCGACGTTCTCGTCGAGCACTTTCTTCAGCTCGTCGAGTTGCGCCGTGACGTCCGCTTCTTTCTCATCCAGCGCCTCGGCGAGATCGCTCGTCTTGACCGGCTCGGTCGCCACGAACAGGATCGCCTCGATCGCGCTGCGTAGTTCCTTCGGATCCATTCAGTCTCTTTTCAGGCGTCGAACATCGCGAACTGCGCGGTGTCGATCTGGTTTTCAGTCTTGGTCATGACGATCTCGCCGAACGTGTCGCTCTGCTTGAGCGAGACGCCGCCGAGGCGCACCAGCTCGAGGGTGGCGAGGAAGAGCGCGATCAGCTCGTCGCGGCCGCGCCCCTCGAGGAACCAACCCAGCCGGATCTCCGCACGCTCGTTCACCTTCTGGAAGAGCTCGAGCATCTTCTCGGAGACCTTGTGCACCGTCCGCTGCAGCTCGATCGCCTGCGGGTGCGCTTCCTTGTAGCGATTCAGAGCGGTGCGGAACGCGTCGATGAGATCGAAGAGCGAGACTTCGCTCATGTCGATCTCCGACGCGTCGGTGCCCGGCAGCTTCGCCGGCGGACGCTGCCACATGCCCATGCGAACGACGTCGAGCTCCGCGAACGTCTCCGCTACCGCCTTGAAGCGCTGGTATTCGAGCAGACGGTCGACGAGCTCTTTCCGCGGGTCTTCGAGCCCCTCCGCCGTTTCGTCGCGCGGCAGGAGCATCTTCGACTTGATGTTGATCAGCAGCGCCGCCATGTAAACGAAGTCGGCCGCGATCTCGAGGTCGAGCTGCTCCATCGTCTCGAGGTACGCGTTGTACTGCTGCGTGATCAACGTGATCGGGATGTCGTAGATGTCGATCTCGTTCTTCTTGATGAGGTGGAGCAGGAGATCGAGCGGGCCCTGAAACGCCGGCACGGTGACCTTGTAGCCGTTGGACTCCTCGGCTTCGATCTTTTCGCCATCAATCTTTTCGTCAGGGGCCATCGTGGTCATCCGCGCAACTCGGGGTAGTGGACCTTCACCGCTTTGCGGACGGCTTCCATCGTCTCCTCCGCCCGCTCGCGCGCCTTGCGGTTCCCCTCGCGCAGCGTGTCCCAGACGATCGACGGGTCGCGGTCGATCTCCTCGCGACGCTTCCGGATCGGCGCGAGCTTCTCGACCATGATCTCGGTCAGCAGCTTCTTGTCGTCGACGCAGCCGATGAGCGCGCTGCGGCACTCGTGATCGACGCGCCGCACCGTCTCCTCGTCGGAGAAGAGCTTGTGGAACTGGAAGAGGTTGCAGACCTCGGGACGTCCCGGGTCCTTCCGGCGCAGACGCTGCGGGTCGGTGAACATATTCGAGACGAGCGCGCGGATCTCGTCGGCGCTCGCGGTCAGGCCGATCGTGTTCCCGTACGACTTCGACATCTTCCGGCCGTCGAGCCCCGGCACCTTCGGCGTCGCGGTGAAGAGCGGCTGCGGCTCCGGGAAAACGTCGCCGTAGAAGTTGTTGAAGCGGCGGACGATCTCGCGCGACAGCTCGAGGTGCGAGGCCTGGTCCTCACCGACCGGAACGTAGTTCGCGCGATAGACGATGATGTCGGCCGTCTGCAGCAGCGGATAGCCGAGGAAACCGTACGTGTTGAGGTCCTTGTCCTCGATCTGCGCCTGCTGGTCCTTGAACGTCGGGACGCGCTCGAGCCACGGCAGCGGCGTCACCATCGAGAGCAGCAGATGCAGCTCCGCGTGCTCCTTCACCTCCGACTGCACGAAGATCGTGCACTTGCGCGGGTCCATCCCCGCTGCGAGCCAGTCGGCCACCGCCTCGAACGTCGCCTGATGGACGTTCGATGGGTCGGCGTAGTCGGACGTCAGCGCGTGCCAGTCGGCGACGAAGTAATAGCAGGTGTAGCGGTCCTGGAGATCGATCCAGTTCTTGACCGCGCCGAAGTAGTTGCCGAGGTGCACGCGTCCGGTCGGACGGAGACCGCTGAGGACGTATTGGTTTGGGTTCAAGTCGAGCTCGGGGGCGTTACGCGTTACGCTTTTAGTGGCGCGCGAGTGTAGCAAAGTTAGTCGCGCGAAGTGGCCGCGACATGCACGCCGATGAGGCGCTGCACAACTTCCGTTGCACGATCGGCTCCGTCGCGGTCGAGCAGCTCGATCGCGACGTCGCGCGCGCGGTCCATCAGTGCGTGATCGCGGACGATGTTTCCGAAGCGGAAGCGCGGGACGCCCGACTGCCGCGTGCCGAGGAACTCGCCGGGGCCGCGGAGCTGGAGATCGCGTTCCGCGACTTCGAAGCCGTCCTTCGTTTCCGCGAACGCCTTCAGCCGCTCCTGAGCTTCGGCAGGCGCCTTCTCCTCGTGCACCAGGATGCAGTACGACTTCCGCTCGCCGCGCCCGACGCGTCCGCGCAGCTGATGCAGTTGCGACAGCCCGAAACGATCGGCGTCAAGGATCAGCATGATCGACGCGTTCGGCACGTCGATGCCGACCTCGATCACGGTCGTCGAGATGAGGATGTCGATCTCGCCGCGCTTGAACCGCTGCATGACTTCGTCTTTGTCGGCCGACGACATCCGGCCGTGCAGCATCGCGATGCGGCGTTTTGGGAAGCGCTGTTGCGTCGACTCGAATCCGAGCTTCAGCGGCTTCAGGTTCGTCTTCTCCGACTCCTCGATGATCGGGTAGACGACGTACGCCTGCGCCCCGGCGTCCAGCTCGCGGTCGATGAACGAGTAGACGCGGTCGAGATTCGATCCGGTGCGCACCTCCGTGCGCACGCGCTGCCGTCCCGGCGGCAGCTCGTCGATGACCGACAGCTCCAGGTCGCCGTACAGCGCGAGCGCCAGCGAGCGCGGGATCGGCGTCGCCGTCATCACGAGGATGTCCGGCGTCTCCCCCTTCGAGAACAACTTCTGGCGCTGCTCGACGCCGAAACGATGCTGCTCGTCGACGATCGCGAGACCGAGTGATTTGAACTTGACCTTCTCCTCGAGGATCGCGTGCGTGCCGACGACGAGCTGGATGTAGCCATCGCGGAGTCCCGCGATCAGCGTGCGCCGCTCGCCCGCCGTCATCGAACCGGTCGCCTTCGCCATCACGACCGAATGGTCAACTAGTTGACGAATGCGCTGCTCGTGCTGTTCGGCGAGGATCTCCGTCGGCGCGAGGAGCGCGACCTGGTGGCCGTTGCGGATCGCGATCATCGCCGCGATCAGCGCCACGATCGTCTTCCCGCTGCCGACGTCGCCCTGCAGCAGCCGGTACATCGGCCGCGTCGACTGCAGGTCGTCCGCGATCTCCCGCACCACCCGTTTCTGCGCTCCCGTCAGGCGGAACGGCAGGATCTTCTTCACCTCGGCTCGGAGCGCGTCGTCGACGACGATCTTCCGCTCCTTCGCCTTCGTCTCCTCCGTCGCGCGGCGGACGCGCAGCGCGAGCTGGAAGCTGAAGAACTCCTGCAGGATGATCCGCAGGTGCGCCGGCGAACGCTGCGCGAGAAAGTCGCCGGTCAGCTCTTCGGGGTGGTGCAGCGTCGCGATCGCCTCGGACAGCGGAATCACGCCGAGGGTGGCGCGAAGGTCGTCCGGCATCGGGTCATCGAGCTGAGGCAGCGCCTGGTCGATACCTGCACCGATTATCTTGCGGAGCGCCCGCGGCGGGACGTTCGTGACCTTTGAATAGATCGGGACGATGGCCCCCTGGTCGTCCTCGTCGCCTTCGAACTTCTCCCAGTCGGGCGACTCGATCTGTAACGGTCCGAACGTCCCGCGCCTCGGGATGCCGTACACCGACAGGCGATCGCCGCGGTCGATCTGATCGCTGAGGTACGGCTGGTTGAACCAGATCAATTTGACGGCGCCGCTGCCGTCCTCGAGCACCGCCTCGAAGATCTTCATCCGCCGGCGCGGCGAGACGTGCGACTTCGCCGAGATGACTTTCCCGCGCAGCAGCACCGGCTCGTCGACATGCCGTCCGACCTCGGCGATCCGCGTCGGGTGGCGCCGGTCTTCGTAGCGGAACGGAAAAAACCAGAGCAGGTCGCGGACAGTCTCGATCCCGTACGCAGCGAGCGCCCGGGCGCGCCCCTCGCCGACGCCTTTGAGGAATTGCACCGCCGTGTCGGGCGCGAGAGTCACGCTTCGATTGTGCAACAGGACGCGTAGGGGCCGGCGAACTTCTACTACTCGAAGACTGCCTTCATCGCGACGAGACCGATCTTCACCATGTCGCCGTTATGAATGGTCACCGGAACGCCGGTCGGAATCCTTTGGTCATTCACGTACGTCCCGTTCACCGTCCCGACCTCTTCGAGCACGTGATAGTCGTTGCCGGTGCGGATGATCTTCGCGTGGCGGCGGGAGACGGAGCGGTTCGTGTCGACCGCCGTGAGGTCGACGTCAGGCAGGATTCCGGTCACTGGGTCGGCGCGGCCGATGGTCGTCTCGTCGCCGCTCGAGAGGAAGAACGCCGTCCCGGTTGCGAGGTCGACGATCCGGTGCTGCTTCGCTTTCGGCGGCGGGGCGATGTTGGTAGCGTCGAGCGAGTGATGGTCATCGTCGACCGGGCGGCCGACGAGGCGCTCGAGGAGCGCATTCGCCTCGCGGAGCCGCTTCGAGTATTTGCGGATGATGCGGACGGCGATCTCCGGGTTTTTCCGGAGCATCTCGTCGAACTGCGATCCGTTGATGACGAGGACGCGCACTTCCGACTTCGCCACGGCGTCGGCCGTGCGGGGCGCCGATTCGAGGAGCGCCATCTCGCCGAAGAAGTCGCCCTTCTCGAGATGCGAGAGGATGTGCGACTCATCATTGATGTGTTTGACGATCTCGACCTCGCCATCGAGGATGATGAACATCTCCGTGCCGAGGTCGCCCTGAGAGAAGATCAGGTCGCCGGGTGAATAAGCGGCGGTTCCCTCTTTCACCGGATCCTTTCCGCCGGTCGTCTTGAAGACCGCCTTCATCTGTCCCAATGCCTCATCGTTCTCTCGCAAGCTCTCACAAGGCGACCGCCGGCTCCATGACCGTGAACGAGTGGTCCTTTGTGCTGAGACGAACGAGAGCACCGATCGGCATCAGGAGGTTATCTCCATAATGACCGAATGGAAAGTCGCGCACAACAGGAATCGAAAGGGGAGCGAAGAACTCGCGCAGCAGGAGCTCGAGCTCGGCTTCGCTGCCGCAGTTTTTCAGCTTCCCGATGACCACACCACGGATGTGTTCGAGTCTACCGGACAGCCTGAGGGTGGTCAACATACGGTCGATGCGATACGGACGTTCCTCGACCTCTTCCCAGAACCAGATGCCGCCGTCGATCCAGAAATCGTACGGCGTTCCGGTGAGCGCTTCGGTCAGCGACAGGCACCCGCCGAACAGCGGCCCTTCGGCGACACCCTCAAGTACTACTTGAGATTCGCTGAAACGATGTGTCAACGGCGCCTCGCCTCCGAGCATCGACCAGAACCACCCCTCGTTCGCGGGTGAGAGACCGTCGTGGAAGTCGAGATTCACCATCGGACCGTGGAACGAAGCGACACCGGAGCGAATGGCCATCGCCTGATGGAGCGCCGTCAGGTCGGAGAAGCCGATGACCGGCCGCGGATTCGCGGCAATCGCGTCGTAGTCGATTTGGTCGAGGATGCGCATCGCTCCGTAGCCGCCGCGCGCGAACAAGAACCCGTCAAACTGCGGATCGCGAAGAAAGCGATTGACGATCTCGAGCCGCTCGTCGTCGGTCCCGGCGAGATATCCGTGCGAGCCGAGGTGCGCGATGTTGTCAGCGAGCGTGATCCGCAACCCGCGCGCTTCGAGCAACCGTTTTCCCTCCTCGATCCGCGGCAACTCGGATGGCGAAGAGATGGCGAGAACGGCGAGGTGGGAGTTGCGGTGGATGGGGCGAGGAAAGCGAAGTTGCATAGCGGCAGAGGAGCATAGCGGCAGAGGAGCGCCACAGCCACTATGAAGCTATGCCGCTATGCGGCTATGCAACTAGGAAGTGTGGAGCGGCTCGTAAGCCGAATTCTGTTTCGCCCCATGCTTACGCACGGTGCGGCGGGGATCATTCGTCTGCCACTCGCGTTGCCGCGGTGGTCAAGCAACCTACCCGGAGGCTTATACGGAAACGGGCGGTTCCACTGCCTCCCTATTTGGTCTTGCTCCGCAGGGGGTTTGCCATGCCGTCCCGCTCACGCGGTCCGCGGTGCGCTCTTACCGCACCGTTTCACCCTTGCCTCACGGCTCCTTGCTTGCGCTCGGGGCCGCGATCGGCGGTCTGTTCTCTGTTGCACTTTCCGTCGCGTCACCGCGCCTGGCCGTTAGCCAGCCTGCTGCCCGTTGGAGTTCGGACTTTCCTCCACACCTCTCGATGCGGCGATCCCCGAGCCGCTCCACACATCAAGGGTAACAGAACGGCCGACATGAAAATGTCATCTGTTAAATGTCTTCTGATTCAGCAGTTACAAACAATGTCGGCGCGCCGACATTAAAATTTCTCCCGGTTTTTCGGATCAGAAAAGTAGCTCATCCAATCCTCCGCCGGTTTCGCGCCGGGCTCCCCTTCCGCCGCTTCGAGCTCTCGCACGAACTGCAGCGCATCGACGACCTCCACCCGCCGCCCGCCGACGCGCGCGGCCAGCTCACGATCGGACGTCACGACGTGTGCATCGCGCGCCGCCCGCGCCTGCTCGACGATCACCTCGTCGGCCTTTCGCTTGGCGGTAAACACGATCGTTGCGCCGCCGAGGTGACGCGCAAAGTTCGGCGGCTCGGGACCGTCGAAAAAGAGCGTCACCTTCGTTCGCCTGGCGCGTGAGAACGACGCGACGACGCGCGCCAGCTCCCGCTTCGACTCGACCGCATGCAGGTCGGCGCGCATCGCGCCGAGGACGTTGCTGCCGTCAATCAGCCACACAGCCGGCTACTTCTTCGGAACGCTGACAACCGCCGGTTTCGACTCCGACCGCAGCCCCGCCGGGATCTCCGCGAGCGCCTTCTGCGCCTCGGCTTTCGTCGCGTAGTGGCCCCAGAAGACGCGGTAGCACCCCTGCCCCTTGTACGAGATCGGGATGAACCACACGCTTCCGCCGCCCGCCTGGATCGCCTTCGTCACCGACGACGTCTGACAGACCAGCTCGAACTGCACGGTGTAATTGCCCGTCGCCTGCGACGCGAAGGTCTGCGCCATCTCGTCGTAATGCGACCGGATCGCGTCCGCTTTCACGCTCACCTTCGGCAGCGGCGCCGCCGTCCCGGTGTTCGTCATCGTCTGCACACCCGCCGCATTCCGCTCGAGATGCGTCCCGCTCGCCCCCGCAGCCTGCTTCTGTGTGGCCTGCTTCTGTGTGGCGCCGGCGCCCTCGCCGGCGGGTTTCGGAGTGATCTTCACCACAGCCGGGGGCGGAGGCGGAACGGTGGCTGCTGCCATCGTTGTCGTCGCCATTGTTGTCGTCGCCATTGTTGTCGTCGCCATAGTGGTCGTTGTCGTCGTTTCAGCGGCTGTAGTCGTCATTGTCGCTGTCTGCGCCGGCGAGGGCGCCGGCGCCACACTCGGCACGGGCTTCAGACGCGGGCGGTGCTTCACCACCACCGGCGCCGGGGGCGCATTCCGCGCTTCCCACCAGTTCCACGCATACGGCGCCGCGAGACCGAGCCCGATGACGACGACGGCGAACACGGTGATCCAGAGCCAGCGGTCAGGTTTTGCAGCTTTCTTCACGACGTCCTTCATTGGCGGCGGTGCCGGTTCGTTCCGGCCGCTCGAAACGGGTACTGCTGCGCGACGCGCGGTCTCGATTTGCGCTTCGTCGAAGCCCCACTGTGGCTCAGTGGCCAGCAGAGGCGGAGGCGCGACCGCCATCGCGATCGGCGGCGGAGCGGGATTCGAGATCGGAGGCGGCGCAGCCACAACCGGCACTTCCAATGTCGGCGGCGGCTCGCTGAAATGCTCTTCAGGGTGCACAAGTTCCGGTGCATCCTCCTCCATCGGCGTCACGGCTTCGTCGGTATCCCACGCAGAGATGGCCGGCTCCGGCGGAGCGTCGTCGAACGACCACTGATCCGTGGCATCCGCGACCCCGATTGCGGCGAAGTTCTCCACTTCGGGAGCGGCCGCTCCTGCCTCTTTGCGGGTCAGCACGCCGATGGTCGCAAGCGCCAGCAGCAGCTTGTAGACATTGAACGCGTCTTTGCCCGACTCCACCGATACTTCCGCCGCATTCCGCGAGCCGTCGACGAACGTGACGATCTGCTCCGCCTCCTCATTGAGGCTGAGCCGCGCGAAATGCTCGTCGAAATCGGCGGCGCGGCCGAAGACCGCGTTCCCGCCGTCGAGCGCCCGTTCCACCTTCGCGCGGTCGGTATCGGTGACGATCAGCTCCACGATGACCTGAGGGAGCGAGAAGAGCGTCCCCTCTTCGCGTTTCGGCAGATAGTCGGCGACGATGTTGTACGTCCCGGCGCCCCACGCCGCGATCGAGCGGATGGCGCCGATCACCTGGACGCGGCGCGCCCACGACAGCTCCTTCCGCGTGATGAAGCCGAGGCCGAGGAGCGCGTCGCCGAGCGTTTCGTTCTCTTTGCGGCGCGAGAGCGCCTGCTTCACGTGCTCGCGCGTGACCTTGTTCGCGCGCAGCAGGATCTCGTCGACGCTGTCGGTGCGGTCGTTGGTGCTCGCCGACAGCACATCGCCGTTCTTGAAGTAAATGATCTTGATGATGCCGTCGTTCTCGAATCGGACGGCTCCGGTGAAGCCCTCCCGCCCTAACTCGACGAGACGGTCGATGACGTTGATCTCGCCGATATCACCTTCCAGCTTCATCCCCACAACCTTTCACGCGACGATGTGGACCGCGCGCGATTATCGCATGTGGAGTTGCTCGAAAACCTGCTGACCAACTTTACGTCCGAGCACGTGCACCAGGTCCTGTTCCGACGCCTGTTTCACGGCGGATAACGAGCCGAATCGCTCGATCAGCAGCTTGCGGCGTTTCTCGCCGATGCCCGGCAGGTCTTCCAGCTCGCTGTGGAGCACGCGTTTCGAACGGCGGCGGCGGTGCGACGACACGGCAAAGCGGTGCGTCTCGTCGCGCACCATCTGCAGGAGCTGCAGGGCGCCATCGTGCCGGTCGAGGCGCAGAGTGTCCTCGCGATCCGGCAGGTAAATCTCTTCCTCCCGCTTCGCGAGCCCCGCGATCGTGATCTCCTCGATGCCGAGCTTGTTCAGCGCGGTCAACGCCGCGTTGAGCTGTCCGCGGCCACCGTCGATGAGGATCAGATCCGGCAGCGGCTTCGACTCGTCGAGCAGACGCCGGTAGCGCCGGTCGACCGCCTCCGCCATCGAGCGGAAGTCGTCCGCACCGACGACGCTCTTGATGTTGAAGACGCGGTACTGATTCTTGTCGAACTTCCCGCGATCGAGAACGACCATCCCCGCGACCGAGTCCGAGCCCTGAATGTTCGAGATGTCGAACGACTCGATGCGCTGGATCTCGCCCGGCGCGCCGAGAAGCTGCCCGAGACGCGAGGCCGCGATCTGCAGCCGGTCCTGCGTCGACTTCCGGAACCGCGATTCGTGCGAGAGCCGTGCGTTGCGGTTCGCCAGCTCGATCCGGTCGACGCCCTTCCCCCGCTGCGGCACGCGGACGGCCACCTTGTGGTTCGCCTGATTCGACAACCACTCGCTCGTCAGCTCGGCGTCCTCGATCTCGAACGGAATGAGGATCTCCGGCGGAATGAATAAGTTGTCCTGGTAATAGCGCTGCAGAACTTCGCTGAGGAAGTGCGACGGAACATAGTCGCCGACCTTCTCCCAGAACAGCTCCCGCCGGTCGACGACGTTGCCGTCGCGCAGCACGAAGAGCTGCACCGCGACGTCGGTCCCCTCCTCGTACAAACCCCACACATCGACGTCCTCGGTTCCCGCGGACGCCACCTGCTGCTCCGCCTGGATGCGCTCGACGGTCCGGATCAGGTCGCGGTAGTACGTCGCCAGCTCGAAGTTCTCCCCCTCGGCCGCCTTGTACATGCGGTTCGTCAGCCGCTCCTGCAGCTCGCGCGACTTCCCGCCGAGAAAGAGCACCACGTCGTCGACCATCTCGCGGTACTCCTGCGACGTCGTGAGGCCGACGACGCACGGACCGAGGCACTGGTGCATGTCGTAGTAGAGGCAGGGGCGCGTGAGGGCGCTCTTTCCCTCGACGATGTCGAGGTCGCAACTCCGCAGCTTGAACTGATCGGCAATCAGCTTGAGGATCCGGCGCGCCGTACCGGCGAAGAACGGACCGAAGAACAGATCGCCTTTCTTCCGATCCACCCGACGCGTAAACACGACCCTCGGATAGTCCTCGGACGTCGTGACTTTGATGTACGGGTACGTCTTGTCGTCGCGGAGAAGGATGTTGTACCGCGGCTGGTGCGTCTTGATGAGGTTGTTCTCGAGGAGGATCGCCTCGAGCTCGTTGTTCGTGGTCAAGAAATCGATAGCGTCGATCTCCGCCACCAGCGACATCGTCTTCGGATCGCGCAGACCCTTCCCGACCAGGTAAGAATTCACCCGGTTCCGGAGATTGCGGGCCTTCCCGACGTAGATGACCTCGCCGGCCGCGTTCTTGTGCAGATAGACGCCCGGCCGCTCGGGCAGTTCCTTGAGCCGCCGCTTCAGGCGGTCGAGTCGCGAATCCATCGTGAGAGGAACACGCCCGCGGCCTGCCGGAATTCGTCGGTCCACTCGTGCCCGCCACGGAACACGCACGACGTCACCTCTGATCGCCCCGCCAGAAAGCTCAAGTCTTTCTTGAACTTTTCATCACTGTACCAGTTCTCGAAGCTTCCCCGGCCCAGGAGCGCCGGAGGGAGTGTCGGCGCGGTGACGTCAGGTGGAACGTCACCGCTGAGCGAGATGACACCATCGCAGGCGATGTTCGCTGCCGCCCGCCACGCCATGGCGACGCCCTGTGAGAATCCGGCGAAAACCAGACGCGTCCGCTCCGGAAACGACGCCATCACCCGCTGCACATAGAGAATGTTGTCAGCGATCGCCTCCTCGCGATCCTGCCGCGTCATCCAGTTGGCGGCGACCTCTTCATTCTTGGCGTAGAACCGGTTCAGCGCCTGGACACTGACCAGCGTCCACTCCGACGCGCCCGGGATCTCCTCCAGGTCCCGCAGCATGATCTCCGCCGTCTGGCCGTAGCCATGGAACCCGACCAAATACCGGGTGGAACCCGGCCGGACGACATATCGCCCGTGAATCGTCGTCTCGATGAGGTGCGTTTCAGCCATCAGTCAGCGCGCTGACTCGTCAACATGTTGACCAGTCAGTGGCGGCGTCATTCTACTTTACGGATCACGCTTAGAATGCGCGCCGTGCAATTGACCCTGGTCGTCCCCTGCTACAACGAAGAGCAGCGTCTCGACCTCGACGCGTTCCGCAGCTTCGACGGCGGCGACGACCGCGTCGGATTTCTCTTCGTGGACGACGGCAGCCGCGACGGGACGCGGCGTCTCCTCCAGTCCAACGGCTTCGACGTCCTCGGCCTCGACCGCAACGTCGGCAAAGCGGAGGCGGTGCGGCGCGGGATCGTGACGGCGATGGAGCGCGGTGCCGAGGTGGTCGGCTTCTGGGACGCCGACCTGGCGACTCCCCTTTCCGAGCTGCCGCTGTTCCTCGAGATCATGAAGGACCGTCCCGCGATCGAGATGGTCTACGGCGCCCGCGTCCGCCTCCTCGGCCGCGAGATCAGCCGGCACGAAAGCCGCCACTACTTCGGCCGGATCGGTGCGACCCTGATTTCCAAGACGCTCGGCCTCGCGGTCTACGACACCCAATGCGGCGCGAAACTGTTCCGCGTCAACGACACGATGCGCGAGGTCTTCGCGAAGCCGTTCCTGTCGCGCTGGATCTTCGACGTCGAGATCATCGCGCGCTTCGTCCGGCTTCGCGGCCGCGACAACGCCGCGCGTGAAATCTACGAACTGCCGCTGCGGGTCTGGAAGGACGTGCAGGGCTCCAAACTCCGCTCGACCGATTTTCTTCGCGCGTTGCGAGATCTGTGGAAAATACGAAGAGCATACAAACGATGAACGACCTCTCAACGCTTGCCGCCGGCCTGACCGGCTCCGAGATCCTCAAAATCGCCGGCCAGATCCGCGAGCTCTGCGCCACCGGCCGCGAAGTGTGCAACCTCACCGTCGGCGACTTCTCCCCGAAAGAGTTCCGCATTCCGGAGCAGCTCGAGCGCGCCATCATCGATTGCCTCCACGCCGGAGAGACCAACTACCCGCCGTCCGACGGCACCATGGAGCTCCGCCGCGCCGTCGCGAAGCTCTACAAAGACGAATTCGGACTCGACTACGGCGTCCAGTCGGTCCTGATCGCCGGCGGCGCGCGCCCGATCATCTACGCCGCGTATGCGGCGACGGTCGATCGCGGAGACAAGGTCGTCTACCCGATCCCGTCGTGGAACAACAACCACTACACCTACCTGATGGGCGGCGTCCCGGTGGAGATCGCCGTCGGTCCGGAAACGAACTTCCTTCCGACGGCCGAGATGCTGCGGCCGCACATCGGCGACGCGCGGCTCATCGCGATCTGCACGCCGCTCAATCCGACCGGCACCGTGATGTCGCGCGACGAGGTCGAGCGCATCGCGCGCCTCGTCGTCGACGAGAACGAGCGCCGCCGCGCCGCCGGACAACGCGCCCTCTATCTAATGTGGGACCAGGTCTACTGGATGCTGACGTTCGGCGATTCGCATCACTATCCGCCGCCGCAGCTCGTCCCCGAGGTGATGCCGTATACGATCTTTGTCGACGGCATCTCGAAAGGGTTCGCCGCGACCGGCGTGCGCGTCGGCTGGACCGTCGCACCTCCGCCGATCGCCGCCGCCATGCGCGACATCATCGGCCACGTCGGCGCCTGGGCACCGCGCGCCGAGCAGCTCGCGACTGCACAGGTCCTTGGGCAGTGGGACGCCGTGCGCGAGTACCACGACCACATGATTCGCGCGCTGCAACTCCGCCTCGATCTCCTTCATGACGGCATCGAGGCGATGCGCGAGAAAGACGGCCTCCCCGTCCGCGCCATCCCGCCGCAGGGAGCGATCTACCTCTCCGTCCAGTTCGACCTGATAGGCCGCGGCTTCAAGACCAACGAAGAGATCCGCCAGTTCCTCCTCGACCGCGCCGGCTTCGCCGTCGTCCCGTTCCAGGCATTCGGCCTCAAAACCGATACCGGGTGGTTCCGGCTCTCGGCGGGAGCGGTGTCGCCCTCGGACATCACGGCGGGGCTTGGGCGGGTGAGAGAAGCGCTGTTGTCGTTGTGATGAAGAGCGCAGTGCGCAGTGCGCAGAGCGCAGGAAATCGGCGCCGCACTTTCTGCGCTCTGCCCTCTGCCCTCTGCGCTCTCGTCCTCGCCCTTCTCACGACCTGCGCTCCACCCGCGCACCACCCGAACCCTTTCCCTCCCCACGTGATCCTCCTCGGCCTCGACGGCGCCGACTGGCAGCTCCTCGATAAATACTGCGCTGACGGCACCATGCCCAACCTCGCCGCGCTCGTGCGCGGCGGCGACAAGCGCGGGCTCCTGACGCAACATCCGCCGCTCTCGCCGCTCGTCTGGACCACCATGATGACCGGCGTCTCGCCGCTCGAGCACCGCATCCTCGACTTCACGCGCTTCAACCCGATGACGCGCATGCGGGAGCCGATCACGAGCGACGAGCGAGCGGTCCCCGCCATCTGGAACATGGCAAGCGCGAAGGGAAAGAAAGTCGGCGTCTTCGGGATGTGGGCGACCGATCCGCCCGAGAGCATCAACGGCAGCATCGTGAGCGACCGGATGATCCACGCGCAGTGCTCCGGTATCGCCGACGTCTGGACGCGCACCGACTGTGAGACAGGCGTGACGCTTCGCGCATCGAAGGAATGGATCGCGAAGAATCAGCCCGACCTCGCGGTGGTCTACTTCGAGGGGACCGACATCGCCGGCCATCTCTTCGCACCGAGCGGCGGCAATCCCGCCTACTTCAACCGCGTCGACAACCAGATCATCGCCGGCTATCGCGACCTCGCGATGCGACTCGGCGCGACGCTCATCATCGTCTCGGATCACGGCTTCGACTGGAACACGAAACGTCCCGCCGAATCGAGCACCGCCGTCGCCACCGCCGCAAAATGGCACCGCGACGAAGGGATCTTTCTCCGCTGGTCGCCGCATCGCCAGCTCCTCCCCCAACTCACTTCGACCACCCTCCGCGTCGACCAGCTCTGCCCCATGCTCCTCGACCTGCTGCACCTTCCGCGCGATATCCACGAATATCGCCGCGGCTGGCGAAAGCTCAATGGGGCGGCGGCGCCCTCGCCGCCGCAATCGTCCGAGGACATCAAAAAGCTCACCGCCCTCGGCTACATCGGCTCCAACGAGCCGGCGCAAGGCCCCGCCGGGACCACCCGCACCTCCGGCTCGTTCAACAACGAAGGCGTCATCCTCCGCGAGCAGCATCGCGACGACGAGGCGCTCGCCGCATTCGAGAACGCGCTGCGCGTCGACCCGAAGAGCGCCTCCGCGATGTGGAACCTGAGCGACCTCCTCCACCACCTCAATCGCGACCGCGCGCGTGCCGACGCCCTCCTCGACACCGCGATCGAGATCGACCCGAACGAGCCGCGGTGGCTCCTCGCCCGCGGCCGCTACTCGCTCGAGCGCCACGACTGCAACGCCGCGCGCAGCGACTTCACAAAAGCGATCCCCCTGCAGCCCGACAACGCCCTCCTCTACGCCTCTCTCGGCGCCGCCGAAGGCTGCCTCGGCCACGAAGCCGCCGCCCGCGACGCCTTCCGCCACTCCATCGCCCTCGACCCCAACCAGCCGGAGATCGCGCGCCTGCTGCGGTGATGTGAGGGCGCGCTCGCGCTATAGTTCCCACCAACTCGTCCCAAATCGCAGTTAAGGAGCGCTTATGTCCTCTCTCCGGCGCCTCTCAGTCACCATCGGTTTACTCTTCATCGGCACCACCCTTTTCGCGCAGACGGTCGGCTCGATCAGCGGAACCGTTCACGATTCGAACGGCGGCGGTCTTCCCGGCGTCACCGTGGAAGCGAAAAGCAGCGCGGCGCAAGGCACACACACAGCGGTCAGCGATGAGAACGGCATCTATCGTCTGCCGCTCCTTCCGCCAGGCACGTACAACCTGACCTTCGCACTCTCCGGCTTCGCGAAACTCGCCCGGACGAACGTCGCCGTCGCCCTCGGACGCGACACATCGATCGACGTGACGATGCGAATCGCGCAGACCGAGGAGGTAACCGTCTCGGCGGAGGCACCGGTGCTCGACACCGGTTCCACCACCTCCGGAGAGACCCTCGGCCAGCGCGCCATCGAGTCGCTTCCGACCGGCCGCAACTACTCGACGATCGCGCAGGTCACGCCCGGCGTCTCGTCCGACGCGAATCCTGGAGCCGGCAACGTCACCGGCGTCTATGGATCGACCATCAGCGTCTACGGCTCCTCCGGCGCCGAGAACGCCTTCTTCATCGACGGCGTCAACACCACCAACGCCGAATACGGCTTTCAGGGCAAAGAGCTCAACTTCGAGTTCATCCAGGAAGTCGAAGTGAAGACCGGCGGCTACGAGGCGGAGTTCGGCCGCTCCACCGGCGGCATCATCAACGTCATCACCAAGTCGGGCGGCAACGACTTCCACGGCGACGTCTTCGGCTATCACTTCAACGACTCGCTGCAGGCGAATTCGAAGGACGTCGTCTCCACCGCCGGCACCGTCGCCGGATTCACGAACCAGGACTTCGGCGCGGACCTCGGCGGCTACATCCTCAAAGACAAACTGTGGTTCTTCGGCGCGTTCGACCGCGTCTCGAACAGTGTCGACGCCGGTCTCACCGACGGCCCCGCGGCCGGAACGACCGCCACGTCGAAGAGCCGCCGCAACCTCGGCTCGGCGAAACTGACCTACAACGTCGCGCCGAACCAATCGATCTTCGCGACCTGGCTGCAGGATCCGCGCGTCGACACCGGCGCCATCAACGACGCGAACCACACGCTCAACGGCGACGCGATCACCTACCTCGGGCGGCAGGACTTCGGCGGCCGCGATTACGCGCTCCGCTACGACGGCAACTTCAATTCGTCGTGGATCGCGACCGGACAGATCGCGCGCCATCGCGAGAAGAACTCCGTCGGTCCCGAGTCATCGTCCGGCGACGTCATCGAATACCGCGACGCGTCGAACGACTACTTCCAGACCAAGGGCTTCGGTCTCATCCAGAACAAGTCGTTCGACCGCAAGTTCTACGGCACTTCCCTCGAGCGCTACTTCGGGCGGCACGACATCAAGGGCGGCATCGAGTACGAGAGCGAAACGGCCGACGTTCTGAAGCGGATGTCCGGCGGCCAGCAGGTCGACGTCTTCGCGAATCCGGTCAATGCGACGAAGCCGATCTACCGCCACTCCTACTGGACGACGCCCGACGCGACCCTCGCGAACGCCCCGGTCTCCGCGCTCAACGCGAAGCCGGCGCACCGCAACACCACTGCCTACCTGCAGGACAAGTGGACGCTCAACAACGTCACCGTCAACGCCGGCGTCCGCTGGGACCGCCAACGGATCATCGACGCGTCCGGCGTGACGCAGATCGACATGAAGAAGGACTACGCGCCGCGCCTCGGCGTCGTGTGGGACCCGAAGGGCGATCACGCAAACAAGCTCTACGCGTCGTACGGCCGGTACTACGAAGAGATCCCGATGGATCTCGTCATCCGTTCCTTCTCGTACGAGCGCCAGCCGCGCATCGTCAACTACAGCCCGACGAGCGTGACGCCTGACCCGAACGCCGAGGCCGACTTCGGCACGCCGTCCGCGATCCTCGGCGGCTTCACCGAGCCGGCCGATCCGAATCTGAAGAATCAATACCTCACCGAGATGATCGTCGGCGGTGAGCACGAGATCACGCCGTCGCTCGCCCTCGGCGTCAAGGGCATCTACCGCAACTACGGCCGCGTCATCGAAGACTTCCTGTGCGCCGACGACGGCACGTACTGCATCGGCAACCCGGGCGAAGGGATCATGAAGCAGATCTTCACGCTCGACTACTCGACCACCTATCCAGCTCCGAAGGCCAAGCGGACGTACAAGGCGGTGGAGGTCGACGCCACCAAGCGCTTCTCGAACAACTGGGAGGCGGTCGCGTCGTACATCTACTCGAAACTCGACGGCAACTACGACGGCGAGTACGCGCCGTTCACCAACGTCGGCGCCGACCCGAACATCTCCGCCGCGTACGACTACTACGACTTCTTCACCAACGGCAGCGACCTCTCGAAGATCACGAACAACGGACCGCTGTCGAACGACCGCCGCAATCAATTCAAGCTCTCCGGTGTCTACATCACGCCGTTCAAGCTCTCCATCGGCGCCTCGAGCTACTGGCGCAGCGGCACACCGATCACCCGCTACGGCTACTCCGACGCGTACGGCCGCTACGAGTTCTTCCTGACCAACCGCGGCTCCGAGGGGCGGACGCCGAGCAACTACGACATCGACGTCCACCTCGGCTACCCGGTGCCGGTGCGCGGCGCCCAGCTCAACGTCCTCCTCGACATCTTCAGCCTCCTCGACACGCAACGCGCCGTCCTCGTCGACGAGCGCTGGGGCTTCCAGGAGTCTGACAACGCCTCCCCCACGCCGGTGAACCCCAACTACAAACAAGCCGTCGTCCGCACCGCCCCGAGGTCCGTACGCCTCGGCCTCCGCTTCACCTTCTGATCCCGCCATGATCCACAAAATGACCTCGACGACCTTCACCATCGACGGCTACCGCATCCGTCAGAACCTCGGCGTCGTCCGCGGCATCGTCGTCCGCTCGCGCTCCGTTTTCGGTACCCTCGGCGCGAGCATCCAGACCCTCGTCGGCGGCAACATCACTCTTTTCACCGAGTTATGCGAGAAGACCCGCAACGAAGCCTTCGACCTCATGCTCGGCCACGCCCAGCAGGTCGGCGCGAATGCCGTCGTCGGCGTCCGCTACGACGCGACCGAGGTCATGCAAGGCGTCACCGAGGTGCTCTGCTACGGGACGGCGGTGCAGGTGGAACCGGAGCCCGCCGCAACGTAGCGCGCGCCGCGTACACGGTCTAGCACCCTGAGAACACGTGCACTCACGACGTGCACACGGTTTCTCACCCTGAGCGCACGCGCGCCCAGGGTGCGCTACATCGCAGCGCGCTCTGAGAGCACGTGCGCTCACGATGCACTACACCGCAGCGAGCCCTGAGAACACGTGCGCTCACGGTGCGCTACACCGCAGCGAGCCCTGAGAACACGTGCGCTCGCGGTGCGCTACACCGCAGCGAGCCCTGAGAACACGTGCGCTCACGGTGCGCTACACCGCAGCGAGCCCTGAGAACACGTGCGCTCACGGTGCACTACACCGCAGCGAGCCCTGAGAGCACGTGCGCTCACGGTGCGCTACACCGCAGCGTGCCCTGAACGCGCGTGTGCCCACGACGCAAAGCACCGTACCGCGGTGCGTTTGGACCTGCGCTCACGACGCAAAACGCTGTACCAAGCACGCGCGCGACTAGACGAAAATCCGCATCTCCTTGAGCTCGCGGAGGCGGTCGCGGATTTCGGCGGCTTTCTCGAAGTCGAGGTTCTTGGCGGCTTCCTTCATTTCCTTGCTCAACCGCGCGATCTGCTTGTCGAGGTCCTCGCCGGCGAGGGCGTCGAGGCGGCCGCGCTGGCCGGGGAGCGGGGCGAGGTCGAGGTAGTCGAGGTTCGCCATCTTCACGAGGTCCGAGTCGATCGCCTTGATGATCGTGGCCGGCTCGATGCCGTGCTCCTCGTTGTACCTTCGCTGCCGGTCGCGGCGCCGGTTCGTCTCTTCGATCGCGTTCTTCAGCGAGTCGGTGAGCTTGTCCGCATAGAGGATCGCCTGCCCGCCGACGTTGCGCGCCGCGCGGCCGATCGTCTGGATGAGCGACGTCGTCGAGCGGAGGAAGCCTTCCTTGTCGGCGTCGAGGATCGCGACCGCCGACACCTCCGGCACGTCGAGCCCCTCGCGCAGGAGATTGATCCCGATCAGCACGTCGAAGACGCCGAGGCGGAAATCGCGGAGGATCGCGATGCGCTCCAGCGTCTCGACGTCCGAGTGCAGGTACGTCACCTTGATCCCCATCTCCATCAGATACCGCGTCAGGTCCTCGGACATCCGCTTCGTCAGCGTCGTCACCATCACGCGCTCGTTCTTCGCGACGCGGTCGTTGATGACGCCGATCAGATCGTCGACCTGCCCCTTCACAGGGCGGATGATGATCTCCGGGTCGAGCAGCCCCGTGGGGCGGATCACCTGCTCGACGAACTGCCCCTCGGTGCGCTGCAGCTCGAAAGGCCCCGGCGTCGCGGAGATGTAGAGGATCTGGTCGAGCTTTGTCTGAAACTCGTCGAACGAGAGCGGCCGGTTGTCGATCGCGCTGGGTAGCCGGAAGCCGTACTCGACGAGCGTCACTTTCCGCGCGCGGTCGCCACCCCACATGGCGCGCACCTGCGGCACCGTCTGGTGCGACTCGTCGATGACGAGGAGAAAGTCCTTCGGGAAGTAATCGATGAGCGTCGGCGGCGGCTCCCCGGGCGCGCGGCCGCTGAGGTGGCGCGAGTAGTTCTCGATCCCGTTGCAGTACCCGAGCTCCGCGATCATCTCCAGGTCAAACAGCGTCCGCTGCGACAGCCGCTGCGCTTCGAGCAGCCGGTCGTTCGCGCGCAGCTCCGCGACCCGCTCGTCGAGCTCCACGCGGATGTTCTCCATCGCCAGGAGCAGCCGCTCGCGCGGCGTCACGTAATGCGTTCGGGGATAGACCGCGAGCCGGTCGTAGGTGCGTCCGGTGCCGCGGCCGGTGATCGGATCGATGCGCGTGATCTTGTCGATCTCGTCGCCGAAGAACTCGATGCGCACCGCGTCGTCCTCGTACGCCGGCCACAGCTCGAGCACGTCGCCGCGCACGCGGTACGAGCCGCGCCCGAGGTCGTACGGAGTGCGCTCGTACTGCATCTCCGTGAGGCGCCGGAGATAATCGGTCATCGGCTTCTCGACGCCCTGCTCGAAGAAAACGAGCATCGAGTGGTAGAGATCGGGATCGCCGATGCCGTAGATGCAGGAGACCGAGGCAACGATGATCACGTCGCGGCGCTCGAAGAGGGACTTCGTCGCGGCGAGCCGCAGCTTGTCGATCTCGTCGTTCTTCGTCATCTCTTTTTCGATGTAGAGATCGGTCTGTGGGATGTAGGCCTCGGGCTGGTAGTAGTCGTAATACGAGACGAAGTACTCGACCGCGTTCTCGGGGAAGAAGTTGCGGAACTCCTGGTAGAGCTGCGCCGCCAGGATCTTGTTGTGCGACAGGACCAGCGTCGGCCGGTTGATCGCCTCGACCACCTTCGCGACCGTGAACGTCTTCCCCGTTCCGGTGGCGCCGAGGAGCACCTGGTCCTTCGCACCGGCAACGAGCCCCTCCGTGAGCTGCCGGATCGCCTCCGGCTGGTCGCCCTGAGGCTCGAACGTGGAAACCAGTTTGAAGTCCATTACTTCTTCTTGGGCGGCTTCGGCTTGCGTACTTCCTGGACTTTCGTCAGCAGCTGATCCGCCTCGGCGTTGGTGATCTTCTTATCGTCCATCGTGTCGCGCATCGTCGTCAGCAGCGGCTCGAGCTTCGCGTACGCCAGCTGATCGGCCGCGAGATCGTGGGAGATTCCGTTCAATGCGGCGTCGACTTGCGCCCGTTTCGCCGGCGGCACGTCCGCGCCGTACATCGTTTTCAGCTCGCCGTGAGTCGAGTCGATGACATAAGCCATCAGCTTGCCCACTCCGACCGTCATGACCATGGCCCCGCCCACAAATGCCACCACGAGCAGAATCGCTGAGGCGATTCCACACCCTGTAGGGACCCAGTTCGGAAAGATCGGGCGCCGCGTTACAGGGGACGCATAGTAGTCAGCCGGCAGGGTAAAGGAGGCCGGCCGGGAAGTCGGAATCAGCTCAGACACAGAGGAAAAGTGAATGTATCATGGCGCCCACCCGGGTCCATTTCGCACCGAAAGGGCACACCTTAGTAATGCAGCCTCTCTCTCATGTCACCGTTCTCATCCTCGACGACAACCCGCTCGTCCTGAAACTCGGGCGTGCGCTCCTCGAGCGTGAGGGATGTACGGTACTGACCGCCTCGAGCTGGATCGAGTTCAACCACGTCCTCGCGAGTCACTCGCCCGACATCATCTTTCTCGACGTCAACCTGCCGAGCATCAAGGGCAACCGCCTCAGCGAAGTGCTCAAATCGCAGTCGAACAAGAAAGACATCCCGATCGTCCTCATCTCCGACCTCCCCGAGAAATCGCTCGAAGAGATGTTCCCCAGCTCCGGCGCCAACGCCTGGATGCGCAAGCCGCTCACCCGGGACAAGATGGTGGACATGATTAATCGGTATGTGAGCGCGTAATTAGTCCTCGGTCCTCAGTCCTCGGTCCTCAGATACCTGTCCGAGGACTGAGGACCGAGGACTACGGCCTCTTCACCGGCGGCGGCACCGGCGGTGGCGCGGGCGGCGCCTGGCCGGGCGGCTTTTGGTCGACATTCGGCGCGGGGGACTCGGCGCTCTCGCCGGTCTGGGCGCTGGCGTCGTTTGCGATCTGTGTCGGCTCGGCTTCCTTCGGCTGATAGAACGGCCGCTGGAGGTAGTACGGCAGCTTGCTGACCTCCACGCTGGCGCCGCTGCAGTCCTTGTCCGGCTCCTGCCCCGCCACGAACGCTTCCATGACCACGCGCGTGCACGGCCCGACGCCGCGACGGCCCGTCGTCAGATCCATCGGCACCATCACGATGCCCGGCGGCGCGTCGAAGTTCGGACGCGGCGTGCGCAACTTCATCTCCTCGAATTTCTTGAAGATCTCGATCCAGATCGGCAGCGCCACCTCGGCGCCGGTCGCTCCTCCGCCCAGCGTCTTCGACGGATCGTCGTAGCCGACCCAGACGCCGACCGTGAACTCCGGCGAGAAGCCGGTGAACCACGCGTCGGTGTAACTGTTCGTCGTGCCGGTCTTTCCGGCGATCGGTGACATCAGCGTGTGCGCTTCGTACGCGGTGCCGCGCTCGATCGTTCCGCGCATCGTGTGCGCCAGCTCATACGCGATCTGCGGCTGCGTCGCCTCGGATAACTCCGTCAGCGGCTCCTCGAGCACCTTGTCGGTCGAATCGGTGATCCGCCGGATGAAGCGCGGCTTCGCGTAGACGCCCTGATTCGCGAAGACGTTGTAGGCCGCCGTCATCTCCAGCGGCGCGACGCCGGCAGCGCCGAGGGCGAGCGACGGGTACTGCGGGAGATCGGAGGTGATCCCGCAGCGCCGCGCGAACTCGATGACGCTCTTGCCGCCGACCATCATGTACGTCTTCACGGCGGGGACGTTGATCGACAGCTCCAGCGCGCGCTGGATCGTGACGATGCCCGCGTACTTGCCGTAGTAGTTCTTCGGCGCGTACATCTGATTGCCGACCGGAATCGCGAGCGGCGCATCGAACAGCGTGTCCGCCGGCGTCAGCCCCTTCTCGAACGCCGCGCCGTAGACGAACGGCTTGAATCCCGACCCCGTCTGCCGGCGCGACTGCACTGCGCGGTCGAACTTCGAGAGCGCGAAGTCGTAGCCGCCGACGAGCGACCGGATCTCGCCGGTCTTGACGTCGAGAACCACCGCGGCGCCCTGAACCGCCGGCACCTGATCGACGACCCACTGCTGCTTCTTCGTCTTGCTGTCGACGTCGAGGCGCAACTGAACGATGTCGCCGCGTTTGACGATGTCATCCAGCGTCTTGCGATGCGTCCACGCATACGCCGGGGCTCCGAGCTTGAATTCGTCTTTCCCGACGCGCGCCGTCACGTTCTGGTGATCCACCTCCATCACGACGGCGGGGTAAAGCTTGTCCGGAGCGTACGGCTCGCTGGTCCACGACGTGTCTTTGTAGGTCGCGGGATCGAGTCCCTCGGCGACGAGGTTGCGCGACGGTTTGCGGAACCCGCGCCGGTGATCCCAGTTCCGCAGGCCGCGCTGCAGCGCCGTCTCGACGACCTGCTGGATGCGCAGGTCGAGCGTCGAGTAGACCTTCAGGCCACCGCGGTAGAGGTCCTGCGCGCCGTACTCCGGGTTGCGCTCGATGTACTGCCGGATCTCCTCGGCGAAGTACGCGCCGATCTTCGGCGACTCTTCCTTGTACGTCGCGAGCACCAGCGGCGTGTTCACCGCCTGGGTGTACTGCTCCCGATTGATGTAGTGCTCCTTGAACATGCGGTTCAGCACGACGTTGTTGCGCCGCGCGATCGCGTGGTCGGGATGGACGATCGGGCTGTTGTAGCCGCCGCGATGCTGGAAGAGGCCGGCGATCATCGCCGCTTCCGGAAGCGTCAGGTCTTTCGCGTGCTTCCCGAAATAGAGCCTCGACGCCGCCTCGACGCCGTACGCGCCGTGGCCGAGGTACATCTGGTTCGCGTACAGCTCGAAGATCTGGTCCTTCGTGAAGTCCTTCTCGATCTGAACGGAGAGAAGCGCCTCGTTGATCTTGCGGCGCCAGTCTTTCGCGGGCGTGAGGAAGACGCCGCGCGCGAGTTGCTGCGTCAGCGTGGAGGCGCCTTCCACCTTCTTCCGCGCGATCAGGTCCTTGAGCGCGGCGCGCAGCACCGCCTTCGGGTTGATGCCGCCGTGGTGATAGAAGTCGGCGTCCTCGGTCGCGACGATCGCGTTGACCAGGTACGGCGACATCTCGCTCTTCTTCACCACGATGCGCCGCTGGATCGAGTAATCGGCGAAGCCGACGCCGTTCCGGTCGTAGATGCGCGTGATGAGGGCCGGTGAATAGTCCTCCAACGACTTGACCACCGGCATCCTCACCGCGTGCGCCAGGACGAATCCTGCCGGAATCCCGAGGATGAGGACGAGGAACGCGATCAGAAGACGGGGGCGGCTTGTCACGAATCCATTCTAATGTGTAGGGTGCGGCTCTTAGCCGCACCTGTTTCCAACTAAAATCGACAGTTGACCATGGCCGCCAACCCATCCCCCGCCCCCGTTCCCGACTGGGCGCGCCTCGTCACCGACTCGATGAGGCAGTACGGGTCGTGGCACACCTACAACAAGCTCGTCGAGGCGCGGGACATGTATTCGAACGACCTCGGGCTGCGCGGCTACCTCGAGATCATCCGCACCGCGATCGTTCGCGAGTTCCTCAACACTCCGAGAGGGCTGCAGGCCGTGCCGCGGCTGTCGGCCGAGTTCCTCACGAACTTCGATCGTTTCAACCTCAACGCGCAGGAGGGATACCTCGTCTCGCTCATCGACGGCAGGCTCGACTTGCAGAAACTGACGATTCTCTCCCCCTTCGACGCCTTCAACACGTTCTTCATCCTCGCGAAGCTCCAGCAGGAGCGCGCGATTACGGTGCCGCAATGACCGACGACAATCGCTACCAGATCGCGAGGAGCCTCAAGACGCCGATCGCGATCGTGAATGAGAACGGCGGCGTCGAATGGCGCAACCGCGCCTTCGACGACGCGTTCGGCAACGACGCCGCCGCCTGGCTCAAAGACGCCGCCCGCGCCGTCGCCGGCGAGCGCGGCTGGCTCCTCGGCTTCTTCATCGACCGCAACGAGGAGCACACCATCGACGTCGAGATCGAGGGACGCACGTACCGCGTCGACGCGATCATGCCGATCGAGGACTACCCCTCCCCCGCCGTCGCATTGCTGTTCGAGGACGTCACCAAGCAGCGCGAGATGGAGCAGGCGAAGTCGGACTTCACGTCGATGATCGTCCACGATCTGCGCGGGCCGCTCTCCGGCATCCAGGGGACGCTCGAATTCGTCCTTTCGCAGGAGGGGACGAAGCTCGACTCGATGTACTCCGACCTCCTCACCGAGGCGCAGCGTGAGAGCGAGCGGATGATGAACCTCATCAACGAGCTGCTCGACTTCTCCAAGATCGAGTCGGGCAACTTCGTGGTGGAGTCGGAGCCGATCCGCGTCGCGGGCGTCCTCAAGCGCGCCGTCCGCTCGCTGCAGTCGGTCGCCGCGCGCGACGAGATCTTCCTCCTCAACGCCCACGGCCGCGATGTCCCGGAGATCATCGGCAGCGTCGAAAAGCTGACGCAGGCGATCATCAACCTCATCTCGAACTCCCTCAAGTTCACGCCGAAGAAGGGCCTCATCTCCGTCGGCGCGCAGATCATCCGGAACGACCAGCAGGCCGCGGACGCGATCGTCGTCACGGTCACCGACAGCGGCATGGGCATCAAGCCGGACGAGCTCGAGAAGATCTGGGAGAAGTACAAGCAGACGAAGAACAAGTCGCTCCGCGGCGGCGGCGGCACCGGCCTCGGCCTCTACATCGTCCGCCAGATCGTCGAAGCCCACGGCGGCGAAGTCACCGTCGCCTCGATCGAAGGCGTCGGCACGAGCATGGTGCTGCGACTCCCGGTCAAGCGCGCGGCGTAGACGTAGTTGCCGTTCCTTTGCTGATGCGTCACCGCGGCTGCGCGGCGGCGGGCCTATCCTGACTCTGATGTCAGGGCGCAGATTGGGTCTGCTCGCCGGGCTGGCGCTGATCGTTGCGCAGATCTGCTGCGCGCCGCCGGTCATGGCGAAACCTTCGACCTGCCCGTTGAAGAATCAGGGCAGCTGCCCGATGCGGCATCAGAACAACACCTGCTCCGCCACCGCGCCGCAACGCTCCACCGCCGTCAAACCGAAACCGGTTGCCGCCGGCACTACACTCCAGCAGGCCACTCGTCAGATCGCGCTACTCGCGAAGATCTACGTGATGGCGTCCGTCACGCCGGCGATCCAGCAAAGCCCCCGCGACCTGGTCCTCCGCATTTGATACCCGTCGATCGCTCACGCCTTTCCGACGATCAGATGCCATAGGAGAACATCATGAAGAGAATCTCTACCCTCGCGGTCGCGGCGTTGCTCGCCGTTTCGATGAGCGCGTTCGCGGACAACACCACCACCAAACCGGCCGACGGCAAGAGCTGCGACAAGATGACCGCCGCCGAGTGCCAGAAGAAGGACCCGAACTGCACGAAGAAGTGCACGGGCGACAACCACAGCTGCCCGAAGCACGACTCGAAGTCGTGCAACAAGTCGTCCGATAAGAAGTAGCTATCCCCGTGTGGCGCGGGCTTTCTTGCCCGCGCCCTTTTCCCCCGCCCGGGGCGCAGGCTGGAAGCCTGCGCTACACGACGAGGGCGGCCAACACGTCCTCGGTCGTTCGCACTCGTCCGATCCGCGGAAAGATGTTCTTGAACGTGAACGCGTGCATCTCCTCGGACATCGTCGCGCACGCATCCTCGACGAACACCTGCTCGTACCCGCGCTCGTACGCATCGCGCGCCGTCGACTCGACGCCCATATTCGTGGCGATCCCGCCGAGCACGATCGTGCGGATGTGCCGTCGCCGGAGCTGTAGGTCGAGGTCCGTGCCGTAGAACGCGCCCCAGTTGCGCTTTCTGATGAGGACATCCCGCGGGTCGCTGCCGAGCTGCGGGACGATGTCCGACCACTCCTTCGGCAGGGGTGTCGCCGGCGTCGGCGAATCGGCGGGCGGATTGAGGCGGTCCGAAAGATCCGGCGCGAATGCAACGTGCACGAGCACCACGAGCGCTCCCGCTTCGCGAAACCGTTTCGTCAGCCGCGCCGCTCGCTCCACGACTTCCGCCGCGGTGTGCGGCTTCGTGTCGCGCGCCACGATCCCGCGCTGCAGGTCGATCAAGATCAGCGCAGTCGTCTTCGGATCAAGCGCGAACTGCGTCGATGCCATACGCGATCTCCTCTTCGGCGACGTCGCTGACGATCTCGCACGTGCCGATGGCACTCGGCAGGACCATGACGCGCGTACTGCCGGTGTTCTTCTTGTCGTGCTCCGTCGCGGCGAGGATCGCCTTCGCGTCGATGGCGCGCGGAACGCGCCTCGGAGCGAGCGCGAGAATCGCGCGTTCGATCCGCTCGCTGACGTCGCGCGGCAGGATCCCGCGTCTCACCGCGATCGCGTTCGCGCCGATCATCCCCCACGCCACCGCCTCGCCGTGCGTGATCCCCTCGTACTTCATGGCGTTCTCGATCCCGTGCGCGATCGTGTGGCCGTAATTGAGCAGCCGCCGGAGATCGGCCTCGCGCTCGTCAGCGTCGACGATGTTCACCTTCACGAGGATCGCGCGTACGATCAGCTCGTCGAGCAGGTCGACCGGTTTTTCGAACATCTCGAAGAGCGTCGGATCACCGATCACCCCGCCTTTGAGCGCCTCGTACAGTCCGCTCACCCGCTCGCGCTCCGGCAGCGAATGCAGGACCGCCGGATCGATGACGACGGCGCGCGGCGGATGAAACGCGCCGATCAGGTTCTTCCCGCGCGCGTGATTGACCGCGGTCTTGCCGCCGATCGAGCTGTCGACCTGCGCCAGGAGTGTCGTCGGCACGTGCACGAGGTCGATGCCGCGCAGAAAGATGGCGGCGGCGAATCCGGCCGTGTCGCCGATCATTCCGCCGCCGACCGCGACGAGCATCGAGTCGCGTTTCGCGCCGCGGTCGAGCAGGTTCGTGACGATGTGGTTCGTGGTGCCGAGGGTCTTTCGCGACTCGCCTTCTTCGACTGTGATGACATCGGCCACCGGCTCGAACGACGCCGCCACCCGATCGCCGAATGCCTCGCGCAGCCCGGTCGACGTCACGACGAACACCTTGCCGCGCGCGCGCACCAAGGCGCCCGTGCGATCGATCAGATCGCGCCCGACGTGAATCGGATACTGCTTCGTCTCGATGATCACGGCTTCGCGCGAAGCGCGATCCCCAGCTCCGCGAGCTGGCGATCGTCGACGGGCGACGGGGCGTCGCTCATCAGGTCCTGCGCGCGCGCGGTCTTCGGGTAGGCGATCACGTCGCGGAGCGACTCGCCACGCGCCATCAGCATCACGATGCGGTCGAGGCCGAGGGCGACGCCGCCGTGCGGCGGGGCGCCGTAGCGGAACGCTTCGAGCAGGTGGCCGAACCGCGCCTGCGCGTCCTCGTCGCTGATGCCGAGGGCGCGGAACATCCGCGACTGCACCTCGGGACGGTTGATCCGGATCGATCCGCCGCCGAGCTCGAGCCCATTCATCACGACGTCGTACGCACGGGCGTAGGTGTTGCCTTGATCGCCGTCGAGCTTATCGATGTCCTCGATCGCCGGTGAGGTGAACGGATGGTGCCGCGCGAAGTAGCGCTGCGTCTCTTCGTCCCACTCGAACAGCGGGAAGTTCGTGACCCAGAGGAAGTCGAAGCGCTCCGACGGAACGAGTTTCTCCTCGTTGGCGATCTTGAGGCGCAGCTCGCCGAGAACTTCCGCGCTTCCCCACTTCGTGCCGGCGACGAGCAGCGCGAGATCGTTTTCATTCGCGCTGAGTGCGTTGCGGAACACGCCGGCGTCGGTGATGAACTTCTTGATCGAAGACGAGCCCTGCGCGTCGAACTTGATCCACGCCAGCGTTCCGCCGCGCGCCTTGGCGGCGGCGACGACGTCATCGAGACGTTTGCGCGAAAACGACGCGCCGCCGGGAACGACGATGGCGCGCACCGCGGCCGCCGCTTTGAACGGCTCGAACTCGAGCGTCTGCGCCACGCCGGTGATGTCGGTAAGCTCCATCCCGAACCGCGTATCCGGCCGGTCGATCCCGAAGCGATTCATCGCCTCGTTCCACGTCAGGCGTGGGAACTTCGCCGGCGGATGGATGTTCGCAATCGGGAAGATCTCGGCGAACATCCGCTCGATGAGGTCGTAGACGAACTCCTCGTCGATGAACGACGCCTCGATGTCGACCTGCGTGAACTCCGGCTGGCGGTCGCGGCGCAGGTCCTCGTCGCGGAAACAGCGGGCGATCTGGAAGTAACGCTCCAGCCCCGCGACCATGCAGAGCTGCTTGAAGATCTGCGGCGACTGCGGGAGCGCGTAGAAGTTTCCGTGGTGGACGCGGCTCGGCACGAGGTAGTCGCGTGCCCCTTCGGGCGTCGACTTCGTCAGCATCGGCGTCTCGATCTCGAGGAAACCGTTGCGGTTCATGAAGTCGCGGACGGCGAACGCCACCTTATGCCGCAGGATCAGATTGTTCGTGAGCGGCGCACGCCGCAGGTCGAGGTAGCGGTACTTGAGCCGCAGCTCCTCGGCCGCATCGGTCTCGTCTTCGATCGGGAACGGCGGCGGCGCCGACTTGCTCAGGATCTCGATCTTCGTCGCCACGAGCTCGACCTCGCCGGTCGCGATCTTCGGATTCCGCTGCGCCTCCGCGCGCATGTCGACCTTGCCGTCGATCTGCACGACGAACTCCGAGCGCAGCTCTTTCGCGATCGCGATCAGCTCGTCGCCCGCGCCACGCTCCCGATCGATGACGACCTGGCAGACCCCGCTGCGGTCACGCACGTCGACGAAGATCAGCTCTCCGAAGTCACGCTGTTTCTGCACCCAGCCGTTGAGGGTGATCGACTCGCCTGCATTCGAGGCGCGGAGCGTTCCGGAAAATTGGCGACTCATCCGCGGAGGTACTTGTCCTTGTATTCGACGTAATGGCGCCACGAGAACTCGAGGCGCTGCACTTCTTCCTCGGTCAGCTCGCGCCTGACGCGCGCGGGGACGCCGACCGCCAGCGTCCGCGGCGGGATGTGCATCCCCTCGGATACCAGCGCTCCGGCGCCAATCAGCGCCGATTCGCCGACCACGGCCCCGTCGAGAATGCGCGCTCCCATCCCGATCAGCGCGCCGCGCTTCACCGTGCAGCCGTGCACGATCGCGGCGTGACCGATCGTCACCTCTTCCGCGATCACCGTCGGGTGCATGTCGGTCGTGACGTGGATGACCGTGTTGTCCTGAATGTTCGTCCGCGACCCGATCCGGACGAAATGCATGTCGCCGCGGATCACCGCGCCGAACCAGATGGAGACGTCGTTTCCGACCTCCACGTCCCCGATCACGCGCGCCGTATCGGCGATGAACACCTTCTCGCCGAGCCGCGGTTTCTTCCCATCAAACTGCACGACACTCATGGCGAGCGACTCTAGCACAGGGACTCTGCGTACAATCGTGCGATGCCACAACGCATGCCGTTCCGGAATCGAGCGCACGAAGTGTCGCGGCTCGAGGCCTTCAGCGACGTCGTTTTCGGGTTCGCGCTGACGCTCATCGTCGTGTCGCTGGAAGTACCGCGGACGTACGACGAGCTGATGACGGCGATGCGCGGCTTTCCTGCCTTCGCGCTCTGTTTCGCGGTGCTCATCTGGATCTGGCACTCGCACTACACGTACTTCCGGCGCTACGGTCTCCACGACGACTTTACGGTCTGGATGAACACGTTTCTGCTGTTCGTCGTGCTCTTCTACGTGTACCCGCTGAAGTTTGTCTTCTCGTCGTTCGCGGGGCACCACGGCTACGGGCCGCGCGAGGCTCGCGTCCTCTTCACGATCTACGGCCTCGGATTCGCCGGCATCTTCTTGATCTATGCGGTGCTCTACTCGCATGCGCTGAAGAAGCGGGATGAGCTGGCGCTCAACGCGGTCGAGCAGCACGACACGCAGACCCACGTGATGATGTTCGCGGGGAACGTCGGCGTCGGACTGACGTCGATCATTCTGGCGCTCGTTCTTCCCGACAATCTCCTCGGGCTCGCCGGGTACGTCTATTTCGTGACCGGCATCGTCTCCTGGTACCTCGGCGCCACCCGCGGCTCGCAACGCCGCGCCGTTGAAGACGCTATGGAACGCGACGCCACAACGGCCACGTCGTAACGCCCCAGATCACCGCGAAGAGGACGCAGAGCGACGCGAGGCTGACCGTCGCGAACGACGGACCGATCCGGTCCGACAGCACGCCCGCGACGAGACTCGACAGCGCCATCGTGAACGTCAGGATGCCGTAGTCGGCGCTGAAAACACGGCCGCGGATCCAATCGTCGCTCTCGCGCTGCAGGCCGTAGCTCGACACCTGCCACGCGATGCCGCCGCCGAGGTGGGCGACGAAGATCGCGACGAGACCGACGGTCAGCGTCGGCGCGAGCCCGAGCCCCGCGTAGCCGAGGGCGAACATGAGGACGGCGGCCGTGATCGAGCGGTACTGCGACTCATCGGTCTTCGCGATGGCTCGAACGAGGAACGGTCCGATCAGCGCGCCGAGGCCGCGCGCGGCGAAGAGCAGGCCGATGCCGACCGCGCCGGCGTGGAAGACCTCCTTCCCGAAGACGCTCAGCATCGCGATGACGCCGCCGCTCGTGCCGTAGCCGCCCTTGACGACGAGCAGGGCGAGCACGCGCGGATGCGTTTTGGCGTAGCGCGCGGTCTCGCGGATTGACTCGACGAGCGGCGGGTGCTCGTGCTGCGCCGACCGCACCTCGGAGAAACGCGCGTGCATCCGCCAGAGGACGAACGCCGAGAAGAGGAAGCTCACCGCGTCGATCACGAACGAGAGATCGCGGCCGAGCTTCATCGTCACGAGACCGCCGATGGCGGCGCCGGCGGCGAGCATCGTTCCCCACGTCGATCCCATCAGGACGTTCGCCGGCCCGAGGTCCTCGGTCGCGACGATGTTCGGCAGCGCGGCCTGTGAGGCCGGCTCGAAATACGCCGACCCGATCGAGATCAGCACCACGCCGAGGTACGCGAACGGAAGCATCGCCGGCGTGCGAGCGAGGAGCGGCAAGAGGCACGCCCCGGTCCGCAGCACATCGACGAGGATCATCAGCTTGCGGCGGTCGACCTTGTCGACCATGTGACCCGCGATCGGCGTGAAGAAGAAGATCGGGAGCGTCTGGCAGAGCAGCATCAGCGACGCGAGCGTCGCCGAGCCCGTGAGCGTCAACACGAGGTCGAGCAGCGCGACCGTGAGAAACCAGTCGCCGCCGAGCGAGATCAGCGTGCCGATGTACAGCAGCCGGAAGTCGCGATTCTCGCGGAGCAGCCTGAGGTACAAGCGGCGGCGATCGTAACGCGACTAGTGCTTCTTCTCGTTCGCTTTCTCTTGGAGCTTCTTCCCGGCCTTCTCGAGAGCGGTGCCGGTTGCGACGGCAGCTTTTCGGAGGTCGGTCTTCGCCTCCTCGCCGGCCTGCTTGAGGTCCTCTTTGGCGCGCTCGGTCTTTGCGGTGTCCACCGCCATGACCGTGTCGGTGGTCGTGGTCGTCTTCACCGTGCTCGTGCTGCCGGCGGTCGTGTTCGACTGCGTGGTCTGCTGGCAGGCAACGAGCGCCAGGCCGAGGAGTATCGAGAGTGAGAGTGTTCGCATGTGTACCTCGCACTAGCGGGCACAGCACGAAGCGCGCCTATCCCTGCTCGTCGTACCCGGCTTTCTCCTCGTGGGCCGCGGCGCGGTCGTAGATGAGAAACGAGAACGGGTAGTCGTTCTTCGGGTCCGCTTCGAAGTCTTCACGGTCGACGAGCCGCCACTCGTTCACATCGTCGAACTCGGGCATGAACGTGTCGCCGGGGACGTCGGCGTGCACCTGCGTGATGTACATCCGGTCGGCGCGCGTCAGCGTCTGGCGGACGATCTCGGCGCCGCCGATGATGAAGGCCTCTTCGTCAGCACGAGGGATCTTCGAGAGCGCTTCATCGACCGACGAAGCGAAGAGAACGTCCGGCGGCAGGCTTTCCGGCGCCGCACCGCGGCTGACGACGATGTTCGTCCGATTCGGCAGCGGCTTGCGGCCGATCTCGTCGAACGTCTTGCGGCCCATAATCACCGTGTGCCCGCTCGTGAGCGCTTTGAAGCGCTTCAGATCGGTCGAGAGGTGCCACGGAAGCTTGTTGTCACGGCCGATGACGCCGTTCGTGGCGACGGCAACGATGATCGACAGCCTCATACAGCAATCGGTGCCTTGATGCCCGGATGCGGATCGTAGTTCTCGAGCGTGAAGTCGGTGAGCTTGAAGTCGAAGATCGACCGCACCGCCGGGTTCAGCTTCATCGACGGCAGCGGCCGCGGGTCGCGCTCGAGCTGCAGCTTCGCCTGCTCGGTATGGTTCGCGTAGAGGTGCACGTCGCCAAAGCTGTGGACGAAGTCGCCCGGCTCGAGGTCGCACACCTGCGCGACCATCATCGTCAGCAGTGCGTACGAGGCGATGTTGAACGGAACGCCGAGAAAGACGTCGGCGCTGCGCTGGTACATGTGGCAGGAGAGCCGGCCGTTCGCGACGTAGAACTGGAAGAGCGCGTGGCACGGCTGCAGCGCCATCCGGTCGAGATCGGCCACGTTCCAGGCGCTGACGACGTGCCGCCGCGAGTCAGGATTGCTCTTGATGTCGCTGATGACGCGGCTGATCTGGTCGATGTGGCGGCCGTCGGGCGCCGGCCAGTTGCGCCACTGATAGCCGTAAACCGGCCCGAGCTCACCATTCGCGTCCGCCCACTCGTCCCAGATCGTGACGTTGTTCTCCCGCAGGAACCGTACATTCGTTTCCCCGCGCAGGAACCACAGCAGCTCGACGATGATCGAGCGCAGGTGGACCTTCTTCGTCGTCACCAGCGGAAACCCCGCCTGCAGGTCGAACCGCAGTTGATGCCCGAAGATCGACAGCGTCCCGGTCCCGGTGCGATCGGACTTCGGGTTCCCGTGATCGAGAATCGTCCGGACGAGGTCGAGGTATTGCTGCATGGGCGGATTGTACGGGGTTTATCATTCGCCGCTCATGCAGTTCGAATCCGGTCTTCTCCACATCGGTTCCCCATCCGCTCCCGACCTCGCCGCGACGTACGGCACGCCGCTGTACGTCTATGACGCGGCGACGATCCGGCGGCAGATCGAGCGGGTGAAAGGCGCGTTCGCGCGTCTCCCCTTCCGTCCCTTCTTCGCCATGAAGGCGAACAGCAACGCGGCGATCCTGCGGCTCGTGCGTGAGCACGGCTTCGGCTGCGATGCGGTCTCGCCCGGCGAGATCTTCATCGCGAAACATGCCGGCTTCACGAGCGACGAGATCTGGTTCACCTGCTCGAATGTCTCCGACGACGATCTCCGTGCCATCAACGATGCGCGGATCGTCATCAACGTCAACTCCGTCTCCGAGATCGACCGCATCCTCCGCCTCGGACTGCAGAATCCGATCGCGCTGCGCGTCAATCCCGACGTCGGCGCCGGGCACCATGCCGACGTCGTGACCGCCGGCGAGGGAGTGAAGTTCGGCATCGACCTCGCCGAGGTGCGCGACGCGCGGATGATGGTCGAAGACACCGGACGGCGCGTCGTCGGCGTGCACGCGCACATCGGCTCCGGCGTCGACACGATCGCGCCGCTGCTCGACTCCGCGCGCCGGCTCCTCGAGCTCGTTCCCGACTTTCAGCACCTCCGCTTCGTCAACTTCGGCGGCGGACTCTCGATCCCGTACAAGCCGGGCGAAGCGGAGTTCCCGATCGAAGAGTACGGCGAAGGCCTCACCACGATCGCCGACAAACTCCTCCGCGCGCGGGAGGTCGACGCGATCCTCGAGCCGGGACGCTATGTCGTCGCCCAGTCCGGCTTCCTGCTCGCGCGCGTCACGGCGCGCCGCATCAGCGCCGGAATGACGTGGGTCGGCGTCGACACCGGCTTCAATCACCTCGTCCGCCCGTCAAAGTACGGCGCGTACCACCACATTCTGAATTGCACCCAGCGCGACTTCACCGAGGACGTCGTCGTCGCCGGCAACCTCTGCGAGTCGGGCGACGTCTTCACGCGCAGCAGCCAAGGCGAAGTCCTGACCCGGACGATCGACGAGCCGCGCATCGGCGACCTCCTCGCCTTCTGCGACGCCGGCGCCTACGGCTTCTCGATGGCGTCGCATTACAACGCGCGGCTCCTGCCGCCGGAGGTGATGGTCGACGGCGCTGACGTTCGCGTCGTGAGGGAGCGACAGACCTATGCGGATCTGGTGAGGGGGATGGAATGAGAGCGCAGAAGGCAGAGCGCAGAGCGCAGAAGGCAGAGCGCAGAGCGCAGAAGGCGACTTCCATAATCCTCTGCGCTCTGCGCTCTGCCCTCTGCGCTCTGATGTTCGCCTGCGCCACCACCCACCCGCCCATGCACGACTTCGACCTCATGATCACGAACGGCCGGGTCGTCGACGGCACCGGCGCGCCGTGGTTCCGCGCGGACGTCGGGATTCGCGGCGACCGGATCGTCGCGATCGGCGATCTGTCGCACCAGACCGCCGCGTCGACCATCGACGCGCACGAACACATCGTCTCCCCCGGCTTCATCGACCTCCTCGGCCAGTCGCAGAGCTCCGTCTTCGCCGACCCGACCCTCGAGGCGAAGGTGCGGCAGGGCGTGACGACCGAGGTGACGGGAGAGGGCGAGTCACCCGGACCGTCGAATGCGCCAGGTGCGCGCTGGCCGCGCTTTCGCGACTACCTCGACGCGATCGATCACCGCGGCAGCGCGATCAACTTCGCGCTCTTCGTCGGTGCGTCGAACCCGCGCGAGATGGTCATCGGGACCATCAACCGGCAGCCGACCGCCGCCGAGTTGCAGCAGATGGAGGGGATCGTCGACCAGGCGATGCGCGATGGCGCCATTGGAATCTCGACCTCCCTCATCTACCTCCCCGCGATGTACTCGACCACCGACGAGATCATCGCGATGGCGAAGGTCGCGGCGAAGTACGACGGCGTCTACTTCACGCACATGCGCGACGAAGGGACGCAGATCGACCTCGGACTCGACGAGGCGTTCCGCATCGGCCGCGAGGCGAAGATTCCCGTCAACATCTGGCACCTGAAAGTCGGCGGCCGCGCGGTGTGGGGGAAGATGCCGCACGTCGTCGACCGCATCAACGCCGCGCGCGCCGAGGGGATCGACGTCGCCGCGAACGCATATCCGTATATCGCCTCGGCGACCTCGCTCTCGACACTCGCGCCGGATTGGGCGCTCGAGGGCGGCTACGCAGAGTTCCAGAAGCGGCTCGCCGATCCGGAGCAACGCGCGAAGATCGACGAGGAACTGAAGGCGCAGGTCGCGAAGCGCGCCGACCGCGGCATCTACGTCGCGCGCATCGACAACCCGGCGCTCGCGCAGTACCAGAAGAAGTTCATCGAACAGATCGCGGCGGAGATGAACGTCACACCGGACGAAGCGCTCATCCGCCTCTTCAGCGAGACCAAAGGCTCACCCGCCGTGATTTTCTTCTCCATGAATGAAGAGGATGTCCGCACCGCGCTGAAGCAGCCGTGGGTCTCGATCGGATCCGACTCCGGCTCACCGACCCCTGATGCGCGCGCCCGCGGCGTCGCGACGCACCCGCGCGCGTACGGCACATTCGCCCGCGTTCTCGGCCACTACTCCCGCGACGAGCATCTCTTCACGCTCGAAGAAGCAGTGCGCAAGATGACCTCGCAGGCCGCCGATCGCGTGCACCTCGAAGACCGCGGCGTCCTCCGCCCCGGCATGAAGGCCGACGTCGTCGTTTTCGACGCCGACCGCATCCGCGACGTGGCAACATTCGAAGATCCGCACCATTTCAGCGAAGGAGTGCTCGACGTGATCGTCAACGGAACGCCCGTGCTGCGCGACGGCGTGATCATGAAAGCGCTGCCGGGCAGGGCGCTACGCGGCAAGGGATACGTTCGGGAGAAGTAGATGAACGAGCAGACCGGGAAACTAGTACGCACCGTTGGCTTCTGGGGCCTCGTGGCGATGTGCATCAATGCCGTCGTCGGCTCCGGCGTGTTCCTGCTGCCGACGGAGTCGTACAAGATCCTCGGGCCGTTCTCGTTGTGGGCGCCACTGATCTTCGCGGTTCCGGTGTTCATCCTGGTGCTCTGCTTCGCCGAGGCCTCGAGCCATTTCAGCGAGCCGGGGGGCGCGTACCTCTACGCGAAGACTGCGTTCGGCGACTTCGTCGGCTTCGAGACCGGCTGGATGAACTGGATCGCGCGACTGACCTCGCTCGCGTCGCTTTCGAACGGCTTCGTCGTCTCGCTCGCGCGTCTCTACGCGCCGCTCGGCACCGGCGCGTGGCGCGCTTCGATCATCCTCGGCACGCTACTGATCCTCGGCTCGATTCACTACGTCGGCGTCCGTTACGGCGCAGCGTCGATCTACGTCTTCACGTTCGGCAAGCTCATTCCGCTCGTCGGATTCATCGTTGTTGCGCTGATCGCGTGGCGGCACAACCCGATCCCGGCATCGCTCACGATTCCCGGCGCCGGAACGCACTGGAACGAAGCGGCGCTCTTCATGCTCTTCGCATACGCCGGCTTCGAGAACATGGGCGTTCCCGCCGGCGAGTTCAAGAACCCGCGGCGCGACCTCCCGCGCGCGCTGCTCGTCGGGACGCTCGCGATCGCGGCGATCTACGTTCTCGCCCAGCTCGGCGCGATGGCGACGATCCCCGACCTCTCGAAGAGCGCCACGCCGATCGCCGACGCCGCCGCGGTGCTGATCGGGCCGCTCGGCGCGTTCCTCGTCACCCTCGGCGCGCTGCTGTCGATGGCGGGCACGAACTCCGGGACGGTCCTCGAAGGCTCGCGCATGCTCTTCGCGCTCTCGCTCGACCGCCGCATGGGTCCGGTCAGCCGCGTCAATCCGAAGTTCCATACGCCGACCGTCGCCATCGTGATCCACGTCGCGGTCGCCGCCGTCTTCTCGCTCGCCGGCTCGTTCGCGCAGCTTGCGATGCTCTCGGCCGTCGCGCGCCTGTCGACCTACCTCTTCACTTGCGCCGGGATCCCGTTCATCCGGAAGAAGCTCGTCGGCGACAGGAGTGTCTACGTGATGATCCTCGCCATCCTCGGCACGCTGATCTCGCTGACGCTCTTCCTGACGCTGAACAAATTCAACTTCATCGCCGCGGCGATCGCCGTGACGGCCGGCGCGCTGGTGTACGTCGCGTCCCGCCCGCCACGCGTCCTCCCCGTGTAGCGCAGGCTTCCAGCCTGCGCTACGGGCGGGCGGGGGCACAGGCTGGAAGCCTGCGCCACACGAGAGAACGGGCTACAGCTCCGGCTCGAACGTGATGACGAGCGGCGTCGCCGGCGAGGTGCCGTAGACGAGTTTGGTCACGCTCTTCGGCGAGTACGTGGCGGGCGTGCCTAGGTCGAAGGTGTGGTTGCCGATCGGGATTCTCAGGAGCTGGTTCGTCGTACCGCAGCGCGTTCCGTCGATGTAGACGTCGCGCTCCATCGCGTAGGCGACGATCACACTCTCCTCCACCATGCCTCTCTCCTGCACCGGCGCATGGTACCAGCCGAGGCCGCCGGTTTCGGCATGCGCGTTGAGTTGATCGAAGGCATGATCGAACAACCGATGGAACAGCCGATGTCCCTGCGCGACACCGCCAAAGGCGTCGCGATCCGTGCCGGAATCCTCACCGTCGCCGTCACCCTCGGCAGCGTCTGGATCTTCTCGCTGCTGCTGAAGTTTGCCGGAACCGCCATGCGCGCGCTCCTCGGCATCCTGATGCTCCTGATCGCCGGCGGCCTCGTCACATTCGAAGTGAAAAAGGTGCAAAAGCGGCTGACCGCGTAGCGGCTCTGCCTCTGTGTGGCGCCCGGCGCCCTCGCCGGCGCAATAAAGCATAGTCGCGCGAAGCGCATCATTATTGATCGCGCCGGCGGGGGCGCCGGCGCCACACAGAGGTTTCAGAAGAGCCACGAGCAGAGCGCGACCGCCACGAGCGCCGCGACGACATCCCCCATCAGCGCCGCAGCCACCGCGTGGCGGGTGCGCTTGACGCCGACCGCGCCGAAGTAAACCGCGAGGACGTAGAACGTCGTTTCCGAGCTGCCGTAGAGCGTCCCCGCCATCCGGCCGAGAATCGAGTCGGGGCCGTAGCGCTTGGCGATGTCGGTCGCGAGCGCCAGCGAGCCGCTGCCGGACATCGGCCGAAGCACCGCCAGCGGGAAGACTTCCGGCGGGAAGCGGACGACCGCGAGCGCGGGGCGCAGAGCGTTTGTCAGCAGATCCATCGCCCCCGAGGCGCGGAACATCCCGATGGCGACGAGGATCCCGACGAGGAACGGGATGATCCGCACCGCGATGTTGAATCCTTCCTTCGCTCCTTCGATGAAGGTGTCGTAGACCTTCACGCCGCGGATCATTCCGATCAGCGGGATGCCGACGAGCAGGACCGGAAACGCCCAGAGCGAGACGGCGTCGATGATCGCGCGGATCACTCGGCCACCTCGGCCACCTCGTCGCGCTTCGGGAAGAAGCGCTGCAGCACCTTCGACATCGTCACCGCGACGATGGCGCCGCAGAGCGTGGAGATGAATGTCGGCGCGATGATCGCGGTGGGGTTCTTCGATCCGGCGGCGGCGAGCACGCCGATCATCGTCGCGGGGATGAACTGGATGCCGGCGGTGTTCAGCGTCATGAACGTGACCATCGCATTCGACGCCGTCTCCTTGTCGCCGGTGTTCAGCGTCTGCAACTCTTCCATCGCCTTGATCCCGAACGGCGTGGCGGCGTTGGAGAGGCCGAGGAGGTTCGCGGCGACGTTCATGATCATCGAGCCGATCGCCGGATGGTCCGGCGGCACCTCGGGGAAGAGCACGCGCGAGATCGGACGCAGGAGCCGCCCGAGCATCGCGATCAGCCCCGCCTTCTCCGCGACCCGCATGATCCCGAGCCACAGCGTCATGATGCCGATGAGACCGAGGGCGATCTCCACCGCAGTTTTCGCGGAGTCGACGGCGCCCGTGGTCACGGCGGACGCGGTACCGTTGAAGATGGCGACCAGGAGCGCGATCGCCATCAGCGCGAACCAGATGTAGTTCAACATCCGGTAAGTGTAGCTAGTGCACGGCTCGCTTCCGGCTTACGAAAGCACGCGGGTCGAGAAAGACACGGCCGACGTGCCCGGCCTCCTCGGACACCCGGTCGTAAGCCAGCATGACGTAGCCGCCGTTCGCGGCGACGGACGGCGGACCAAAGTTCCAGTTCGGACGCGAGACGATCGGAGTCCAGTCGCTCTCGCCGAGGACTTTTCCATCCCACTCGTCACCGGCGTCGGAGACGAGACGGCGGAACAGCAGGAAGTTACTCCCCGCTGCGGCGGCGAATGTGCCGTCGCCGAGGTTGCCCAGCTGCTGGACGTTGCCATCGGAAGAGATGAACGCTCCCGACAGTCCGCGGTCCTGCCACGTGACGAGATAGGTCGTTCCGTTCCACGAGACGGACGGAGACGCGATGAAGCCGCTGTACCCGGTGAGAATGATCGGAGTGCGGTCGATGAACGATCCATCCGCGCCGAGACGCATCGCCACGATCCTGCTGTAGTACACGGGACAGCCGAGCCCACAGTTGCGTTCCGCCCAGACCACGAGATAGTCCTTCCCATTGGACGCGAGCAAAGGCTGCGAGTCCGAATACATCGGGAGCGGAACGGGATTGAACAACAGCGGCTCTCCCGTCATCCCGACGTGGCGAGCCGCGATACAGACGTGGGCGCTGCCGCCGCAATCCTCCAGCGTCAGCGCGAGCGCGTCTTTGCCGTTCGACGCGATGGCACGGTCGCGCAGGATAAAGGGACTCGCATCGAGCCATTCGCCCGTGCGCGCGTCCATGCGGCGCGCATAACCGCCGTCGGTGACGAGGTAAACGTCTCCCGAGGAAGCGACCGTTGGACCGTAATTGACGATCGTGTCGCTGAAGATTTGCGGATCGCCGAGCGGTTCTCCGCTGACGGAAAAGCGGCGGACGAACGCGAGCTTGCCGTCCGGCGTCCACTCGCTCCACGCGGCCAGGAAACCGTTGGCGCCCGCGGCGATCTGCGGAGCGCCCTGGTCCGAGGCGGACTCGGTGAGCGGTTGCCGGGGCGCGGTCCCTTTCTGAACCCAAACGTCGTAGTCGCCCCACGTGTAGAGCTCGCGCATCGCGGTGAACACAAGATCGGCGTCCGGATCGTACGCACTCTCGGAACCGAAACTGTTGAAGGAGGAAACCTGCACCGGAGGCCCGCCGTCGCGGCTCAGATACGTGGAAGAGACGCTATTCGACAGCACGACCGTCCACGTGACGGCGAAGCCGCCGGATGTCATCGTGACGCGAGTGGCCTGACCACCCGGGTCGAGAGGATCGCGGGTCTGAAGCGCAACCGGCGCACCCTGCTCCAGACCATTCGCATCGAGATGGATGAGCGTGAGGTCGCCGGCCGCGGGAAGATAGCCGATGAGGACGTACCCTCCCCTCCCATCGCCGCTGAGCGCCCTCGGCTGGAAGCCGGCAGGCAGATGCGGGTCGATCGAACTGAGAACGTTGCCGTCACGATCCATGCCTTCCGCGACGAACCCGACCCCCTTGCGGATGACGAGAAAGTGAGTGCCGTTGCTCGCAGGCCACGCTGCCGTGTTGCCGGCATCCTCGCCACCGCTGCGGAGGATGTTTCCCTGGAGGTCCGCAATCGTTGCGAGCGGCGAATATCCGTCGTACGGCAGAAAGAGAAGCCGGCTGTCGGCGCCCTGGTACGTATGACCGCCGTACGGCTGTGTGATCGGCAGCGAGATCCGTCTTCGGACCGCACCGTCGACACCGATGAATACGAGCTCGTAATCGGCGACGGTGTTCGTGATCACGACGAAGTCCGTACCGTCCCAGAACACGTCGTCGAGGCCGGCGCTGTGTCGAAGGACGATGCCTGTCGGATCGAGCGGCTTTCCGGTCACGTCGACGCGCGATGCGACGACGTCGACCGACCTGATGCGGCTGTCAACCCAGGCCGCCAGTGTGACCGAGCCGCTCGACGCGACCCGCAAACCGTTCTGGTTGTACGGCGCGCGTCCGAGCGTCGGCGTGCTCACAGGGATCTCAGGGGAAACGCGAGAAGGAAACAGCAGAGAGAGGGCAACCAGGAACGGGATCACTGAAACAGATACGGTCGCAACTCCCTCGTCGTTTGATACCTCATAGGATCGAGCGTTAGCGAACGGAGCGTTTTCTGCTCGGAAACACTCTCGGGTCGATGACGACACGACTGACGCGCCCCGCCTGAGCATCGATGTGCGCGTAGGCGAGCAAGAGGTGCGCGCCGTCGGAGACGGCGTCGGGGTAGGCCGTGTTGTAGCTCAAACCGGGAAGGTCGGTTGGGTCGATGTCGAGTGTCGTCGTCGATCCGTCGAGGAGCGTGACGCTCAATACCTGAGCGAAGTACGGAGTGGACAAGTAAGGCGGCCAGTGGCGAGAGAGGATCAGGAACGTGCCGTCGTGTGCGACCGCCTTCGACCAACTCACTTCCGCATGGAAGTTGGCGATCACGCCGAGGTGCCGAACCGCGCCATCCGAGCCGACGTACGCGGCGGCCGTGCCGTTCCAGATGACGAGGTACGTTTGCCCATTCCACGCGATGGAAGGTTTCAGCCCGGAACCCGACGGATCGAGCACGATCGGTGCGGCGTCGATTTGACTGCCGTCAGGGCGTAGACGCATGGCGACCAGACCGCGGCTGTCGCTCCAGACCGCGAGGTAATTCGTCCCATCCGAAGCGATTGCAGCTCCTCCCGCGGGGCCATCGGACAATGGCAGCTCGTACGACACGAGAGCACTGCCGCTCATCGCGACTCTCCGGGCAACGAGGCCGCACGGGGAGCTCGGGCATTTCTGGGGCATCAGCGCCAGGACATCGGAGCCGTTCGAGGCCGCTGCCATTTCGCTGAGCGGCATCGGCGCCGCGAGAGAGAACGGCACTGCATCCAGCCACCTTCCGGTGCGCGCGTCCATACGCCGCGCGAGAAGACCATCCCAGACGACGAGGTATGCGTCGCCGGACGACGTGACCGACACTCGCGTGAACCCGAACCCCGGATAGAGCTCGTCCGTAATCGGGGTGCTCGTCGCGACCTGGGCCTCATCGAGAGGGGTGCCGTCGGAAGCGAAGCGGCGCGCGTAGATGCGCAATTCGGTGCCGGAGTTTTCCGTCCACGCGACAAGAAAGCCGTTCGCGCCGGCGGCAATGGCAGGGAGCATTTGAAAGGTTGCGCTGTACGTGAGCGGAACCGGCGGCCGACTCCCCTTCTGGACGAATACATCCGCGTCCGTGGAGGTACTTGCCTCGTTGCACGACGTGAGAACGAGGTCGTTGACCGGATCGTAAGCCGCGTCAAGACCGGCGCCGGTCCAGTCGAACCGTTTCTCGGGCGCACCGCCATCGCGGCTGACGTAGGTGTACGTGTGACCATTCGGCGCACTTAAGTTCCACGATGCGGCGAATCGATTCGCGCTCGTCGTTGCGGTCACCGTCGGCTGTCCGGCCGCCGGATCGTAGGTCTGAATGAACTGGGGAGCCGACGCGGCCACGCCTTTCGCGTCGAGATGCACGAGCGCCAGCTCTTTCTGAGACGGAAGGTAGCCGAACAAGACAAATCCGCCACGTCCGTCCGCCGTAAGCGCCGCCGGAACAAACGTCGCGGGGAGTTGCGGGTCATTCGAGTCGCCCCAGTTCCCGTCCCGATCGAGCGTTTCGGCGACGAAGGCCCCTCCGCTCCCGACGAATTGCCGCACGACGAGGAATTCCGAACCGTTGCTCGCCGCCAGAACAGAGGCGAAGGCAGCGTCCGTCGATCCCTGGCGGATGACCTTTCCCGTCAGATCGACGACGAGGGCAAGACGGGAAAACCCGTCCGCCGGCAGGAAGAGCAGGTGTGCATCGGACCCATCATTCGAATGGCCTGCATAACGCATCGGCGACGAAGGAACCCGATTCGATTGCGTCGCGTTGCCGTCGGAGTCGACGTAAGTGACGAGATAGTCGTAGTTCACGACAGACGAGATGGACGAGAATCCGGGTGACGGCTGCGCATTCGGCCGGGTCACGACCGCGAACGAACTGCCGGTCCAGAAGACGTCAAACAGAGTCGCATCGGCCTGAATGAGGATCCCGGTCGGATCGAGCGGCATCCCGTCGGCGTTGACGCGAGCCGCCGTGACGTCGGACCCGGTCCGCTGGTCGTTCCATACGGCGAGTGCGATCGAGCCGTTCGAAGCGACGCGCAGACCGCTCTGGCGCGATTGCGGACGCCCGAGCACCGGCGTGGTCACCGGGATCGGAGGCGCTGCCGGAATGGGAAACGCGAGCGCTGTGGCGAAGAGGAGTGTCAGCACATCCGTTGGTACGTACGCTACCACTACGCCGTTTGCACCCGACGTCGATTCACCGGGCGCGTTAGAGTGACGCATGCGTTTCCGTGTCGTCCTCACCTTTCTCTTCACCGCTCTCGCAGCCGCCATCCCCGCCGGAGCACAGACGTACGACGCGTTCATTCGCGCGACGAGGTCGTATCCCGAAGGTTCCACGCAGGTCCGCAACGGCACGGCGAAGCTCGAGCTGGCGAGCGGAAACGGAGCCGAGACGGGACTCAACGTTTATTGGGGTGACCACCTGTCGACGGAGATCGCCGTCGGCTCCGTGCACCACGATCTCGACGCCACCGCATTCGGCCAGCACGTCGATCTCGGCGCCACGCGCGTGACGCCGCTCTCGCTACTCTTCCAGTACCACTCCAACCGCCGCGGCAACCTCGACTTCCACATCGGCGCCGGCCCCGCCTTCGTCATCCTCGGCGACATCGCCAACACGACCGAGCTCCAGTCCCTCGGCGTCCAGAAGATCCGCTTCCACGACCGCCTCGCCCCCGTCGCCGATGCCGGCTTCGACTTCCGCTTCGCGCAGCAGTGGGCCTTCACCGTCGACGCGAAGTACTTCGACATCCACAGCAAGACCACCGCGACCTACGCCGACGGCACCCACGAAACCGCCGGCCTCAATCTCAAGCAGCTGACGGTCGGCGCGGGCGTGGCCTGGCGGTTCTGACGGAGCTACCGTACCGCGCGCTGCCGGTTCGGGAAGACGCGCGGGTCGAGGACGACGCGGCGGGCGCGGCCTGCGGTCGCGTCGACACGGGCGTAGGCGAGCATTAGGTGTAGGCCGTCCGAAGCGGCGTCGAGCGAACCGACGATTTCGGCTGCGTGTGGTCCTCCGAAGACCACCGTCGAGCCGTCGATCAGCGTCATGTCGAAGATGTCGGGCAACGGGTAGGTGACGGTCGTCGGTGTCGGATGGCGGCTGAAGATGACGAACTCGCCCGCATGCGCGACCGCCTTCACCGAGTCGATCGGGTTCTCGATCTTCGCGTTCATGCCGGCTGGTTGCACCGAGGAATCCGAGCCGACGTATGCGGCGTCGATGCTGCCTCCGTAATAGTCGGTGACCCACGCGACGAGATAGGTCTTTCCGTTCCACGCGACGGAGGGATGGCTCAGAGAATACGTTGATGACTCCACCACGATCGGCGCGGCGTCGATGTGGCTTCCGTCGGCACGGAGACGCATGGCGAGCACTCGGTTCGGTGGCCCGTCGATCCAGACGGCAAGATAGTTCTGCCCGTCAGAGGCGATCGCCGGCGGCGACTGGAGACCGTAGTCCGACAGCTTCACGCCGTCGGAAACGGTCGCCTTGCCGCTCATCGAAACGCGCCGCGCGGTCGTGCAGACCTGCGGACATTCGTCGAGCGTCAGCGCCAGAAAGTCCGCGCCGTTCGATGCAACCGCCATCGAGCGGAGCGGGAAGGACGTGTCATCGAGCCAGCGTCCGCTCGCCGCGTCGAGACGTCGCGCGAAAGTACCATCCCACGCGACCAGGTACGTGCCGCCCGAAGACGCAATCGACTCATCGTGGTGTCCCACGCTCGAGGCGACCGTATCGGCGACCTGCGGCTCTTCGAGAGACTTGCCGTCGGTGCTGAAACGACGCACGTAGAGGCGGGAATCGCTCCCGGATTGTTCGGTCCACGCCGCAAGAAAGCCGTTCGTTCCGGACGCGATAGCGGCGCCTGCCTGATCGTTCGTGCTGTAGGTGAGCGGTGCCGGCGCTCCACTCCCCTTCTGCACGAAGAGGTCGAGGCCTGAGGCTGGATCGTAGACCCTCGTGAAAAGGAGATCGCCGGCGGGCTCGTACAGCGCACCGTAAGAGAGCCCGATCGTGTCGGAGATCATCTCCGGAACACCGCCGTTGCGGCTGACGTACGTGTAGGCGTGACCGTTCGGGGAGTTGAGGGCCCAGGAAGCGAAGAAACCGTTGCGGTCCGAGCCCGCATAGACCGCCGGATATCCGGAAGCGGTCAAATCGGCGGTCTGGATGAGCTGCGGAGGCGCGGTGACGATGCCCGCCGCGTCGAGATGCACGAGAACGAATCCATTCGTCGATGGCAGATAGCCGAAGAGCGCGTAGCCGCCGTGCGCGTCGCTCGTGAGCGCCGCGGCGATGAAGGACGGCGGGAGCTGAGAATCTCTCGAGGACATCGCGTTCCCGTCACCCCGGATCGCTTCCACCACGTATGTCGCCGGACCGACCTCGAAGTCAGTGAAAGAGCGCTCTTCCCGCACCGCGAGAAAACCGGAACCGTTGTTCGCCGCCAGTACGTACCGCGAGATAGCGTTCGTATTGCCGGCCACGGCTCCAATGACGTTTCCCTGCAGGTCCACCACGCGTGGCCCCGGCCGGTTACTGTCGGACTTCAGAAAGAGGAGGCGCGTGTCCGCTCCTTCTCCCGCGTGCGCTCCATACCCCAGCTCAGTCGAGCCGACAGTGCTCCCCTGCGTCACGCTCCCGTCGTTGGGATCGAAGTAAGTGACCTCGTAAGCGCCTTCGGCCCTGGTCTGAGTGAACCTGATGTAGGACGTGACGACGGCGAATGCGCTGCCGGTCCAGAAGACATCGTTCACTTCCGACCCCGTCCGGAGGACCAACCCCACGGGATCCAGCAGCGTTCCATCCGCGGCGATCCGGCACGCTGTGACGTCGCTCCCGCCGTTGCGTCGATCGTTCCATACCGCAAATGTGATCGAGCCGTTCGACGCGACGCGAAGGCCAAACTGAGCGTCCGCCGGGCGGCCGAGGACCGGCGTCGACACCGGGATGGGAGAGGATGCGGGAACGGGAAACGCGATTGCGGCAGCAAGGAAGAGTGCCAGCATGGACACACGGTAGCACCTGCCGATAGTGAGGTATGTGACGATCGTTGCAGCTCCCGTGTGGCGCGGGCTTTCTAGCCCGCGTCCCGGGCGGGGGGACCGGGAGCGCGGGCTGGAAAGCCCGCGCCACACGAGGGGTTTACCACTCGCCGGTGGTGAGGTATGTGTCGATCGACTTGGCCGCTTTCCTCCCCGCTCCCATTGCGAGGATGACCGTGGCGCCGCCGGTGACGATGTCGCCTCCGGCGAAGACGCCGCGTTTCGAGGTGCGCAGCGTTTCAGGATCGGCTTCGATGTAGTTCTTCTTGTTCGTCTTCAGATCGGGCGTCGTCGACTGCACGATCGGATTCGCGCTCGTGCCGACGGCGATGATCGCGATCGAGCATGGGATCAGCGTTTCGGAGCCCGGGATCGGAACGGGGCGGCGCCGGCCAGAGTCATCGGGCTCGCCGAGCTCCATCTGGATGCAGCGCATCCCGGTGAGCCATCCCTTTTCGTCGCCGACCAGCTCGACCGGATTGTGCAGCGCGCGGATCTGCACGCCCTCTTCCTTCGCGTGTTTCAACTCCTCGGCGCGCGCCGGCATCTCCGCTTCGGTGCGGCGGTAGACGAGCGTGGCGTTGCGGGCGCCGAGGCGGAGCGAGGTGCGGACGGCGTCCATCGCCGTGTTGCCGCCGCCGACGACGACGACGTCGAGCCCCTTGCAGTCGTAGACCGGCTCGTCGTAATCGGGGAAGCGATACGCGCGCATCAGGTTGACGCGCGTTAGGAACTCGTTCGCGGAGTAGACGCCGTTGAGGTGCTCGCCGGGAACGCCGAGGAACTGCGGAAGGCCGGCGCCGGTGGCGACGAAGACGGCGTCGTAGCCTTCGTCGTTCATCAGCTCGTCGATCGTGACGGTCTTGCCGATGACGACGTTCGTCTCGAACTCCACGCCGCGCTTCCGCAGCACGTCGACTTCCTCTTTCACGATCGACTTCGGGAGGCGGAACTCGGGGATGCCGTACACCAGCACTCCGCCGAGCTCGTGGAGCGCTTCGAAGACGCGGACGCGATGGCCCGCCTGAATGAGATCCCCCGCGGCGGAAAGACCCGCCGGGCCGCTGCCGACGATCGCGACCGACTTGCCGGTCGTCGGCGCGTTCTTCGGGATTCCGATCTGGCCGGTCTCGCGCTCGTAGTCGGCGACGAAACGCTCGAGGTGTCCGATCGCGAGCGAGTCGGTGCGTTTGATCATCAGGCAATCGCCTTCGCACTGCTCTTCCTGCGGGCAGACGCGGCCGGTGATGGCGGGGAGCGCGTTGTCCTCGCGAATCTTCGCGGCGGCGCCGAGGTAGTCGCCGTCGATGATGAGCTGCACGAAGTCCTTCACCTTCACCGAGACGGGACAGCCGCGGGTGCAGGTCGGTTTCGCGCATGCGAGGCAGCGGAGCGCCTCGAGGCTCGCGTGATCCGGATTGAATCCGCGGTTCACCTCTTCGAAGGTGTGCGCGCGCGCGAGCGGGTCGCGCTCCGGCATGTGCTGCCGCGGCATTTTCATCCGCTCTTTGTTCGGGATCGTGTTAGCCATTGCACGCACCTCGGTAGCGCTCGAGCGATTCTTTTTCCTGCTCGCGATACATCGCGTTGCGCTGCGCCAGGACGCCGAAGTCGACATCGTGCGCGTCGAACTCCGGCCCGTCGACGCAGGCGAACTGGCTCTTGTTGCCCACCAGGACGCGGCAGCCGCCGCACATCCCGGTGCCGTCGACCATGATCGAGTTGAGGCTGACGACGGTGTGAATGTTCTTGTCGCGCGTCGTTTCTGCGACGGCGCGCATCATCGGAATCGGGCCGATGGCGAGAACGAAGTCGACGCTTCGATTCGCGATCAGTTCGTTCAGCTTGAGCGTCACGAGGCCCTTTTCGCCGTAGCTGCCGTCGTCGGTCATGATGAAGACCTCGTCGCTGACGGCGCGGACCTCGTCCTCGAGGATCAGCAGGTCCTTCGTCCGCGCGCCGAGGATTGAGATGACGTGATTGCCGGCCTCGCGGAGGGCGCGGGCGGTCGGGAGCGCGATCGCGGTGCCGACGCCGCCGCCGATGACGACCGCGGTGCCGAACTTGTCGATGTGAGACGGCTTGCCGAGGGGGCCGACCACGTCGAGGATGGAATCACCGCTCTTCAGCGCGTTCAGCTCGATGGTGGTCTTGCCGATGCCCTGGACGACGATGGTGATCGTCCCTTTTCGGACGTCGGAGGCCTTGATGGTGAGCGGGATGCGCTCGCCATGCTCGTGAAGCCGCAGGATGATGAACTGGCCGGGCCGTTGCGCGCGGGCGATCCGCGGCGCCTCGATCTCGAACTGCTTCACGTTCGACCCGAGGAATTTCGCTTCGACGATCGTGAACATGCACACAGATTGGTTGTGATCGTCGTCGAGGGTCGCGAGCGTGCTCACGGAGGTGCGTGATGTTCGTCACGCGCAGCCCCCTCATCCGCCTTCGGCACCTTCTCCCCCAAAAAGCGGGGGAGAAGGGCGCTCGTGGGAGAGCTTGCGGAAACGTTGAATCGAGCGGCCTTCTCCCCACGAAAGTGGGGAGAAGGTGCCGAAGGCGGATGAGGGGCCGCGCCGGTACACTTCAACGCGCATGAAGCGCGTCGTTGTCCCGATACTCCTCCTCCTTGCCGCCTGCCATCGGGAACAGCCGGTGGTGGAGCGGCCGTCGATTCTGCTGGTGACGCTCGACACGACGCGGGCGGACGCGATCGGGCCGGAGGCGAAGGGGGTTGAGACACCGTCGTTCAATGGGCTGGTCCCGCGGGGGATGCGGTTCCGGTGGGCGTACTGCGCGGTGCCGCAGACGCTGCCGTCGCATACGTCGATGCTGACGGGGCTGTACGCGGGGGGGCACGGCGTTCACGAGAATGCGCGGCACCTCGCCGACACGACCCCGCTCCTCGCCGAGCGTCTCCACGCGGCGGGCTACAAGACCGCGGCGTTCATCTCGGCGTTTGCGCTGGCGAAGCGCTTCGGACTCGCGCGCGGGTTCGACGTCTGGGACGAGGACTTCGGCGCGAATCGCGCGGAGCGGAACGCGCAGGAGACGACGGACCGCGCGCTCGCCTTGCTCCGCCAGCCGTCGTCTCAGCCGCTGTTTCTGTGGGTCCACTACTGGGACCCTCACTACCCCTACACGCCGCCGGAGCCGTTCCGCACGAAGTACGCGAATAACCCGTACTACGGCGAAGTCGCGTTCATGGATCAACAGCTCGGCCGCCTCGTCGCCGCGTTTCAGCAGAGCGCCGACAACAAACCGGTCGCGATGATCTTCGTCGGCGACCACGGCGAGGGCCTCGGCGAGCACGGCGAGCAGCAGCACGGAAACCTGATGTACCAGGCGACGATGCATGTCCCGCTGCTGATCGTCGGTCCCGGCGTGAAGGCGGGGACAAGCGATGCCCCGGTGAGCACGCGCCGCATCTTCCACACGATCCTCGACTGGGCGGGCATCGACGCCACGAACAGTCTGCGCACCACCGGCAACGAGCACGTCGTTGCCGCCGAGGCGATGAAAGCGTTTCTCGACTACGGGTGGCAGCCGCAGGTGATGGCGGTGGACGGAACGCGCAAGGCGATCCTGGCCGGCTCGCTCGAGCTGTACGACGTCGCCGCCGATCCGGCCGAGGCGCACAACCTCGCGCCGCAGGCCGGCCTCTCACGCGAACAGCGCGCGACGCTCCGCGACTATCCGATCCCGTCGCTCGCCGCGGCGGCGAATGCGACCGCTCCCGGCGACGCCGAGGAGCGCAAGAAGCTCGCGTCGCTCGGCTACGTGGCGGCCGACGTGAAGCCGGTCGTGCGGAAGGACGCGCCGCGTCCCGCCGACATGGCGCCGCTCTTCCCGATCCTCGACGAGGCCGCGGCGCTCTTCGTGCGCGAGGAGTACGCGAAGTCGATCCCTCTGCTGGAAGAGATCCTCGTGAAGGACCCGCACAACCTCGACGCCGCGCTCCGCCTCGCGACGGCGCAATCGGCGCTCGGGCACGACGCGCAGGCGGTCGCTGCTTTCGAGCGTGCGCAGACGATCGCCCCCGATTCGCCCGACGTCCGCACGTACCTCGCGCTGCACTATGCAAAAACGAACGACTGGAAGAAGGCGGAGCCGATGCTCGAACAGGTGCTCGCGCAGACGCCGGACAAAGTCCCCGCGATCGAGGCGCTGGCTGTGATCCGCGAGCGTGAAGGACGCGTTCCCGACACCCTCGCGCTCCTCCAGAAGCTCTACACGCTACGCGCGCCCACCGGCGACGAGCTCGCGCACCTCGGAACGCTCGCGATGCAGACCGGCCAGACCAACGTCGCGCTCGACGCGTTCGAGAAAGCGCGCGCCGCGCAGGGATCGGCGTTCCGGAACGACCTCGAGCTCGGCGTGCTCTATCTCGCCGAGCATCGTTTCCCCGAGGCGCGCGACGCGCTCGATCGCATCCCGCCGTCGCATCCGGATTACCCGATGGTCCTCTTCAAGCGCGCACAGGTCGCGGTGCTGCTGCACGAGCCCGACGCGCCGGCACGGATCGCGGCGGCGAAGCAGCACGCGAATGAGACGACGCGCGAGCTGATCGCAAGGGAGCGGTTGTTCCAGTAGGAAAGACCAAAAAAAAGGGGCGGGCTGGAAAGCCCGCCCCACACGATGAGAGAAGTGACGTTTAGAACTGAATCCTTGCCGTGATCTGGAAGCGGCGCGGGAAGAGGAACGAGGTCGGAGCGGGGGCGACGACCGCGTACTGACTGCGGGCGAAGTCGTTGCCGCCTTTGACCTGCGTCTTCAGCGTGGCGTCCGAGATCGAGTTCGGGATGGGAACCGTCGCACCGGTGTACGGGGTCGCACACACGGCGGACGACACGCAGACGATGCCGAGATCGCTCGAGACACGGTCGGCGTAGTTGTAGCCGGTCTGGCGATTCAGAACGTTGAAGATGTCGACCGAGAGCTGGAAGTTCGCTCCGCGAGTGACCGCGAACGTCTGGGTGTAGTTCAGATCGAGGTCGCTCTGCATCGGCGTATGACGGCTGCCCGCGGGCTCCGCGTAACGATCGGTGTCGCTGGTCGAACCGGTGAGCGCGCGGTACGGAAGCACGCTCTCGAGCTGATACTTCTGACCTGACTGCAGGGCGGCCGTCGCTCCGAGCGAGGCGTTCCACGGCAGGTAGTACGAGCCGTAGAGCTTGGCCACCATCGGCCGGTCGCCGCGGAGATTGCCGTACTTGAAGTCCCACAGCTGGCGTCCCGCCGAGTCGCCGATGTTCGACGATCCGATGAAGATCGCGGCGTCATTCGTGCCGGCGGTGCTGGTCGTGCTGTAGTCCTGGTCGAAGTTGCCGTAGTAGTGCATCCAGGTGTACGTGCCGTGCAGCATGAACTTGCTGGTGTGGTACTCGGTCTCGGCCGTCGCTTCGTAGTACTTCGTGAACGCGCCGTCGAGGTTCGCGATGACGTACGTCGAGCCGCTGCCGATCGCGCCGCGGACGGTGTTCGCGCCGCACTGCGAGATCTTCGAAGTCGGTAGATTGCACAGGTCGGGAACGTAGTCGCCCGTCGGAACGCCCGGCGGTGGGTTGAACAACGACCGCGCGGTGTTGTTCGTGTCTTCGAGATAGTGGTCGCCCTTGCGCGCGCGGCCGTAGAGCTTCACGGACCACGCTTCGTTGATCTGGCGCGCCGTGCCGAGCGTAATTTCCTTGATCTCGGGCGGCTTGATGCCCGCCTGCCACCACTTGCCCGAAGACGACCCGACGGGATCGACGCCGATCAGCTTTCCGGCCTGATCGAAATAGGCGTTGACCGTCTGTACGAGGCCGCGATCCCACGAGGCGGCGCGCGCATCGGAGTTCGCCTCCGGGTTATAGCGCGCGAAGCTGGCGAAGACCGTGTCGCTGCCGTTGTACGCCCACGTCGCGCCGAGGCGCGGCTGGATCATGTCCTTCCAGTCGAAGACGTGCATCAGGTACTTCGTTCCGGGGGAGCTGACGAAGCCGGCGAAGTTGTCGGCGCGCTTCAGGCCCTGGCCGTACAGCTTGTCCTGGCTGTCGAGGACGCCCAGGTTGAACGACCAGTTCTGCCAGTGGATGACGTCGTTGAACTCGATGTTCTGCGAGCGGAACTCGGAGTGAATTACCGGGAGAGCGCCGACGCCCTGCGCAGCGAACGTCGCCACGAAGTACGCCGGGGTGGACGTGCCGCACGCGGAAGCGGGGCAAGTGCCGGCAACACCGACGCCGGCCGGGATGCTGATCGAGCCCCAGCCGTTCGAGGCGCGGTTCAGGTCCTCGTACAGCCGCTCGCGCTGATAGCCGAAATGGAGGTCATGCGTGACCTTCGAGCCGACCGTCATGTTGTAGCCGATCTGACCCGCGCTCCGGCCGAAGCTGTCGTTATCGGCCGAGTTGACGCCGAAGCCGACGACGCCGCCGCCCGCCGGCTGGCCCGGCGTGCAGCTGAGACCGCGCGATGCCGCGTCGGGCGGGCAGATGTACCCGTACTTGTTGATATAGGGCTGCACGAACGCGTTCTGCGCCGCGTTCCCGCCGATCAGCAGCGGGACGGAGAGCTGTCCGATGTTCGCGAGATTGTTGATGTCGAGCGCCGTGCCGAGCGCCGTCGACGGAGTCGCGCTCGCCAGGTTGTCGGCGCGGCCGAAGCCCGGCTGCGCGAACGACGTCAGCTTGAACGTGAAGTAGCTCTTGTTGTTGATGACGTCGGAGCCTTCGAGATTTCCGAGCCGCGTCTTGCTCTCGTAGCCGGTACCTGCCGTCGGAGCGGTGCGCGTCGTGAACGCGAGTTTCGAAGCCTCGACCTCGTGTCCGTTGCGATAGCTGCCGTTGAGCAGCCACGACTGCGTCGGCGTATACGTCAGTTTTCCGAACTCTTCGTTGCGGGTGTCGGTGTAGTCCGGCAGCGTGCCGTATAGATTCGCCGGATTGCCGCGCTTCGCGTACGGCCGGTAGTACGAACCGTAGAAGAACAGCCGGTCCCTGACGATCGGGCCGCCGAGGTTCACGTCGATCCAGCTCTTCTTGTTCTGGAAGCTGAGGTTCTGCGTCCCGGCCTGGGACGAGACCCAGTTCGGATTCTGCAACTCGTACAGCGCCTGGCCGGTGAACTGATTCGTTCCCGACTTGCTGACCGTGTCGATCAGGAAGCCGCCGGCGCGGTTGAAGTCGATCGCGTTCGCCGCGCCGCGCGTGATGTTGACCTGCGCGATGTCATTGATGTTCGGCTGCGCCAGCAGGACGCCGAACAGCGGCATCGTGATGTTCGCGCCGTCGAACATGTAGACGTTGTCCTGACCGCTCGAACCGGCGCTGGGGCCGCGGACCGTGTCCTGGCTGTACTGCACGCCCGGGATGAGCTTCTGCAGGTCGCCGTAGCTCTGGATGAGCGGCAGCGCCTTGATCTCCTGCTGCGAGATGCCGCTCTGGATCGCCGTCGACTCTTTATTGACGAGAGTCGCCTGCGCCGTGACGGTGATGTTCTCGGAGACGGCGGCGACACCGAGCTTCACGTCGACCGCCTGGTCCTGCCCGAGGAGCACGTCCGTCTTTCGCGTCGACGTCTGCATGCCGGAGAGCGTGAACGTGATGTTGTACGTCCCCGGAACGAGTTGCGGCAGGCGGTACTGACCCTGGGTGTCGGTGGTGGTCACGCGTGACTGGGGAAGGACGTTCGATTTCGCCTCGACCGTTACGCCGGGGAGAGCCGAGCCGTCGCTCGCAAGTACGCGGCCATGGAGCGCGCCCGTCTGCTGGGCGAATATCGGGACTGCCAAGATGATGATGGCAAGGGGTAGGAGCGCACGAAAAACGCGACTTTGAACCATCAAGCCTCCTCGATTACGGGTGGGTAAGAACGGACCGGTGTTGGACGAGATATGGTAATGAAACTTCGTGCTCAGGGAGTCAGCTTTTTTACACGCTCTTTACCGGATAGGCCATTCGAGTTCTCCAAGGAAGCGCTCGTCTTCGCGCCATCTCTCGTGAACCGCGACGTGCAGATCGAGGAAGACCTTCGCGCCGAGGACCGCTTCGAGCTCCACGCGCGCCTCGGTGCCGATCTTCTTGATCATGCTCCCCTGCTTCCCGATCACGATCGGTTTCTGCGTCTCCCGCTCGACCACGATCGTCGCGTAAATCTTGATTAGGTTTTTCGCCTCGTCCTCTTCGAATCGGTCGACGCTGACGGCCGTCGTGTACGGCAACTCCTCGGAGGTGTTGCGCAGCACTTTCTCGCGCACGAGCTCCGCGGCGAAGAAGCGCTCCGGCTGCGTCGTGAAGTCTTCGGTCGGGTACCGCGCCACGCCGGCAGGCATGCGGTCGAAAAGAGCGCTGACCAGTTGATCCACCCCGTCGCCCGTCGTCGCGGAGATCGGAATGATCTCGTCGAAGAGCCGGAAGTCGTTGTACTGCTGGATCAGCGGCAGGAGCTTGTTCTTCTTGAGCCGGTCGATCTTGTTGAGGATCGCGAAGCGTTTTCCCTCGGCGTCCCGCAGCATCTCGATGACGAACTCGTCGCCCTTACCGAACGGCTCCGTCGCGTCGACGATCAGCGCGATGACGTCCGCCTCGCCGAACGCGGTGCGAACGTGATCCATCATCCTGACGTTCAGCTTGTGCAGCGGGCGATGGATGCCCGGCGTGTCGAGAAACGCGATCTGTCCCAGCGCGTGGTTGAGGATCCCGACGATGCGGTTGCGCGTCGTCTGCGGCTTCTCGGAGACGATCGAGACCTTGTGCCCGAGGATGCGGTTGAGCAGCGTCGACTTGCCGGCGTTCGGACGGCCGACCAGCGCGACGATGCCGAACTTCGGTTCGTTACTCGACATCTTCCTCCCGCTCGATGTTCCATTCGGGGTCGCGCGAGACTTTCACGCGATAGATGCGCTTGCGGTCGGCGCGGTCGACCTCGAAGATCCATCCGTTGTGCTTCACCTTCGAGCCGACGACCGGGATGCGGCCCAACGTCGTGAAGATCAGTCCAGCCACGGTCTCGTAATTCTCCCCCTGCAGGTCGGCGTCGAGCTTGTCCTCGAGCGTGTCGACGCGCAGCAAGCCGCTGACCAGGTAGTGATCCTCCGAGATGTCGACGATGGTCGGCTCTTCTTCCTCGTGCTCGTCGGCGATGTCGCCGACGATCTCTTCGAGGATGTCCTCGATCGTGATGATGCCCGCCGTCCCGCCGTACTCGTCGACGACGACCGCCATCTGGACGTGCTCGCTCTGCAGCTCGCGCAGCAGGTCGGCGATGCTCTTCGACTCGGAGACGACGTACGGCGCGCGCGCGATGTCAGCGGCGTTCTTCTCCTCTTTCTTCAAGACGGCGTCGAAGATGTCCTTGATGTGGACGATGCCGATGATCTGGTCGATGGAGTCGCGGTAGATCGGAATGCGCGCGTACTTCGACTCGGAAAAGAGCCGCTCCAACTCCACGATCGGACGCTTCGCCTCGAACGCCAGGACGTCGATGCGCGGTGTCATGATCTCGCGCGCCATGCGGTCGCCGAAGTCGACGATCGACTGCAGCAGTTTCCCTTCCGCCGGCTCCAGGATCCCCTCCTCCTCGCCGACGTCGATGTACGCCTGCACCTCGGCGTCGGTCGGCTCCTCGTCTTCTTCGTCCGTCTCGTCGACGCGGTCAAACCGCGCAACGAGGCTCCGGAGCGGAAAGAGGACCGGCCAGAAGAGGTAGTAGAAGAAGTGCGAGATCGGGATGATCCCGCGGACGATGAACTCGCTCGCCTCCTCGGGGACGAACGTCAGGATGAACTTCCAGAGCATCACGACCGGGATCCAGATCGCGAGCGCCACGAGTGCCGCTTCGCCGAGGGTGCGGTCGGGACGGTCGAATGCGGCGATCGTCGCCGCGACGCCGAGCGTCAGGGCGATCTGGAGAAGCGCGCCGCTGACGAGGTGGAAGTTCGCGACGTCGTACCGCGTCCACCGCCCCTCCCTCTCCCCCTCCTCGGCGTCACCCGCGAGGCGGCGGAGCCGGACGGCACCGAGCTGCTGCGAAAAGTACCGCGCCGCATCGAAGACGAGATACAGCACGCCGCCGACGACCGCGACGACGATCCATATGCCGCTGGCGCTGCTACTTCCCATGTCTCGACAGGCGGCGGATTCTATCTCGCGCTAGGCCAGGAAGACAGCGCCCAGCGCCGCGATCAACGACACCTTCATCAGCCCCTCGGAGCGCCGGTGCAGCCGCATGAATTCAGCGCTGCCGCGGAGACGGCTCATCACCGGCTCGAGGTACCCGATTTCGTAGAGGACGACCGCGCTCAGCAGCGCCAGAAGGACCCACCGCGCCGCAATCCATGGCGAGGATGTGTGCCGCTCCCACTGCACGTGCTTCACACCGGCCGCGATGAGCGCCACGATGACGGCGCCGAGGCGGATGCGGGAAAACCGCCGTAAGATGGTTCCGAAGATGGCGCCGGCGTCCGGACGGGGCAACCGGCGAAAGAGCTCCGGCGCGGTAAGCGCTCCGAGAGCGATCGCGCCGCCGATCCAGAGCGCAAGCGCCACGTGGTAGACGAAGCTGACAGTCATATAAAAAAGGTTCGGCATGAACACACTCCTCTTCCTCGCAACGGTCATTCTCTCGTCAAACACGACTCCCTCGTCGGTCATCGCGAACCGGCCGGACCTGCAGAAGCTGAAGGTCACCGAGGTACAGCGGCAGCGGCTGATCGCAGCGCTCGAACAGAATCACGTCGGACAAGAGAGCGCGCCGCTGCGCCTCGCCGACCTCCCGCGCGAGCCGCGTCCGAATTCTGACGAAGAGTGGTCGTGGCGCACCCGCGCCAAAGCGTACGAAGAAGCGATCCGCCAGGCGAAGGAGAATCGCGACCTTCTGCGCCAGAAAGCCGACGCGCTGCGCTCCCACATCACCGGCCTCCTCTCCCTCGGCTACAAACCCACCCAGTTCAGCTACGACGCGTCGGAGCTCCAGACCACCCTCGACCAGATCCCCTACGCCGAGCTCGCCGTCACCCGCGCCGAACGCGCGTATGACGAGTTTCGCGAGGAAGCGAGGGTGAAGGGGATTACGCCGGGGTGGCTGCGGTAGGTCCCCGCTCCGAACACGCCCCCCTCATCCGCCTGTCGGCACCTTCTCCCCCGTCACCGGGGGAGAAGGGCACTCGATTGATGCTTCTCGCGAGACTCATGTTCGAGTGCCCTTCTCCCCGCGACTAGCGGGGAGAAGGTGGGTCCGGTGTTGGTACATAGGTGACAGGGAGTTGTTGGGAGATCGGTAACAGTCAGTGACGATGAGGGCATCGAGGAGGGAGTCGATGCCTTGGGAGAGCACGACTGTGACGGAT